>Ga0082212_10002025_pt1 | contig 29790 bp, 22 predicted proteins | sample TergutNt197P3_FD_71548 | JGI IMG/M metagenome (GOLD analysis project Ga0082212, IMG submission 71548) | Neocapritermes taracua P3 segment gut microbial communities from Petit-Saut dam, French Guiana - Nt197 P3 | ecosystem: Host-associated > Arthropoda: Insects > Digestive system > Gut ...
TCTTCCGGCGGGTTCAAGCGGGCCTGCTCCAGCCGCTCCGCTTCATCCGCTTTCCTTTTATCTTCCCTGATCTTTTTAGCCATCATATAGGCGGCGACGATGGGCGCCAGCGATACGATGATATAAAACGCCTGAATCCCCAGAGTCCTCATTGAACAAATCACCTCTTCTTAGTTTAAACCATTATAGAAACCGGAATAAAGCCAGCGTTATGCTTATCGTCGCGGCGCTCCAGGCATTTCATGCCGTATGCAACGAAACAATACCGACCCAAAAGCAAGACAATAATGAATACAACTAAACGCTTACTTTTTTGAATCAGTACCCGGAGGACAGCGAAACGCCGCCTCATTGAATTAATCTTTGGGTCAGCGGCGTTTACAGCGAAGTTGATTCTTCCTTCACAACCGCCAACGTATAACCTAACGGTTTTAATATTCTGATTATGCTGTTTATCTGCGGGGAATGAACCGCATTTTCGAGCCTTGCGATTACCGGTTGTTTTACCCCGCATAGTTCGGATAATTGCTTTTGGGTTAAGCCGTTTTTTTCCCGTGCATCAACGATCGCGGTGATAACGGATTTTTCGAGATTGATTATTTCTTCTTCTTCTGGCGTCAACTCTAATGTCGCCCTAAAGTCTGCCCATCTCGATGCCATCATTCGCCATTCCTTTCGATATAGTCCGCAAGGTTTCGCTTCGCCTGTTCGATTATCCCCGGCGGCGTCTTGTTGGTTTTTTTTATGAAGTGGTGCAGGAGAATATAAATTTGATCATTATAGTACGCGAAAAGTATCCTGTTATCAAGCGGCCTAAGCTCCCATATTGCGCCATCTAAATGCTTTACAACAGGCTCGCCGACTCGTGTGCCATGCTCGCAGAGAATGTCTATGTACGCAACAATTTTATTCAGGTTGATTCTTGCGTTTTTATCGGTGATAGATTTTTGTCTTAGTTTACTAATAAACTCCGCTATTGGTTCATTGCCCCTGCTGTCACTATAAAAAATCACATCGAACAATATCGGTATTCCTCCTGGTTTCAGAATTATTATAGTAAAAACGGCTTGAAAACGCAATAGCAAATTTGCTATAACGGGTGATACTGATTCAATGATTCTTTGCAGCGATATCTTTCAGCCAGACATAGGCGTCGTTCAGCTTGCCCATTTCGGCAAGCACCCGGTATATACTTGGATCGTCGTTGGGTCGGCAATGATCCGCCCCCTCCACCGCCATAAAGACATGGGGGACTCCAGCCTTCTCAAGGGCCGCGCGAAAAGCCTCCGCTACGCTGAAGCTCACCGCGGAGTCTTTCGTGCCGTGGGCGACGTAGAAGGGCGGCGTATTGGCGTCCAGATAATCCGCCGACTTAGACGCGTGAAACGCGCCGGAAACGCTGATGGTCGCGATCACGCCCGGCCCGTCTCCGCCGCCGGCTTTCCCGGCTACGGCCGAAGTCAGGGACGCCCCCGCCGACGCCCCGAGGAATGCCAGCTTCCCCGCGTCGAGGCCGAAAGAGCCCGCGTTCTCCGCCACCCAGCGAAGCGCCGCCCAGACGTCGTCGATCTCCAGGTCGATATGATCCATACCGGCCAGGCGATAATTGACGGAAACCATGGCGAAACCATTATCCAGAGCCATCAGCGCGTAGTCCAGGCTGGAACCGGCGTCCGCCTTGTCGCCCATGATAAAAGCGCCGCCGTGGGCGTAGATCACCGTCGGCCAACCGTCCGCGGGCGCGGCGCCGTCGGGGACATAGACGTCCAGATCCTGCCCCTTCCCGCCTTCCGGTACATACACAAGATCAGGGTACAAGCGGAAGCCGGTCCCCGCCTTTGTCACGCCGGTCTTATTCATCGTCATTTCCTATCACTCCCATCATGAATAATAATTTCCAAATAGAAAGTTACCCGCTGTACTCACAGCATGCCGACGAAAGCTTTAAACAGCGCCGCTTACTTCGCGCTCAGCTCCGCCAGCCTGACAAGCATGCGGGATATGCTCTCCAGCGACTGCGCGGCGACGAACTCGTACGGGCCGTGGGCGTAATGCCCGCCGCAGCAGAGGTTCGGGCAGGGTAGCCCCTTCCAGGACAACATGGAACCGTCCGTCCCGCCCCTGGTCGGCCTGACGAAAGGCGCCATGCCGAGCTCCCGCATAGCCCGCTCGGCGTTTTCCACAAGAAACATCACCGGCAGGATCTTCGCTTTCATATTTTGATAACTGTCGGTAATTCTCAGCTCCACCGCGCCTTCTCCGTATACGCCATTCAGATAGTCCCGTATCTCCCCCAGCTTTTTCTTCCTGTCTCCGAAAGCCGGCTCGTCGTGGTCCCGGATGATGTAACGCAGCGTGGCGTCCGTCACGTTGCCCTCGACGCCGGTCAGATGAAAATATCCCTCGTACCCTTCCGTATGCTCGGGCGTTTCCCACCCGGGCAGCATAGCCTGAAACTCCATCGCCACAAGGGAAGCGTTGAGCATCTTGTTTTTCGCCGCGCCGGGATGGACGCTGCGGCCGCGAAACGTCACCACCGCGGAAGCCGCGTTAAAGTTCTCATAGGATATCTCGCCGGGCCCGCCCCCGTCCACCGTATAAGCGAAGTCCGCGCCAAAGCGCTCCAGGTCGAAATGGGTCGTACCGTTTCCCACTTCCTCATCCGGCGTAAACGCGACGCGGATATCGCCGTGGAGTATAGAGCGGTCGGACAGCAGCGTCTCAGCCATCGTCATGATCTCGGCTATGCCGGCTTTGTCGTCCGCCCCCAGAAGCGTCGTCCCGTCGGCGACGATGAGGTCCTGGCCGACATAATTGGCGAGGTCGGTGAACTGGGCCGCCGGCATGACGACGCCCCTTTCCCCGTTAAGCACGATATCGCCCCCGTCGTAGCCTTTGATGATACGCGGCTTAATCCCGTCCCCCGCGGCGTCCGGGGAGGTGTCCATATGGGCCAGCAACCCAAGCACGGGAGCGCCGGGTACGTTGCCGGGTATGGTTCCGGTGACGTATCCGAACGGGTCCATCCCGGCGTCCGCGACGCCGAGAGCCTTTAACTCGTCCGCCAGATACCTGCCCAGGGCTTTTTGCTTACCCGTGCTGGGATACTCATCCGCGTCGTGGCGGGATTGGGTATCAAAGGAAATATATTTCAAAAATCTGTCCGTAGCGTTCATCCTGATAAATCCCCCTTCAACCGCTGGTATTTTCTTCATTGTATCACAAGAACGGCGCGGTAGGGACTGTGTCCCAAGAGATTCGTTTGATTTTTCCGGACTCTGGGTTATAATTGAAAACAGATTGGTTCGGAAAGCGCCGATCCAATGTCCGGCAAATCATATCGAGGGGACTGTTATCATGAAAAAAAAGAAATCGCTCAAGCCTTTTATCATTACCTTTATCATCCTCGCCGTCGTCGGCGGCGGCGCCGCGTATCTGATATTCGGCAGGGGCGATAATACCCGGTACGCCGAGGAAGTGATCAAGCGGCAGACCATAGAGACGCATTATACATTTACCGGCAACGTGGAGTCGATGGACAGCCAAAACGTCATGTCCACCTCGAATCTGAGCGTGAAGAATTTCCATGTCAAGGAAGGGGACTATGTCAGGTCCGGCGACGTCCTTTTCGACCTGGACGACAAAGTGATCGTATCCAGCGTCGAGCAAATCACCGCGTCTCTGGAAATCGCGAAAATCAACTACGAAAACGCCCAGGGGTTAAACAAGGACCAGCAGACCACGCAAGTCAACAACAATCTGGCTTCGGCCAGGCTGTCGTATAATAACGCTTCAAGCGCGTTTAAAAACGCCGGCGAAGCATATGAGCGGATGAACGCCTTATATGAGGCGGGGGCGATATCGAAAGTCGATCTGGACTCGATAAAGAATTCTCTGGATACCGCCAAATCCGGCCTTGACTCCGCGGAAATCGCGCTGAACGCCGCGCAGAAGAGCTACGACAACCTGAACCTGGCAATCAATCAGTCCGTACGCACCGCGGCGGAGCAGCTGAACCAGGCTCAGGCGTCCTACGACAACATCATGCGCCAAAAGGGCGACCTCACCGTGAAGGCAGAAGTTAACGGGGAAGTCGTGGAAATCCATGTCTCCGAAAACGAGTCGCTGATGATGGGTTCGAGGATACTGGACGTGGTCGACTATGACAATCTGAAGATATCCATCCGCGTTGACGAATACGACCTCCCCGCCGTGACGGTGGGCAAGGACGCCAGGGTCACGATCAACGCCCTGGGCCTGGAAGTGCCGGGCGTCATCGACAGCATATCCAGGGAAGCGATCCCTTTGGGCAATATCTCCTTTTTCCCCGCGGCGGTAAAGATATCCAGCAACGACCTCATCCGCGTCGGGCTCAGCGCCGAAGTCAAGATACTCAACCAGAGGTCCGAGGACACCCTTGTCGTGTCCATGCGGGCTATACGATTCAATGAAGAAAACAAAGCCTTCGTTTATCTCAAGGACGGCCGGGGCAAGCCGGAAGTCCGCTTTATCACCGTGGGCATCAACGACGCCAACACGGTAGAAGTGTTGGAAGGGCTCGCGGAAGGCGACGTCGTGCTCATCCCCATCAGCAGCTTCGCGATGGTAAGGCCGTTCAGGCCGGGGGGGAGCAGGTTCTAGATGAGCGGCGAGATCTTATCGATGAAAAATCTGGTTAAGGTCTACCCCATGGGCGAGGACGACCTGACCGTATTGAAAGGCATAGACCTGAGCGTCGCGGAAGGGGAGTTTATCGCGGTGCTCGGTCCGTCCGGTTCGGGAAAATCCACGCTGATGAATATCATCGGCTGCCTCGATACGCCCACAAGCGGGGAGTATTATCTGTCCGGGCGAAAGATAGGCGACCAGAGCGAACGCACCCTGGCGCATATACGCAATCAGGAGATCGGGTTTATCTTCCAGTCGTTTCAACTCTTAACCAGGCAGACGGCGCTGAAAAACGTCGAGCTGCCGATGGTTTACTCCTCCCTTTCGGCGGCGAAGCGGAGGGAGCGCGCCATCCATATGCTGGAACGGGTAGGGCTGGAGGACCGCATGTACCACCGCCCGACTCAGCTATCGGGGGGGCAGCAGCAGCGCGTCGCTATCGCCCGCGCCATATCCACAAACCCGACGATACTGCTGGCCGACGAGCCTACGGGCGCCCTCGACCAAAGGACGGGCAGGCAGGTTTTGGATTTGTTTTGCGAGCTGAACGCCGAGGGGCGCACCATTATCATGATTACCCATGACCCGGCCATCGCCGCTTACGCTTCAAGGATCGTCTACATCCTGGACGGGGAAATCGGAGAAAGGGGGGAAGGCGATGTTCATTGAAAGCATCAGGATGTCCCTGGAAAATATCGCTTCAAACAAATTGCGTTCCTTCCTGACTATACTCGGCATACTCATCGGCGTCACGGCGATCATCTCCCTCATCACCGTTATGCAGGGGGCTATCGACGAGGTAAACAAACAGTTTAACGCCCTGGGCGCCGGGAAACTGCTGGTTCAGGTCCCGGGTACGGTGCTCAAGCGCGGGATCAGCGACAACGACCTCCAGCTTTTGGAGCAAATCGAAAACATCAACGGCATCTCCCCCAGCGTGACCGCCGTCGCCTCGGCTCAAGGCAACGGGATCATCGAGGAAAACGTGAGGGTCGAGGGCAGGAACGAACTGTATTTCCGTTATACGCCGGATTTAATCAACCGGGGGCGCGAGCTCAACATCCTGGATATGGACGGTTATTCCAACGTCTGCATCATCGACGAGGAGCTCACCGATATATTATTTTTCGGGGAAGACCCCGTGGGGCGGGCGCTCATCCTCGGCGGGAAAGAATATACGATTGTGGGGATGACAAACTCGGAGACAGTGAGCATCTTTGGCCTCATGTCCGCGTTTTCGGGAGTGTCCAGCAATGGGGTCGTGACCGTGCCTTACCGCAACGCGCTGAAGATGACCTCAAACCCCAGGATATCCGCCATGGAGGTCTACCTGAGCGACGTCGACGCCACCGAGGAAGTGATCGAGTCCATCGAAGCGGTGCTCAATGAGATGTTTAATTACAGGGAGCGCAGCTTCTCCGTGCTGAATCTGGACAGCCTCCTTGACACCATGAAGAGTATGCAAAATATGATGACCGCGCTGCTTGTGGGCATCGCGTCCATCGCCCTGCTGGTGGGGGGCATCGGGATTATGAATATGATGCTGGTGACGGTGACGGAGCGTACCAGGGAAATCGGGTTAAAAAAAGCGCTCGGCGCGGAGCCGATGCTTATCCAGCTTCAGTTTTTAATTGAGGCCATCGTCCTTTCGGTGATCGGCGGCATCCTGGGCACCATCGTCGGGCTGCTCATCTCGTTTGTGGCGGCTGTCATGATCGATATGGCGTTTACCATATCCATTTCCGCGATTCTATTGGGCGTTGGTTTCTCTGCCCTGATCGGCGTCCTTTTCGGATGGTCGCCCGCCCGTCAGGCGAGCATGCTCAACCCCATCGACGCGCTCAGGACAGAATAGACCATAGCGTAACCATCCTCGCGTCGGCAAACTCGTAGGAACAGGTGGAAAGCGTCACTACGCTTCTCTCCCGGTCCGGTTCGCGATAGTTGCCGGCGTTTTCTTTTATGTAATTGAAATAACGGTCCCGGTCGGGTGAGACGCCGTAGACCGTCTCGTCGTCTGCCCGGACAATCATCCAGGCGAAAAGCTCCAGCGTATACGAATTATACTTCGTCAGGACCTCGCCGCGGGGGTTGGCCGCGAAAAAATCCTCATCCGCGAAGAGCTTCAGGTCGCCGAACATGCTTCCGTTTTTCATATGATGCCCGTAGATAATCGTATTGAAACCGCTGAAGTCGGCGGGGCAGCGGTAATCCATGAATATTGACCCGGCTTTGGCGTAATTCCCGTACACGTCCCGGTTCAGGTAGGCCTCATGGTCCCCCGCCCATACGAAGGGATAATCCACCCTCGTCCCCGGTACGGTCAGCCAGCCGGCGATATCTCCATTGACTTCGACCTGCAGGTCCGCGATATACGGATTAACTACGGTGGCGGTAACGGAATTGTAAGCGGATTCCGGGCAGGCGCCGGGTTCCGGGCAGGCGCCGGGTTCGGTCCCGAAGCCCACCGCTGGGTTACCGTCCTCATCGTAGAGACGCCCGTGGCCCCCGGGGCGGTCGCCCGCGTCCGGCAGAACCGGCGCGCATCCCGGCAGTATTAAGTCGGAAGACCGCAAAACCGGAGCGGCGTCCGAAGTGCCGCGGTCCCCCTCCGCCGTCGGCGGGCGGTACATACTCAGCCCTTCTTTTACCCGGGCTTCGTCGGTATACGCCCCGGCTATGTCCCGCAGCTCGTATCCGCCTCTGCAGACGACCGCGATCAAGCTGATGATAAGCATTATTCGTTTAAATCGGGTCATCGCGGCCGCCTCCTTTCTAAGATAAGCTCGATTCAACATGGGGCTCTGCCCCATTCCCCATCGGGATTCGCGTACACGCCGCTCATCCCTCCACTACGCCTATTACCAAAGCCGGTGTTGCTTGCGAAAGCCGGGGCGGGCGAACCGTCCCCGGCCATGTTTATTACTTCATCGTCACGGCGGCGTCATACCGCCGGTTGTGCGGCATGTGCTGTGCGCTGTACGCTGTACGCTGTACGCTGTACGCTGTGCGCCGTGCACCATGCGCTGTGTGCCGTGTGCTGTGCGCCGTGATTTTACTCAAAGATGGAGTTATGTACCCATAAAGCGGGGTATACGAGGTTTGTGGCAGTACCGGTGTTGTTCTGATGAATACGTCCGAAGTAGTGCCCCATGGCCGCAGCCGAACCGGCGCTGGCGCCCGGAGAGCGTAGCCATATCTCGTCGGTAGGACTGTAGGGTTCCAGTTTCCCGAAGTTCTTCGCCGCGGCGGGATCGCTTACGGCGTATATAGTGCCGCCGGGTACCGTGGTGTATTCTTTCGATATGAAGTTCGCCGCTTCGCTGAAGCTCAGGGCAAAGGCCACGTCGTTCCCCGTCCCTACCTGATAGCTCGTGGGTTTACTGAACCCGTCCGTCAAGCTCGCGGGGTAACCGGGGGCGCCGCCGGGAGTATAAGACGCGTTATTGGATACGGTGAAGCTCCGCAGCCTTGCTTCGCCCGGTAGATCCTCCACGTCGGAGGTACCGTTGAACCAATGATTGATGGCTGTTTGCGGAGTGGAGCCCTGGTAGGCGCTGCTCCCGCCCGAGCTGAACAGGACGCCCTGCCAATTGACTTCGCCATAATGAGAGAGATTCACATTGATGTAGTCGGCGCGCACGATGAGGGAGTAATCGCCGTTTCTGGCAATCTCTATCCATTTGGCGCTATCGCCGGTCTGATCCGGGGTGAGGATCCGGCCGCCGTCTCCATTGTCGGCGACGACGGGCTCATCGGTGATGGGCTTCGCCGGCTTGGCGGTCGTCATCGTACCGTCTTCATTTCTGTAGTACTTTACATCGTCCTTCTCCGCGCCGTCGGCGGTGCTGTCCAGGGCGCCGTTGCCGCCCGCCGGATCGCCGTAGTAGTATATGTTGCCGTCCCCGTCGGGGCCAAGGGGCCCGACGTAGTATTTGCCGTCGATATCGGTGTTGTCAAAGATCTCGGTGACAGGCTCGGTAGCCGGATTGCCGTCCGGTCCGCCGCCGGTGAGGGGGCCAAGGGGCCCTCTGGGATTGCCGCTGTCGTACTTACGCCAGACGTTCTGGCCCATGTGCGCCCAATAATCGCCATCAATCTCCGTGACGTCCAGGTCGTCGCCGCCGCCAGGCTTACCGTCGGGGCCGCCCCAGATCTTGTTGTCCTCGTCCGGGTCGCCGTTCCCGTCGATAGGCGTCCAGATATTTTCCGGCTCTTCTATATAGAAGTTTCCGTCGCTATCTTTCTTCTCTTCCAGATTCTTCAACGCGTCTTTCAACTTGTCGATGGCGTCTTTGATTTCCTGTTCGCTGCGGTCGCCGTTGTCCACAACGCCCTCGCCGTTTTTCACCGCGTCGTCAAGGGCAGCGAGGCTCTCGTCTGTATACGGGTTGGGTTCCTGGCCCAGCTTGTCTTTACCCTGATTGATGAGGTTGATCAATTCCCAGAGATCGCTGTCGCCGAGACGTATCCCGACTTCAACCAAAATATGGACGTCGCGGTCGGTCCCCCACTTATCGGTAAACTGGCCGATAATGATAGCCGCCCCTTTCGTCACCGCCGTGATGGTTCCCGTATTCTCGTCCACGGACGCTACCGTCTCGTTCAGTGAATGCCATTTAATATTATTCGTCCCTGTCGTGACCTGCACGGGGCTTTGGGCGATATCGCCGGGTTTCGGCAGGTTCACTTCGCCGCCGTTTTTGACGGTATAGGCGCTGACATTGCTGGAGTCCGTAATCTGATACCTTGTGGTGATGATGGCGCCCGCGCTGTTTCCATACGCCACGGAGGCTACGCCCGCTTTCACGCCGGCGACGTCGATGCTGCCCGTCGCGCCGGGGGTAAAGCCCGCTGTCACGATGCTTTTGTCGCCGCTTTGCGCGTCGCGCAGATTGAAGACCGTCTCTTTTTTAATCTGCCCGACTTCTATGGTATTCGCGCCGCTGATTCCGGCTGTGGGCTGCAGGGCGACCTGGATATCCCCGGGCGCCGCTAATGTATCGCTGAGAATGAGCCCCGCCGCGGCCAAAATTGTCAATATCGCTAACGCCGCGACCAAAACCTTAAAGGAGCCTTTGCTTTTTGTTTGAATTAATGATTTCATAAGTCATTCTCCTCTCTTTTTATAAGTCTCCGCTTTTTCTTCCGGTTTTATAATTTGATAATGCAATTAGGATAAGTCATGTTTATCGTAATCACCGCGCTCTTGCCGTCGTCCCTTGTCAGCGTTACCTTAACCGGGATGGTGATCGACGGGCCTTCGTCGGTCCATTCCTGTTCCGAGGGGAAATAGCTGTACAGGATAGACGGCTTGCCGTGGTGGTCGTTTCCGATGGTGATGAACGCCGCGTAAGGGGCAGCGGCCTCAGCTGTAATAATAATGTAGTTTCCGTCTGTGACGACGTCCTCCAGGTGTATGGCGCCATGATGAAATACTTGGTTGTTGTCAAGATCCGACAGATCCGAGAAGTCGGCTTTGGCATAGAAACCGTCGCCGTCGACAGGGTCGCCGTGGTAAATCGGAGTGAAGGGGCCTTCGTTCACCGGCAGTTCGGTATCGGTTTCTCCGCCGATATCGCCGTCAGCGTCGGCATCGCCGTCGTCTCCGCCGCCGATATCGCCTTCGCCGCCGCTGCCGCCGCCTTCAGTTTCACCCTTCGTCAGCCAGTCCAGAATGTCTTTGCCGTCGGGGTCGGCTTCCGTATAAGCCGCTCCGTCGCCCGTCACCGAAGCTTCGCCGTCCCTCATCATGGGGACGTCTTCCGCGTCGGCGATTTCAACGATTACATTGATGGCATAGTAATAGTTATACTGCCTGAGGAGATCCCGCTCCCTTTGCACGCCGTGGAGCAGCAGGCCCGTGGCGCTGTCCGGCGCCAGAGGCTGGGACCAGTAGGCGTATCCGTCCGGGGCGTATATCCAGCCGATAAAGGCTTCCTTCTGCTCTTCGTTGTAAGCCTGCCATTCGGCGGCGTTGATAATCCTCGCGTCGGGCGTCCGCCTTACGCCGTCCTCCGCGCCGCTATATACGGCGGTGTCGTTGTAATCCCCGTATCCGGCTGGGCTGGGCATGTAGTATTTCCAACCGCCCATGTTCCATTTGAAATAGTCGTGAAAGTACCATTGGCCAGTATGGTTCTTGTGCCCGCAGTCCGTCGCAACCGCGCCGAAGATATGGGTTACCCAGTCGCCGGTCCCCGGACGCCATGTGTTGCTTTTCAGGCTCAAGGCTTCGTCCAGCTTCGCCCGGACATACAGTGTCGTTCCACCTTTGTTTTCTACAAATACGTCTTTCATTGCGTTGCCGTCAAAATCGTCGCGGATGGTCACTTCGCCGTCGTCTTTCGTGCCCGTGAACTCATTTGTGATCTCAGCCGCCTGATACCAGGTGAAGGTTCCGGTCATCATCAACGCCAGCGCGGCGATTACCGCGATCACCAGTCTTGCTTTTTTTGTCATAACGATCCTCTCCTTTTTATATGGCTTTTCTTTTTCCGTTAAATATGATGTATCTTAATATCGGCGCGCTTACCGCCAATAGTATGAGCCATGGCCTCGGGTCCGCGTCGTCGCCTGTCTTCGGGAGGTCGCCGGGTAATCCGGCATTCAACCCTCCTCCTGGCGTATTCGGATCCCCGATGCCCACATGGTCTTCGGAATCGGGTCCCGCCGACATCCCTCCGATCTCAGGCGCCGGTCTGTACGGCGGCGGAGGGGGCTGGGGCTGAGGCGGCGGTTCCTTCTGCGGCGGTACCGTTGTCGGCGGCGTTGTCGGCGGCGGCGGTGGTTCCATCGTCGGCGGTATCGTCGGCGGCGGCGTTGTCGGCGGCGGCGGTGTCGTTGGCGGTGGCGGTGTCGTTGGCGGTGGCGGTTCAACGATAATGGTATTCCTACCGGTAAATTCATTGCGTATTACATATGATCCGTGGATGCAGTATGTCTCGTTCAATCCCGCGAACGCCGCCAGCGTCAGCGTCATCGCCAGGGTGATGATTAAACGGCGCTGGCGCGGCCGCCTGGCTTTCTTATTCATTGGAAGCATACGTGACGCCCCCTTTGACGAATAATCCGCGGAGGCAGAAGGAAAGGATGATGCACAAGCCGTACATGATGAATACCAGGAAAATATTCTCATTCAGGTAAGAAATCACCGCGCCCATCGCCGGGAGTACCAGGATCACCTTGCCCATGACGTCCTCCCCGCGAACGATTTCCTTATCGGGATTGACGTTGCTGACCCCCTTCGTCTGAAACCCTCTGGCGCCGTTTCCTTCGAAGTCCTCAACTATACCTACGATTCTATGAGTCACCGTGACGCCACGGCCGCGTACGAACGTAATGTCGTCGCCTATCCTGAGGTCGCCCGGATCGGTCCGGCGTACGAGGATGAAGGCACCTTTCGGGATCTCGCTCTGCATGCTGGTCGTCAACACGGTGTAGTAGGAGTATCCCAGTATCGTTTTCGGCGTGCCGTCATTATGGTTGGATATAGCCGCTGAGAACAGTACGGCCAGTATCGCGGTATAAAAGAGGACGTCAGCCAGTATCCGCAGTACGCCGCGCCTCTTCTTTGCCGGGGCAGGCGTTTCAGGCGCCGCTGTCACCGGCGCTTCGATCGTCGTTGCCGGCGTTACCGCTGCTTCGGCTTCGGCTTCAGTAAGCTCAAATTCTTCGGCTACCGCCGGGTTTGGCGCTTCGATCGCCGTTGCCGGCGTTACCGCTGCTTCGGCTTCAGGAAGCGCCGCCAGGTTCGGCATATTCACTTCCATTAAGAATTCCAGATTCAATTCTTCCAATGTTTTCAATGCCATATCGAACGCCTCCTTTCCCGGTTGACGTTGAGCGCCGCGTACCGCCAGGCAGCTCTCAGGCTTCGCGGAGCACCAGGCTCCTGTCCTCCGCCGTCCCGTTAATCGCCAGCAAATCCCGCAGTTGGATTAGCGTCTGCTCCATGATCTCATTGGCCTGCTCCGCTCTTTTTCTCGCGTTCAGCATGGTCCTCGCGGCGTCTGTCTGCGCTTCATCCCTAAATCGCCGGACCTCCGCCTTCGCCTTGGCCCTCTCGGTATTCGCCTCGTCGAAAATCATCTCCGCGGCCGCTTTTTGCTTATCCGCTTCCGCGTTCGCCTCGCTCACGATCCTTTTGGCTTCCGCTTTCGCGGCGATTACTCCCTCCTGGGCTTCCGCGATGATTTTTTGCGCCATCGTTTCCAGATTCACCATCGTCTTCGCCACTACGCCCGCGTTCAGCCTGGTCTTTTCATGGACCTCCAGCTCTTTACACTCGTCCTCGAGGTTCTTGTATTTCTCCTGCAGTTCCTGGTTCTCGGCGTAGGCAGCCCGATAGGCTTTCGATAATTTTTCTACATAGTTATCTACTTGTTCTTTGCTGTAACCGTTGATCTCTTCTGAAAAAAGTATTGTATTTGTCATCTTTCAGCCCTCCGCGTTCAAACTTTCATTTTTTTGTCTTACCACAGTTTGAAGCCGGCAGTTGCTTTAAGGTCAATAGGTTTTTTGCTGTTTTTCAAATTTTTTCTCAAGATTTTTCTGTCGCCTCACAGAAACGGCTTTATACCTGAAAAAATTTTCTCAAACGGCGTCAAACAAAGGGAAATCCGATGAAAATCCGTCTCTATATTGGATTGTTTTAATCAAGTATACTCCCATGTATTTCCTCCATTTCTTCGAGTAACTTTAAACTTTTCGGTCACACGGCGATATGTAGGAGCCTCTGCTGTGACCCGGTAGGGCTGCTGTGGCTTTGACGCGCTATATATGATATAGTATTATTTAATAAAAACTTGATAGAAGAGTGATCAGTGATGATATCAAATGAAAACCCCATACTAAGCAGTCATCTTAAAGCCGTCATGGACGGCGCGTTCAGCTACGCGATCCTGCTGGACAGCGACGGGATCATCCTGAGCTACAGCGACAGCCTCATCACGCTGGCGAATATCCAGGTGAAAAGCGACTTTATCGGCGCGCATATACTGGACGCGTATAAAACGCTCTTTACCGACCAGGGCTTTGTCACCGAAGCCACCAGGCGCTTCTCCCGGATTTTCTCGGGAGAAAACGAGTTCCACGAGGACGACGTGGTCAGCTGGCCTTCCGGGGAAAAATTAATCTACCGGATCACTTATAAGCGCGTTAAGGACGAGGACAGCGGTTTTAACGGCATACTCATTTTCTCGGTGGACATCACGGAGATAAGGCTGGAAGAAGCGAACAGGCGTTTGAACGACCTGTTATATTCCACCACCCTGCCTTGCCTGATCTGGGACGAGACGGGCCGCGTCAACGCGTATAATACCGCCGCCGTCTCCATGTTCGGCGCGCCTGAGAAACTGACGCCCGATGAATTTCACGAGTTTTTCTTTGCCATCGAGCCGGAACGTCAGCCCGACGGGAGAAATACCAGGCTTTTGAGGATCGGCGCCCTGCAGGACGCCTTGGCGAAAGGGTTCTCCCAGGTAACCGTCTTTCTGAAGAGAAGCGACGGGACGCCCCTCTGGTTCACGGTAAACCTCACCCGCATATCATGGATGTTCGGCTACCGGCTGGTCGTTTATTATTATGACCAGACCGATATCATGGTAAAGGAAGCCGAAGCGAAGAAAGCGGAAAACCGGATGAAACTGATGCTGGACGCCGCTCCCCTGGGCTGCCTGCTCATCGAGAGTGATTTTCACGTCCTTGATTGCAATCATGAATTGATGAATATTTTCGACGTCCCGTTTAAGCAACTGATCACCGACGATTTCCTTCGCTTTTCCCCCGAGTTCCAGCCCGACGGCCGGCCGACCCGGGAGAAAGCGCTCGAGTATATGAATACGGCGTTTCAGTCAAATAAATTGGTCTTTGAGTGGATGCATCAGGGCTTCAACGGCGAACCGATCCCCGCGGAGGTGACGCTGGCCTGTATCAAACACAACGACGACTCGGCCCTTGTGTGTTATATACGGGATCTGCGGGAGATGAACACCGCCCTGGCTGAAGCGGATGAAGCGAACCAGCGCATACGGATGATGCAGGACGCGAATCCGCTGATGTGCGTGATGCGGGACGACAAGGGCAAGATCATCGACTGCAATCAGGCCGCGCTGAATATGCTGGAAGTCCCCGACAAGGAGGATTTCTGCGAAAACTTTTATACTTTTTTCCCCGAATATCAGACGGACGGTATGAGAAGCGTCGACAAAACAGACGCCGTCATTGAGATTATCGACAGGGAAGGCTCTTATCACCTGACGCGGACCTTCCAGACGCGCTCCGGGGAGATAATCCCGGTGGAGACCCAGGCCGTACGCATCCCGTGGAAGGATTCCTATATTTATCTGTCCTTCTCCCGGGACCTGCGGGAATACGAGCGCCTGATGAGGGACGAGGAAGCGTCCCGGGTTTCCATGAATAAATCCGTCGCCGTCCTTGAAAACGTGGACGCCCTGATTTCCATCTGCGATCTGGACTATAATCTGCTTTATATGAACCAAAACATGGCGGATGTGTTCGGATTGAACAGAGACTTCTGTATCGGGAAGAAATGCTACGAGGTGATACGACATAACGACAGTCCCTGTACGATATGTCAGCTGCCCGGCCTCTTGCCCTACAAGGACGAGCTGCCTACGCAGTTCGACGAATATCTGTGGGACGAGGCCCTGGATATGTGGACGGAGAGCAAGGCTTCCATCATCCGCTGGGCGGACGACTCCCTGGTCTTCTTCCACAGCATCAACGACAGGTCGGTGAAGAAGGTCTATGAGGACGAGCTCCGCAAGGCCATGGAGGCGTCTATCGCGGCGTCGGCTTCCAAGAGCGCCTTCCTCGCCAATATGAGCCATGAAGTCAGGACGCCCATGAACAGTATCATTGGTTTCGCCGAGCTGGCGCTGGACGGGGGCGTAACGCCGGAGACCGGGGATTATCTCGAGAAGATCATCGAGAGCGGAAACTGGCTGCTGAGGATCATCAACGACATTCTGGATATATCCAAAATCGAGTCGGGTAAAATGGAACTGGAGAAGGTCCCCTTCAATCTGAGCGACATCATCGAGAGTTGCCGGTCGGCGATACTTCCTCTGTCGAAAGAGAAAGGGCTCAATCTGCAGATATATGACGAGCCGCTGGCGGGCAAGAAGCTCTTCGGCGATCCCCTCAGGCTTTATCAGGCCTTGATGAACCTGCTTTCCAACGCCGTCAAATTCACAAGCGCCGGATCGGTGAGCCTGTCCTCATGCGTCGATAAGCAGGAGGAGGACTACGTCGTACTTTTCTTTGAAGTCAGGGACAGCGGCATCGGCATGACCGCCGAACAGATCGATAAGATATTCGAACCGTTTACCCAGGCGGACAGCAGCATTACGCGGAATTACGGCGGTACGGGCCTGGGCCTCACCATCACCAAAAACATCATCGAGATGATGGAAGGCACGCTGGCGGTGGAGAGCGAGCCGGGCGAGGGCAGCAGGTTCAGCTTCATGCTGAGATTTGAAACCATCGGTATCACCGACGGCGCGACGGATCAGAAGGACTACCGTACCGTGGAAAAACCCCGCTTCGACGGCCTTGTCCTGGTCTGCGAGGACAATCAGATGAATCAGCAGGTCATCGGCGAGCACCTGAGCAGAGTGGGGCTCAGAACCCAGATCGCGGAGAACGGCAGGATCGGCGTGGAGATGGTCCGGGAGCGTATGGATAAGGGGCTCAGGCCCTTCGACCTGATATTCATGGATATCCATATGCCGGTGATGAACGGCGCCGAAGCCGCGTCCCTGATATCCGGGCTGGGTACGGGTACACCCATCGTCGCGATGACGGCCAACGTGATGCCCGGCGAACTGGACAGCTACAAGAAGACGGGGATGAGCGGCTATATCGCGAAACCTTTTACATCACAGGAGCTGTGGCGGGCGCTGCTGAGATATCTCAGCCCGGTGAGCCTTTCCGCGGTGGACGAGATCGACCACGCCCGGGACGACGCCCTGCGAAAAAAGCTGAAGATCAATTTTGTAAAGAGCAATCAGAGCGCCTTCGCGGAAATCAACGAAGCCGTGGAAGCCGGCGACCTGACCTTGGCGCACAGGCTGGCCCATACGTTAAAGAGCAACGCGGGATTGATCGGGATGAACACATTGCAAAAAGCCGCCGCCGAAGCCGAGGCCCTGTTTAAGAACGGGACGAAGCCGGCGCCGGGGCGCCTGGACCACCTCGCCGCCGAGCTGCGCGCTGCCCTGGACGAGTTGAAGCCGCTGCTGGACGAGTCTGCCGCGGGGGCTGAACGGACGCCGCTGGACGAGGGGCAGACAGACGCTTTGTTTCAAAAGCTGGCGACCATGCTGGACAATATCAATCCGGAGTGCGCGAACCTTCTGGACGACATACGCCGGATACCGGGGACGGAGGAGCTCGCGCTGCAGATAGAGGATTTCGACTTCGCGGCGGCGTCGCTGACGCTGGCCGGGTTGATGAGAAGCAGGGCGTGAATCGATAGACGTGACGAAGAAAAACCGGGTGTAAATCAACGGGCGAGACGGAGAAAAACCGGGTATAAGCATATGGACGAGATAAAAACAAACAGCGTGCTCATCGTGGACGACGACAACGCCAATATATTGGCGCTGATGCATTTCCTCAGCCCCGAGTATAACGTCTACGCGGTGAAAAACGGCCGGGACGCGGCTGCGGCGGCGCAAAAATACAGGCCCGACGTCATTTTGCTGGATATCGTCATGCCCGGGATGGACGGGTACGCCGTGATGGACGCGTTGAAAAGCGCCGATGAGACCCGGGATATACCCGTAATCTATATCACGGGCCTCAGCGACGCCGGCGACGAGGAAAAGGGCTTGTCCCTGGGCGCGGCGGATTATATCAGCAAGCCCTTCAGCTCCGCCATCGTCAGGCTGAGGGTGCAAAACCAGATCAGGCTCGTCAACCAGACGCGGCTAATCATCGAGAAGGAAACGGCGGAAAAAAGCAACCGGGCCAGAAGCGAGTTTCTGTCCCGGATGAGCCATGAGATGCGCACGCCCATGAACGCCATCACGGGCATGACTGCCCTGGCGAAAGGCACGGACGACGCCGCGAAGCGGGACGAGATGCTGGAGAAGATCAGCGACGCTTCCGACCGCCTGATGAATCTCATCGACGACGTCCTGGACATGTACGACCTGGAAGAAGGCAAGCTGAAGCTTTCCGACGCGGAGTTCAGCTTCGCGGATATGATGAAGGGGGCCCTGCGCGACGCTGGCCCGGGGGCCGAGGCCAAAGGGCAGTCCCTTGAGGCGGAGGTCGACCCCTCCATACCCGGCGCCATCATCGGCGACGGGAGGCGGCTGGCGCGGGTCGTCGGCCATCTGCTCTCCAACGCGGTGAAGTTTACGCCGGAAGGGGGATCGATACGGGTCGGCGCCTTCGTCAAGGCCGTGGAAGGCGAAAGGCTTACCATACAGATCGACGTGGCCGACAACGGCATAGGCATGACGGCTGAAGAGCTCGAAAGGCTGTTCGTCCCCTTCGAGCAGGCTGACGAGGGCGTAGACAGGAGATACGGCGGCGCGGGGCTTGGCCTCGCCCTGTCGAAGCATATCGCGGAGCTGACGGGCGGCGGGATATCGGCGGAGTCCGAGCCGGGCAAAGGTTCGCGATTCGCCTTCATTTTCCGGGCGGGGATCAAAGCGCCGGCGCCGGAAACCGCGATGGGCGAACCGGCCTCCCTCGAAGGCAAAACCGCGCTGCTGGCCGAGGATAACGAAATCAACCGTGAGATCGTGTTCGCCATGCTCGAGGATACGGGGCTGCGGATAGAGTACGCGGAAAATGGACTCGAGGCCCTGGAAATGTTTTCGGCGGCGCCCGGGAAATATGATATAATCCTTATGGACATCAATATGCCGGAAATGGACGGGGTAGAGGCGACCAGGCGGATACGCGCCCTGGACGGGCCGGAAGGCCTGCGGGTCCCCATCATCGCCATGACGGCTAATGTCCTCGCCGACGAAGTGGATTCGTACTTCGCCGCCGGCATGAACGGCCACGTGGGCAAGCCGGTGGACTTCGGCAAACTGCTGGATCTGCTGTACGAGTTTGTAAAATAGCGGCTGCGAAGGGCCGCAAAAAGGACGGTCATGGAACCAACCAACGAACAACGCAAATCGCTGTATATAAGGCTGCTGCTCCGCGCCGTGTTTTTCGCGGCGTGTATTTTACTGCTGATTTACGCCCTGCCGCCGGTCCTGTCGCTGTTCGCCCCCTTTGTGTTCGCCTACCTGATGGCGCTGCTCCTGAATCCTTTGGTGAGCAAGCTGCATCACAAATTCGGCTTCCCGCGGAAGCTGGCGGCGCTCATTCTCGTCATTCTGGTATTTCTCGGCCTGGCGGCGCTCATCGGCTGGTTTATTTATACTATCGTTACCGAAGCGGTTTCGCTGGCAAGCAATGTGCAGGTCATATGGGAGGCGATCACCTCGGCCTTTCATTCCGCCAACGCGGGTTTGTTATGGCTCATGGATTTTCTGCCCAGCGACACCGAAGCCATATTAGCTAATATTACGGACGGCGTCTACCAGTGGCTTCAGGATATCAGCGTGGATTTTGTCAACTCCATCGTGTCCAGGACCGCGTCGGCGACCACGAAAGCCGGCAGCGTCCTCGTGGGCGTCATCGTCTTTATCCTGGCCGCGTATCTGACTACAGCCGAATACCAGACCATAGGCGATCTGGCGAAAAAGCATTTCAGCGAGCGTTTGTATAATCATTTTAATATGATGAAAGCCGCTTTCCAGTCGGCTTTGGGAGGGTATCTCAAAGCGCAGCTCCTGCTGGCGCTGCTGGCGTTTATCGTTATGCTTGCGGCGCTGGCGATATACGGCCAGGCCTACGCCTACCTCATCGCCCTGCTGCTGGCCGTACTCGACCTTTTGCCCATCATCGGCACGGCCGCCCTGCTTATCCCCTGGGGGCTCATCGAGATGGCCGGGGGGGATTTGGTGAAAGGGGTATTTCTGCTTATTTTGTCCGGGGCTTTCTTTATCATCAGGAGAATGGTGGAGCCGCGGATCGTGGGCAGCCAGACGGGCCTCCATCCCTTTGTGGCTCTGTTGAGCATTTTCATCGGCATGAAGATATTCGGCATATGGGGCGCTGTGTTTGGGCCGGTAGCCGTGATGATCGTCATGAGCGTCGCGAAATCCGGCGTGTTCGACTCCACCGCCGCTGACCTCAGGGAAGCCGCCGACGAACTGACGCGCGTACTGCGCCGGTAAGCCGCTGTGTTTACTTTGACATGGCGTTTCTGATTTCGTTGATGAACGAGGTCTTGTCGTTTTTCGTCAGTGTGATGGAACCCCGGGAATCCGGGTCGACGTAGCAGAACATGTATTGATTCTCGCCGCCGAAGTCAAAGCTTTTCTCCAATGTGAAATAACACAGGCCCACGCTGTCGTTGTAGGCGATCCCGATATAGGTGCTCAGCAGCCTCCATCCCGTATCGGCCATCTTGATGACGACGGCTTTCGTCTGCTCGTCGATCTTTTCTATGGTTACGGCAGCGATATTGCTGTCGGACAGGCCGAAATCCACCACTTTTTCTTCAACATACTCCAGATACATCATCATCTGTTCATATTCGTCGTAGATATCGTCGTTGGCGTGCTCTTCAATGAGTTCGTCGAAATAGTCCTCGCCCATTTCCTGCAATACATAATTGATTACAAATTCAAAATACTCCTCGAGGGAATGCCTCGCCGTAAATTCCCAGGTGAGCCCGATCATATGCTTCAACATGAAAAGCTGGGAAGCGTTGATCTGGTCGATTACTTCATAGGCGTTTTCGTATATCATGTACGGCAGCGCGTACTGCTCAAACTCATGCCGCGCCCAGTAACGGATCTCCGAACCCAAGTCGTCGCCGTATCCGTAGAGCGAGCCGAAAGCGGAATGATTTCCCGGCGACGGGACCGGCGCCGGCGGCGGGGGCGGGGCCGGCGGCGCGGCTGCCGGGTCAGCGGGAGCCGGGTCAGCGGGAGCCGCCGGGGAAGCTGATTCCGCGTCGGCTGTGATGGTTACCGTTTGCGTCGCGCCGTCCCATGAGACGCCGGCTTTGAATCCTTCGGCTACTGCTCTTACCGGCACCAGGGTCCTGCCGTCGATGAGCAGGGGCGGCACGTCCAGGCTCAGCTCGGTCCCGTCGACGGACATTTTCGTATCGTCGATACGCATAACGATGATCAGGCCTTCCCGCTCAGCCGTGATCGTACTCGTTTCCCCGTCCCACCCGACCAAGGCGCCCAGGGCTTCAAAGATGATACGCATGGGTACCATGGTCCTGCCGTCGATGATCTGAGGCGGTACGTCGAAGGACAGTTCGCTGCCGTTAACCACGACCTTGACGCCGTCCTCCGCCGCCGCGGGAAACGCGAGGGCGCTGAGGAGCAGGGTCAGGATAAGCATAAAGCTGATGGATTTTCTTAGGTTGATAGAGATCCCTCCGATCTGTATCCGCGGCGGCTGAGCCGCGTCAATTAACGGCAGTATAGCCGTCTATCGCCCAGCCGTGCAGTATTGTCATATTCAATATACAGGTTCAAGTAACTCGAAGGTCAAGGGCTTTCGATTATATTTCTGATTACGAAAGTCACGCGTTAAAAAAGCGCGGAAAACGCGGGGTTTTCCAATACGGCGCGTCGCAAGACAGATTTCCCTACCGGCGTATATACATGCTCAGTTTCGCGCTTAAGGTCGGCAATCCGTTCGGGATCCATATCCCGTAATCTCCCCTCGCATAACAGTCGCCCCAGCTTGTACAACATTTGGATTTTATTTAGATCCTTCGCGATTTTCGCGTTGATATCCGCGTTATCGCCATCATACCAGTTTTTCCAAAGCCTGTAATAATCGTAAAGGCTATCGGCGCCACTAAATGTGCCCAGCAAAAAGAACGACGTGTTAAAGGCGTCTTCAATTTCCATTTTTTCATTTTTATTCACGTAATGTGAAGGGTAGTCGCCGCCGCGGGCCTCGCCAATATCATGAATCAATATAGTATTCAACACCTTCTGTTTGTCGTATGATTCCCAGTCCTTTTCCTCTTGCCGCAGTTTATCCGGCAGGAAGACAAGGCCCAGCAAATACGTCGCATAAATATGTTCGCCGGCGCTTTCCAGCGATTCATACCGATCACAGGTTATAATATCGTCGTCTGTAATCGAACCCCTGCTTTGCCGGAGCAGCCAGCCTCTTTTATTTACATCGAAAATCCCAAGCGATTCGGAAACCATTTCATTAATATAGCTAAAACCCGGAATAGGGATGTTGTCCCTCTTGATCGATCGCGACGCGTCTTCGATATGCCCGATAAACCTGGTAAATAAATCCTTGATTAGTTTAAGATACCTGCAGAACGCTTCTTTGTCTATCCCATTTTGGTTTTCCGCTTCGACATTCAGATAAATATCGATCCAGCCGATCACTGTCCCAAGGTAATATTTGACGCCCTTGATATGCCGTAAATTATACAGGAATGAAATGACTTCTCTATGGTCGTCAATATAGACGTTCTCCGTCCTGACCTGAAAAAGATTACATATCAGGAACAAGTCGACTTCTAAAAGCGGATATCGCCGTTTCGTATCACAATAGCTTTGGAGCCTGTTGCTCAACCAGTGAAAGGTGCAATAAAAATCGAAGCCTTTACCCGGCGTGTCATACCGGATGAAATCTTTCATCCGTATATCTCCGTAGTAAAACCGGTTAAATGTCCTGTTGATCATGCTGAGATCGTCGTCCGCGAACATGAGCCTGATATAATCCCAGACGCATTTGTCATCGCCTTCATTGACGATAATCCTGCTGATATAAAGGGAACGCAGTACCGCAATCCGGTCGAATCGGGTATCCGCCGCCGTCATGGCGCCGATTTTCTCCCGTGTCAACCGGATTTGCTTATCGATAAAGTCGGCGGCTTTCTTTTTTGCCGCCAGATCTATGGTTTTGGCAGATGCTATATCGGCTATTTTTCCTGTTAAAAATGCCATCGTAGATTTACCTTTGTCAGAAACATAGTCGAAGGCTTCGATGATTTTATCAACAAACAGTCCCGCTAAGTTTTGATCCTCGATTTCCCCCAGTGCGAATTCCGCCATGATTTTATCGAAGGGCAAATCAAAGCATGCCGTGTCGTCGCCGGGGCTAAACTCTTTCAGGGCGCCCACATAATTTTTAGCGGCGCAATACATCAGAAGGTTATACTGCGAAGTAATCAAGGAAAACGTCTCTACATCCAGTATTCCACTGTAGGTTTTATACTCCACATGCTGGTCGTTAATGATCCGGTGGGCGTTTTTTATCGCCTGCTCCCCGTCCCGATCCGGTATGCTTTGGAACAACTCCTCATATAAATGATTGATTGCGACTTTCCGCCCCACGCCAAACAGCTGATCCTGAAAAGTTGAAATGAAATTAAAATCGATTTGCGGAAGCCTGTATTTTTCAAGCCTGTCTTTCGCCCTCTGCAGCTGCTTTTCGTCAAAACCCATCATCACGGCATAATTACGCAGTAAATCCTCTCCCCTCGTCAGTTCCTTGAGTACATTCTTTGCGTCCACTTTATTAAAATAAACGAGATAATCGACGCTTTCATTACTAAAGTAATGGTTTTTTTCAGTATTGCCCAACGGGCTCTCATCGATGATATAAATCGTTTTGCACATTTTAGAGCCATCGTCTCTCCACGAAGCCTTAAACCTGTTGAATAACCTCCTGACCTTCGCTTCGATGGGGTCGCCGAAGAGATTGCTGTCGCTTAAGCCGTCCACCAGAAAAACCGCAGTCTTGTCAATATCCCGGCATATCTGTTTCGCCCTGGCTATATAATTCCCGAGAGTTTTCTCCATCCCCGCGTCGCTGCTCCCGTCGCCGCCGGGCAGCCTGACTGTCTCATCGATATTGATATAAAAACAAATATGATCGGTCCTGCCTGTATGGAACTGATAAAGCGCATAGAAAAAGAACAGCGACATAATGGATGATTTACCCAGCTTCATCTGCCCTTTAATCAGATATGGCGTAAACTTATCCGAGCGGGTAATCAGATCATGAAGCTGAGCGAAGGAGCCCAGGTTACCTTCAGAACTGACCGACTGGCCGGATTGTACCGACGGTTTCTTTATCGTCGTAATCATCTTTGTCAGCTCATTAAGCGCAGCCCAACGCTCGGCGTTTTCCTTCGCTGTGATGAACTTGCGAAGCGCCGGGAGAAATTGCTTATACCTGATTATATCCTCTCCGGTCACGACCTCGATCGCCCTCTTTTTTATGTAAGGCGCGCAAAGCTTTAAGACCTCATTGCTATTGAAAACATCAAGATTATCTATAGTCCGGGTGCCGGGCCCTACCACCTGCTTGTGCGAAGCCGCCCGGAGCTCGCGATATGGCCGGCGAAGCCCGGGATCCGTAATGCGGGATTCGGCGCCCGACCGGCGCCGTCCAACGTCGCCGGCAGCCCTTTTCTTATTCCTCGGCAGTTTGTCAAAGGCTTTCGGATCGGCAAAAACATACGCAAGCAGGGATACCGCCGCGCCTGCCGCGAGTTGCTGGTTTTCTTTTTTCATGTCATTGTTTGCCGCGTTTCCGTCGGCCCAGTCGCAAATACCCTTCACGATGATCCACTCGTTCAGGTTCCTGCTGCGGCAAGCGCCGTGGATACCGCGGCCTTCCATCTCGCCTCCGGCTGCCCAGGGATACTGCTTAACCAGCGTTGTTTTAAAATGGATATCATCCACGAACTTGTCCCCGGAAAGGATATCCCCCATGATGCAATACGCGTTTCGTTCCGCGTATTGCAACGGATATTTCCAACCTGCCTGATAGTTATGAACAACCGCTTTCAGGCACTCTCCGGCTTCATAACCGCTGAGGTCGTGGATCATCTCGCCGTCATGTATTTTACCGCTTTCGTAGTCCGTCACTGTCCGCGATACAAGTACGTCGCCTATCGTCTGTTTTTTACCTGTCCCGTCCTCGATACCGAAAGCAACGCCTACGGCAATTACCGCGTCCGGATGGAAAGCGTCTATCGCTTTCGGGATCGCATAAGCGGAAGCGTTCGACTTCACGGACGCCTGATCTACGAGGTCCAGGTGGATGACGTTATAACACCCGAACCTGCCTATGTTATAGAAGTTTACGTCATGCTCAATATCGGATTGCTGATTTGGGACATAATCAAAGAAACCGCTGTTCAGCAGCGCGTCCCTCTCCGTGTCGTTTGCCGTAACAAAAAGAAACAGCCTGTCGCCGCTATCCGGCCGATCGGTATTGGACAATGCAGCGTTCCTCCTTATTGTTTGCGATAAACAGATTGATATGAATTACTATAATCAATAATATAAAATTATTCAACCAATAATTAATAAGACAACTGATGCTTTATCGCGCGAAGCGGCTGTATACCGCGGCCAGGCTCCGCTCTGGCAGCAGCCGTATGGGTATGCGGGTAACGACGTTTCCCGCGAACCCCACCGCGTTGATCAGTCCCAGGTCCAGCAGCTGCCGCTGCATGCGCCACTCGGAGCGTATATACGAAATGCCGCGCCGCCGCCCGTACATACCGGCGCCCACCCGGGCGTAAACCAGGGTATCGGGATGATTGGCGCAGACCGCGCCGTTTCTAATCATACGCGTCCACAGGTCGTAGTCCTCAAACCACTGGAAGTAACGGTAGTTCCCGGCGGCTAAAGCCATATCCCGCCTCAGCATGACAGTCATGCTGTTAAACGGGTTCCTCTGCCTGGCAAAGCGGAGGATTTCATTGTGCCCCACCGGTACGGACCGCATGGCAATCACCTGATCCGGGCTGTCCGCGAACTCCGCGATCTGCCCGCCGATCAGGTCTATGTCCGGGTTCGCGCCGATCATCGCGAGTTGTTTCTCGAAGCGCTCCGGCACGCATATATCGTCGCTGTCCATGATAGCCACCCAGTTATGCTTGGCCGCTTTAAGACCCTCCGCCCGGGCAGGGCCGAGGGTCACATTCTCGGGCAGCGCGACTATGTTGAGTTCATTGGGAAAACGAATAGCGCCGATGACTGATTCCAACTCGCCGGTGAGCGGGCCGTCCTTCACGACGACCCACTCGTCGGGCAATATAGTCTGCGCTAGTATACTGTCTATGCTTTGCGCCAGATAACCAGGGTCTTCCTTCGCGTACACGCACATCAGAAGCGAAAAGTCTTTTTTCATATGTAGATAATAACATTTTTCGGCCGCGGTCACAACAGGGGGCGGGATGGCGCTGCGAGGGCGGCGGTTCTAGATTTGCCAGTAGAGTTCCTCGAGCCGGTCGATATAGGCGCGAAGCGCCTCTTTCAAGTCGTTTAGGTTGCCGTCTTCGGCATAACTCCAAAGCGAGGGCTGGAAATCGTCCGTCATTTCGTTGATCAGCATACCCAGCAGAGGCGGGCCGACGGTAATAGCCGCTTCCGGCTCGTCCCCTTCCGCAGGCTCGTCCGCGGCCCCTGTCGGCAAAGCCTCCCCATCGGGCGAAAGGGCGGGCTCCCCGGGCTTCTTTTTCACGTAGACGCCTTCTTCTATCTCCGCGGCTGTCACCGCAATCTCTTCCTTTTGTAGAGACGACAGTTCCTGCAGGGCTTTTTTGTCGATGCTTTCTTCGCCGGAGAGGATCTTGCTCTTCGCCGCCGGCGACGACTCGCCAATGACGGTGATCGCCTCCGCGACTTTGGCGTCCCGCTCGATGGTAGCCCGCGATACTCTGTAATGCGAGGCAAGGCGCCCCGCCGTGGACCCGACTTTTAGTTGAACCTCATTTTGAGGTTCAACCTCAGAGTACTGATTTCTGCCCGCTGCGTTCGATATCTTTTTTCTGTCCGCTATATAATGAAGGCCGCGGAAATAGCTCAACTGTAGCGACGTCAGATTACGTCTGGACACCTGCGTGGTGATGATCCAGATCAGCGCGTCTTCCCTGGATGGAAATTCTTTATTGACCGTAGTAAACGGCAGCTCGTGCTTCATACATATCTCATAACGGTTATGCCCGTCGATGAGGACGCCGTCCCAGAGGACCAGCGCGTCGCGGCAGCCGTTTTGCAGGATGTTTTCCTCCAGCAGGTCGAATGTTTTCTTATCCAGGGCCGGCAACAAGCCTTTAAATTCGTCGTCGATTACTATACTCCGCATACAATCCACCCCTTTGTCTATACTCAGGCATATGCCTCTACTCATATGATAAAGGTTAAAGGTGCTTGAAGGTCAAGGAAAAAAAACACGAAACCTTCACAAAATCCTGATTATTTTCCCCTGATTTCTGTGTATAATAACCGTAAGTTATTTCTAATCCAAACCGAAGGAGAGCCCGTTATGAGCCGTAAGACCAGGAGTAAGCAACAGAAGGAACGCGAGATGCGCGCCTCCATGGATCCGCTGCAGCGCGAGTCCCTGGAGCAGCGGGAGCGCGAGAAGCGCGAAAAGCTGGAACAGCAAAGGACGGAACGACGCGAACAACAGGAGCGCGAGCTGAGCGAACGCCTGCGGAAGAAACGGCTGAAGCAGTTTAAGAAAATCGCGATCCGGGTCGCCGTCCCCTTGTGCTTTGTCGCGTTGATCATCGTGTCCATCGCCGTTTTCCGACCTGTGACGACGGTTTTCTCCTATAGCGACTGGATCGATGACGCCGGCTTATGGAAAGGTTTCCGCACCCTGGATTTCCTTGATACGCCAGACTATCAGGGGGTGTCTGTCCCCGCCGAGGTCCACCGGATACCGGACGAAGACGTTCAATCCGAGATCGATTATCTGTTGTCCGAATACGCCTTGCCCTACCACACCACGGACCGCCCGGTCAGGGACGGCGACGAGGTCAACATCGACTTCACCGGGAGCGTCGACGGCGTGGAGTTTGAGGGCGGCTCCACCTTCGGCATGGGCGAAGACGTCATCATCGGCACGACTTCGTATATCGACGATTTCCTGGAACAGCTGATCGGGCATATGCCCGGGGAGACGATTGACGTGGAGGTGACCTTCCCGGAGGATTATCACGAGGAGGATCTGCAGGGGAAGGACGCCCTGTTCGTCACCACGATCAACTACATCAGCGAGGACATTATGCCTGAGCTGACCGACGATTTCGTGGCGGAGTATCTGTCCGCCGAATATGGCTGGAGTACGGCGGAAGAGGTCAGGGAGCATATCTTCTCCGACTTGCAGCACAACGCCGTACAGCAATACGCCCTGGAGCATTTGACCGTCGCGGCGGATATCCATTCCGTACCCACCGTGCTCATCGATTATCAGAAGGAGACGCTGCTGCTTACCTATCAGGGGTACGCGGACTCCTACGGCATGGATCTGGATGATTTCATTAATATGTACCTTGGTTACGAGAGCGCGGACGAGCTGCTTGAGGCCAATGAGGAAGCCTTCGGGGAAAACGCGCAGTACTATCTCGTCATCCAGGCGGTTGCGGAAGCCGCCGGACTCTCCGTCGGCGACGCGGATCTGCGGGAGTTCTTCGCCGAGCAGATGGGGAACGACGATTATTCCCTCTATGAGCAGCAATACATATCCTACGCGAAACAGCGCATCCTCACCCAGAAGGCAGTCGAGTATATCGTCGACAACGCTGTATTATCGTAGAACGGGAGGCGCATTCGTGAACGGCAGACGTGTTTTATATTCGGCGTTCCTGGATTTTATGGTGGAAAGCGGCGCGCTGCTCTTCGGGGATTTTACATTGAAGAGCGGCAGGAAATCCCCGTATTTCATCAATACGGGGGAATACAAGACCGGGGCGCAGCTTCTCAGGCTGGGTCATTTCTACGCCAAGCTCATTCACAATTCCGTCCGTCCCCCGGAAGACGCGGGGGACGTGGACGAAAAGTTGGGCAGCGAAGCTATGGCATCGATTAATGAGAAAATCCAGGCGAAGTTTAACGTATTATTCGGCCCGGCTTATAAAGGCATCCCCTTGGCGACGACCACTTCAGCAAAACTCGCTTCCGACGGATTAGCGTTAAATGTATCCTATAACCGCAAGGAACGCAAAGATCACGGCGAAGGCGAGCTGATCATGGGCTACTATCCGCAGGCCGGCGACCGTATAGCGATCATTGAGGACGTAACGACCGCGGGTACGTCCGTCCGGGAAACCGTCGCGTTATTGGACGAGTTGAAGATCGACGCGAAAATCGTCGCGCTGTATATATCCGTCGACCGCATGGAGCGCGGCTCCGATAACCGGACGGCGATAAGCCAGCTTAAACAGGAATTTGATATCGACGTCTATTCTATCGCGACTGTCGAAGATATCATCGATTATCTGAATAATCCGCCCGCTGATCGCGCGCCCGTCCCCGGCGCCGCGGCCCACGCGGCAAATATACGCAGATACCTGGACGAGTACGGCGCAAAGTAGTACGGCGTAATACCTAAAACATTGCATATTTGCGGCATTACACCGTACTGGTTCCGGCGTCACCTTTTAACAGGACGCGCGCATATGCGCAAAGTGTTTGTAAACACGAGTATAATAATCGTGTTTACAAATTATTTGTGAGTATGGAAACCGCGCCTTTTCGTGCGAAATCAAGCGATGAAATATTGTCTTTTCGTGCAATTTCAGCTATTTCAGACTCGTCTTTTCGTGATTACTCTGATATACTATCATTTGTAAGGCTTATTACCGACGCAGGAGACGACGCTATGAAAACGTTGAAAAGAAAAATATATGACGAACTGCTGGCGTGGAAAAAGAAAAGCGCCGGGGCTACCGCGTTGATGATTGACGGCGCCAGGCGGGTCGGGAAGAGCTTCCTATGCGAACAATTCGCGAAAAGCGAATATAAAAGCCATATCATCATTGATTTCGGCAACTCGCCGAGGAATATCCTGGATCTGTTCGATCACGAAAGCTCCAATCTGGACTTGTTTTTCGCGAAGTTGTCCGCTTTTTACGCTAAAACGCTATACAAAAGAAACTCCGTCATTATTTTTGACGAAGTACAGCAATTCCCGCGCGCCAGGCAGCTGATCAAATATCTTGTCGCAGACGGCAGATATGATTTCATCGAAACCGGCTCACTGATTAGGTTGAAG
>Ga0082212_10002026_pt1 | contig 29783 bp, 23 predicted proteins | sample TergutNt197P3_FD_71548 | JGI IMG/M metagenome (GOLD analysis project Ga0082212, IMG submission 71548) | Neocapritermes taracua P3 segment gut microbial communities from Petit-Saut dam, French Guiana - Nt197 P3 | ecosystem: Host-associated > Arthropoda: Insects > Digestive system > Gut ...
CGACCGTATAATGGCATGGCCGCTTCGAGGCGAAGCGTGTCGCGCGCACCCAGACCGCATGGTATCAAACCTTTATCCTTTCCCGCTTCAAGCAGTAAATTCCAGACGCCGGGCGCATCTTCGTTCGACAGATAAAGTTCGTAGCCTGTTTCGCCGGTATATCCGGTTTGTGAGATCAGGCATTTCATACCGCCAACTATTACGTCGTTACGAAAAGTGTAATATTTTGCCGGCAGGTCGCTATCGGGCACAAGCTGCAACATGATATCCTTAGCAACAGGCCCCTGTAAGGCAATTTGAGCTATGTTATCGGAAATATCTTCGACTAAAACATCGCCGAAAGCATGTGAAAGCATCCAGGCGAAGTCTTTGTGCCTGTTGGCCGCATTGACAACGACCCAGTACAGGTTCTCATCGAACCGGTAAACGATCAGATCATCCACGCATCCACCCTGTTCGTTACACATCACGCTATACCGTACCTGACCATCGACCATCGACGAGAAATCGTTCGTCAGCAGACGATTCAGGTTTTTCAGCGCATCTTTCCCCGAAAAGGCGATTTCACCCATGTGCGAGACATCGAATAGTCCGGCTGCCGTCCGTACGGCATTGTGTTCGGTAATAATGCCGGTCGGATACTGGACAGGCAACAGATAGCCTGCAAAAGGAACGATAGTTCCTCCGCCTGCCAGATGGCAATCATATAATGGCGTTTGAAGTTCCATATTAAATAATAATTAAGAATGGATAAATGTTTTACTTTCCAACATTGGCACATTTTACCAGTTTTCCCAGACTACCTCTTTTGAGGCAACGTTACCCCCGGAGACTGTTTCTTCTTTTTTTGCGGCATTTTTTTGCGGTTTCCGAGTTGTTTTAATCTCATGCGGCGAACGGTTGTAGGTAGGTTTTTTCTCAAGGAAAATAATAAACGCATCGTTATCCATTTCTTCCTGCGTCAGTATGACAATACTAGAATCTGACACCCTGTTCACATTGACATTCGCAACAACAGCCTTACCGTAAACAGTTTCTACGCGTTTAATATTTTTTGCTCTGATATCTGCGTCTCTTTGCAATTGAAGCAGTCGGTTCTCATCTCTCCATTCTTCCATTTCTGGAAGGGCTTCGATTCCGAATCCGGTTGCAATAATTGTAAATTTCACCTCCTGTTCTTCTTCCAGCGAATCGTCCACGCCAAAACCCCAGTTCATCTGAATATGATTATCGAAATGAGCCATGAAGGTATCAATGGACTGATCCAATTCTTCTACTTTAAAATTAGAACTTTTCTTAAAAGAAAGGTAAAATAAAATTCTTTTTGCATTATATATGTCCCTGTTATTCAGCAACGGTGAATCGAGCGCTTCCCGAATGGCATTGTCGAGCCGGTTTTCGCCCTGTCCGAATCCATAACTGACAAGCGCCACGCCGCTATCTTTCATTGTGGAGGTGACGTCTCTGAAGTCGCGGTTGATAATGCCTTTCAGGGTAATAATCTCTGCGATGCTCTTCACAGCCATCGTCAACACTTCGTTCGGCTTTTTAAAGACTTCAACCAAATCAAAATCGGGATAAAACGTCTTCAGGTGCTCGTTATTGATCACAATCAGCGCATCAACATTTTTACTTAGCGCTTCTACTGCATCCAGTGCCTGAATAATCCGTGGAATTTTTTCATACAGAAAAGGAATGGTAACAATACCAACTGTCAGAATACCTCTGTCTTTCGCCATTTTAGCAAGCAGTGGCGCGGCACCCGAGCCTGTACCGCCACCCATTCCGGAAGCGATGAAGACCATTTTTGTGCCGTCGGTAAGTAGTGTTTCGACTTCTGCAACACTTTTCTCAAATTCTTCTTTGGCTTTTTCCGGATCGCCTCCTGCTCCTAATCCTGCTCCTAACGTTACCTGAACAGGTACGTTTACTCCGTTGAACGACTGCGTATCCGTATTGCATACCGCAAAGTTGACGCCACGGATTCCGGAGTTAAACATATAATCTACGGAATTTACACCGCCACCGCCTATTCCGATTACCTTAATTATCTTAGACGGGTCGTTTGACGTTATATTCCAATCCAAACCTACATTTGTATCCATATCCAGTATTTTTTAGTAATTATCGTTAATCAAACAAATCAGTTGTGAATATTTTTTTGATTTGTGTTTTAAATCCCGAACCATTGGTTTTTGGAGGTTTTGGAGGTTTAGGAGGTTTTCCAGGTTTTGGTTTCTCCTCCTCAACAAATGACGCTTCCTGGCCTGTTTCCATAAGCGTATTTTCGTTGTTTCCAATAGTCTTCTGCTCCGACACACACGGTTTCGTCCCTTTCATCATTAGGCTGATAGCCATCATATATAACTGATTACCAAGCATTTCATCAGCACCCTGCACGAGTTCGCCATGAATAACGGCAGGTCGTACCTTCACGCTACATCTTTCCTTCAGGAGTTCAGGTAAGTTCGACAGTTCGGCAGCGCGTCCGGCGTATATAATGCCTGAACCTAACTGCCTGAAATCGATCACATCACTTATACGTGCATGCACATTTTCGACAATTTCTCTTGCACGTCCTTCAATGATAGCATTCAGGTCGCTCAATTTTACTTCTCGATCGGAATTATCAATTTCTATCTTAATGGCTTTGTTCTCGTCTTCTTTAAAATAAATGGCGCTCCCTTTTTCTTTTTTCAGTCGTTCGGCGTCAGTTTCGGGTAGCTGCAATGTTGTGATATCCCGCGTGATCAGTTTTCCTCCGAGTGGTATGACGCAAAGATGTTGCAAGTCGCCGTCTTTAAAAACCGAGACCGATGTAACCCCTGCGCCGAAATCGACTAATGCGCATCCCAATTCCCTGTCATTGGGGCTAAGAACAGCATCGGCCAGCGCTAACGGCGAAACGATAATACCGACCAATTCTTTCCCGTTAATCGCTTCGATACTGTTTTTTATAGAATTGCGAATCGATTGGCGTCCTACTACTACTTTATAATGAGCTTCCAACCTTTTGCACAATACGCCAACCGGATTTGAATCCTTTTGATCGTCGTGATAAAAAACGGCAGGCGCCATACCCAGCACATCCGTTAAATCCGGCTTGTACTTCATACATTTTTCTTTCAGAAAATCAATATCTTCTTCCGTAACAGTCGTCCCTTCGGGGATGTCCATCGCTTCGATATGATTGATCGTGCGAAGCGATTGCCCGCCAACCCCGACATATAATTTGTCAATATAAACGCCTTTCAAACGACTTTCCAGCCTTCTGATTAGGTCGCCTACCTGTTTTGCAGTATTATCGCTATTATAGATTATACCTCTCTGTAGACAATTATCCGTTTCCGCAGTTTCACACGCGACAATAGAAAATGTTCCATTCTCGTTTTTTTCTCCAACAATCCCGGTCAGGTGGGATGTCCCTAAGTCAATTGCTGTAATATAATCCGCCATGACATTCTATTTTTATTTTTTTGTACATACAATCTGATTTTTATATTTTAAGTTGATAATACTATATTTATCCCATCCCATCCTGGGGGTTACCTGTTCGTAAAAAAGACGCAGTTTTTTCAGTTTTGTCTCATAATCGTCGAGGCTACCCATCAAAATGCGATGACTTCCAGCGCGTGGAACGATTTCGACGTCATTCTCTGACCTGACGTAAATCTGTGTGATCTGATCGTTCCAAAACGCATCATTCTGCAAAAATAGTGCAAATTTATATAATTCGGAAATGGCATACGATTTTTCTATGTTTCCGCCGGCAACCGGGACATAAATAGCCTGCCCCAAAGTCGATGGCATAGTCTGCCCCGTATTATCCACATAGTAACTTCCGCTTCCGTTGTAGATACGTAGAATGGGCATTTTTTGAGAAATAGTAATCGTTATCATCCCTGAAACAGTCTGCACAACAGTGACCGATTCGATGATTACATTTTTCAATAGCGCCTCTTTTATCTGAAAGGTGTTTATTTCGTCGCTTTTCTTTTTCAGGGGATAAAGTTTTTCTTTTTCAAGATAGGCGACAATGTCTTTTTCCGTCAGAAAATGCTTTTCCAAACTATCTGCAATCACTATTTCTACTTTTTCGCATATCGTATAGACATCCTTTTTGTTTGTAAGAAAATAGATGGATGCTACCAGGTAGGATAGCAACAATAATGCCAGCAGTATATACAATGCTTTCTTCATTTTTATGTATATTTATTGATTAACATCTTCCGGATGGGTTCTACAAAACGGTCAATATCGCCTGCGCCGAATGTGACAAGCACGTCTATCGCTTCTTTTTCAAGCAGTTTCATCAATTGGTCTTTTCGACAACACGTCTTGTCGTCGATTGTTACGTGTTGAAATATCATTTCGGACGTGACACCCGGTATCGGTGTTTCGCGTGCAGGGTAGATATCCAATAATATGAGCCTGTCGAGTAGGGAAAGCGACGAAGCAAATCTGTCCGCAAAATCGCGAGTACGCGTATACAGATGCGGTTGGAAGATGCCGGTCACCTTATGTCCTTTGTACAGTTCCTTGACCGACTGTATACTGCTTTGCAATTCCTTCGGATGATGCGCGTAGTCGTCAATAAATACGATCCTGTCGTTTTTCACCCGAACATCGAAACGGCGTTCCACGCCTGCATAGGTTTGCATGGCTGTACGTATCTCGTCGGGTGTAACGCCGTTCAACGACGCCAATGCCATCGCAGCAATGCCATTCTCAATATTTGTCCGTAAAGGAACGCCTAACTGAACATCCGGTATATTTAAGCCGGGTGATATAAAATCGAAAAAAACTTCTCCATTATCAATGCGAATATTTGTTGCATGAAAATCGGCCGTTGCGTCGGTGGCTGAATATGTGAAATGTAGTACATCCGGTAATAACGTAGGCATCAAGTCGATTCCTTTTTTTATGATCAAAGCGCCTCCAGGACGTATCAGCGACGTAAACTTCTCAAATCCTTCACGATAGCCTTGCGGAGTACTGTAAATATCCAGGTGGTCAGGGTCGGCCGATGTGATAACTGCCATGTAAGGTGTTAAGCAATGAAACGAGCGGTCGTATTCATCGGCTTCAACGACAACAAGGTTGCTTTCCGCTGAAAGCATCAGGTTGCTGTTGCAGTTTTTCAGGATACCTCCTAAAAAGGCGTTACAATCGACTTTTGATTGTTTGAACAGATGTGCCGTCATCGAAGAAGTTGTCGTTTTGCCATGTGTGCCAGCTACGCACAGGCTACGCATGGAAGCGGTTACCAATCCCAGCGCTTCGGAGCGCTTCACAACCTTAAATCCACAGTCGCGAAACCAGTTCAGTTCTTTGTGCGACGACGGAACAGCAGGCGTATACACTACTAATGTTTTTTTTGTTTCCCTGAATGCATCAGGTATCAACGAACTATCATCCGTAAAATGTATGGCAACGCCTTCCTGTGCTAACTGATCAGTTAAGGGAGAAGGCGTGCGGTCGTAACCAGCCACTTTCATCCCCTGTGCCAGGTAATATCGTATCAGGGCGCTCATTCCGATACCGCCTGCTCCAATAAAATATACGGATGTTATCTCTTGGCTAATCATCTTTCTTATACAGTGTCTATTAATTTAACGATTTCATCAACAATTCGTTCAGCGCTGTTATACTGAGCAAGGCCGGCAATATGCTCACTCAGAACACACAACTGTTTTTTGTCATTCAATAATTCAAGCGCCATCTGTACCAATTGATTTTCTGCCATGTTGTCGGGGATGAAAACAGCGGCATTACAATCCGATAACGCGCGTGCATTTTTAGTTTGATGGTCTTCGGCAACGTTCGGCGACGGCACTAATAGGGCAGGTTTTTTCAAAAGACAAAGTTCGGAAATAGTCCCTGCCCCAGCGCGTGATACAACCAAATCGGCAACTGAATAGGCATAATCCATTCTGGTTATAAAATCACTAACCCATACACCTTCATTAGTACCGTAATTCGTCATTTGTAATTCGAAATTATTTTTCCCTGTCTGCCAAATCACCTGTATGCCTGCATCCAGTAATACCGCTAATTCTTTCTGAATACTTTGGTTAATGGTTCGCGCACCCAGACTGCCGCCGAGAACTAATAATACGGGCTTGTCGGCTGCCAAACCGAAATAGCGAAACGCTTCCTCCTCCTTTTCGCGTGTTGTTTCCAACTCTTTACGTACAGGATTCCCCGTGATCACAATACGGTCTTTCGGGAAATAGGCTTCCATATCCCGATAGGCTACACATATTTTCGCGGCGCGTTTTCCTAGTAGTTTATTCGTCATTCCGGCGTAGGAATTTTGCTCCTGAATCAAAACCGGGATATGGAGCGATGAAGCCATTCTCAATGTAGGCCCGCTTGCATAACCGCCAACGCCAATGGCAACGTCGGGCTTATAGTCGCGAATAATCTTTTTGGCCATCCGAAGGCTTTTTATTAACCGAAATAAAACTCTGATATTTTTCAGCGGATTTTTGCGGTTGAAACCGCTCACCGGTAAACCAATTACCCGATAACCGGCAGCCGGTACGCGTTCCATTTCCATACGGTTGTTAGCGCCCACAAACAAGACGACCGCATCCGGAAAGCGATGTTTCAGCTCGTCTGCAATCGACAGCGCAGGAAACAAATGTCCCCCTGTACCGCCTCCGCTTATTAAAAATTTGTAATTCTTCATTACGACCTTATTCCATTACATCTACTACTTCATCTACTTCAACAGCGACTATATCCTGACTGTCAGTATTGACCGGCACAACTTCTTCATCTTCCCCCATGCCAGCCCCGAAGCGGCTAACGCTTAGTATGATACCGAAATAAAAGCAGGTAAGCATGGTCGATGTTCCACCACGGCTGATCAACGGCAAGGGCTGACCGGTGACAGGTATCAGGTTAACAGCGACGGCCATATTGATAAAAGCCTGTATGACAATCAACAAGCCACAACCCAATGCGAGGTATTTGGGAAATAACTTAGTACATCGGCGCGCAATGATAGCTACCCGGAACATCAAAATAATATAGAGCATCAGCACAAAAAAACCACCCACAAGTCCCATTTCTTCAATGATAATCGCATAAATAAAATCGGAATACGCCTGTGGCAGGATGTCGCGTTCAACGCTGCGTCCCGGCAATTTTCCGAAAATTCCCCCGCTTGCTATCGCAATTTTTGCATGGCTTACCTGAAAGTTGTCATCATTGATCGAATATTTATTTTCACTTTTATCCATTCCGAAATCATCGATACGTCCTTTCGCTTTCAATAAAATTCCCGGCAAATTTTTTCGTGCAAACTCATCGGGCATCGAACGAAAAGAAACAAACATTAGACCTCCAGCTAAAAACATAACGACAAGCGTCATCATCATTTTTTTCCAGGGCGCCTGTCCAATAAACATCATCAGAAAGCATACCACAAACAAAAGTATGGCGGTTGAGAAATTTTCCGGAAAAATAAGGGTGCAGGTAAGGCCTACTCCAACCAGTGAAATCCAAAATATTTTGTTCGTCGATATGAATTCTTGCCTGCTCAACATAAAAGCAACAAAAACAACGCAAGCCATCTTCCCTATTTCCGAAGGTTGGAATTGAATCCCCATAAACTCAAACCATCGGGAAGATTCATTGATACTTACTCCCATAAACGGCGTAATCGCCAATAATACAATGGATAATGGAAGTAGAATGAGGGCAAAAACATAGTATTTACTCGGAATATTATGCATGAGCAGCACAGCTGCGAACCCCATCAGTAGAAATGTAGCATGCCGCACTATCGGCGTCCAGTAATGCACATTTTTGTACGCCAGCGTACTTGTGGCACTATATACCTCCACTAACGACACAAGACAGAGCAACATGAAAATGATCCATGTCGTACGGTCGCCCTTGAAAAGTTTATGTATTAAACCCATAACTAATATAATTACTAATTACGGGCTATAAGTTGCGTACGCATTTTTTAAACTGATTGCCGCGATCTTCATAGCTTTCAAAAAGATCGAAACTGGCGCAACAGGGCGATAATAATACCGTATCGCCTTTATGCGCTAATTGATAGGCTTTCGCAACAGCCTCTTCCATTGAGCGGGCGTCGGCTATCCGTGACACTTTACCGTCAAAAAATTCATGTAACACCCTGTTATCGACGCCAAGAAAAATCAGCGAATGTACTTTCTTTTTGACTAACTGTTCTATTTCGGAATAGTCATTCCCCTTATCCGTACCTCCCAGAATGAGAACGACCGGCGTTGAGATGCTTTGTAGGGCATACCAGCAAGAATTGACATTCGTCGCTTTCGAATCGTTGATATAATCAACACCCCGCACACGTGTAACCATTTCCAGACGATGTTCGACGCCGCAAAAATCACTCAACGATGCGCGAATCCTTTCATCGCGAATATCCATCACTTTTGCGGCTATGCCCGACGCCAATGAATTGTACAAATTGTGCGTACCTTTAAGGGATAACAAATCCATGTCCATAGTAAATATTCCTTTTATTGTTTCTAAAATTATGTTTCCATCTTGCACGTAGCCTTTAACACCCGGCGAATAACGGTTGGAAAACGGATAGACTGCCGCCCTGGGTTTGATTCGTTCGATTCCTGTCCGAATGACTGGGTCATCGTTCCAATAGATAAAAGCATCATCGACTGTCTGGTTTTGGATGATACGCCACTTTGCATCTGCATATTCCTGAAAATTATAGTGATAACGATCTAAATGGTCGGGCGTGATATTCAACAGGATAGCGACGTCGGCCCTGAAATCGTACATGTTATCCAACTGAAAACTGCTCAACTCAATGACATAATTTTCATGCGGCTTTTCGGCCACCTGCATCGCAAGGCTATGCCCTACATTACCGGCCAGCCCTGTGTCAAGGCCTGCCATCTTGAAAATATGGTAAGTAAGCATCGTAGTCGTCGTTTTACCGTTGCTTCCTGTTATGCAAATCATCTTTGAACGGGTGTATCGGCCTGCAAATTCTATCTCCGATAAAATGGGTATATTTTTTTCACGTATTTTCCGGATGACAGGCGAATAGTCAGGTATGCCAGGGCTTTTGACAGCCTCATCGCAATTCAGTATAATTTCGTCCGTATGTCTACCTTCCTCCCACATAATGGCACGGTCGTCGAGTATTTTCCGGCAGTCCGGCCGTATGGATGCAAAATCTGAAACGAAGACCTCATAGCCCTCTTTTTTTGCCAGGACAGCTGCTCCTACCCCGCTTTCGCCCGCACCTAATATGACCATTCGTTTACTCATCACTTACCTGATCTTTAACGTTACAATCGTAATCACCGCCAGAATTATACCGATAAGCCAGAAGCGAACGACAAGCTTCGATTCGGGAATCACCTGAAACGGTCGTTGAATAAGCGCATCAATACCGGCATTTCCTACTTTCTGAAAATGATGATGCAGCGGCGTCATCTTAAAAACACGTCGCCCTACACCATATTTTTTTCTTGTATATTTAAAATACGCGACTTGAATCATCACTGAAAGGCTTTCAACTAAAAACACCCCGCATAGGATCGGGATTAGCAGTTCTTTTCGGATAATAATGGCAAAAACGGCAATGATACCCCCCAGCGTCAGGCTACCGGTATCCCCCATGAACACTTGCGCCGGATAGGAATTATACCACAGGAATCCAATGGTAGCGCCTATAAACGCAGTTGCAAAGATCACAAGTTCCTCAGCGCCAGGTAAAAACATGATATTCAAGAAAGAAGCAAACTGAACGTGCGACGACATATACGCAAAAATACCCAAAGCGCCCCCCATGATGGCCGAACTTCCTGCCGCCAGCCCGTCGAGACCGTCTGTGAGATTTGACCCGTTGGATACAGCTGTAACAATAAAAATCACAATCAACACAAAAAACAGCCACGTCACTTCTTCCTTCCAGTTGCCAGCCCACGAAGCAAGCCACGCATAATCGAAATTATTATTCTTGATGAAAGGGATGGTAGTCTTGGTTGATTTGGTTTCCATGTGATGAATCTGCACCTCTTCCACAACATTTTCCTGATTGACGATCTCTATGTTCTCACGAATAACTACTTCGGGACTCAGGTATAATGTTATGCCCACAATCAGCCCAAGCCCCGTCTGTGCTACAATTTTGAATTTTCCGCGCAGGCCTTCCTTTTCCTTTTTGAATACCTTGATGTAATCATCCACAAACCCTAACGCGCCCAACCATATGGTCGTGATCAACATTAATATAATGTATATATTATTCAGGCGGGCAAAAAGCAACACGGGGATCAGGATCGCTATGATAATGATAATACCGCCCATCGTTGGCGTGCCCTTTTTACTAATCTGTCCTTCGAGCCCCAGATCGCGTACAACTTCGCCTATCTGTTTTTTTTGCAAAACATTGATTATCCGCCGCCCGAAAGAGGTAGAAATAAACAGGGCGAAGACAATAGCCATGCCTGCACGAAACGAGATGTATTTAAACATACCGGCGCCCGGAATGTGTATCGAATCCAGATAGGTAAAGAGGTCGTAAAGCATTTTAAAAGTTAAAAGTTAATAGTTAAGAAATAATTCATGAACAATTTCCTTATCATCAAACGGATATTTCACACCTTTGATTTCCTGATAATTCTCATGACCCTTTCCGGCGACAAGGACGATGTCGCCTTTCCGGGTAAAAGCGATCGCCGTCTTGATGGCTTCACGCCGGTCGGTGATGCAAAGGGTACGTTCCTTCTCACTTGCAGAAAGTCCCGCCGCCATGTCGCGAATGATATCTTCCGGATTCTCAAAACGTGGATTATCTGACGTGAGGATCAGCTGATTGCTCTGACGTGCCGCTTCTTTAGCCATCAACGGCCGTTTCCCTTTATCGCGATTCCCGCCGGCGCCCACAACCGTGATGACGCGCGCGTCGCCTCTCAACACTTCACTGATGCTACCAAGCACATTCTCAAGAGCATCAGGCGTATGGGCATAATCGACAATCGCAGTCACGCCCTTCTGCGAGCGTATTGTTTCAAATCTACCCGAGACAGGGTGAAGGGTGCTCAATGCAATGATCACATCGTCTGTTTCTTCGCCAAGCGCTACTGCTGCGCCATAGACGGCAAGCAGGTTATATGCATTGAAGCGCCCTGCAAAATGGGTATGTACATCCTGTCGGTTGATCTCCATTTCGGTACCATCGACGTGCGATTCGATGATTTTACCCTTAAAATCTGCCATGGTCCTGAGCGAATAGGTCAGACGTTGCGCGGAAGTATTCTGCAGCATGACTGACCCGTTTGCGTCATCGATATTGGTCAAAACGAATGCATTAACTGGAAGGTCATCGAAGAATTTTTTTTTCGCTTTCAGATAGGCGGTGGTTGTTTGATGATAATCAAGGTGATCGCGCGTAAGGTTGGTAAAAATACCACCTTTAAAAACAATACCGCTGATACGCTTCTGGTCGACGGCATGTGAACTTACCTCCATAAAAGCATGCGTACATCCGGCATCTACCATCTGAGCCATAAGGCGTTGTATTGTAAGCGCGTCGGGCGTAGTATGCACGGTCGGTACAGGTTCATCGTCGATATAGTTACAAATGGTTGACAGCAGTCCGGCTTTGTACCCCAATTTCTGGAAAAGGTGATATAACAGGGTAACGATCGTCGTTTTGCCATTTGTCCCCGTTACACCGACTACCATCATCTGCTGCGACGGCTCGCCGTACCATGCCGAAGCCAGCCGCCCAAGTGCTTCCGCCGAATCGGGAACGATAATGAATATCAAATTATTGATCTCAATTCCTTCGTCATTGCGAGAAACGAAGCAATCCAAATCAATAGCAGCCGTATTTTCGCAAACTACAGCGACAGCGCCTTTTTCAATGGCCATTCCAATAAAATGATGCCCATCAACAGTCCCTCCCCTTACAGCAACAAAGAGCGAACCGGGCGTTACCTTCCGCGAATCGCTATGGATACCTCGAATTTCGGGGTCATAAAGTGTTCCTGAATCAAGTTCTGGATGACATTGCAATTTATAATTGTTTACTCTTTTTATCAATTCGGATAATCTCATTATTTAATCATCTAAGCGTTATCGTTACTGCCTGTCCCGGAACAACCCTGCTACCATTCGTTATTGATTGCGATACCACATTCCCATACCCGCTTACGGTCACGTGCAGGCCGCAGTCTTCGAGTGCAAAAACGGCGTCTTTCGCTCCCATACCGACTACATTCGGAACTAAATTATCGATTATCGGTAACGGTTTCATCGTGACCCCTTTTTCATCATCCATGTTAATCACATAGTTCGACTTGATATTATTCGCGTCGTTCGTTTTTAGCTGAAGGCGTTTTGTTACATTTTGAGTAGCAGCATATTCGCCATTTTTCATTGGTGGAAAGGGTGTTTTCCGTGAATCCACAGATGCCGTTTTTATGTCTAATACCGTGCAGTGCGAATATATTTTTTCTGCAATATCTTTCACTACTGTACCGCACATGGCACCTCCCGAAACAGTGCCGTTTCGTGGGCGGGTAATAACGACGATACATGTATATTGCGGGTTTTCATACGGAAAATAGCCGCAGAAAGTGACACGATGACCGCCCGCCCCGTAGCCTCCTCCGCTTGCGATTTGTGCCGTACCGGTTTTACCGGCTATCGTAATTACATCCGACCGCGCAGGCCTTCCCGTTCCATTTCGGTTTGCCGGAGTAGGATCGGTATAATTCACTACATTATACAGCATGTCCTGTATGATCTTTAGTGTTTGTGGCGAACAGATTTGGGGAATGATCTCCTCTGTACTAAAATGCTTTACCGATTTTCCATTCTTAAGAATGTCTTTTACAAACATCGGGCGCACCATTTTTCCGTCATTGGCAATCGCATTAAAAAATGTAAGCGTCTGAATTGGAGGTATTTGAACCTCATATCCGAATGACATCCAAGGCAATGAGTAACGCGACCACAATCGGTCGGTGGGCCAACGTAACCGGGGATTACCGGCGCCGGGAATTTCCAATTTCAAATCCGCATCCATACCAATCCGGCTAAGTCCGTCTACAAATTTCTTTGGATTACTTTCATATCCTTTCAGAATCAACTTTGCCATGCCGATATTGGATGAATACCAGATTGCTTTTTCCGCATTGATTGCCCCATATCCGCCTCGGTTTGAATTATGGTCAAGCATACGACGATTTGAATACATATAAACGCCGTTTCCCACATCAACCGGCGTTTTGGCATTGACAACGCCATCGTCAAGCGCTACCATCATGGCTGCCACCTTAAAAGTCGATCCCGGTTCTATTACATCAGCTACCGCATGATTCAACGATTCTCCATATTGTCCGGGTCTGATGCGCGCCATATTGGTAATGGCCTTTATCTCACCGGTTTTTACTTCCATCACCACCGCTATGCCGTCGTCTGCATTCAGTTCTTTTAGTTTGTCGGTCAATGATTTTTCGACCAAATCCTGAATACTGATATCAATGGTCGAACGGATGTCCAATCCATCGACAGGGTCTTTTTCGACAACAGTAGTCCATCGTCCCCCTACCCGCTGCTCGGCGCCTATGCCTGCTGCACCGCAAAGCAACGAATCATATTGTAATTCCAAACCGTTTTTCCCTTTTGTCAGTCCGCTTTTTTCGTCAATTTCTGCATAGATATCTCCTACGGTACGGGAAGCAAGGTTTCCAAAAGGTTTTCGACGATACATCCGTTCCTTTTCGTGAAGCCCGTTACGGTAAATGCCCAGCCGAAAGAATGGATATGTTTTTATTTCCTTCAAATCCTTATACGAGATTCCCGATCCGATATAAAGCGGATAATCGGTCTTTTTAGATTCTATACCTTTCAGGATATGCGCTTTATATCCAGCCTGCGTACGATTTTTAAGTTTTCGTGCAAGATAATATGAAAGCGAATCAACACTGTTCCGCCCCGAACTTTTTAGCGAATCCAACAGGATGGCGCTCGACTTGAAATCCATGTACAAGTGGTATTGTGGAGAGTTAGTCGCCATGATCCTGTCGTCATTCGAAAAAATCGTGCCACGTGCGGGATTAATTAAACGATTGGGTCGTATCGGCCCTCTTGCCAGTTTTAGCCATTCTTTTTTCTCAACGATGCCAATTTGAATAGCGGATGTACAGATCGCAATTGCAAAAAGACTTAATAGAATGGTGATTGCATAATACCTTCGAAATATTGCACCGTTTTTTTCATTCTCCTTTTTTGCTGTTTGAACGGAATGTGTATCAATCTCCATGTCTTCTTGTTGAATGGAATGATTATTGGTTGAATTTGTTTCATTTGCTGACATATGTTTGATTTTTCAATATGATTTGTTATTTGTGAAGTTTGTAGGGTGGCGTTTTTGCTTTCTCAAGTCCAAGCCCTTGACGTTTAACAAGTTCTTCCACTTGCGACGGACGTGTATTGCTCGTCAGTTCTGCCGATAAGTCCAATGCTTCTGACTTGATCTCTTTCAATTGCCCCTGTAAACGGTCTATCTCCTTGAGTTTGATAATACAGGTATAACGGTTGCTAATGTAAAAAAACATCAAAATGACAATAAGCAAGATCATTTTCATGTGCTTGACTAAAATAACATCACTCAACACAGTCCCCCTGAGAATGTATTTAATCCATGTCATTAACGATTTCTTTTCCTTTATTTTCATCTCCTCCATATAAAAAAAACGCTAAACGCTACTAACTAAACGCTAAACTCTTCTCTGCGACACGTAATTTTGCGCTTCGTGCACGCGGGTTTTGCAAAATTTCTTCTGCTGAAGGGGCAATTACTTTGCCGACAGGATATAAAGGAGTATGTCGGTTTCCAAAAACATCCTGTTCAACCTGCCCGTCAAAATTCCCTGTTTTGATAAAATTTTTAACAATCCGGTCTTCCAGCGAATGATAGGTGATGACTGCCAGACGCCCGTCTTTCGCGAGTAACGCCAACGTTTGCGTCAGCATTTCCCGTAATGACTGCAGCTCCTGATTGACCTCTATTCGAACTGATTGGAACACTTGCGCCAAGTATTTTTTTTCATTCTTTCCGTTTGAATACTGAGAAACAATATCTGCCAAATCGTTGGTGGTCGTTAATGAATTCATAGCCCTTCGCTTTACAATAGCCGCTGCAAGCTGACGCGCAATTTTCAACTCGCCGTAGTTGTAAAAAATATTGGCCAACTGTTCCTCCGAACATGTATTCAGTATATCGGAAGCCGTTCTGCCTGCCCGGTTATTCATGCGCATATCCAACCCGCTTTCATAGCGAAAAGAAAAACCGCGTATCTCATCATCAAAATGATGCGACGAAACGCCCAAATCGGCAAATATTCCGTTTACTTCACGGATGTTATGGTAACGCATAAAGTTGGATAAATATCTGAAATTACTGCGGACAAATGTAAACCGTTCATCATCAATCAAATTCCTCTCCGCGTCTGCATCCTGATCAAAACCATATAAGCGTCCCTCGCGTCCCAATCGCTCCAATATTCCGCGAGCATGACCCCCGCCTCCGAAAGTAACATCCACATATACCCCCCCAGGACAAATATTCAATCCGTCAAGGCTTTCCTGAAGCAGCGCCGGAATATGATACTTTTGTTCTTTTTTACTCATTATTAGACATTTATATCTCAAAAAGCATCGTAACTGCATGAATGAAGGGGTAAAATTATACATTTTCTACTTCTTTTGTGGCAAAAAATCATAAAAAAGTTTTCAACACCCCCGTTTTGAATTTAAAATTGAGCGGGGTAAGAGTTGAGGGTAATTTTATGGATTCATCAAAAATAATGTGTAACTTTGCAGGCAAAAACATCCATTTATAGATATATGCATCCAATTATTGCACCCATAGACAAAGAATATCTGTTGTCGGAACTCACACCCGACAAACGATTAAGAAATACCAATAAGTCAGCAAATGAAATATACGTAATTACCGCGCACGATTCTCCGCAAACGATGCTCGAAATAGGCCGTCAACGCGAAATAGCCTTCCGGCATTATGGAGGTGGCACAGGGCTATCCTGCGATATAGACCTGTTCGATACGATGGAAGGTGCTTACAGACAGCTCATAGTGTGGAGCCCTGCCGATAAGGAAATTCTTGGCGGATACCGTTTCCTGTGCGGATCGGATGTTAAATTCGACGACCAGGGAAAACCGATACTCGCTACCGCCCATTTGTTCGATTTTTCCGAAAATTTTCTAACCAATTACCTGCCGCATACCGTCGAGTTAGGTCGATCATTTGTATCGCTTGATTATCAGGCTACACTCGGACGATCCAAAGGCCTCTTTATACTTGACAATCTTTGGGACGGGCTTGGGGCGTTACCCGTCATCGACCCTACATTGGAATATTTTTACGGGAAAGTGACCATGTTTAACTCATACCATCCCAAAGCGCGCGATATGATTCTCTATTTTTTACAATTACATTTTCCTGACAAAGAGAACTTAATAACTCCAAAACAACCTTTGCATACCCATACCGACGAAAACATCCTGAAAAATCTCTTTTGCTATTCGGACTACAGGAAAAATTTCAAAATACTAAATCGGGAAGTGAGAAAACTTGGCATCAACGTTCCACCGCTTGTCAATGCCTACATGAGCCTTTCTCCCAAAATGCGCACTTTCGGAACCGCCCTTAACAGTGCGTTTGGAAAGGTAGAAGAAACCGGCATCCTCATCGCCCTCAGCGAGATTTTCGTTGAAAAGAAAAAACGTCACATCGAAACGTTCCTCAAAGACGCCAGTAACGACCAGATGCAGATCATCAAGACTGGGTGATGGAAATTTGCGCTTAATTACAATTATGCCAATGCCTCAAAAAATGCCTCAATATTTTCGAGCGGAATATGTGGCGGCACATCACAGCCAGACGATAAAACAAAATTTCTGTATCCCGCAGTTTGTTCCAACAGGTTTTTTACGGATTGTTTCATCTGCTCCCGGGTAGACAATTTGAAAGCGCCGACAGGATCAATATTACCTAAGACCAGCACATCCTGCGGACACGCTTCAAGCGCTTCAACCATATTCATGGCATTTCCGAAGTGGTATCCATGTGCGCCGGTATACAGCATCGCCTGCGTACATTGTCCTTTGTTGCCGCAATTATGCAGTATCACCGAAAAACTGTCGTCCTGAACCGCTTCAACGATTTGCTTCACGTACAAAGATGAAAATTGCAGACATTCATCATTCGAAAGAAGACCTGCAGCAGGTTCGGCTATTACAACACCGTTTACGCCGACCGATTTCAATGCAAGGCAGTATTTCACAATGAACTGTGTACATTTTTCCAGCAACAGATTGATTGTATCCGGCTCAAAATAAATCGCCATCATGATTTCTGTCATGTCGAACAGCCTTCCGGCTAAAGAATAGGGGCCGATACACCCCGCAAACGCCGGTTTATCGACAATAACAGCAACTGTCAGTTGATTGGCTAACAGAAATTGTGGAACCCTGCCTGCGGAAAGCGAAGGGACGGCCAACTGCTGTACTTCATCGAAGTTACTCACCAACCGTTGGGCGACGGTGGGCGTTTCATCCCTCGAAAAATTGACAACGCATCCAAAGGCCTCTGCTTCAACCGTTAAGTCCATGATAACCGTCGAGGCGGCTGACGGAAAACGTTTATTCAGCGCTATGATGGCTTCGGCATGCGTTTTCCCGTCAGTAACGGCATCCAGTACGGATCTGCCAGTCATCTCAATACCGGGATGCGTCATGATGGGGATAGCAATGCGTTGTGGGTTATGGATAATCGCTGTTATCCATTCTCTCATATTCATGAGGTAGTAACCATATATTTTTTATGCAGCGAACTGGTCTAACCACGTTATTAGCGCCTGCGGGTCTTTTCCATAGCCGTTAGCACCGATGCTTTGTGCAAAATCATTGTTCAAAGGCGCTCCCCCAACTGCAACTTTCGTGTCGGGATATTTACCACGAATGGAGGCGATGATTTTACCCATGTTCACCATGGTAGTTGTGAGTAATGCCGACAACCCAACAATGGCATTGGGATGCGCGTCGATGGCGGCTACAAACTGCTCCGGTTTCACATCTACACCAAGGTCAATCACTTCCCATCCGGCGCCTTCAACCATCATGCAACACAGGTTTTTACCAATGTCGTGCAGATCGCCCATTACAGTACCCATGATAACTACGCCTTTACGTTTCACTTCGCCTGTTTGGAAAAATGGCTTTAGATGCGCCATGGAAGATGACATGGCTTTGGCAGATAGCAACATTTGCGGCACGAAAACCTTGTTTTCCGTAAATTTTTGCCCTATGCGATTCATGGCGGGCACTAATGCAAGGTTCAGGATGTCACCGGGTGCAACACCTTCATCAAGCGCTTGACGGGTTAATTCGTCCGCACCCGGCTGCCCTTTCATTTGCGGTGGATAGGGCGATATCAGATTCACTTTCCCATTTTCCACACATTCGGAAATTTGATCAATCAATTTATTCATTTAGTTAAAATTTAAGTAGATACTGTTTATTATAATGATTCATAGTCTGCAAAATTACGATTTTTTTCAAATTAAACAACAATTTAAAAAAAAATAAGAGTTCTATATTGTCGTTTGCTACGATAACAAAAAAAGATTAAATCACAACCGGACACACGTGTCTTGCTTTGGGTTGACCCGAACTCTCATTCCCGTCAAGGTCATAGATCGATAATTCGCTTTCATTCGAACTTCTCAACGAGGCTTTTCCGCTGTAAAAAAGTACCCCTTTCATTTGATGTGCTTTGAAAATCCAAGTTTTTCATGTACGTTTGCGCTTTTAATAAACTGTTTTTTTAAACATATGCCCATGCGACCTGCTCAAATTTCCTACTACAACGCGCTTCCGAACGAAAGCAAGTTAGCGCTGCAAACCGCCGCGTTAAAGTGTATTTTTACCCTTGACTATACATTACGCGACCGGATCGTAAAAATCTTTAAAATTGAGATACCGCTTAAAAAAATTACTGATATTATCACGGAGGCTACCAACCAGGGTCTTTTTATCGTTGAAAAAGGGACGTGGCAGGTAAAATATACCACAACCATCGACTTTCTACTGTTTATCATTCCTTTGATACATTTTCCACCGGTGATTGCCGGGAAAGGAGAGATAATACCGGGTAATTCACACGCCCCGCTCGAATTGTTTCGGGATTGCCTCTTCACGCTGGTACACAGACCGGAAAAGTATGCAGACGCGGAAAACCGTTTTTTGTACATGTTACGCGAATCGTTACCGGATTATTACGAACGCATACTCAACGACGAACGATACGAAAAGTATATAAGCCATATTTCAAAATATGTAATCTTTGAAGTGGTTCACCGGTTAATAAACAATGAAATCGGTAAACTTAACCCGTTGCCCGACTTGGAAGCGCAAATTATGAGAATTGAAAAGGTGGCAAATTTTCCGGATCTGACAGAAGATTGTAACCTGAAACTGATTCACCTGTTTTTTAAGGGAGAAATGGACGAAACCATTAAACTGGATGATGACACTGATGAATATAAGTCCATTAAACTTCTGATGGAAGGCAACGTACAGGAATCTGTCGCCTTGTTCGGCAAAATTCTGAAAGCAAAAACCATTGTTAAGTCTCCCTTGCCTGTAAATACGTATGAAGCTTATTTTTATATCATTGGGTTACTTTTGTCGGACACATCCGTTTCCATGCCCGTTTATAAAAAAGTATTGCAGTTGATAGCCAAAGATAGCAATACAGCTTTTTATTATCTGTATACCGCTATCGTCTATGACACCCTGAATGAACAGAAAGATAAATTAGCTAATTTAAAGAATGTTATCAAAGGAAAAATCACCAATCCTGTCATCCGGTCCGAATCATTAACCAATATCCTGATCTACTATCTTGTCGGCGAAAAAATGGACGGCAAACATTCTTCCCACATCTATAAAATAATTCGAAAAGCGGTTGACGCCGATTATCTGTTAATGGGATATGAAGCGGCTTATGTCGCAAAAATGTGGTTTGACGAAAAGCGCTTCGACGATTTATTTGATGAAGTAAGCCGTAAAAAGAACTATCAGCCGGTCATTTCACGTATCCGGCGGGATGAAGAATGGGAAAAATCGCTTAATCTGCTGCTGGGTGTGAAATCAAAAAAGACGAACAAAAGCAGTGATGCCGGCGAAAAAAGTGCGCGGGTCGTGTATTATTTCAACCCGAAAAACAAAAATATACAGCCTGTCGTGCAAACCCGAAGCGCCAAGGGATGGTCAAAAGGCCGGAACATTGCCATGAAGACCTTTATAAACCTTGACGTAAAGGGCTTGACCGAGCAGGATATACGTATCACAAAACATGTGAAAAGTTACGGCGACTATTACGCTACCTATTACGATTTCAACAAAAATGTGTTTGTCGAAATGATAGGTCACCCCTACATTTTTCTGGAAAATACCGATGATATTCCGGTCGAATTTGTGGCTGCGCAAGTGGTCGTTTCGGTTAATAAGGTTCCCCAGGGGCACCAGCTCGTCACGAGCCTGAAAGACACATCCTCGCCTGTTTTCATCGAAAAGGAAACAAATACCCGCTACAAAGTATACAACCTGACAGCCAACCAGATACGTATCATCGATATTATCAGTCAAAAAGCGCTGATTGTGCCCGAAAGCGGCAAGGCAAAGCTGATGGAGTTACTGGGTTCGCTCAGCGCCGAAGGGATGGCCGTACATTCCGACCTCGCGACTTCCGACAAACTCGCGCCTATTGAGATGAAGGAGTTGCCGACCGATTCGCGCATTCGCGTGCAGCTGCTTCCGTTTGGCGACGGACTGAAAACCGAACTGTTCAGCAAACCGTTCGGCGAAAGGCCGCCCTACTGCAAGCCCGGGAAGGGTGGCAAGATGCTTATTTCAAACGAAAAAGACGTTCAGTTGCAGGTGAAACGCGATTTAAGGCAGGAAACAGAAAACGAACAGAGCCTGCTGAACGATATTCAAGGCCTCGAGAGCCTGAACGAAAACAACGGCCTGATGTCGTTCGACGACCCGCTGGATTCGCTCTCGCTGCTCGATATGCTGGCCAAACGACAGGACATCTGCGTCGTGGAATGGCCGGAAGGCGAAAAATACAAACTGCGTGGCGTCGCTACCGTCAGCAATCTCTATATAAAGATAACAAGCGGTATCAACTGGTTTGACTTACAGGGCGAACTGAAGGTGGATGAGAAAACGGTTCTTACGCTGCAACAGTTGCTGCGCCTCACGGCCAAGAGCCACAATAACTTCATTGAACTGAGTCCGGGCGAGTTCCTTTCGTTGAGCGAGCGGCTGAAAAAACAGTTGGACAACCTGCGTCTGTTCTCGAACGAAGACAAGAAAAACGTGCAGCTGAACAAGTTTGCAGCGGTTGGCCTGAACGACTTTTTCGATGAAGTAGAAAACATCAAAACCGACAGGACATGGAAAACTTTCCGGCAACAGATTGATAAGACCAACACGGAAGATGCACCCGTGCCTGCGGCCCTGACAGCCGAGTTACGCGCTTATCAGGATGACGGATTCCGCTGGCTGGCGCGCTTGGCCGAATGGAACGCCGGCGCCTGCTTGGCCGACGATATGGGTCTGGGTAAAACGGTGCAGGCCTTGGCCGTACTGCTGCATCGCGCATCGATCGGGGCGGCTTTGGTCGTCTGTCCCGTCTCGGTGGTCGGCAACTGGGCTGCAGAAGCCGAGAAGTTTGCGCCTACGCTCCGTTTCAAGACATTGGGCGTCAGCGCAGGTAACCGCAAAGAGACGCTGCAGTCGCTCGAACCGGGCGATGTGCTGGTGACGAGTTACGGCCTGCTGCAGTCGGAAGAAAAACTCTTTGCCGAAACCGAATTTGCCACCGTCGTCCTCGACGAGGCGCATGTCATTAAAAACTACGCCACCAAGACGTCGAAAGCGACGATGCAGCTGAAAGCCGGTTTCCGCTTAGCGCTCACCGGCACGCCGCTTCAAAATCACCTCGGCGAACTGTGGAATCTGTTCAACTTCATCAACCCGGGTTTGCTGGGTAGCCTGCAACATTTCAACGATACCTTCGTGAAGAACGACGACAAGCAGTCGAAGAAGCATTTGAAAAAAATGATTGCGCCGTTTATCCTGCGCCGTACCAAGACGGCCGTACTCGACGAACTGCCGCCCAAAACCGAAATCGTGAAGAAAATTCAGCTTTCCGGCGAAGAAACGGCGTTCTATGAAGCCCTGCGCCGGCAAGCGCTCACAAACCTGAGCAATGCCGACGAATCCAAACACCTGCAAGTGTTGGCCGAGATCACCCGGCTGCGACAGGCAAGCTGCAATCCGTTGCTGATCGACCCCGCCATTTCCATCCCTTCCTCCAAGCTGACAACGTTTCTCGACATCGTAGGCGAGCTGATTGAAAACAAACACCGTGCATTGGTGTTCAGCCAGTTTGTCACACACCTTGCAATCGTCCGACGGGCGCTCGACAAGCAAGGCGTCAGCTATCAGTATTTAGACGGTTCCTCGTCGCAGGCCGACCGCCAGCAAAGTGTCAGGAATTTTCAGGGCGGACAGGGCGAACTGTTCCTCATCAGCCTCAAGGCGGGCGGTTTGGGACTTAATCTGACGGCTGCCGATTATGTGATCCACCTCGACCCATGGTGGAATCCTGCCGTCGAAGACCAGGCGTCCGACCGCGCACACCGCATCGGCCAGCAGCGACCTGTCACGATCTACCGCTTGGTGGCCGAGAATACGATCGAAGAGAAAATCATCCAGCTCCACCACCGCAAACGCGACCTCGCCGAGCAGCTCCTCGAAGGTAGCGACATGGCTGCGCGCCTCTCCGTAAGCGAAATGATTGAGTTGATACGCTCAGAAATATAAATATTCATCTTAGATGTGCATATCCGTATTTATTTCGACCTGCAAAGAGACGATAATCAATTGAATTACGTATTAAATATTTTGCTATTTTGCGAGTAGATTCTTAATTTCTACTTTTAGGTAGGGAATATGTTTAATCACTATACCCCAAACGGTTTCGTCGGAAACGGAGTCGTACCCGTGAATAATCCGGTTTCGGGCATCCACAATTTTACGGGCATTACTTATTTCAACGGTGTTATCCTGTTGAAGAATCCGATGCATGGCTTCGCCAATAATCCCGATGTTCCGTTCTACGGCCCGCTTGGAACGCACATCGCTGCAATAGTCTGCATAGCGTTTTGGACAGTCGCTGAAGAAACTTTCGATTTCTTCGATAGCAGCCAGGATATCGTATAACCATGTTTTTATATCGCTATCCATATATCAACAGTTTATTGCGGTCAATATTTTGCCTTAAGTAGGGATTTTTGATTGCCTGCTCTTCAAGCAGGTCAACAGGGCGCTTAAAAATATCCTGAAGGGAAAATTTGAAGTCGAAATAGTTATCGGCATACTCTTCAATAGGGATATCATTGAATGCAACAATTAAATCAACGTCGCTGTCATTACCGAACTGCTTCGTTAATACCGAGCCGAAAACATGCAGCGTTTTTACGTGATATTTCCGGCAAAGCGCTGATACATTGTTTTGATAACTGTCCAAATACATGCTTGTATACTTAATTACGGGACAAAGATACGAAACAATTATGAATTATGAAACGGCGACAATTGACGAACAAAGCGGGAGAAGTGAAAAAATGTGCCACTTTTCCGAAGTAATGACGGAATAGTCAAAAAACGACAAATTGAATTGAAAATCGGCCTTAGCCAAATGCACCCTTGTTCAAATGAAATTCGGTTTTTATAGAAAATAATGGTTATCTTTGTGGCAAAATCCTGCTAATTAATATACGAATATGAAAAACTATTTTAAAAACCATTATGAACAAATCGTACGAATGGCGGCGCTGGCGTCAGTTATGATGACAGGATGCGTCCGGCAACCCGCATTGAATGAAACCGACCGGTCGATTGCCGCGATACGCAAGGGCGTATTGACTGTAAAAACCAATAAGGGCGAGCGCGTTACGATTGAACAGATCAGGCACGAATTTTGGTTTGGCAGCGCCATTTCCAACAGTCCTTTCGGCGGCGGTTCGATGCCGGAGAGTGATGTACAACAGTTCAAGGAGAAATTTTTGGCGAATTTCAATTCCGCCGTTACCGAAAATGCCGTGAAATGGGGAAACATGGAACGCCAACAAGGAAATGTCAATTATTCGGTTGTCGACGCCATACTTGAATGGACAACCGAAAATGAAATCCCGTTACGCGGACACAATGTTTTTTGGGGCATTGATCAGTTTGTCCAATCCTGGGTAAAGGAATTGGACGACCGGGAACTGGAACAAACGCTCAAAAACAGGGCTGAAACGCTTGCCGCGCGCTACAAAGGCCGTTTCTATGAATACGACCTGAATAACGAGATGATTCACGGCAACTACTATGAAGAGCGCCTTGGACCGGATATCACCAAAAAAATGACGGAATGGATGCATACAGGCGACCCGGATGCCAACCTTTGCCTGAACGATTACGACGTTGCCACCGGAAACAAGCTGACAGAGTATCTGGCGCAGATACGCTTATTGCTTAGTCAGGGCGTTCCCATTGCAGGCATTGGCGTACAGGGACATCTCCATGCGGAAACATTCGACCGCAACGAATTGAAAAGATCGCTGGATTCGCTGGCGCAGTTTGATTTACCGATCTTCATTTCAGAGTTTAACATGCCAGGGCAACGCTCCAAATACATGAACGACAGAAACCTGAAAATGACCGAAGACGAGGAAGCGCAAAATGCACGCGAATTAGTTGACTTTTACCGGATTTGCTTTGCACATCCGGGCGTCAGGGCTATCTTGATGTGGGGTTTCTGGGAGCGGGCCAACTGGATTCCCGTTTCATCCATGTACAGGGCTGACTGGAGCATTACGCCAACCGGCGAAGCCTACCGCGAATTGATTTTCAATGAATGGTGGACGAAAGCATCAGGTGTTGCCGACAGGAAAGGAAACTTTTCGACAAACGCATTTTACGGGAAATACAAAATTACCGCAGGCGGCGTGACCAAGATCGTGGACTTCGACAAAGCATCAGGTAACAGGGTCGTGGATTTTACGGCGACCGTCCCCTACCCGGGCGGTTCGGGAAAATTCACGAACTTAGTCTGGCACGACGAGTTCGACGGCGCCGGCCTTCCCGACACAAGCAAATGGAGTTACGAAAGAGGCTATGTGCGCAACCGGGAAATGCAATACTACACGGTAGGCCGCGCAGAAAATGCAGTGCAGCGCGGAGGCAATTTAGTGATTACCGCCCGCAACGATTCAGCCCTGATCGACGGAGAAATCCGGCCGGTGACTTCCGCCAGTATCCGTTCCAGAGGCAAAGGCGACTGGCTGTATGGCCGTATCGAAGTACGTGCCAAACTACCGTCGTGTCTCGGCACGTGGCCTGCCATCTGGATGATGCCCACAACAGGTACATATGGCGGATGGCCCAGAAGCGGCGAAATCGACATCATGGAGCATGTAGGATATGACCCCGACAAGATTTATTTCAACCTGCATACCGGAAAATACAACCATACGCTGGGGACAGGACGCGGGTCGTCGGTCGATTGCCCGCATCCCGATAAGGAGTTTCATGTATATGCCGTCGAATGGTTTGAGGATCATATCGACTGGTACTTCGATGATCAAAAGGTTTTACGGTCGAAAACGATGGCGGGGGCTGGGAATCGTGGCCGTTAGACAAGCCCTTTTACCTGATTCTCAATTTTGCTTTCGGCGGCGCATGGGGCGGTTCGCAGGGCGTCGACCTGACCAAACTGCCTCAATTGTATTTTATTGATTATGTGAGAGTTTTTCAATAATTGTATGATTATAACCAGCCAGATGTGGTATTTTTTATATACTTATGGCTGGTTATAATCTTATTTACAGCCGTAAAATATCAGCTACTGTGACTGTTTTCTGTACGGCGCCCGCATATTTGTTATGCGTTAATCCGTAGGTTGTGAGCAATATAACGTTTATCGCCTTGCGCGTTTTGGTTTCTTCCTGAAAGCATACGAGTTTGTTGCGCAAATTTTCTTCGTACTGTTTAGTAATTGTAAAATTCGACTGGCAAAATTTTATTTCACATAAATTGATCATCCCGTCTTTACGGTCAATGATCAGGTCGATTTGTGCGCCTTTTTCCGCTTTGCCGCTCCGCCAGGAATAAACGGCCGATTGTATGCCTGAAATGCCTAATGCCTGTTTTATCTCGCTGGCGTGCTGCAACATCAGCATCTCAAAAGCATTGCCGGCCCAGGCGTTATGCTGGGGCGTGGCTAATGAATTTGTCCAGAAATGCTCGTCTTTAAAGTTGTTGTTTACTAAATATTTAAAGTGAAAAAGCGTGAAGTTGTCCATCAACTGGTACAAAATATCCCTTTTGGATTTCCCAATGGCGTAGTATGCGCGGATAAAACCGCTGTATTCAAGGTTTTGCAATATCCTGGAAAGTGTTCCGCCACTCGAAATCTTCGTTTTTTCGGCAATCTCGCTGCGCGTTAGTCCCTTGCTTTTTTTACTTAACAGTTCAACTATTCTAATATAGTCGTCCGAATCCCTGAACAGCGAGTGATACAGGTTATGAAATTCGTTTCTTAATTCAGACTGCTTATTAAAAAACAGATTATCAATATTTTGAAATAAATCCAATTCCTTTTTCAGCTTGCTTAAATAAAACGGAACGCCGCCGGTAAGCATGTAACATTCCGACAATTGCTGGATATTGTAGTTTATTTTTTTGTATTTCAGGTATTTATGCGTTTCTGAAATCGTAAATGGCTGTAGAAAAATACTCGCCGTAAGCCGGTTGTGCAAACCGCCATGATTGTTTATTAATTTATTGATAATCCATGAAGTAGACGAACCGCACACAATCAAAACAAGGTTTTTCTGAACGCATCCCCAGCTGTTCCAGAAATGCTCCAGCGCCGTTAAAAAACCGGAACGCGGCGTATCAAACCAGGGTATTTCGTCAAAAAAAACAAGTTTACGCGTATCTTTTGATTTTTCCAAAAAACTGCGAAGCTGAACAAATGCTTCGAGCCAGTTTTTTGCAATCCTGTTCTCTTTGTTCGAGATTTGATTCAAGGTAATGTTGAAATTGATAAGTTGCTCTTTTGTAGAAGCATTTGCCAGACCAACCAAATCAAAAGTGATTTTTTTGTCAAACATTTCCCTGATTAAAAATGTTTTACCAACGCGTCTTCTGCCATAAACCGCGACAAACTCAGGCTGTCTGGATTTATACAAATCCATCAAACGGCGCTTTTCTGCCTCTCTGCCAACAATATTCCGTTCCATTTTCTTTGCGTTTTAATCAGCCACAAAGGTAGAAAAAACAGTTGATATTTCAAAATATAAATTTATAATCAGCCATAAGTGGTATTATTTTAGTAGATATGGCTGGTTATACGCGCTATTTATCCGGTACTGAACGGTCGATCATATTCAATTTTCCCTCCGACGGTTCTTTGTAGGCGTTTGTCGCTATGAGATAATCATTGAGCTCGTCGAAGTTATCTCCAAAAATGTTGCTTGAGAAGTATTGCAGTTTTTCCATTACCCGAATAAAGGCGTCAGGTTCTTTGCGGTTGGTGAATTTTCTTAACGACAAAATGTAATCTTCCCGATAAACAGTTGGTACAATGATTCTCGAAAGTCCGCTTTTAAACAATTCGGCATTGCCCATAATCCGCGAAATTCTTCCGTTTCCGTCAGTGAAAGGATGTACTTCCGAAATCATGAACATCATGAAAATGGCTTTTGCCATGGGGTCTGATAATATGGCATAATATTTAAAACCTTGCCTTAACGTGCCTTCCACCAAAGTAAAATCAACAAATTCAGTGTTTCCCGCGCGGTTGTTTTGAGTCTTAAATTCACCTGCATTTACTTCTTCCATTCTGCCTGACATCATCGCGGCATGCCTGCTTTTCAGTATTTCAATCAACTCGTTCGGGGTTGCAGGCGTCCTGCTCATTTCCTGACTGTTTGACACAATTTGAAATGTTCCGATAATATCATGCGAATCCTTTATCCTTTTAGGAATAGCGATACCTGTATCAATAATCTTTTTAGCGTCTCCGACCGTAAATTCCGTACCTTCGATGTAGTTTGAAAAATAGGCTTCAAAGAAAGAAAACAGGCGAAACGAATCTTCCAACGTATTTTTATCGGATCGTTCCGGGAAATAGTAGTCTTTCAGTTTGTCATAAAGGATTTCAAACAATTCGATTCTTTTAGCGTCAAAGGGCATTCCGGCTGCTCTCGCTCTGGCGGATTCAGAACGCAATATACCGGCATTGCGCGTACTTAGTAATGCGGAAACAAGTTTGTTCAATTTGTCAAACTCCACCGAAAACCCCAACTGCCCGGCTACTTCGCGGGCTTTATCCCGGAATTTGTTTATGCCTTGTTCACCTTCGCGAAGAATCATTTTTTCCAACCGGCTTTCAATGTACTCAATCGGAAAAGTTTTAGATTCGCCTCCTTTTCTGCGCGAAACCTGCATGTTTTCCAACATCCACCGACATTCCGATGAAACGTAAATGCCTCCCAGATTTACATCCGATTCCAATGCGGGCTTTCCATCCATAACATTGAGTGTAATCCCCTGTAAGTCTGTGATTTTCTTTGTGTAATTACTTGTAATAAAGAAATTTCCCGTTTCTGTTGGTCGCAGTTCGGATGCGCTGCGATGGCTGATAACAGCATCGGGAAACCGCCATTTGAGAATGTCAAAAAAATGACGTTTTATGATATGCTCTGCCGAATCACGCAGGTTTGTCGTGTAAATACGCGGGGCAATTTTACGTATCTTCCCTTCTATTACCGCTTTGGCTATTTTTCTGGAAAGAACGCTATCAGAGGAGGAAAAAATGATTTCCCGACTAAAATCAATCACTGCTGCCATATAAATTTTTCCATTATAACTTGAATATAGGGCGCAAAAATACAAATTTTTTCCATTATGACCATAAATAAGTACAATTTTTTCCATTATTCTGTTTTCAACGATTCTACCGGATTGCGCAATGCCGCTTTATATACCTGAATTACCAGCGCAAGCATGGCGAGCGCCCAGATCAGCGCCAGCGCTCCGGCGAAAATCCACCAGCCGACGCCTGTACGGTACTGAAAACTTTGCAGCCAGCGATTCATCGCAAACCAGGCGTTTTACCTATTTGCGAGATTTTTTTTTGATATTTCAAAAATATGTAATACTTTTGTCATACTAAATATATCAAATATGAAAACAGGAGCATTGATTAACAGAAAAGTAACCGCATTTCGTCTAAACGAAGATTTGCTTGCACGTTTGAAAGTGCAAGCCGAAAAAGAAAACAGAAGTCTCAATAATTATGTCGAGAGTTCTTTAATGAAGCTTGTCTACCGCAAGCCTAACAAAACAACGCTTGCGGCTATACAGGAAGCACAGGAAAGTGACAATTTGGAAACCCTTGACATGGAAAACTTTGACTCTTTTATTGCTTCCTTATGAAAGAACTTAAATATACAACGCAATTCAAGAAAGACCTCAAAAGAATACAGAATGATCCCAAACGAATTGCTGATGTAAAGAAAGTCCTGAAAATTCTACAAAAAACAGGCTCTGTTCCTAAAGAATATTTACCTCATAAATTAGAA
>Ga0082212_10002027_pt1 | contig 29782 bp, 20 predicted proteins | sample TergutNt197P3_FD_71548 | JGI IMG/M metagenome (GOLD analysis project Ga0082212, IMG submission 71548) | Neocapritermes taracua P3 segment gut microbial communities from Petit-Saut dam, French Guiana - Nt197 P3 | ecosystem: Host-associated > Arthropoda: Insects > Digestive system > Gut ...
AGGAGTAGCTGGTCGTGCCCTTCCTGTCAATCTTGGCGTCCATGTTCCCAGCGGCGTCGTAGGAGTAGCTGTACGCCTCTATCGTCGCAAGCCCCTTGCTGTTCACCAGGGTGTGCAGGCTGTTGTCCGCGTAGTACGCGTACTCCGCCGCCGCCGTGCCTTGGTAGTCCACCTTCTTGAGGCTGCCGTTGGCGTAGTACGAGTAGGTGGCGACGGCGCTGCTGCCGTCCTTCACTTGGTAGAGCCTCCCGGCCTTGTCGTACACCCTGGCGGTCACGTTGCCCTTCGCGTCTGCGGACTTTTCGCTTGTGAACCCGGACGGGAGCCCCGCTGTGGCGTCGTAGACGTACAGGCACGCCCCGAAGCCCGGAGCCGTCTTGCTGACGCACCTGCCGATCTCGTCGTAGGCGCGGGAGGTGGTGCCCGTGCTGTCCGTCATCGAAAGGAGGTTGCCGCAATCGTCGTAGGAGTAGCCCACCACGTCGCCGCCCGCGTTGTCGCTTACCAAGCGCCCGTGCACGTCGTAGGCGTAGGAGTGCACGGTGCCGTTCCTGTCGGTCTTGCCTGAAAGCGACCCGTCGGCGTGGTACGCGTAGCTTTCCGTCCTGCTTGGGTTCGGCGCCCCGCCCGAAAGGCCGCCGGCGTCGATTCTGGCTGTTGGCAGGTTCCTGGCGTTGTACTGATGCGTTGTGGCGTTCCCGTTCCCGTCCGTCTGGGTAAGCATGTTGCCCACGTTGTCGTAGGCGTACAGGGTTTCCACGCCCAGCGCGTCCCTCACCGTTTCAAGCCTCCCTTGGGCGTTGTACAGGTATTCCGTCGCGTTGCCAAGCCCGTCGGTTTGGGAAACCTTGCGCCCGGCAGCGTCGTAGCCTTGGCGGGTCGTGTTCAGAAGCGCGTCCGTAGTAGACGTCAGCCTCCCGGCTTTGTCGTACCCGAAGGTCGTGACGCTGCCCAAGGCGTCGGTCGAGGCGGCCTGCCAGTGGTTGTCGTTGTATGCGAGCTTCTCTATCAGCGCGCCGTAGGGGTCCCTCCTCTCCACCAGCCTGCCCAGCGGGTCGTAAACGTTCGTGCGCGTGTTGCCGAGGTGGTCCGTGGCGCTCGTGGCGTTGCCGTCCGCGTCGTACCCGAAGTCTGTGCCCACAGGCTGGCTAGCCCCCGTCACGCTGGCCTTTTCCGATTTTTTCCTGTTCAGCGCGTCGTAGGCGAACTCGGTGGTGTTGCCCCTCCCGTCAATGAAGAACCTGAGGTTCCCGGCCTTGTCGTAGGCCCAGCTTTCAGTTATGGCCTGCGAGCCGTCCGCCTCCCTCTCGGTTTCGGAGAGCAGCCTCCTTTGGCTGTCGTAGGCGTAGAGGTTCACCTTCCCCAGCGAAGTTTCGCTCCTTGCAACGTCCCCTAGGGCTGTGTACTTGTACGACACCGTCAGCGCACCTATCGTGCCGTCGCCGGGCAGCGACACGCTCCTGACGAGCCCCGCGCCGTTGTACTCGTAAACCGTTGCGTTGCCGTTGCCGTCGCTTTCAGCGAGCACGTTCCCGGCAAGGTCGTAGGCCCAGCTGCCGGCGGGCTGGCCGCCCACTGCGGTCGCCGTCAAGCTCCCCCGGCCGTCGTACGCGTGCGTGGTCACGACGCCCGCCGCGTCCCTCTCCTGCACAAGCTGCCCCGTGCCGTCGTAGGCGTACTCCCTTGTGAAGCTTGCGCCCTTGTCCGCAGCGGCTGGGTCGAGCACCGAGACCACCCTGCCTGCGCCGTCGTAGGCGTAGCCCGTGACGAACCCCATGCCGTCGGTTTGGGCCGTCAGGTTCCCGGCAAGGTCGTAGGCGGACAGCCTGCTTATCGTCCTGAAGCTGCCCGAGGCGTCCTTGTACACGTCGTTTTGCACCTTGAGCCGGCCCATGCTGTCGTAGGCGTAGGTTTTCCTGTTCAGAAGGCTGAAGTCGGCGGCTGCGTAGTTCTTGGGCGAGACCTCTGCCACAAGCCTGCAGGCCAGGTCGTAGGCGTAGGCCGAGACGCCGCCCGTTGCGTCGGTCTTCTTGACCAGGTTCCCCCTCTTGTCGTACTCGAAGCTCGTCGTTTTTCCGCGGGGGTCCGTCGACGTGAGCACGCTGCCCCTGAAGTCGTAAGTGAACCCGTTGCAGATGTTGACTGCGGCGCCGTATTCGTCGAGCCCGCGCACAACGGACATCTCCAGCCTCCCAAGAAGGTCGAGCGAAAAGCTGGCGACCGTGCCGCCCGGGCCGATGTGCGCGGTCACGTTCCCGTCCATGTCGAACATGTACGTGTCCGTCAGTTCGCTCAGGCCTTGGAAATCAGACGGGTCCACGTGCACGGTCCGCTCCTCCATTTTGCCCAGGTGGTTGTATTTCGTCACCGTCTGGTCGAACTCCGTGAGGCTCCTGTAGGTTTTCTTGACAACAGTGTTTGCGGCGGCGTCGTAGGCGTACGCCGTCCTGCCGCCTTCGCTGTCGGTTTTCTCAAGCACCCGCCCCAGCGCGTCGTAGGAGAAGGCTTCCCAAACCAAGTTGCTTTGCGGGGCTTGGAGCTGGGCTGCGCAGTCCTTCGACCGCGTCAGCCTGGTCAGGTTGCCGGCTTTGTCGTACTCGTACCCCTCGTACGTGTAAAGGCCTGGCCCGGCCGGCGACCACGCGCCCTTGACGCGGTCCAGCGCGTCGTAGCTGTAGTGGGTGGCCTTGCCCATCGGGTCGGTTCGCCTTGTGACGCTGCCGTTGCCCTTGAACGTTTCCAGGCTGTACCCGCCGTCGGGGTAGTCCGTCCTGACCAGCCTCCCAGCAAAGTCGAACGTTTCTTTGGTCGCGGCAGCTTCTGCGCCGTTCAGGCGCCTGGTGTGCGTCCTTTCGCTTTGGCCGCTAGGCTTAATGTTGTAGGCGTATTCGTCCGTCAGCACAGCTGCCGAGTTCGCGCTTTCCTTGTAGGAGGCGCTTGCGAGCCTGTCCAGCGCGTCGTAGGAGTAGACGTTCTGAAGGCCGTTGGGCAGCTCTTCCGTGAGCAGGTTCCCGTAAAAGTCGTAGGCGTAGGACGTCTGGTTGCCGAGGGGGTCCGTCTGCGTCTGTAGCAGCCCGCTTGGGTAGTACTCGTAGCGGTGCCCGTGGGAAGGCTCGCTGTAGGCGTCCGCGTTCACGGCCACGTGGGTGCCCGCGTCGAAGGCGGCCGGGTCGTTCCCGGCACGGTACTGCCGCGGCGGTATTTTCTGTGCCAGGTTCCCCCTGCCGTCGTAGACGTCCCTCTCCGTCTCGCCGCCGTCAAGGGTTTTCTTTATAACGCGGCCGTCCCTGTCGTAATAGTATTCCGTAACGTAGCCCGCCACGCCAGCCTCCTGCTTCAGCCAGCCGATCTGGTTGTGCTGGTAGAGCGTGGTTTGGTTCAGCGCGTCCACCGACGACGCGAGGCAGCCGTTCTGGTCGTACGAAAAAAGCGTTTCGTTGCCGTTTGGGTCGGTCCTGCTCTTCAGAAGCCCCGTTATCGCCTTCCCGCACATTGCCAGCGCCTCCGTGGGCGTGTAGTAGTCGTTTTCCTCTATTGCGAAATTGCCCAGCGGGGCGCCGGCCGGGTAAACGTCGCTCCCGTTCAGCGGGCGGGCCGTCGCCAGCAGCCTTGCCCCGCTTGGGTCGTACGCGTAGTAGGTTGCGTGGTACGCCTCGTCCCTTTCGGACGTGAGGTTGTTCCAGCCGTCGTAGGCGAACTCCTTCGTGCTCCCGTCGGGGTTCGTCTGCCGCGTCACGTTGCCGTTGCCGTCCCTCTCAAAAGCCGTCGTGTTGCCTGCCCTGTCCATGTGCGACTTGACCTCGCCGTACCTGTTGATTCCGCCGTCCTCGAAGTACGCCGTCCTGGTTTCCCTGTTTTCGGCGTCCCTTTCCCTTGTGACGTACAGCGACTTGTCGAACCATTTGGCCGCCGACCTGCCGCTGCTGTCGGTGACGGTGATTTTCCCCTCCTGCTTGTCGTACACGTAGGTCTCGGTTTTGCCGAAGGCGTCCGTCACCGTGCAGGTTTTCGGGGCGGCCTCGTCAGGGTTTTTGGGGTAGTACGTAACCGACTCGGTTGCGTTCCCGTCTGCGTCCTTTACCGTTTTCAGGTACCCTCCGCCGTCGTACTCGTACCCGCTGGTGCGCCCGCTGGGCCCGGTGACTGTTTCGAGCCTGCCCGAGCCGTCGTAGGCGTAGCAGACGGTGCGGCCCATGGGGTCGGCCACCTGGCTGACGCGGCCGTTCAAATACGCGACCGTGCTCACCCTGCCCACGGCGTCAGTCACGGACGTTACCTGCCCGCTGCCGTTCAGGGTGATGGTGACGGTGTTGCCGTTCCTGTCCTTCATCCAAGCCATGTTGCCGTCAAGGTTGTAGCCGTAGGAGTACTGGTCGGGGGTCGTAAGCACCTTGGTCCCGTCCAGCTGCTCCGCCAGGCTGCACCTCGAGTCCTTCGCCGTGTACAGCCCGGTGGCCTCGCTGTAGCCGAACGTTGCGCCGCTGCCGTCCGGGAACCTCGCCACGAGGCTGTTCCCCTCCTCCGCAAGCTTTGACTCGAAGCCGAAAGTCCACCCCCTGCTGATGCTGCTTGCCCTGTCGTCGCCCGAGTTGTACGCCCTTGAGAACACCATGTTGAAACCGGGGGAAGGGTACTCCATGTCCACGTAGGTCCTTGCGAAGTTGCCCGAGGGGTTTATCTGCTCTTCACCGAAGTGGGCGTAGTCCGAAACCAGCATGCTGACCGGCGCGAACTCGACGCCGCTGACGTACCCGAAGTTGCTCTGGCCTGCTATGGCGTACAGGCCTTCCGCCGTTAGCACCGTCCCGAAGCTGTAGCATTTCCCCGCAGGCCCGGGCCACGCCAGCCACTTGTCCAGCGCGGGGCTGTACTCGTAGACGAGCGAGAACTCGTTGTACCCGTCGTAGCCGCCGATGACGTAGAAAGTGTCCCTAGCCGCCCCGCCTGCGTACCCGAACTGGTAGGGGAGCGCCGTTTTAGTTGACCAGCTGTCGCTGTCGATGTCGTAGACCTCTAGCACGCTTGTTGGCGAAGAAGGCTCCGGCGGGTTCCATGTTTTTTGCATCGCTTTGAACCCGCCCGCGACGTATATCTTTCCGTCGATGGCGCCTGCGCTGGCGCCGTACCTTGCCGTGGGCATTTTAGCTTTTGACGTCCATGTATTTGCACCGGGGTTGTATTCGTAAACTGTCTTGACCGCGTTCCGCGACTTGTTCCTGCCCCCTATTGCGTAAATTTTTCCGCCCGCCTCGACTACGGCTGCGTCCGCGAGCGCGACGGGGAGGGCTTTCTTCGCAGACCATGTGTCTGAATCCGGGTCGTATTCATCGACCTTGTCCAGCGCCGCGCTGCCTGCGTTTTCGCCCCCCACCGCGTACAGCTTCCCGCCGGCGCTGGCCATGCCAAGGCTTCGCCGTGCTGCCGGCATTGCCGCTTTTGGCGCCCACGCGTCCAAGCCGGCGTCGTACTCGTTCAAACTGCTGTAGTACCCGCCTGTGTAGCTGTAGCCGCCCGCAGCGTAGATTTTGCCGCCTGCGGCTGCGGCGCCCAAAGCCGAAAGATAGATTGGCACAGGGCTTTTTGATGCCCAAGGGCTTTTAGAGGGGGAGTACTCCACAAGGCCCGTGGAATAAGAGTCCGCCCCGGTGAACAAGTACGCCTTGCCGTTTAATGCGGCGGCTTCGTTCAGCCTGCCCACGAAGTTGAACGTCATGTAGTAGGCCCATGTGTTCTCTGTCAAAAAGTATTCGTATATGCTCGGCGTGATGCTCGAAGTGCCTTTGGCCAGGCTGAACAGCGTGCCCAGCGAAACGAAGTACATGTCCCCGTAGTTCACTCCTGAAGGCGCCTTTGCCTGCCACTCGTCGTCGCCCTCGTCGTACGCCAGCATGCCGCTGCTGCCGGAGCCGTTCTTGGCAATGAGCCCGCCCTGCAGCGCCCCGCAGAACGGCGAGGGCGCCCCTTGGGGCAGGTCGTTCTTTTCGTGCCAGCAGTCGTTGACCGGGTCGTAGGCGTCAACGTACCTGCCGCTTCCGTTTGAGCCCCCCACGACGTATATCATCCCGTTGAAGAAACTGGCGGCGGCGTTGCAGCTGTACCTGTCGCTTGACGACTTCGCAAGCCAGGCATTTGTTTTCGGGTTGTACTCGTATGCAGCTCCGGAGAAGCTGAACGGCCCGTTCGCGCTCGCCGAGCGCTTGCCCCCGATCACGTACACCTTCCCGTAGGCCTCCGCCACGGAAAAGCCTTCGAAGTAGCTCGGCAGGTCCGCCTTCTGCGACCAGCTGTCGGAAAACGGGTCGTACTCGTACACGGCCTTCGAGGGCTGGGCCGCCCCGGAAACGAGCGCCGTCCCCCCGATCACGTAAAGCTTGCCGCCCGCTTCGACTGCCTTGAAGCCCTTCAGGGGCAGCGGCAGCGGCGCCTTGGGCTGCCAGCCAAGGTCAAGCTCCTCCAAGTACGCCATAACGGTGCTGCCGTTTATCCCGCCTGCCATGTAGACCTTGCCGTTCAGCTCGGCGGCTCCGAGCCCGGCCCGGGCCACGTTCATGCGGCTTTTTGTTACGTACCATGCAATCGTCGGGGTGTTTGCTTCCAGCAGGGACGAGTGGGTCATCTCTGACGTGAAAACCTCGGGGCTCCCAGCCCGCTTTCCTCCTATCCCGATGAACCTGTCTTCGACAGCGACGCCGGCTGCACTCGCCATGAAGGTCCTGCCCGATACGGGGCTGCTGTACGAATTTCCCGACACGTCGTACTGCTCTTCCGTCATCAGCGCTTGGCCCCCGGAGGTCAGCCCGCCCTCCAGGTACACGCAGCCGCCGTAGCAGAACGCCACATGACTGCTCCTCGGCACCGATATGCTTGGCTTTGCAGTGAACGCGAAAGTGTCGGGGTTGAACTCGTGGACCTGGTTTCTGTAGCTGCCGTCGTAACCGCCTATCACGTACGCCTTGCCCGTCGCGGGGTCCAGCGTCGCCGTAAACGACCTCATTGCAACGGGCAGCGACTTGCCGAACTGGCTTGTCACGTCTGTCCAAGCGTCCGCGCTTGGGTCGTACACTTCAATCGAGCTTGAGTAGGAGCCGTTGTAGCCGCCAAGCACGTACACCTTGTTGCCGTGCACGAAATGCCCAAAGTAGCTCTTGGCGGTCGGCATGCTCGCTTTTACTGTCCACGAGTCGGTTTTGGGGTCGTATTCTTCAACAACGTTGCTGTACCCGCCGCCCGCTGCCGTCTGGCCGCCTATCGCGTACACTCTGTTGTTCACTGCCACCACGGCGAGCCCGTGCCTTGCAACCGGCATCGGCCTCCTCATGGCGACGTAGCCGTCGGCGTAGAGCTCGAAGTCATCCCTGTCCGGCATTTCGCCAGGCACGGCGCCCTCCCTGGGCGGGTCGTCCACCGCAATCACGTTCGTGTTTTCGCCTGCGCTGCCGGACACTGCATAGGCGCAGTTGATCTTCTTCCCGCCGCGCACTTTGTCCAAAAGGCCCGTCACAGTGTCTGACGACTCTATTATCCTTGCCTTTACTTCGGCCGCCGAGCTGTAGGCGCCCGTCGAGAACAGGAGCGCGGCCTGCCCTGAAACGTACGCGGCGGAAGCTGACGTCCCGTTGATCTCCTGGTAGGAGCCGCCAAGCCACGTGGTCAGGATTTCGGAGCCGGGCGCGGCCACGTCCACCCTGCCGCTGCTGCCGCTAAAATTAGAGAACGGGCTTAGGCGCCCGTCCCTGCCTATCGAGGACACCGCTATGACGTTGCCCAGCTCGAAGGACGCCGGAAATACACGGTAGTCGTCTATGTTGAACCCGCTGTTGCCGGCGGCGCAGACAAAAAGCATGGGGCTCCCTTCGACGGCTTCAAACAAAGCCCTGTTTTCGAACCTGGACCCTGCGCTGAAATTAGCCAGATGCGCCCCCTGCCCCTCGGCCCACGCTATCGCTTTAATGATGTCGCTTGTGAAAGCAGTGCCGCGCTCAAAGGCCTTGCAGATTACGATCCCCGCCTCAGGCGCCACGCCGGCCACACCGGTACCGTTGCCTTCCGTGGCTGCGATTATGCCCATCATCGCGGTTCCGTGGACCTGGTCCAGCTCATCGTCGTCGACTGTCCCGTCGTCGTTCACGAAGTCCCACGCCGCCAGCGTGCGGCCGGCAAGGCCTTCGTGCTGCGAGACGCCCGAGTCGATAAGCGCCACAACCGCGCCCGCCCCCTTCGTCACCTCCCAGGCTTCCGTCACCCCTGCGTCCATCCTATACGGCGCTCCGGCCTCCCCCGGGTCGTACACCTGGAAGTGCCCCCACTGGCTGCCCGGCAGGGGGCCGGCGGCGGCGGCCGCCATCTCGTAGTCCGGCTGTACAAGTTCTATGTCCTTGCTCGCCCGCTGCGCGTCCGGCGTGCCTAAAAATTCGCTGAACGTCATTTCCTCCGTTGTCTGCAGCACGAGCAGGCTGCCCTTTTCGATGAACTCAGCCGACGCCGCTGTTTCGGCGAACCCCGCCGTGGCTGGGGCGACGCTTGCCCTTTCGGCTGCTGCCGGCTTGGGGCCCTCCCCTCTGGCGGGAGGCTCTTTTTGATTGCTTTTCGACGCGTTTGCCTCGGATTTCACCGCCTCCAGCGCATGGCTGTCTTCTTTGTACTTTACGATGAACCTGTCAGTCACGTACTCTGCCGCTTCCGCGCCAGTGCCGCAGGTTTTTTCTTCCGCCTCGGGCAGGCCGCTGCCGTGGAGGCTTTCCGGGTCGAGGGCGTTCTTTTCGCCTTCGTCAAACGACTTGAGTATCTTTTTGAATTCCGCCTCCTCCCCTGCTGCTTTGGCCACCGCCTCCATGGGCGCCCCCGCCAAGGCGACGCAGCAGGCCAGGGCGGCTATGACGGTTCTCTTCATTTTGAGCTTTTTCATTTTTTCCCTCCGCACCACGCATTTTCCCGCGTATTTCAACAATTGTTTGCCATTGCTTGAGCATTTGCTTAAAAATGCCTCCGGTTGTTTGAGCATTTTCATCAACTTAATTCTACATTGGTTTTGGCACGGAGTCAAGGAGGATTTTGGAATTTTGCGTATTTTCTATGTTCTGGACAAGAATCCATATACAGACCGGGCATACTTCCTGGAAGGCTTGGGGGGTTAAGAATGCGTAAGCCGTGTGAAGGGAAACTTTCAAGCACGGTTCTTAGGAGGGAGGGGCTCTGAAGGGCTCCGACCTATCCGACATGGTTGGCAACGTCAACGAAACAACCATACGGTAGTACATAGTGGAACAGGAAGAACAGCATCTAGTTGATTTTCCGCAACGCACAGAACCAAATAAACCATAAACCGAGCAACAAATCGCTACATAAACATCTACCAATCTGCCCTGTCTTAAAAACGTGTTTTGTTGTTGCTCACCTGATATGACCATCCATTGCTAAGAAAACCTGCCAAAAGTTGGCCACTTGATTTGCCTGGAGCCACTAGGCAATTTGCATTATTGCCAAGCTGAAACATGCGCAAAACCCCGGTGCGCAGATTGGCTCAGCCCTATCCCTGTGCCGCCGCCCCCTGGCAGTGCCCCGCCAGCACCAACAGGTGCGCTCCAGCACTGCGGGCGGCTAGCCCCCGCGCACCGGGCCCCACCCTTTGCACCCCCCAAAATGAATATTAACTAACTCTTGCAGCCATGCAGGGGGGGGGGACAAAGACGTTCTTCAACCAAAAAACCCTAGGGATGGCCAAGCCCGGCATGCACCGCATGCCGGGCCGCTTTTTCGCCGCCGTTAAAACTCCTCAAAACTGCCCCGCCTTTTGCTGCAATCCACGCTTCCTGCGAAGCCGTCCCTGACGACCGAAACCAAAATTTCGTTGCTAATGCACGCTCCAAGGCATTCCACCATCTGCCCCACCCTGCGGCAAAGGTCAGGGCTGTCAACTAGCAAAGCTTTGATTTTCAAAAGTTCGCCAAGCGTGAAGCAAGTTTTCCACGCCGTCATGGCGTATCCCCCCTTCATGATTTTCAGCAGGCCGTCAGGCGCCAGCCTGCGGCATGCTGGCCGTTTGCGGACGCATTGGGCGGCTATGGCCAGTATGCGTCCGTCAGGGAGCTGACGGCGTCGACGATGGCGTCGACGCTTTCGTCTGCCGCTGCGTACGCGTCACCGCCCTGAAGGTTGGGCGGCACCCTCGACATGAAGAGCTCTTCGGCTTCACGCACATCCTTCAGCATGCCGACGACGCGCGCCACAGCCTTGCGGCGCTTGCCTCGCGTGGACACGTCTAAAAATCCGTCCACTGGTTTTGCAGGTTTCATTTCATTCCCTCCTCTTTTAACCTCATTCGCTTATTTCCCCGCGCCCTTGGCGCGGGCAGGTTCATTTCAACGCACCGCCCAGCTTGGTGCGCAGTTCCGCTGCCGCCAGCGCCCCCGGCCTTTGGAATTGGGGCAGGCGCAGGCAGGCGGAGCAGCGGCCCAGCTGCAGGTTTGCCCCGGTGCGCGCCACACTTCCGCAGCTAGGGCAGTTCCGCTTCGATGACGGTCCTGACCATGGAGTCGTCGACGAGTTTTTTTGCGCGCTGCGCTGCGTGCATCAAACAATGCGTTGCGGCTTTGTTGACTGCCCTGGCCGCGCCGCCGGAATACCTGTGCAGTTCGTCAATTGCGGCGTCCGTGAAGATTTCATCCTTGCCGCCGGCGTATGCGAGGTGCGCCCTGACGTACCCGTCGAGTTCGGCCCGGTCCATGCCCGGAAGTTCGCATTTAATGTCTATGCGGCCCCTGATGGCCTCGTAAAGCCGCATCCTCAGCTTGTCCCACAATTCGCTTTGGCCACAAAGTATCAGTGACATCGGGCTGTGCGAATCGTATTCGGTATTGAGGACAAAACGGACTTCTTCGAAAGTTTCCCTGTCGAGCAGGTGCGCCTCGTCAACAATGACGGCGACGTTCCTGTGATAGGCTTCGTTGATGAGCCTGAGCTGCTTTTGCAGCTGCCTCTTTGCGTCGCCCCGGTAGAATTTCGCCTCGACGCCGAGCTGGCCGAGCAGCCCTTTGTAGAACCAGCGCGGCGTAAGCTGGGAGTCCGAAAGATAGAGCACGGTGTATTTTTCCGGCCTAAGCTCGCGCGCGAACTTGCGCATAAGCGTGCTTTTGCCGACGCCCACCCCGGCGGTGACGACGGCGAACCTGTTCCCTTCCGCCGCGTAGCTGAGCCGGCCAAGCAGTTCCCTGTGCTTTTCAGAGATGTACAGCGCGCCCACGGGGATGCCGCCCTCAAACGGGGTGTGCTTCATCTCAAAGAAACCTTCATACATTTTCGCCGCCCCCTTCCCAATACGCCTTGAACTCGGTTGCGGCCTCCGGAAAAACGTGCGCGGGCAGGCGCTTCCCCTTCAACGCGTCAAGCATGCGCGACGTGTCCGGGGGGTCGGGCTTCATGTGTTCAGGAAGCCCGCGCGCCGCGCCGCAATTCGCGCCGATTACGAGTTTTTTCGCGGCAAACGGCCCTGACCCCTCGCCGACGACTTCAATTTCGTCCGTCCAAGACGGGTCAAACCTGACCTCGACCCTCTTGCCGATATAGGCGAGCCCCGCTTCGTAAAGGTTCCCGTAAAAGCTGACGCAGCCTGTTTTGTCCACTTTGCGGGTTTCCGTGTGCAGGAATGCGTCCCGAAGCTGTTCAGCCGGGACAAACCTGAGCGGGCGGGCATCCGCCCCGAAAGCCGTTTGCGGCGACACGCCGCCAAGCGCGGAATGCGCGTTCGCGTGGTAGTACCCGTCAATCCAGATGCGAAGCAGTTCATTGTACTCCGCCACGCTGCCGGGCTTTTTCATGGCAGCTTCAGATATGAATTTGCCGACAGTCCTGTTGAACCTTTCCACGGCGCCTTTGGAAAAGCAAGCGAATTGCAGTCTTACAGAATGATACGCAAACAATTACAGTCACTCATCCTTTTTCGCCGCACAGAGGAAAGGAATTCCACGTTGTAGAAAGGATTGCCGCTTGGGGCGAAGACAAAATCCTTTGTCGCGACAGGAATGGCGATAGCAGGATGTTTTTCACAGCTTGGACAGACTACCCACCTGACGACCCCCCGAATCCATTTATAGGAACAGTTGATTTCTGGTTTGATGATTTGCGGATGTTGGCGATATTAGTAGCGGACATAAAAAAACGCAACCCCAATTATGTCACTATGTTACCATAATAATGTCACGTTATAAAGATTAACACCTTATATGTACTTGACAATACTAGATGAAAGGTATATTATTAAAGTGACGCATAACAGGAGGTGAAATGTCAAAATGGAATCAAAAGAAGAAACGCTGAAGGGGAATGGGTGCTTTAACAACAACTTTGGCCATGTCACTGCCGGCATATTTAATTTGAACCCGTTTTTTGATAAAAGGGATATTGTCCAAGTAAAATACGAGATGCTTCGTGCGGCATCCAATAAAGAAGGCAGCATAACTGAAATCGCGGGGGCTTTTGGCTTTTCCCGAAAAAGTTTTTACCAAATCAACAAGGCATTCGATATTGACGGCCTCCACGCGCTGATCCCCAAAAAAACAGGGCCTAAAAAAGCGCGGAAATTAAATGCGGAAGCACAGGGCTTTATCGAATCATATTTAAGTGAGCACAAAGGCAGCGGCGCAAAAGAGATATCATCTGCCCTTGAGTCCTGCATGGATGTAAAAATACACCCCCGGACGGTTTACCGTTTCCTTAAAAAAAACTGTATTCAGTCCAAACGGGGATGAATGCCAATCAATAATGCGCACAGGTGCCGATTACGAAGAACTCCGGCGTTTTGCCGTCGAAGGCGGCGAGGCCCACCACAATTTGAACAATAGCCTGTCGTTGTTTCTTGCGTATGGCGCTGCGGCATGGGTCCGCGTGCGCGGTGGCGAACATGAAACAGCGCGGGCAAAACGGGCTAAGCCCTATACAGTGTGCCGCGAAGGGGATTTGACAGTCCTGCTCGCGAATATGATAGAAATCTGAGGTGAAACATGTATCGGGAGAACTGCAAAATTACAAACATGCATCTTTCAAAAACCGCCGTATTGTATATAAGGCAGTCGTCAATACGGCAGGTGCATGAAAACAACGAAAGCACAATGAGGCAGTACGCGCTAAAGGACAAACTGATTGCGTTAGGGTGGCCTGCGGAAAGGGTCGTTACAATCGATCAGGACCTTGGGAAGTCAGGCGCTGAATCCAATAACCGGAGCGGGTTCCAGGAACTGGTCGGCGATGTGTCCAATAACCTTGTAGGGGCCGTAGCCAGCATAGAATGTTCCCGGTTGTCAAGGAGCTCTGCGGATTGGAGCAGGCTGACACAATTCTGCGCGTATACAAATACGTTGCTAATTGACGCCGACGGAATCTATGACCCTAACGATTTTAACGACAGGCTTTTGCTTGGCCTTAAAGCGACGATGAGCGAAGCCGGATTGCATTTTCTGCAGGAACGGATGAGGGGCGGGTTGATGAACAAGGCCAAACGCGGCGAATTAAAAAAGCCTATACCAATCGGATATGTATATGATGGCGACAGGATAATCAAGGATCCGGATATTGAGGTGCAAAAATCGGTTGAAACCCTCTTCGACGTTTTCCGGCGGAAAGGTTCCGCGCATGGCGTTGTAGAGCACTTCAAATTCAAAGGCTATAAATTCCCCTATAAAATCGGGAAGGGCTTCCGGAAAGGGGAATTGGAATGGGTCAGCCTCGAATTGAGCCACGTACTGAACACCCTGCACAACCCATGCTACGCCGGCGTTTATGCGTATGGCAAAACGCAGATGGTTTGGACGCCGGACGGCAAAAAACCAAAACTCATGCCCCGTGAGGACTGGCATGTTTTCATTGAAGGCCACCACGCCCAATATATATCTTTTGATGAATTCGAAACTAACGAGCGCACGTTGGCCGCGAACAATACGCAAAGAAAAAGCGCCGGCCAAAAAACCCCGCCGCGTGAAGGGCCTGCGTTAATTCAGGGGCTCGTTTGGTGCGGCAAATGCGGCAACCGCATGACAGTCCGGTATCATCAGCGGGACGGGGGGCAAATTCCTGTCTATGTATGCCAGAAAACTTCCGTGGATCAGGCAGAGAAGGTTTGCCAGACTATACACGGCAAAGCGGTAGACGAAAAAATAACGGAGGCGCTGTTGTCAAGGCTTACGCCCGAAGTAATCGGCAAAGCCGTGTCCGTCCAAAAAGAATTGGACAAAAGGCAGGATGAAACATTAAACTATTATCAGATGCGGGTGGACAAATGCAAATATGAGGCTGAGCTGGCGCGAAGGAGGTTCATGAATGTCGATCCGGACAACCGGCTTGTCGCCCTTGAACTCGAATCAAACTGGAACGTGAAACTCAGGGGCCTCGACAATGCCATGGACGAGTATGATTGTCAGGTGAAAAAAACCGAACGGGCCGGGGGCTCAAGGGATTATTCGTTGGCAACCAGCCTAGCTGAAGATTTTTCAAAGGTTTTTCGTTCCGGCAATGTCAGTTTCAAAGACAAGAAGCGGATGGCAAGGCACCTTATTGAAGATGTAACTTTGACTAGGGCAGATCAAAGCGTTTTGATGCAAGTCAGGTATAAAGGCAACACTACTCAATCCATTGTGGTTGACGCGCCAAAACGGAGCTGTGAAAACTGGGTCACCTGCCCTGACGCAATCAAATTTATTGACAACGCGGCAGAAACTACAGCAGTGGAAAATATTGCTGCCCTCCTTAACCAAAATGGCTACAGGTCCGGCAAAGGCCAGACTTTTACGTCGAGCATTGTTAAGCGGATAATGTATGCGTATTCCATACCGAATCTAAAGGAGCGGTATCTGGATCGGGGATATGCCACTTGCGCAATGCAGGCCGCGTCCCTTGGCATAACCTCATCTGCCCTTATGTGCCAAATACGGTCAGGCAGATATCAGGGGGAATATGTTTCTGTCAACTCGCGCAATGAATGCGTATTCCCGCCAAATCAGGAACCCGAGGTGAATCATGCCCACTAAGCAAAAAACACAGGTCAAATTTACGATAGATTCGGATATTGCGTCCTCATTCAAGGCGCAGTGCGCAGCTGAAGGCATTAGTATGGCATCGGTTATTTGTGAATTCATGAAAACCAGCCATCCGGCAAAGGACGCAAAATTAAAGAATGATACCAGGCGGCATCGAAAAAAAGCTGTAATGGCAGCCATAGGTTTAGTGGAAGATGTATTGCGTATGGAAGAGCAATACCGTGACGCAATCCCTGAACAATTTGAAGGACGGTTTGAAACAGCTGATCAAACATGTGAACAGTTAGAACAAGCAATTTCATGCCTTGAGGACGCTTTCTGAAAACATGGTACTATTATTGACGACCCTGTTATGATAAACTGTTTACATACAAAATATTTCATTTGTAGAAAGGTTAATAGAGGTGCAGTATGCAGTATAATCGTTCCCCTCGGGATGGTAAGGGCGGGAATGGAGCAGCCTTACCCCGAGCTTCGCGCAGGTTTCCGCAAGCCATTTGGACCTGTACTGCTTCCCGTTGTCGACATGCGCTTTTTCAGGGGCGCCGAACTTCTGGACAGCTTCCCTGAAGCTGTCCTCGACAGCCCCCACCGTCTGGTCCGCGTAGAATTTCGCGCTGACGATGTACCGGGTAGCGTTGTCAATCCATACGACAAGGTAAATCTGCTTTTTCTTGCCGTTGCCAATTGGGACGTATGGGCCGTACTTAATGTCTGAAGTCCAAAGCTCGTTGCGGTGCTCTTTTTTAAAACGCCGCGCCGCCGCGCCCTTTTTCGCGTACATGCGGACTTGCGCCGCCGCGTACCCCCTTGCGGAGAGGTGCCGTTGGAGCGTGCTCCTCGCGACTTCGCCTGGCGCTATGGCGCCTTCAAGCTCAAGGATTTTAATGATGTCCGCCACGCTGCGGGCCGGCGACTCGCGCCTGAGCCCTATGGCCGCCTCGACGACGGCGTCAAAGCCCCCGCCAAGCTTGCTGTCAGGCCTCGCCCACCCCTGTTTCGGTTTCAACGCCTCGAAACCGCCTTCTTCCCAAGCGCTTGCATAGCGCCTGAGCGTCCGCTCCGACACGTTTGCCCCCGCAGCTATTTCGCGGGTCAGGTCGCAGCGGTGGCCCTTGTCAAGGCCGCCGCTCAGCAGCGGCGCTATCAAGTTGAACCTCTCAGCAGCGGTTTCAGCTGCTGTCTTCAATGGTTTTGTCAAATTTTCCGCCTCCTTTTCCTTTCAATTTCCTTACAATGTCAACTTTACCATCAAACCCCGGCGGACAAAAGGCAAACTGGGTGAAGAGTTTGTGCCCGCTGTTGACGAGCAGGGCCATGACAAAAGGGAGCCAGCGGGCGTGCCCGGCCCTTATGTCGTCAAGAATCCGGTTTGAGGCCGGAATGGGCACCTTCCCGTCAACCAGCTTGGCTTGGATTGACGCGAGCCGTTGCGAGATGTCGCCGCCCGCTTTCGCGAAGTCGGCTTTCCAACGGCGGATTGTGGAATCGTCCGCCACGCAAGCCGAAGCGTCGGCGCCCCCGTCAAGCGCGTTTTGAATCGCCTCAGAATCATAATGCTTGCGTGGCTGGATAATGTCTGGGATTTCTGTGTGAAGCGTCTTGCACTCCCCGCAAAAAAAGCGGCGGAGAAGAAACCGGCGGACTTCCCCCAAGAAGTTTTTGGATTTGCGGACCCTGCTGTCACGGTAAGTCAGGAAACCCCCGCACAGGGGGCATCTGGCCGCCCCGGAAGAAACGACTGTGAAAAATCCTTTTAAACTATTGTGTTTCAGTTCGAATGATGTTACGATAATCATGCCGGAAGGCACCTGGCCACGGCGGCGCATTTCATGCTTTGTGGGTACGGACGCGCCGCTTGGCCTCCTTTGTTTGTTTTCTTACAAAAAGTATATCCGCCAAAGGCGGACATTTCAAGAGGTCAGGTTGATTTGATTTTGTTCATTGTCAGCGAGCAGATGGAAAATGGTTCAGGTTAGCATTAACAATCGACCACTAAAGTCATGTTGTTTTTTAGCAATATTTCCTTAATGACATTTCACCTGCTTTCTCATATTTCGCCTTAATTATAGCATGCGATGTCGATTTTTTGCAACATGTAATTTGGATGCGAAGGAACGAAAGAAACATTTTGTTGCATTTGTCAACATTTTAGGATATTATATATGCGAGGAGGGATTATCATGCCAAAAACTGCAAGTTTAAACATCAGGTTAGATGCCGATGTCAAGAAAACAGCCGAATCCATTTACGCTTTTTACGGGATGTCTCTTACCGATGCAGTGAATGTGTTCATTCACCATTCCTGCAACATAGGCGGGCTTCCTTTTGATTTGCGTCCAATGCGCCCCAATTCGGAAACCCTCGCCGCTATAGCAGAAGCCGCGAGAATCAGCCACAGCCCGTCAGTTAAGGGATTTCGAAACATGGAAGACCTTTTTATGGAGCTTGATGCTGATGAATGATACGCTGTTTGAAATTAGAAAAACGTCACGCTTTGCAAAAGATTACCGTTTCGCCAAAAAACACGGCGAAAACATGCAGCTGATTAAAGAAATCATTCAAAAGCTGGCTGACGGGATGCCTTTGCTGGAAAAGAACCGCGACCACGCATTGAACGGGGAATGGTTTGGCTGCCGCGAGTGTTATGTTACGCCCAATTGGTTGCTTGTTTACCAGAGGGAAGGCGATATTCTCGTTCTAACGCTCACGCGGAAAGGCTCGCACAGCGATTTGGTGTTGTAATGTAGTGTAGTGTAGTGTAGTGTAATGCACACCGCAAAAGCCCATACGGAACGCTTGCTCACATTTGATGTCAAGCGTTTTTGGTTTTGCCCAAAAATACAATAATTGCCAAGCACCGTGCTGCTGTTTTTTTAGACTGTAAGACTTGGCAGAACGCTTGTTCAAATTTGTCTTGACGTATTCGTGCAAATCCAGTATAATGTAGTAATCAACTGAAAACGAAGGGACGTCATTAAATTAGGAAGGAAGTCATGCTTATGGCAAAATCACTTGTGCTGGCGGAAAAGCCCTCTGTGGCGAAAGACATAGCGAAAACCTTGGGGTGCAGGCAAAACAGCGAGGGCTGCATAATAGGCGACAAATACATCGTCACTTGGGCCTTGGGGCACCTTGTGACCTTGGCAGACCCGGAAGTGTACAGCAAGGAGTACGAAACTTGGAGCTTGGAGACGCTGCCCATGCTGCCCGCCAAAATGCAGCTGGTGATAATAAAGGAAAGCGCAAAGCAGTACCGGATAGTGGAGGGGCTGCTCAAGCGCCCGGAAATAACGGACATCGTCATAGCCACCGATTCCGGCCGCGAAGGCGAGTTGCTGGCTCGCTGGATACTGCAAAAAGCCGGCTGCAGAAAGCCCGCCAAAAGGCTTTGGGTGTCCTCCCAGACCGACAAGGCGCTAAGGGAAGGTTTCGGAAACCTGCGGCCCTCTGCCGAATACGACAACCTGTACCTGTCTGCACAAGCCCGAGCGGAAGCCGACTGGCTGGTCGGCCTGAACGTGACGAGGGCGTTGACCTGCAAGCACAATGCCAGGCTTTCAGCCGGGCGTGTGCAAACGCCCACTTTAGCCATGATTGTAGCAAGGGAGCAGGAGATAAAAAGCTTCGTCCCGCAAGAGTACTATACCATAAAAGCCAAATTCGACGGGTTCACCGCCACTTGGGCAGGAGGCAACAAGCAGACCCGGCTGTCTGAGAAAGCCGCTGCCGATGCCATCTTGCAAAAGGTTTCGGGGAAACCGGCACTGGCGGCAGAAGTGCACAAGCAATACAAGCATCAAGCCCCCCCGGCTGCTTACGACCTGACCGAGCTGCAGCGGGACGCCAACCGCAAGTACGCCTATTCCGCCAAGGAGACTCTTGCCCTGATGCAGTCCCTTTACGAGCGGCACAAACTGCTGACATATCCGCGCACGGATTCTAGGTACATCACGGACGATGTTGCAGCCACTCTGCTCGAACGGCTGAAAAGCGTCGCCGTAGGCGAATACAAGGATATCGCCTTGAGTTTGCTGAAAAGCCGCCCTCTTTCCACTCGCTATCTGGTGGATAACAGCAAGGTGGGCGACCACCACGCCATCATCCCCACAGAAGAGCCTGTTTTTCTTTCTTGGCTCTCGCCCCAAGAGCGCAACATCTACGATTTGGTGCTGCGCAGGTTTTTTGCAGTTCTCTCCCCACCTTTTGAGTACGAGGAAACCAAGCTGACGATCAAAGTTGGTGACGAGCGGTTTTATGCAAAAGGAAAAATCGTCAAATCCCTAGGCTGGAAGCAGGCTTATGAGCAGCTTTTGATCCCTGATGAGGAAGAGGACACCGACATCAAGGAGCAGACCCTACCACGGATCAGCCAAGGCGATCGGCTGCAATTGCAGTCATGCGCCATCGAGTCCGGAAAAACAGGTCCTCCTGCCCGCTACAACGAGGCCACTCTGCTCACCGCTATGGAAAACCCAGTCGTGCGGCAAATGGACAGTGACCTGAAAAGCGTGTTGAAAGCCACCAGCGGGCTGGGTACTGTAGCCACTCGCGCCGACATCATTGAAAAGCTTTTCGAGTCCTTTTACATCGAACGGACAGGCAAGGAAATCAGGCCGACATCAAAAGGGGTGCAGCTTGTTTCCATCGTGCCGCCGGATCTTAAATCTGCCGAGCTGACGGCAAAATGGGAGCAGGAGCTTGCCCTTATCAGCAAAGGTGCCGCAAAAAGTGGCGAATTCACGGCTCAGATGCGCACCTATGCGGCAAAATTGGTGTCACTGGTCATTGCGAGCAACGCAAAGTATGTACATGACAACATCACGCGGGAAAGGTGCCCGGCTTGCGGCGAGTACCTTCTCGAAGTTAAGGGCAAGAAAGGCATTATGCGCGTCTGTTCCGACAGGGAGTGCGGGTACCGCAAGAATGTGTCCATGCAGACCAACGCAAGGTGCCCCAACTGCCATAAAAAGCTGGAAATGCGCGGTGAAGGTGACAAGCGCATGTTCTTTTGCGCCTGCGGTCACCGGGAAAGGCTGGCAGATTTCGAAAAGCGCCGCGCACAGGATGGCGCATCGAAGCGCGACGTCGCCAATTACATGAGGAATCAAAAGGAAAACGAGCCGGCAGGGAATTCCGCACTTGCGCAGCAGCTGGCTAAATGGCAAAAGGAGAATCAGAAAAAGTAACGTAACTGAATAAGGAGCAAGCATGAAACTAATTGACATTTCACACGTTCTAGGCAATGATACGCCTGTTTACCCGGGCGATTGCAAACTGATCTTGACAGAAGACAAAACGCTGAAAAATGATGGTTATTCGTCTTTTCTTTTGACTTCCGGCTTGCATGCGGGTACACACATCGATGTTCCCAAACATATGGTCGGCGACGATAGGACGGCCTCCGATTTCCCTGTTGACTGCTTTTCCGGCAGAGGCGTACTGCTTGATGTGCGAGGCGAATACCTGATTGCCATGAGGCCTTGCTTCGAAGGCATTGTCGGCGAAGGGGATGTCGTGCTGCTACACACCGGGTTTGACAGATGGTATGGCAAGGCGAGCTATTATACAGATCATCCGCTCGTGAGCGCTGAATTGGCAGATTTCCTGATTTCCCGGAAAATAAAAATGCTCGGCATGGACGCACCGTCGCCAGACAGGCCGCCTCATGACATTCACAAAGCATTGCTGGAAAACGAGGTCTTTTTGCTGGAAAACCTCACGAACCTTGAGGCTTTGCATAGTGCTGGTGACTTTGAAGTTTTTGCCCTGCCGCTGAAAATCTCTGCTGAAGCCAGTTTTGTCAGGGCTGTTTGCAGGACGCTGGAAGAAGGCTAAACCTCAAAGTATAGCCTGATTGTTTCACAAATGCTTTCACGCAGGTCGTCATTGCACAAACTTCCAACAGGAGGCAGCAATCTCGTATGTGAAACCGTCCTAACCTGTTGCACCATTGCCCTCAACTCGTTCAGGCCATCCCGTGGAAGGATCGTTGTATACTTCACGTTTACTTCTGCTGCTTGTCTTGACATTGTACATCACCCCCTTATCTAATTGTACTCGACACCCGAACAATCATATTTTTTCGCATATCACATCAGAAAAATCATAAAATATATGAGCCAAATCGACATCAAAATCGGCACCCGTATGATACGAGCAGTGATAGCGATGTAAACCTTTCCCATCATCGCACTCAAGACTCATCTCGCCAATAGTTACACCAATTAGCAGTACACGCTGAAGGTCATCTATTACCCCTGCATTTTCGTTGATGTTTATGGCATTTACAACATATCCCAACATAATATTTCTTCCATAGAATGAAGAATACTTCGGTGGAAAAGGCACTAAAAAACGCGAAACTCCCTCGCAAACATACTCTTGATTTAACCTTGTGCCACCGTCAATTCGTTTGGCTTCAACAGTATAATAGGCATTATCATTTTCGCTAAGCCAATCTGACGATACAACCCGGATATCCGTTCTCCCTTTGAATGTATCTGTTTCAACATCAAAGCCTTCGGGATTCTCACGAGTAAATCTTATCCCCTTGATGCCAACATTAAGATAACGCACTACAAGACGATTGCTGATTTTGTCTTCATGGTTCGGCAAGGGATTTGCTGCCTTTTGACAATCATTTCGCATAGTTTCACAACATCTGGATATATGCAAAACTATCAAATTAAATAAGTCATGCTCAAAAATAGTATTGTTTGATTCCTTTTTAAAGCCGCCCATCAAGCATTCCCCTCGTTTCTTGAGAGAATCTGGTTAATAACGTCTGCCAAATCAATTTCTGCAATTGCTGGATGCCAATTTTTATAATGATTACTTTTTATTATATAAAATGAGTCCTCTTCGAAGTGTATTACATCCTTCACTGAAAAGAACCTATCGTTAATCTTACGTGCCGAAAATCGCGTTAACGCCGTATGCATAGAAGGAGAATCATCAATTACTTGAGTTTCAATCAATGGCTTGCTGTCATGTAAAACAATCTCGACAGCACTATAATATTTTGCAACTGTGGGATATATCTTCGCCGCAACATATTTGTCTGACAAGCCATATACAGCAGACAATGCTTCAAGGAACGGTTTGACATAACCGCATAACTGTTGGTTGCTGACATCTTGAAAAGCTTTGTTGTTTCCCGAATTTGTGAGCTGCGGGATCTGTACATTTAAGGCATAGTCAAGAAACGGATTATCTGTGAGATTAAACGCTTCAAGTATCATTTTGTTGAGTTTTTCAATTTCTCCTGTTGCATCTTGTATAACGGTGAAGTCTTCGTGTTTTGACATTTCTTGAATTAACCTTACTTGATTTGCTATGTTAACATTTTGCACAAACGGAAATTTTAACACTTCCTCTTGCAAACGTTGCTCTCTCTCTATACCCACGGACGAACCCAACATTAAATTGAAATAAGCGTATATTTTAGAGTTCAACAAACCAGTAATGCTAAGCAGAACTTCCTTTTGTTCCAAGCGGCCTTTTAATGCCCAAACCGTATCTCGAAAAACAAAGTCAGCTTCAGAATAGACTGCTCGCATTGTATAATCAGTTGTGTCAACACCTTTAGTAGCAAGACAATATGGCGCATGGAATAATCGTTCATCGCGAGGTCGATCAACATGCGCTTTATCGAATCTAGACATCCTGCTCATGTCAATGGCGAAATGGTCGATTGCATCAGGATCTAATAAATCCCTTCCAATCAGATGAGATGCATTTTTTTTATCTCCGTCATTATACTTAACGCCTGCACCTCTAATTAGTGCAGGGGAACAGTGGTCTATGGATTTCTTTATTGTTGAGAATGTTTTCAGAAGATAAGAGATTGCGTCAATATCCCCTGACAGCCCATATACCAGCGTTTTCCACGCCCAATCATTTTCTGCCAATAACTTCTGTTGCACATATTTAATGTCGGTTTTCTCAATCACAACAATGTTAAAAAGTCTAAAAAACAGATTCGGTTTCATTGATATGTACTCAAACCGATTTTCTAAAGGTGCATTCTCAGCAAACGAGTATGCTAAAATAGCAGCTGGTGCATCTGCATTTTTAAATACAAGTTTTCTCACAGACGACAACTCAACAATTCGAGATATTTTTGTTTTTGCTAATAAAAACTCCCTAAACATTTTCGACGGTTTTTTCTGCATATAGAGCATTTTCGAATGTAAAACAAAACAGCACTGCGTGTTTGCAAAACTAAAGTCTTTTGAGCGCAAAACAAAGGCACGGCAAGTATCATTGTTCTGTAAATATTGCGAATACCCTCTATGTTTACAGTAGTCTACATGAAGCCCCTTTTGACTTCCCCAAGGAGGATTGCCGACAACAAAGTTAAAATCAATGCTTTCAAGTGTGCGTAAAGAGTCCTCGTCAAAAAAATCCGCGACAAACAAATTCTCTCCCTTCATGTTTGGCAGTTTGAATTCCTTTAATGTCTTAGGATTCTTATAGTCCAATGCGGCAAGGTATAGTGAAAAGATCGCTACGTCAACAGCATCCTTATTCAAATCAACACCATAAATATTTTCTGACAGGATATTCTGAAGCAATGTGTCATCATCGGCATAGGATTTGCCGTTCAATTCATATTCTACCATGCGGCGATAGCTTTCTACTAAGAATATGCCCGAACCACAGGATGGGTCAAGCACTTTGCAAACTCCATTGTCTCGAATAAACCGAGAAACAGAGCCGTCTAAAATATAATCAACCAAATATTGCGGCGTGTAAAAAGCATTGTCCTTGTCCCTGTTTTCTTTCCCCAACAAAATCTCGTAAATATTGCTTATTAACTCAACTGGAATAATATTAAAATCATATAAGTCAAATAGCGAAAGTTGTCCTGTTTTAGTATCGACGTCAGCTGAAAAAAAGTCAAACAACGCTTGAAGAACCTCGTCCGTCAAACAAGACGTGTCGGCCTCGGCTTCCATTTCAAACAGATTGCCGTTAAATTTATCCTTCAAGTGCGAGAACAACTGGTATAGCTTTGTTTTATTAGTCAATAATTTCAAAAAACTGTCTCTGGATTTTTCTATGCCAGATTCGAAACCCTCGTAATCCAAATTCACATCGCGGTCTACGAGATAACGTATGAAAATAAGGCGCAACATTAGATTTGTCGCGAAGTTCACGTTATAGCCATACCGCAATTTTTTTGTTATGTCTGTCAAATTGCTCAATAAATGTTCGTTAAGCTTTTCGCCGCTAAACTGCGTGGCATAATCAAGCCAAAAATTCTGGCTTGTGATTTCCCAATAAGAGAAAGGTGAGCTTTCGTTAATTCCATCAACAAAAAGGTGTTCCACCACGTCAAAATCAGACTCTTTCCTGTTGATGGAACAACTACTGTAAACCTTGATATCACCTGTCCCACAGATTATTGTTACAGGGATTTGTGCGTTCCATATTTTCCTGTTAATCCGTTTTTGCTCTTCATAATCGGTGTTTTCTTCATAAAACAACAAAAAAGGTGCATCGTCAACCAAATAAACAGCGTAGGGAGCTAGTTCGCCCAACACCTTTTTGTGATGAACAGAAAGAGTTGCTCCAGTAAACCCGGCGCGACAATATAATAGGCATGACGATTCAGTATATCCCATTTTTTCGATTATTTCATCAATATGCGTGGACATACACCTACCCCCTTTGGAATTTCATGCGCTATCACTGATAGCAATTATAGCACTGATATGCGAATAATGAAAGACAATAATTTGTCTGAACCAATTCTTATACCAATGTGGAGAAATTCGTGCATAGCGCGACCTGCCAACCAATACCATCCTGCACCTTGTTTTCGCTCAATTTGATTTCAACGGCGCCGATTTGGCACAATCCTGCCACCTTTTGTTTTTCTTCTTACGATACGGCTCGCGCTGACGTCCTATCTTTGTTTTTGTGGATCATAAACACCGCGCCTTCTTTTTTCACTCCATTCCTTAGGCGGGTTGGCGTTCGCTAAGCCCAAGCGCTGCTGCCGCATCCGGCACGGTCATCTTTCCTTCCAAACTGTCCGCTATGACGTGATACCGATTGATTTGTGTCCGTGACATTGATAACGTTACCTCTTTCATGGGGGTGACATTATCATAAATAAATCAATTAACACACTGACGGATAGTGTATCACAGTTACTTATTGCTGACGATTTACATCATGTGCATATAAGCAGTAGCGATTATTAAACTGAGATTAATGTTTCTATCTTAGAAAAAAACGGTTTGGAATCGTATCATCCAGATATTCGAAAAATAATCGGCAATTCTTAAAATTAAGTATAATTCGATCTGCTTTGTGAGGAAGAATACGGAGGATAGCCACATTGATTTTTCAGAGTTGCTTAAAACGCGCCGGAGAGGGAGCCGAAACTGGCACAGGATATATCGCTGTAAACAGAAACGGCACGGCGGGATGGCGATAAGCCTACCCGCCGCTTAAATCACATCACATCCACTCGTTTTTCCCTACGTATAACGAACAACGCCGCCGTAAGCGCGATGGCGACAACCGCGCCGCAAACATACGCTTCCGCTCCGAATACCCGCAACAACAGATATATTTTGTTGTAAAGCATTTGAAACAACTCGTTAAAAGTGGCATCGCACAAGTAAGCAAGCACCGCGAACACGGGAACTAATTTCATTACAAGCGTTATCAAATTACCCGAAAAACGCGAGAGTACAAAAGCGAACGCAGATACGCCGAGTGCCAGCGCATACATCATAGCAATCGAAGCCATGACCCACTCGCCGTAGGTTAGCCTGAATACCGTATACATTCCGATATTGAAGTCCGAATCAAGCACGTTATTCCAAAAGAGAAGTGTTCCGTTTTGGCTGTATATCCCGCCGAATATCAAAACCAACAATGTCGTGAGCGTAAATGCCGACAGCAGCGTCGCCGTAAACTGTCCGCGCATGATTTTCCGCCCATACTTAGAAGAATATTGCAGATAATGCAGTTTGGCGTGACGGTCAGAAACAAGGAGCGGTGAAACCAATATCAAAACCGAGAGTATGAGCAATACCGAGAAGAACTTGAGGTAATCATTTGTATTGGAATATGTCCAATAGCTGAATATGGAGCGGTGTTCCCCGTTTTCGATACTTTCGTTGAACCTTTTCTGTTCCCTTTCGTTCAGGTCAGTGTAAAAACTCAGCGGATTGCCGGGGATATTCGGTTTGCCACCGAACCATTCTTCGTACTGTTCAAGCCCTTGCAGTCTGAAACCCAAATAATCACAGTCCTCGCCCGCCAGCGTCCAAAGCGCGTTCTTTTCTTCATCCGTTATTTCCCTTTCCCATTCCGCCGCCCTTATTACCTTATAATCATCAAGCGAATAGATTACCGCTTCGGCAAATATCGGCATGGTTTGAATATAACCCTCCGCTTCGGCGGTAAGCAGCCGCGTATTTTCAGCGGTAAAATCCGCAAACTCCTCCGGCGTTATCTGCGTACCGTAACGCCGCGTCATTTCTTCCGCAAAAGATGTAAACTCCGCTTGAGGATGGTTTCCGTGTTTATAATAGCTGACATAGTAGCTCATAAACAGGATATAGAACATAGCGCAAACCACGCCAATGACGGCAAGCATTTTCCAGTTCCAAATTTTCTTCATTTCGTTAAGTAAAATTCTCATGCGATATCCCTCTTTCTGAATAGTTTGGCCGAAACCGCGCACAGTACGGCAAGCATTAAAAGCGACGCGCTTACGCCGAGCATTTCAAAGTTTTTCCATAAAATATCCGCGCCGCCGTCTGTAAACCAGTAAACACGCTTTATCCATAACCATACGGGCGACAGTACGGCTAAATATTTCGGAAGTCCCGAAACGGCTAACGCGAACACGATGCAACCCGCGTTTACAATCAGGAACACCAAAAAGCCGATATAGCTGTTCTTCAGCCACATTCCAATCACAAACGCTATAAGCCCGAAGCACACCGTCAACAGCGCGGAAATACCGAGCGTTGCAAGAAGATACGTCAAAACGGTGTAACTTTGCCAAGTAACGAACGGGCGAGTCCCAGCCAGCATATCGTCAATTAAGTGAAAACCGCTTGATATACTGCTGCCCCAAATATTGCCGTAATCGTTAAAAGCGAAGTATACGGCAAGGGTAAGGGCGGTCAAAACCGCGAAAGCGATAAGCCCCGCCGCGAGTGACGCGAACAGCTTATGTAGCATGATTTTCCGCCCTGTTTTTGTCGCGCAGACAATATGAGAAGTGCGGCTGTGATGCTCATAGCCGAGAGATAACAGCATAATCAAAGCGGCAAGCAAACCGCACTCCAATAGCAGAAAAAGCATTGTGTTACGGTGCAAATCCATGTGCTTATAGCCCGTGGCGCTTGCAAAATAGAGCGTCATACCCTCTCCTGCCGCCGCTTTTGCGTCAACGTATTTTTGCAGCCCGGCGTACTTATCCCGTATGGCGTTCGCGGCGTAACCCGACAACCCCAATCTGCTGATATAGGCGCCAGCTATATACGCGGTGTCATAGCCGTCAAAAACATTTGTCATACCGGTCGTTTCCGATAGAAGCCATTCTCTCATTTCGCCCGGCTCAAGCTCTGTGATTCTTTCCTCAAATTCCGCGCCTAACTTGTAACCCGTTGTCCTTGACGCTTCGGCAACATAATCGGAATAGTCATAATAATACGCGCCGCCGATTGACAAGAGGACATTGAACCCAATACACAGGGCAATAAACACGATTAACATGGGGGAAAACAGCAGTTTTTTCAGTTCGTTCACAAATATCCTCATTCGCTCTTACACCGCCTCGTCGCGAAAGACATATAAAAATACATCTTCTAAATTAGGATTTACACTCCGCGCTATGTTGCCGCAATCGTTCTCACTTGCGAACCGCGTAACGGTTTTGCCGCCGTCCTGACGCTCCGTGAGAATCAGGCTTCTCTGCGGAATAGCCGCGCCGTCGTCCGTTTCGTAAACCTTGCCGCCGAGCGTTTCGCAGACGGAGGCGGGCGCGTCGTTTGTCAATAGTTTATGGTCTTTGAACATAATAACGCGGCCCGCTATCGTTTCAATGTCCGATACAATATGCGTCGAAAGGATAACAATGCGGTCTTTTGACAGTGAAGAAATAAGGTTGCGGAATCGAACGCGCTCCTTCGGGTCAAGCCCCGCCGTAGGTTCGTCGAGTATGAGGATTTTCGGGTCGTTCAGCATGGCTTGCGCAATGCCTACGCGCTGTATCATGCCGCCCGAAAACTTACGCATTTTTTTGTTGCACACGTCGGTGAGCGATACGAGTTCCAATAGTTCCCGCGCTTTTCTGTCTGCCGTTCTTTCGTCGATACCTTTAAGCGCGGCAAGGTATTTGAGAAACTGCATCGGCGAATGATTCTTGTAATATCCGAAGTCCTGCGGTAAATAACCGATTAAATCCCGGTAAGACGCGTCCAGTTTGATGATTTCATCCCCGTTCCAAAGTATCTCCCCTTTGGTCGGGAAAATGAGGGTCGTGAGCATTTTGATAAGCGTCGTTTTGCCCGCGCCGTTAGGGGCAAGCAAGCCATAAACCCCGCTCGAAAAATCAAGGCTTATATCCTCCAAAGCGGTGAATTTTCCGTATTTCTTGGTTACGTTATTAAGCGACAGCATATTTTTTTACCTCCGATAACATTTTTGATATTTGTACAGCGAATACCGCCGCGCAGGCTGAGGCAACAGCAAGTGATATGGCAATCGGGATACTGCCAAGAACTTTTTCCCATCTGCCGCCAAACAGAACCGGGAACGTAAGATTAACAATTACCCATGCCGCCGAATATACCGCGTTTGCCCATGTGTTCCGCAAATAACGCATGACGGTAAGCGACAGCGCGGCGCATATAAACAACGCCGACAGGCATAACGTGAACATTGAGAAAAACCCGTATACGCCGCTTGTGCCGATTACCGAAACGACAGCCGTGAATACCGCGCCTACAATCGAATAGCACAACACCCGAAGCGCGGTGATTTGCCGTATAGTATAGCGGCAGGTTTGTTTAAGCTCATACAGTCCGCAAGCGCGCTCCGACGTTTCCGCAAACGTCATAATCAGAAGAAACGATAGCGGCGCAACGGCAACGGCGGCGGAATATTTGTAGTCAGTCGGTGAAGAAATAAATAACGCAAAGGCGATTGCACACGATACCACGGAGAAGAATATGCTGTATCCTGCGTCCCAAAAGATATATCGGAAACCGACGGCTCGAAACATTTCAGCAATACGGGAGTACATTGTCTGCGGTTTCCCCAAACCTTTTGACAGAATGTACTCAATGCTGGCGTTTCTCTCTTTTTCATTCATAATCGGCAAACTCCTTTCTGAGTAGGCTCATAAGGCGGTAATACTTTGATTTTACGCTTCCTTCCGGCAGTCCGAGCGTTTCCGCTATCTGCTTAAACGGTTGTTCCCCGAAGATATGGAGCATAAAGACTTTCTGCACATCAGGCGGCAGACCGCCGACATAGGCGCACACTCTTTCCACAAAATCGCCGTTCTCAAACTTCAAGGCAAAGTCGGATTCACAGGCAGTCTCCACTTCGTCAATAGGAAGCGTTTTAGACGTTTCCTTAAAGGAGCGGGAGCGGTAATAATCCGCCACTTTGTTTGAAGCTATCCTGTAGAGCCATGTTTTGAAACTTGCGTCTTTTTTCGGGTCGTAATAAGCGATTGTCCGCAGGCAGGAAATAAAAATCTCCTGCGTTAA
>Ga0082212_10002028_pt1 | contig 29763 bp, 26 predicted proteins | sample TergutNt197P3_FD_71548 | JGI IMG/M metagenome (GOLD analysis project Ga0082212, IMG submission 71548) | Neocapritermes taracua P3 segment gut microbial communities from Petit-Saut dam, French Guiana - Nt197 P3 | ecosystem: Host-associated > Arthropoda: Insects > Digestive system > Gut ...
TACTGCTGTTACTGAAATTCTAAGGGATATCACAGTCTGTTGTCAATAGGGATAATGTGACGAAGAAGTCCGGCAAGCACGTCACCAGAGACTTCAAGTGGGATGCGAACCACCGGCTCATCGGTTGAGTGTAATTGAAAGTGGTTTGATGCGAAGACGGGGCTGCATGACAATCTCTTCCGGTTTTATGACCCGGATGTGGAGGTTTGTTAGTCCCTTACGGACGCGAAGCATCAAAAAAGAACAAGAAAATCCACATTCTGAATACTGAATCCTGAATACTGAATACTTGCGGGCGTAGCCCGCATTAGCTAGGACACAATTCAAAGTCCGGACTCCTGGACACCTTATCTGGTATTATAGAAGTATCGACAGTCAAATACCCCTTAGTCGCTTAGGTTGCAACAACATCAATAAAGAACATGAAAATCCACATTCTGAATACTGAATTCTGAATACTGGATACTTGCGGGCAGAGCCCGCGTTAGGAGTGATGTGTAATGTATGAGAGAAGCCGTAATTTGTTGGATTGTCACATCTCGGGATTCAACTATTATGACGGCTTGGATGTTGTCGAATCCCTAAAACACGGAACATATGTGACTCTCGTATCAGAATCGGATAACCCCTATGATCCTGAAGCGATTGCTGTCTACTTCAAGGAAATCAAACTCGGATACATTCCCCATACCAAAAATTCTCTGATTAGCAATCTCCTCTATTTCGGTTACGGCAACATTATTGAAGCCAAAATAAACAGCTGCGACCCCCAAGCCCACCCTGAACGCCAATTTCGCATTGTCGTCAGAATCAAGGATAGCCGCAAACAACAGCCAATGCCCTTGTAAAAAAACCACCTCAATAACTATAGTACGCCGGACATTAGGCGAGGTAAAAGAGAGTCGCGTAATTCAGCGAGCCGTTTACTCTCCTTATTGTTGCTATTGAGGGTTTGGAACATGGCTTGCATCGCTTCAAACCACTTCAACTGCACCTCAATGGGCGGCAGAACTGCGACAATACCTTTTAAATGCGATGACGGACGGGCAATGGAGGGGACACCAGTTTGAGAAGCATTAGCGAGCAGTTTCCCTTGCCCCTCACGGCTATGGAAGAAGTAGTTAATGTATTCCGGCAGAGCCTTTGTTTTATCACAGCGAAGGTAAAACTGCCGTTGCGATATGACGTAGTAAGGGTAGTCGCAGTCGTCGGGAATCAATGCCACTTGCCCAATGTTGCCAGCGTGGGTGAAAATGATGTCACCTGCACGGACAAGCGAATTCGACAAACGGCCGGCGTGTTCTTCAGTAATGAAATTGTAGCCCAGTTCGTCAAGGTAAAGCCCGCGAAGATGGTTTCCGCTGATAATGGGAACTCCGCTCTCCACAAAGGTCTCGACCTTGATATTCGAGCCAAAGGGCCCCATAGCGACTTTATCAGCAAGGTACTCAATAGTGTGTACACTCCACCCAGAAGGGATTTCGCCAAGTTCGCTGTCGATGAAGTCACTGTCTGCGAACGGCTCGAAGTCCACAAACCAGCTTTTGAAAATCGCCTGTGCCATCTGCTCTAAATGATGATTTATCTTTGTGTTGAGGTCTATTTTTGCCGATAAATCGAAATAAATATCTCCAATTTGCCGTTGAATCTCCATAGGTGGTAGCGGTATCAAAAGTTTATCTAAAAAACTCTTTTTGAAGTGTGGAATTACATCTCCTACATTATAGTTATGTATTTGCGTTTGCATTTCTTTGCTACGCAGAAATGCAAAAAGATACTTGTTGTATAGTTTATTCTTGTCAGCACGAAAGGCAATCATATCTTGCGCTATACAAAAATTCACAGGATCAGGAACCATGCAAACCCTACCAGGGGTTCCTTTATTGACAAATATCACATCACCGGGCTGCGGATGAGCGCGAAACCAAGTTCTATATGTTTCATCGGATAAATAGCGTATCTTTTCAAAAGCAGGGTATAGGTTTTCATTCTTTATACAGTTTGTTGCTATCAAGACATGACCGTTTTCTGCTGTTGGAACGGTTTTGCCTCGATTATCTACAACAAATGATAGCAACTCTGGCAGCGGTACTTTGGGGCAATTATTCATATCAAATTTCAAACCCTATCGCCCCCAGTCTTTTGCGAATTGCTTCTTCCAACTCGCGTGACCGCTTGAACATCTCAGAGAGTTCGCCTGTCAGCCGTGCCATCTTCTCCTCAAAGGGTTCGCCGTCGTCCTCCTGCTCCTCAATGCCGACATACCGCCCCGGCGTGAGGATATAATCCTGCTTGGCGATATCCTCTGTGGTCACAGCTACGCAGTAGCCCTTCACGTCTTCGAGAGTGCCGTCGTCAAAAGCCTCGAAGGTCTTGGCAATCCTGGCGATATCTCCGGCGGTCATTTCGCGCAGCCGCCGGTTAACCATGGATCCCATCTTGCGGGCGTCAATAAACAGCGTCTTGCCTGTCTGCTTCTTGTTGCGGCTGATGAACCACAGGGAAACAGGAATCTGCGTGGTATAGAACAATTGCGTTGGCATGGCAATGATGCCTTCCACAAGGTCATCCTGAACAATTTTCTTGCGGATTTCGCCTTCACCGCCGCTTTGGGAGGACAGGGAACCGTTGGCCAGCACCATGCCGATTTTGCCGTTGGGAGCAAGGTGGAAAATCATGTGCTGAAGCCACGCAAAGTTGGCGTTTCCGGCAGGCGGCAAACCATATTTCCACCTCTGGTCGTCATTCAGTGAGCCGTCATTCCAGTCTGACAGGTTGAAAGGCGGATTGGCCATAATGAAGTCCGCTTTCAGCGTCTTGTGCAAATCTTTATGGAACGTGTCAGCGTTATAACCGCCCAAGTCGGCCTCAATCCCGCGAATGGCAAGGTTCATCAAAGCCATCTTGCGGGTGGTCGGGTTGGCGTCCTGCCCGTAGACAGACAGGTTGCCGATGTTGCCCGCATGGTTTTTGACGAAGTCCGTGGATTGTACGAACATACCGCCGGATCCGCAGCAGGGGTCATAGACGCGCCCCTTGAAGGGCTGCAAGACTTCGACAAGGGTCCGTACCACACAGGACGGTGTGTAGAATTCCCCGGCCCGCTTGCCTTCCTGCTCGGCAAATTTTGAGAGACAATATTCGTAAGTGCGACCAAGGATGTCCTTATCCGTCCCGTGTTCTATCATCTGAATATTGGTAAAGAGATCAACCACATTCCCAAGACGACGCTTGTCCAGTTCGGTGCGTCCATAAGTCTTGGGAAGGATATCCTTCAACCGCTTATTCTCCTTCTCAATCGACCGCATGGCGTCGTCAATAATTGTCCCGATTTCTTCGGCGTGAGCGGCGCCTGCTATAACGCTCCACCGCGCCTCCGACGGCACGAAAAAAATGTTCACCTCGGCATAGGCGTCCTTGTCTTCCACATCATCGTTTTCGGCGAGCAGTTCCTGATACCGCCCCTCGAACTTGTCAGAGATGTATTTCAGGAATATAAGCCCCAGGACAACATGCTTGTATTCGGCGGCATCCATATTCCCACGGAGGATATCCGCCGCCGCCCAGATTTGCTGTTCAAAGCCGATATCGGCTGTCGTGCCGCTGTTTGTTACAGCCATTGTGTTGCCCCCTTACTTCCGGCATCCATCACAACCGCACCCAAACCGTCCACATCAACCACCATAGACCCCGCAACCAACCCCGCCTCCAACAGGGCCGCTTTCATGGCCCGCGCGCACTCTTCTGTGTGCTCCTCCGGGCACAGCGCCAACAACGCCGGCCCCGACCCGCTCAGCACGGCTCCATAAGCACCCTTTGTCCGCGCGACGGCCAACGCCGGATTCATCCCGGGGACAAGATCAGCTCGAAACCTCTGATGAACCCGATCTTCTGTCGCCGTCGCCAGCAACCCGTAATCCCGGCTCACGATAGCGTAAACCAGCAGCCCAACCCTGGATGTATTGAACGTCAAATCCTCACGAGACAGCCGAGGCGGCAGAATCGCCCGCGCTTTCTCCGTTTCCACCATAATTTCCGGAATCACTGCCACCACCTTGAAGGCGGGCCGGGAATCCAGAACCCGCGGCAGAATGGTGTCCCTGTCCTGAACCGTTAAGGTCACCCCACCAAAAAAAGCCGGGGTCACATTATCCGGGTGCCCCTCAATCAAACAGGCCAACCGCAATAAATCCTCCCGGGACATAGGATTGCCCGACAAAGCGTTCGCCAGCAGCAAACCGCCGACCACAGCTGTGGACGAGCTTCCCAACCCCCGGGTGGGCGGAATCATATTATGCAATCCCAAAGAAACCCTCTGTTCCGATTCTCCGATTTCCTGCCAGAACCGGCACATGGAATTCCAAACAAGATTATCCGCTGAAAGGGGAATCTGATCCGTATACTCGCCTGACAACGCCACCCGCAATGTCTCTGCGGGTTCAGCCGAAAAGGTATTGTACACGGTCAGCGCCATCCCCATACAATCGAAACCCGGTCCCAGATTCGCCGATGTAGCCGGAACGCGCACAGTGACCATGAAACCTCCTCAGAAACGGGCGTAGCCCGCTAATCATCAATGATTCTCAATCCGAATAAGATTGTAGATCTTCTCCAACTTCGGATATGATTCCAAAGCTGTAAGTGCCTTACGCATCTGTGCTTCCAAACAGGGATGGGTGATAAAGACCACCTCAGCCCGATTATTTCTCCGCGGCTTCTGAATAATCGAAGCAAAACTGATATCCGCTTCCGCAAAAAACAACGCCAACGTCGCGAACACCCTCGGTTCATCGATGACTTTCAAGCGGATATAGAAGCCGGTCTTCTGCTCATCCAGAGGCAGAACAGGGGTATCGTGATAATACTGAGGAAACATCTTCCCTGTGGAAGACGTCGCCATGCGACGGGCAATCTGCACAATATCAGCGACAATAGCGCTACCTGTGGGCATCGACCCTGCACCCCGTCCATAGAACATCGTTTCCCCCACAGCGTCCCCCACAACATAAACCGCGTTAAAAACCCCGTCCACACTGGCCAAAGGATGCCCCACAGGAATCAACGTCGGATGGACCTTAACCGCAACCCCCTCAGGCAACCCGTCAACCGAAGGCGCCCGATTGGCAATAGCCAACAGTTTAATCACACAATTCAACTCAGCGGCGTAAGCAATATCCTCTGAAGTGATTCTCGTGATCCCCTCCACATAGACATCCTCAAGGGCCACAGGGCAGTTGAATGCCAACGAAGACAGAATCGCTAGTTTACGGGCCGCGTCAAGACCTCCTACATCCGAGGTGGGATCGGCTTCCGCGAAACCAAGCTGCTGAGCCTCAGCCAAAACATCCTGGAAATCCCGCCTCTGGCTTGTCATCTCCGACAGAATATAGTTCGTTGTGCCGTTGATAATCCCCAGCACCGACTCAATACGGTTCGCTGCCAAATTCTGCTGTATCGCCGCGATAATCGGAATCCCGCCGCCCACACTGGCCTCAAATCCAAGATCCAGCCCTTTTTCGGCTGCCAGAGCAAAGAGTTCCGCGCCATGAACCGCCAGAAGATCCTTATTCGCCGTCACCACATGTTTGCCGCTGTTCAGCGCCCGGGTTACATACTGACGCGCCAAATCGATACCGCCCATAACCTCAACCACTATGTCAATATCCGGATCATTCAAGATATCCTCCACATCTGTCGTAATTGTCTCCACAAATATCTTCTCGAACTCCGCGCAAGCCTGAACCTTATCGGACTCCCGAACCAGAGCTTTTTTGACACGGATATTCATTCCGGAACGTATGTCAATATCAAACCCGTTGTTACCGACAATTGTGGCGACACCGCCCCCCACGGTTCCTAATCCCAGCAGACCGAGATTGAGCGTTTTCATGCTGTTAGACCTCCCCAATATCATTTTCCTCTATACTCCTCTATACAATCCCCTATACTCCTCTATACAATATAGAGATGCCGGATCCCTGCATATTGTGCTTATTATATCAGTCTTCCTAAATTGAAACAAGATTTAGAAAAAAGCCGCTCCCCCGGAATAAAAACACCGGCGGCCTCATTTAACCGCCGGAGTTCCGGAACCGTTATCGTACTCGCCTCAGACTCACGTAGTCCTAAAACTCACGTAGTCCTAAAACTTATGCTTGATGGTGAATGTCGCTCCAACGCTTTCGTTTATGTCAATTTCGACATACACAAAACTAACCTCTTCGATATCATCCGGTATCGCGAACACAACATCATATTCTTTCGTTTGATTCACTTCAAGATTGAACTCATCGGGCATCATGGTATCGACATCCTCAAAAGCATCAAGGGGATACATGTCTTCATCCGAAAGTCCTGCCGCTTTGAGGTAGAAATCGCTGCTGAACATCGGAATAGGTTCTTTGAAAGTATTTGTCTCAGTCACCCTGACCACAACGAACCTGTATCCGTCAACAGTTTCCTTTCCCCCATACTCGTCTGCCGAACGAATGCTTTTCACATTGAAATCAAACCACTTCGTCGAATAGGTTTTGTTCAGCTCCCCGGTGACGTCGCCCTTGATAAAAGACTTGATTGCCGAGCCCAGTGTCGCGTCCGAATCCCGCGAGCATCCGGCCAGAGAAAACACCAACACCATCACCAACCCGATCATCCAGATTCTTTTCATCTCTTTTGCTCCTCCTAGTTTTCTACAACATATGCTTAATCGTAAAAGTTCTGCCGAACTTCTTATTCTCACTGATCTCCAGATACACAAATCCAATATCCTTAATATCCTCAGGGATCTCAAACACAATATCATAAGTCACCGATTGACCTTTGGCCAGTCTGAAACTATCCGGCATCATGGCATCAACGCCCTCGAAAGGTGATAACGGCAACTCATCTGATGAGATAATGCCGGTTCCTTTGATTTTGAAATCCCCAACACTCATTGGGATAGGATCCGCAAACGTGCTTGTAATACTCACTTTAGTGACGACGAACTTGTAGCCGTCTCCGATTTTCCGATCGCCGTATTCGTAAGTCTCCTGAAAATCAGTAACTGTGAAACGAAACCACTTGGTCGAATATTCTACATTCAGATCTCCAATAATATCAGAATTGATTTGACTCGAACATCCTATAAGAGAAACTATCATTATAGCTATAAGAACACCCATCCACAACCTTTTCACGTCAACCCTCCTTCTTTGCCAAACCACTCTAGTAACTTATAGACGCAAAGCGTCAATAAAAAATAAGAAAATCCACATTCTGAATACTGAATACTGGATACTTGCGGGCAGAGCCCGCGTTATCTCTTCACGACAAGAGCCCGAACCTATTATATCGACAATTTTATTCTCTATCTTCACATTATGCAACCATTTATGGTATCTGTCAAATTTAACAAAAACGCCAACACCTTGCCTCACCGCCTCCAAATTGTTATAATGAGCCAACGAATGGATCCGGGAGATGAACGCAGAGGAGTTGTTTTTTATGTCGGAGAAACTTAGTGATAGAATAACGCTGGGCGTCGACAGAGCCCCTCATCGGTCTTTGTTACGGGCTTTGGGGCTGACTGACCGCGAGATGGCTCAGCCTTTAATTGGGATTGTGAATTCCTATAACGAGTTTGTGCCCGGACACATGCATCTGCGGCAGATCGCCGAAGCCGTGAAAACAGGGGTGAGCTCGGCAGGCGGAACGCCACGCGAGTTTTCAACGATAGGGGTTTGCGACGGTATAGCCATGGGACACGAGGGCATGCATTTTTCTTTGGCCGGCCGGGAACTGATTGCCGATTCTGTGGAGATTATGGCCAGAGCTCACGCCTTGGACGCCCTGGTATTCATCCCAAACTGCGATAAAATTGTCCCGGGCATGCTGATGGCTGCCCTCAGGTTGAATCTGCCTTGTGTTTTTGTCAGCGGCGGGCCAATGCTGCCGGGCCGGTTTGAGGGGGAAAATGCCGACCTCATCACGGTCTTCGAAGCCGTCGGAAAAGTTCACAGCGGCCAAAAAGACCAGGCGTGGCTGCGAGATTATGAGGAAAACGCCTGTCCCACCTGTGGTTCCTGCGCCGGCATGTTTACAGCCAATTCCATGAATTGTCTGACAGAAGCCCTCGGGCTCGCTTTGCCCGGCAACGGCACCATTCCCGCCGTTTATTCCCAACGCCTGGTTTTGGCCAAAGAAGCCGGTCGCCTGGTTATGGATGTTCTCAATTATGATCTGCGTCCCCGGGATATCGTGACGACAACGGCCTTGCATAACGCCGTCGCTGTCGATATGGCTCTCGGTTGTTCCACCAATACCGTTTTACATTTGCCCGCTGTGGCCAACGAAGGTCGGCTGCATTTTGATTTGGCTGAGATCAATACCATCAGTGATAAAGTGCCACAAATCTGTAAGCTTTCGCCGGCCCCGGGAGGACACTATCTCATTGACCTCGGCGAAGCCGGCGGCGTCAGCGCCGTCATGAAGGTTCTGCTGGACGAAGGACTTCTTGACGGTACGGTGCAAACGGTTACAGGGGTTCTGGCTGACAGAATCAAAGACGCCCGGGTCAAGGATCAGAATGTCATCCGTCCCCTCAGTGCCCCTTATTCCTCCCGAGGCGGACTCAGCATCCTCTTCGGTGATCTGGCGCCCAAAGGCGCTGTTATTAAAGTCGGGGCTTTGAAAGATCCGGCTATGGTCTTCGAGGGACGGGCCAAGGTTTTCGACAGTGAAGACGCGGCAGCCGACGCCATCCGCAGCGGCGGTGTCGTCGCCGGAGATGCCGTTGTGATCCGCTATGAGGGCCCCCGAGGCGGGCCGGGTATGCGGGAGATGCTAGGTCCCACGGCCACTTTAGCCGGTATGGGTCTTGACGACTCTGTGGCCCTTCTCACCGACGGACGGTTTTCCGGCGGCAGCAGGGGATTGTCTATCGGGCATATCTCTCCGGAAGCCGCCTTGGGCGGAGATATCGCTTTCGTCAACGACGGCGACCGCATCCGTGTCGACTTAAACCGGCGCACTTTGGAATGGCTGGTTTCCGAAGAGGAAAAAGCAAGCCGTCGGGAATCTTTTGATCCCGAAAAAGGATTGGCCAAAGCCGGACGCATCGCGGGCAGCACAGGGTATTTAGGCCGCTACGCTGATTACGTTCAGTCGGCGGACAAAGGCGCGGCCTTCCGTGGGGCCATCAACTGACAGAAAGGAAAACTTGATGCAAGAGAACAACACAGACGAACAAATCCTTGATGAATATGACAATTCTCGCAAGCTCAGCACAAAACAATCTGTGACGGCTGAGTCTTTCACACTTGCCCAAGACGGGAAATACAACGGTGCCAAATGTGTTCTGCAGATGCTGGAAGAGCAGGGGGTTGAAATCATTTTCGGTTATCCCGGCGGCGCGGTGTTGCCTCTTTACGATGCCCTGCGGGACAGCTCAATCCGCCATGTCTTACCGCGTCATGAACAAGGGGGCGTTCACGCCGCCGATGCTTATGCCCGAGCCGGCGGCAGGGTAGGGGTCTGTCTGGCCACCTCGGGACCCGGCGCCGCCAATCTTGTTACAGGCATCGCTAACGCCTACATGGACTCCGTCCCCTTGGTGGCCATCACCGGCCAGGTCACAACCAATCTGTTGGGCAGCGACTGTTTCCAGGAAGTCGACATCACCGGCATCACCATGCCCGTGACCAAACACGCCTATCTTGTCAAAAACGTTAACGATATTCCGCGAATTATCCGGGAGGCTTTTCATATCGCCGGCACCGGCCGACCCGGCCCGGTTCTTATCGACATCCCCAGAGATATTCAAGCCGCTTTGTTACCGCAACCGGAACCCGCCGACAAAAACCAACGAATCCATATCAAAAGCTACCGATATTTCGGCAAAGGCAACGCCGGCCAGATCGACGAAGCCGTCAAAGCCCTCAAGGCCTGCCGCAAACCCGTCGTTTACGCCGGCGGAGGCATCATCACCTCCGGTGCCGGCACGGTGCTCACCCAACTTGTCGACACCCTTAACCTTCCCATTGTCACAACCCTCATGGGTATCGGCAGCATCGACACGGGCCATCCCAACTCTTTGGGCATGGTGGGCATGCACGGCACCGCCACAGCCAATTTCGCCGTAACGGACTGCGACCTCCTCTTAGCCGTAGGGGTCCGCTTCGACGACCGCGTCACCAGCGGTCTCCACCATCGTTTCGCTGCCAACGCCACCATAATCCACATCGACATTGACCCGGCCGAGATCGGCAAAGTCATTATCCCCGACATCCCTATCGTCGGCGACGCGCGCCTGATTCTGGAAGACATATTATCCGGACTCCCGTCACAAACCGGGAACCGGGAACAAACTTGGTGGGAGACCATCCGCGCCTGGCAGCAAGAGCATCCTCTTCGCTACGAACCTTCAGAGAGACTGAACCCCCAACATGTGTTGGAAACCATGGTCAGAATCGGCGGCCCCGACGCCATCGTCACCACAGACGTGGGGCAACATCAGATGTGGGCCGCCCAGTTCTGCCGCATTCGCCATCCGCGTCATTTCATTACCAGTGCCGGCCTCGGAACCATGGGGTTCGGACTGCCGGCTGCTATCGGAGCGCAATTGGCTTGCCCGGAGAAGACCGTTTTTCTTGTTACGGGAGACGGCTCCCTGCAGATGACCATCCAGGAACTGGCCACGACGCGCCAGAACAACCTGCCTATCAAAATCGTCCTGATGAACAACGGTGTTCTGGGTATGGTAAGACAATTGCAAAAATATCTGAACGACGAACGGTTTAATCAAATTCAACTTCAGGCTAACCCCGATTTCGTCAAAGTTGCCGAAGCTTACGGTATCAAAGGCATTCGGGTGGAGAAACCGGCAGAGATGGGCCCTGCCATCACCGCGGCTCTCGCCGAAGAGGGACCGGTTCTCATTGACTGCCTCATTTCACCTGACGAAGTTGTTCTTCCCATGGTCCCGCCCGGCAAAGCCATTCACGAGATGCTATTAGGGGGATGAAACATGTTACACACCCTTGCTGTTCTGGTCGAAAACAATCCCGGTGTTCTCGCCCGGGTATCGGGGCTTTTTGCCCGCCGTGCCTACAATATCTATAGCCTGACGGTCTGCCAGACTGAGAATCCGGACCTATCCCTGATGACTATTGTCGTCGAAGGGGACACCCAAGTCATCCAACAGGTCATGAAACAACTGCACAAGCTTGTGGTTGTGCATAAGGTGACCAACCTGAGTAACGAATCTATCGTTGATCGGGAGTTGGCTTTGATCCGGGTTAAGGTTCGTGCCGAAACCCGCATGGAAGTGTTGCAGATCGTTGATATCTTCCGGGGTCGGGTTGTTGATTTGGGCCGCAATTCTTTGAGCATCGAAGTTACGGGAGACGAAGAAAAGATTGATGCTTTTATCCGCGCTATGAAACCCTTCGGGATACTCGAACTGGTGCGAACAGGACGGATCGCCATCGTGCGATCGGAGAGTTGAAACCATGCACTATTCCCTCCACGTAACCGATGCCTGCAACCTTTCCTGCGCCTATTGCGGTCGAAAAAAACCGCCTATTTCCATGAGCCGTGAAACCGCTCATCAAGCCGTTGATCTCGCCTTAGCCGACCCGGATTCGTCCATTGGGATCGGCTTTTTTGGCGGGGAACCTCTTCTCTGCAAAGATCTTATCACCGACATCGTTGCTTACACAAATGCCAACGCGCCCGCTGCCAAAAAAATCTCCTACAGGCTTACCACCAACGGACTTTTGCTTGACGATACCTTCCTCAACTATGCCCGCCGGGAAGGAATCCTCATCTCAATTTCCCTTGACGGACACAAAGAAGCCCACGACACCAACCGCCAGACCCACGCCGGGCAAGGCAGTTACGACGCCATTCTCCCCATACTGCCCAAGCTGCTGAATCACAACCCCTACACCGCCGCCCTTATGACGGTAGCCCCGAACACGACGACTTTCCTTGCGGATTCTGTCCGTAGCATCTACGCCCAAGGCTTTGTCAACATCATCTGCACATTAGACTACAGCGCCCCCTGGACAGAAAACGATCTCGCAACCCTTAACAAAAACTACAGGAAACTGGCGGACACCTATTACGAATTCACCCTATCGGAGAAAAAATTCTTCTTCAGCCCCTTTGACGGCAAAATAGACAGCCACGTTAACCGCGAAGAGTATTGCGCCGAACGCTGCAAACTGGGTTTCGAACAAATATCCGTCGGCACGGACGGCACCTTATATCCCTGCACCCAATTTGTCGACGACAAGGATTATCAAATCGGAGATGTCGCCGCCGGCATAGATCAGCAGCGACGCCAAGAGATCTATGACCTCAGCCGGGCTGAACATCCCCAGTGCCGGGAGTGCGCCCTCCGGGACAGATGCCTCCATACCTGTTCCTGTGTCAACAAATACACCACCGGTCACATCACCGAGCCATCCCCGGTCCTCTGTGCCGTTGAGCGCATGCTGATTCCTATCGTGGACAATGTCGCCGCCAGGCTCTACAAGAAGCGAAGCGGCATGTTCATTCAGAAACATTACAACGAACTGTACCCCTTGGTATCCCTAATCGAGGATGCCGGAGAGACGACCCGGTACGAAGATAAGAAAACACAAAATATGAATCCGGAGGTCTGATCATGGAACTCAAACCGGTAAAAAACCACAAAACCCACTATCCCCACCGTAGCCAGGTTAACCTGAACGAGTTGCTGCTTACCTATAAACCCAACCGCTGGAAATCCATCACAAAAACCCCGACACTCACAACCATGCTTTTGGTCGGCGCTCTGGCCTCCACCGGGCTCACGGGATGCACCTCTGGCGGTGGCATCGGACCTATTGATGGTGATATCGTCATGGATATCCGAAAAATGAATATGGCGCCAATCTTTGAAATCCAACCGGATTCGCTATCACAGCATCCGAAAACCATCACAGGACAGGGAGACGCAACACCACTCACAGATGATATGGCCTTTGCCATCATTCAAAGTGAGCTGGAGAGATTGGGATTAAGCGGAACACCCACAAACAGGCATGTTCCGGTTCTGATAGAACCGCAAGACTCCGCGTCCCCGAAACCCTTGGAATATGTCAATTGGGAGTTTGATCTGGAGATACAATGCGCCTATAACCGTGTCTACGCAGAGTTTCTGCCCCAAGTCGAAGCGGAAACCCCGGATGAACTCAGCCAGAGACAAATCTTTTCTCTGCCTGAGAACCCCAAAGAAGCCGCGACAGCTTTGCGGGATCAATTAATTGAAGTCGACGATCCCAGTACGGCCGTTGTTTTTTATGCGCATGATGACGCAACCCTGCAGGAACAAAACCTTCGGGCCCAGGTCATCCAGTTCGTTGAGTGGCTAAAGGTCTGCGGTCTCATTTGATCCGCAATCCACTCCGGTGATTTGGACTTGACGGAATCCTAACTTAATAAAATTTTAAGAAACTCTTAACTTTCGCGTAATTCTTTTGCGCGAAAGTTGTGGTATAATGCTCCTGAACACAAATCAACACCAAGAGGAGGGTAACATTTTGAGAGTGCGTAAATTTTTCCGACAAATAAACCGCGGAATTGTGCTTGCTATAATTGTCGCAATTGCCTTGACCGGGTACCTCATTGTTGACGGGGTGGCTTTTGCCTCTGAAAAAACAGCTATCAGAGATATGCTGGCCGCCTACGCCCAAGAAGCCGAAACCATGTCTGTTCTCCCGGAAGACGTCCGCCAACCCGGGAAAAAGGCTCCGATGAGCACTATCGAAAAGAAGATGGAACAGACCAAACCCATCATGGAAAAATATCTGACCGACAGCGTATCCTGGAACGGTTCGGCTTACCTGAACGCCCAAACCTCCCTGGAATACGCCCTTAAAGAAAACAACGACCTCTGTGCTTATGTCACAGAGTGCAAATTCGATGTCACCAATGTGAGCAAGCTCCGAAAAATCACCACAGACCTTGCCATCGGCGACGTCACCGTTCGCGCCAACATCCAAACGATCGGCCGGCCCACTTACCTGTTGATGTTTATGCAGATCCCGGCGGATATGAATAACGGTATCTTTTTTAACAACAAACCGGGGATCGGTTCGGAAGTGGACACAACACCCCACACCTATTCCAAAGAAATCACTTTTCTCGAAGTCTACTTCAAAAAAACGAACGGGACCTGGAAAGTCGCCGAAACGAACGGCGGCTACTGGTACCGATAAGGGGGAATCCATCCATGAGCGAAACGATTCTACAGGTTAGCCAAGTTTCCAAAATGATGGGCAAACGCCTGATCATTGACAACATATCCTTTGAGACTTACAGCGGTGAAGTGTTCGGTTTCCTGGGTCCCAATGGTGCCGGCAAAACCACGACCATTAAAATGATTCTTGGACTCTTGGCCATAGATGCCGGAAACGTAGAGATCTGCGGCTTCAATGTTGCCAAACGGTTTGAAAAAGCCATGGCTCAAGCCGGAGGAATCGTAGAGAATCCGGAAACCTATCCCTACCTTAGCGGTATGCAAAACCTGCTGCAATACAAACGAATGCGCTCCGGCGTGACCAAAAATCGCATCCGGGAGGTCGTCAACATCGTCGGCCTGGAAAACCGCATTCACGAAAAGGTCAAAAAATACTCTTTGGGTATGAGGCAACGGCTGGGTCTGGCTCAGGCGATCATGCATAATCCAAAACTGTTGGTCTTGGACGAGCCCACCAACGGCCTTGATCCAGCCGGCATACGCGAATTGCGGGATATCTTGAAACGATTGGCCCATGAAGAGGGAATTGCCGTGTTGGTATCCAGCCATCTGTTATCGGAAATGGAGCTGATGTGTGATCGGGTCGGCATCATCTCTAACGGCCGCATCATCGGCGTCAAATCGACGAAAGAATTGATGGAACAAGCCAGCGGAGGCCGGAAAACCTTCCGATTTACCGTCAACGATCCCAACAGGGCCGTCGCCTTGCTGTCAGATATGGAACTGACAGTGACAAACATCACACCGGAAAACTTCGATCTGGCAGTGGCTGACGACACCATGGTCGGTACAATTAACGCCCGGCTCATTAACGCCGGCATCATTCTTCTGGGGGCCGCCCCCATAGAACGTTCCTTGGAAGACGTCTTCATCGAAATCACCGGCGGAGGAGGGAATCAAATTGCGTAAGATGTGGGGCCTCATCACTAATGAATACATCAAAATCTTTTCAAGAATCTCCACCATCATTATGCTGATCGCCATTATTGGTTTGGCGGTGGGGTATAACGGATTGATGTATCTGTCAGGTCAAGCTACGGTGTATAACTCTTTCTATGAGCCCACCGATTACTACAGAGAGCAAATCCAGTTTGAACAGCAGAACAAACAGCCGGGGTGGGAGACCAGAATCGAAATGTATACATTTTTACTTGATAACACATTCACTGACAACGATTGGCGCGGAGGGGCCGTCTATGAAGCTTATGCTTTGAAAGAGATCGCCAACGCGCCATCGATCGACACACCAGAGGAAACCGATACCCCCGACGGAACGGATGCCCCCGACGGAACAGATACCCCCGACGGAACGGATACCCCCGACGGAACGGATACCCCTGACGGAACGGATGCCCCCGGCGGAACGGATGCCTCCGACGGAACCGATACCCCCGACGAAACGGGTACCCCCGACGGAACCGACCCCGACGGCGCACCCGGCGCGAAAGAACGAACCGAGGCTCAGGCAGGTTTTGACACCATCATAACCGCGGTGAAAAACGACGACTGGAAAGGTTATCTAAACTATCAGATCGCTCAGATGAACGCGGATGAGGATATGACCCAGGAAGAAAAGGATCTCAAATCCTGGATCATCCAATACAGGATCTCTCACGACATCAGACCGGATTATCTCCTCTACTCACAAGACGACAAACCCAGAGACAATTGGCAGAACAAAACCCTCTTCCGGTTGGAAAACTGCGTTTCGATGCTCAACAGCGAGTTGCGTCTTCCTTACGCCGATCGCGATCACAAAAAAGTTGCCGCCCTTAATGAAGCCGTCCTGATTGACAAACACCGGCTGGTGAACGATATTCCCGTGGCGACACAACCGGACAACCCGGAAATTGATCAAATGGGGGCCACTTTTGCCAACAACAGTTTCTGGTCAATTTTTACCACATCCGCCCGCGCCATTTCTTTTGTGAGTGTCTTGATAATCATTGTCGCCGGCAGCGCCATCGCCTCGGAATTCTCCGGCGGTACCGTTAAGTTTTTGTTGATCAACCCGGTGAAACGCTGGAAGATCCTTGTAGCCAAATACATTTCTGTGCTAAGTGTCGCTCTGCTGATGTTGTTGGTCTTCTACGTGTTCAACGCGCTGTTAACCGGGCTGTTCTTCGGCTTCGGGGACATTGGCGCCCCTCATCTCTATGTATCAGGTGATACAATTCAAAGCACGTCCAGCTTCGTCTTCGTCGCCTGGAAATACCTATTGGGCAGTATTGACCTGCTGACTATGGCGACACTCGCTTTTGCCATATCCTCCCTAACCCGAAGTTCTGCTCTATCCATCGGTCTCGGTGTGTTTTTGACGTTATCCGGCAAAGGCGCCACCCTGTTTTTAGGAGAATCCTTCAAAATCGATTGGGCGCGCTATCTCATTTTTGCCAACACCAACTTGAACAGTATTATGACCAGGACAACACCCTTCTTGGGACAGACGGTTTCTTTCGCGCTCATGGTGATCGCGGTTTATGTCCTCGTCTTCTGGATAACGGCTTGGGACGGGTTTGTCAGAAGAGACGTGAAATAAGGCGGGCAACACCCGCCTTATGAGCCGGAGCAACTCTTTCCGGAGCAACTCTTTCAGGAGAAACTATTTCAACAGATTTTCAGTTAGGATACTTTCATCGATGATTATTTGATTATTATGGATCACGATACCTTTGATCCACTCTGATAGGTCAACTTTGATAACAAGATCCGTGTTATCCTCTGAGACATGAAGGGAAAGATCCCAATGCCATCCATCGATCTCCTGCAAATCCAATAACCTGAACTCTTCTATCTGATCGGTAAAGGCTTTGTTGAGAGGAACGTCGAAACTTTGTAATGTCATGACATTAATGCATTTCACGAAGTCATCTCCACTCATGAAACAATAAGCATACTGCCCATCCTTACTGACGGTGTAGTAAACATCCTTACGTTCCGACCCTTCAGCGCCTTCCACAATGATGGCTTGCTCTTCGTCCAGGAGGTCAAATCGATACAGATTCCCATCTCTAACGTTTGACATCATGTGTTCAACCCTATAGCGCCACACCGTATCTTCCAGCACAGAAACATCGACTTGCTCACCGGTTCTTGTATCAACAATCATCGGGGTCATATTGTCTTTGGTGGAAACCCCCATATAGTAACGACTGCCATCGCAGAAACCATCCCAACGATACTTTCCGGACCTCCCAACGCGATTCAAAAGACCCTCGGGATTGTACTTGCTGTCAGCATCCAAGTAATCAGCCTCATAGTCATGCTCCGTTACATAGTAGAAGTCTCTGTTGTCTTTCCCAATGGGGCAGGAAACATCCACACCCGTCTTCACATGATAGAAGTGTCCTGTTTGAGGATCAGCCCCGGTGACGGGATCTGTTGTTGTATAAAAGAGAACCTCATTGTCACTTGAAAACTCCGCATCCATCAAGGAGCCTTTATGGGGAATCTGATAAATATCCGCAAGCAATCTCACACTCATATCCTTAGAATCGACGATGTAGAGCTGCCTCCCATATGGCTTCTCACGGGAAACATCCGCAGACAGGTACCTGCCGTTATCTGAAATCCGGACTGCTGCCCTATCCCATTGAATCTCAGAAGGCAATTGTTTGTAAGCGCCTGTACTCACTTGCATCAGGTAGGCTCGATAATCTGATTTCTCACCAACATAGTTTGAAAATGGATAATTGTCTTGAAAAATATCGAAATAGATATATTCCCACCCCGGAGAATGGTCACAAACAGTTATGATAAACTTATCGCTCAAAGACAGTTTTTCTCGAATCAATGATTTGGGATCAAACACCTCATGCGTTATTTGATTAAAGACTGTTCCGCTTTCGGGAGACCCTCTCTTGATGTTCTTTGTTGTCGTCGTGCCCGAACTGTCGGCCATCGTGTCCGAACTGTCGGCCACCGTGCCCGAACCGCCGGCCACCGTGCCCGAACCGGCAGCCATCGTGTCCAAAGCCTCCTTTCCCGTTGCTGCCTCTGTATCACTTGTATCTTTATCCGATCTGCTTGCTCTCTCTAAGCCCGCACTGCCCATCATCGCTTCACTCACATTGTTCTCATCGTTCGATGTGTTTACAGGGCTCAACACAGCCGTTGACGCAACATGAAACACAAAACTGTTATGAGGAGAGGCACAGACCATATCATCAATCTTATTGATTCTAAGATCATACGTAACCGTTGTAACATTTAATCTCTGAGACACATACCATTCGGGGATAGGCACGCCTTGGACAGATCCCTCATCCACAAAAGCGGTTCTTTTCTGATCGTTGTTGGAAATAAACGCAACCCCAACGAAAGTCAGAACCAGCAGGCAAGCCGCAGCAACGGATCCAAAGGTGAAGTACTTCACACCTTTTCCAGATGTCTTTCGCTTGCGTGATCGCTCGATTTTTTCCAGAGTCATCTTCTTTATCCGCGCCGCCGCAATCTGATCCTGTTCGGCAACGATCACGTCATTTGGCAAGCTGTCCATCAAATTGTCCATGAGATCCGTTATTTTCACTTTCACAATAATAACCCCTTTCCGTAATGAACTCACCTATTTTTCTCCGGCCACGGGCCAGCTTGGTTCGAATAGTAGCATCACTCATCATTGTGGCTTGTGCAATCTGCGCCGTTTTCTGAGAATAGTAATAATACCTCCAAAATATCTCTTGATCGCCGTGTGATAGGGATCCAATGGCTTCTTTGAGAATCGAAGACAATTCTATCATATCCAAGTTCTCCTCAGGTCCTTCTATAGAAATCGTAAGCACATCCTCCTCCAAAGCCAGATCTGAACAGAGTTCACGCAATTTATTCTTGGCACGGTTGCGCGCAATTGCGCCGATATAGGCTTTGACCTTTCCCTTTTGGAGCTTGTCGGAATTGTTCCAAACCGCCAGAAAGACATCTGAAACAACTTCTTCAACATCTTCGTTGGACATAGAAGTCCCGATAATTCCTCTGACGATCGCGGACACATAACCAATATAGTGATCCATAAGGGCTCCGAGGATCTCGGATTTTTGTTTTTTTAGGCCATGAATCATGGCGGCTTCGTTCATCGCGATCCCCCTTTACCGGATTTTGCTATTGTCACTGATCATAACACAAACCCCGACCAAAATGTTTCAGAATTATGCAAAATCATGCAATTTCATGCCTTGAAAAATATCAGGGCAAAATAGGCAACACAACCTAACCCGTGCTGAATATTGTCGAGATTGCCATCAGATGCTATTTAGATTCGTACTATTGAGATTCGCTATTGAGATTCGTTATTGTGAAACAACCGAAGTTACGCTATAATTAAGAAGAGAAAAGACAGGAGAAAAATAGACAGTGACCAATATCAAACAAGAAAAAATCTATTGGCATGAAGCCTTTTATGAAGCCCTGCAGCTGGAACTGCACGACTACAGTGACATCCTGACATTTGAAAGCGAGCGTCAATTAAGCAAAGAAGCCCTGAAAATGGACGTCCTCATCATCAAGAAAGTCAAAAACGTCCGTATTGAGAAGAATATCGGCCAGATCTTCAGGACTTATAACGTTTTCGAGTATAAATCCGAAACAGACTCGCTGTCCGTTTCGGATTATCACAAGGTTCTTGGCTATGCGCTGCTGTATTCCGCATTTGAACGGATCCCCATAAGCGAGATAACCATATCCTTTGCCGTAACCAAACATCCGCGAGAAGTGATCAAGTATTTGGAAAGTGAACGTCGCTTAACTGTTGAAGACAAGAAAAATGGGCTCTATGATATCAAAGGCGACATTGTTCCGGTTCAGCTCCTAGAACGTAGCAAACTGTCTCACGACGAAAATATCTTTCTGAAGAATCTGGGTAGTCATCTGAGTGTTGAGGATATACTGAAAACGCTTCGTATCTATAAAGAACAGAAGCTCCTTAATGAGAAAAACGCTTATTTGAACAGGATTATCGAAGCGAACAAAGGACTTATAGAGGAGGTCATAAACATGAGTACAGCCTTGGAACTCTTATGGGAAGCCGCAGACGCAAAAGGTTATCTTGAAGATCTCAAGAAGCATATTGCGGAACAGGCTGCAGTAGAAGCCAGGACAGAAGGCAAGATCGAAGGCAAGATTGAAGGCAAGATTGAAGGCAAAAGAGAAGGCAAGATTGAAGGCAAGATTGAAGGCAGGATTGAAGGCAAGATTGAAACGGCTGAAAAAATGCTGTTGAGTGGCGAAACAATAGAACGTATCGCTGAATGGACAGAACTTCCGCCGGAAACCATACAAGATTTAAAAAACAAGCTGAATCATGGTTAATCAGAGTCACTTTAAAAAAGATTGGGAGGATTCACAATGACAAAGAACCAAGAACTCTTAACTTGGGTAGAAGAACTAACCGCTCTGTGCAAACCGGACAGAGTCCACTGGTGCGACGGCAGCCAGCAGGAATATGACGATCTCATTCAAGAGATGGTCACCGCAGGTATGGCGATCCCGTTGAACCCGGTCAAACGCCCCGGCTGTTACCTCTTCAGAAGCCATCCCTCCGACGTCGCTCGGGTTGAGAACAGAACATTCATAGCTTCCAAAAAACAGGTGGACGCGGGTCCGACAAACAATTGGATTGATCCTGACGAACTCAAAGCTACCATGACAGCTCTCTATGATGGTTGTATGACCGGGAGAACGCTCTATGTCATCCCCTTCTCCATGGGACCGATCGGGTCGCCCATCTCCAAAATCGGGGTAGAAATCACCGACAGTCCCTACGTGGTTATCAACATGAGAATCATGACCAGAATCGGCACAGCTGTTCTTGATGTTCTCGGGAACGGGGAATTCGTTAAATGCCTGCATTCGGTTGGCAAACCTCTGGCGCCGGGAGAAGAAGATGTATCGTGGCCCTGTGCCCCCTCAATTGATCAAAAATACATTAGCCATTTTCCCGAAGAAAGAACAATCTGGTCCTACGGATCCGGTTACGGCGGCAACGCCCTCTTAGGTAAAAAGTGTTTTGCCCTTCGGATTGCCGCTGTCCAAGCCCGGGATGAGGGGTGGCTGGCGGAGCATATGCTCATTCTTAAGCTTACAGATCCCCAAGGGAATGCCCGCTATGTCTGCGGGGCGTTCCCCAGCGCTTGCGGCAAAACCAACCTGGCGATGTTGGAACCCACGGTTCCAGGCTGGAAAGTCGAAACCGTCGGTGACGATATCTCATGGATGAAATTCGGGGCGGATGGTCGGCTGTACGCCATCAATCCGGAGGCGGGGTTCTTCGGCGTGGCTCCGGGGACATCCATGAGTTCGAATCCCAACGCCATGAAAACCATCCGGCAGAACACAATCTTTACCAATGTCGGTCTCACCGACGACGGGGATGTCTGGTGGGAAGGTATCGGCACTGAGGCACCGGCCCACCTGATCGATTGGCAGGGCAATGATTGGACCCCGGATTGCGGCAGAAACGCGGCTCATCCCAACGCCCGTTTCACAGCCCCGGCAAGCCAATGTCCGGTCATCGCCTCCGAATGGGAAAACCCGGCGGGAGTGCCCGTCTCAGCCATACTGGTGGGCGGCCGCCGAGGCAGCGTCGTTCCGTTGGTCAACGAAAGCCTGGACTGGAATCACGGAATATTTTTAGGGTCGATCATGGGTTCGGAAATCACCACCGCCGCCATCACAGACAACGTGGGTCAGGTCAGACGAGATCCTTTCGCTATGCTGCCTTTCATGGGGTATCACGGAGGGGATTACCTGCAACACTGGCTTAATATTGGAAAGAAGGCCGATCCGGCGAAGCTTCCCAGGATCTACTATGTCAACTGGTTTCGGAAAAACGCAGAAGGCAAGTTCATGTGGCCCGGCTTCGGGGATAACAGCCGGGTGTTGAAATGGATCGTTGAACGGATTGGGGGAACCGCCGGGGCCGTGACGACGCCAATCGGCAATATGCCTGCTCCCGAAGATATTGATCTGAACGGACTTAATGTGAAGGCCGACGATCTGGCGGAGATGCTCAAGGTCGATCGAGACGGGTGGTTGGGTGAAATCGCGTCTATTCGAGAAAACTATATCAGTTATGGCGACAAGCTACCCCAAGAGCTTGCGGATGAATTGACGAAGCTCGAGAGGGCGCTGAATCGAGACTGAATCGAAACTCAATCGAGACTGAAGGTCTCCAAATTATAGAATTGTTTTATGAAAAAGGCATTGAATGAAGTAAATAACTGAATCGAGGAGAAGTTGTTGTGAACTACACTGAAATGTCACAATCCGCCATGGAAATGATGTTGGCAGATTTGAGAGAATCCTATGATACCTATGTCTCTATGAACCTGAAGCTCGATATGTCCCGGGGTAAGCCCGGGGAAGATCAACTGGCTCTGTCCAACGACATGCTCACGATTTTGTGTGAAGACGACTTCACGAGCCCCGGCGGTATCGACTGCCGCAACTACGGCGGGTTGGAAGGTATTCCGGAAATGAAGGCTCTTTTCGCCGACATCTTGGATATTTCGCCGGAAGAAGTCATTGTTGGCGGGAACTCCAGTCTGGCGATGATGTTCGACAATGTGGCCGTTAACATGACCCACGGCGTGCGGGATGGAGAACCTTGGCTGACCCAGGGAAAAGTGAAATTCCTTTGCCCCTCTCCGGGATATGACAGACACTTTACCATTTGTGAATACTTCCATATCCATATGATTCCGGTGCCGATGACGCCGACCGGGCCGGACATGGATATCGTGGAGAATCTGCTGGCATCGGACCCTATGATCAAAGGCATGTGGTGTGTCCCTGTCTTCTCTAACCCAGAAGGTATTGTCTATTCAGATGAAACGGTGCGCCGACTCGCCGCCTTGAAACCGGCTGCCGAGGATTTCAGATTATATTGGGATAACGCCTATTGCATTCATCACTTCAACGGCCGGCAGCCTGTTGTTCCCAATATCCTGCGGGAGTGTGAGAAGGCCGGTAATCCTCATATGCCGCTTATTTTCGCGTCTTTTTCCAAAGTCAGCTTGGCGGGGGCAGGGGTGGCGGCTATGGCCGGTTCCCTGTCTAACTGCGAATACATCCGTCAACGCTTCTTCGTGCAAACCATCGGTCCGGATAAACTCAGCCAGTTGCGCCATGTGCGATTCTTCAAGAATTATGAAGGTGTTATGAAGCATATGGGCAAGATGGCAGAGATCCTCCGTCCCAAGTTCGCGACGGTGTTGGACAAATTGGCGGATGAATTGGAGGGCCTTGGCATTGCCGAATGGAATAAACCGGAGGGTGGCTATTTCATCAGTTTCAACATCCTCGACGGTTGCGCCAAGCGCACGGTGGCGTTGTGCAAAGAAGCCGGCGTTGTTATGACCGGCGCGGGAGCGACTTATCCCTATGGCAAAGACCCCCGCGACCGCAATATTCGGATTGCCCCCACCTACCCTTCTGTTTCGGAATTGCAGAAAGCCATGGAGGTTTTCTGTCTGGCGGTCAAGATTGCCGCCTTGGAGAAGCTGATGGAGGCGTAGACCGCGTTAGTCGCTTAGGTTGCAACAACATCAAAAAAAAACAAGAAAATCCACATTCTGAATCCTGAATCCTGAATACTGAATACTTGCGGGCGTAGCCCGCATTAGTATTTGTATTCCGTATTAGGGTATCCCCTCCGAAGTTTCCCCATGGTCTCTATCCCACCCACACCATCGGTTCCCGTAACGGTATGCTCAATAATTTCTTTCAGTGACACAACGGTGTCCATAGGCGTTTGGGAAATGCTCTCAACAATGAAGACAGGATCAAGGGCATGAATGAGCATTCGTTTCGGCGACGAGGCAAAATTCGCCCCCGCTTCAATAATCGCCTCAAAGTGCGACTGGCATCCTCCGGCAAAAATCACCAGCTGATCTTTATGTGGCTGGATTTGCCTCGCTGTTTTAACCGCATCGACAAAATGCCGGGAACTACGATAAGAATCAATGTCTTCACGGTCACCGTTTTTTCTTTTGTAAGAATCGTGGCCTGTGAGGACAAGGATGTCGATTTGTTGTTTGCTCGAAACCTTTTCCAACGCCGCGGCATGTTGATGTTCCGGATAACAAAGCCCCGATGCTTTTAAGCCGAGTCGGCGGTAAGCCAACAGACATTGATCTAAGTATTCTTCATCACCGTCCAGATGAAGCACATGAGGTGGAATTTCGAAATACTCTTCTTTTTTTTGAAAGTTTCGCGCGAACACAATCTTATGGAGTTTTTGATAAGTGTCCTGAGAATCGGACAGATGATAGTGCAGGATCTGTTGCTTGGTTTTGACAGCGAGATCCTCGACGCCTGCATCCGCAAATAACCGATAAATCACCCCTGAAAGAAGAGCGATTTTTTCTCCTCGCGAAACGGTAACATCGATCACTTTCATGAATATATCCTCGTTATAGGAACGACGAGCGACTATATCCCCCTTTTTCACCATGCATTTCACCCCGCAAGAATTAATGCTGGGAGGAATCCTTGTATTTATGGGCTAACCGTGTTTTAGGTACCGATATATATTATGTTGAAAAAGTCGAGATGCAACATAAATGATATAGGAATACGCAGAGGGGTCGTTCCTCAGCAACGCCGGATACTCTGGGTAAGACGGCAGAACTCGGCGATGCTCAAGGTTTCAGGTCGGCGGGTTGCCTCAATGCCGGTTTGCCGGAGAACGTCGAGTACATAGGACTTGTCCAGGGATAACCCCGAAGCCAAGGTGTTGGCGATGATTTTGCGGCGTGTTGAGAAAGCAGCTTTAACCACGCGGAAAAAGCTCTCTTCATCGGTTCCCATCAAATCCGGGTGGGGGCGTATGTGAAGTGTCAAGACGGTGGATACCACTTTGGGTGCGGGGATAAAAGCTGTTGGAGGGACGTCAAACAGGGGTTCCGGATGTGCCGACGCCTGGACGGCAATGGAAAGAATGCCGTAGTCTTTGCCTCCGGGAACGGCGCAGATGCGGGTTGCGACTTCTTTTTGAACCATAATGGTCATAGCTTGCAGAAGGTTTTTTTGAGCGAGGAAATGCATAACCAAGGGGTTGGTGATGTAGTATGGCAGATTGCCGACGATCCAACCCCGGCGCTTTGGCCACAGACGGGCGAGATCGGTATCCAAAGCGTTGCCGGTAAGCAGAGTCACAGGGGAATCCCCATATTCGGTCTCCAGAAGGGTTGCTTTATCCCTATCGAGCTCGATAGCCCAAAACTCTTGATTGCGGCAAATGAAATACCTGGTCATGACACCCAACCCCGCGCCTATTTCCAGTAGAGGGGCCTCGGGAGGAACCTGGTCAACGATATCTGTGATGACAGTGTCGTCGATGAGGAAGTTCTGGCCGAGGGATTTGCGGATTCGTGGAGACTTTCTGAGCAGGCGGGTTGTATAGGTTTCGGCTGACTCTATGAGCATGGTATGGTTACCTTTCTGGCTGAGTGGCCGGTGGTTCCGGCGATGTAGTCGGCGGTTCCGGCGTGGTTGGCGGTTCCGTAGAACACAAAGCCATTTGTTGCAAAAGCTCTTCCCGGGGAATCCGCAAAACGTTCAGTCTATGTACGAATTGCTTGGCGTTGGCATCGCCCAGGTGAAGGCGTTTCCCCAATTCTCTGCGGAGAAGAGCCGCTTGGGGGTGTCCGTTCAGACCGAGATCTGTCAGGTCCTGAATGCGCCACCGGTTTGAACACCCAGGATGTTTGGGTGAGGGCCTGGCTTGAGCGAAGGCTTCCCGGATGATTTCAGGTGATGCGTACTCGACGCCGACGGCGGCGCGATTTTTGTTGAGCGCCGTCTCCTTGGAAAGGTAGATATGGCGTACACCCGGGACCTGTTTATCAATCCTGTCGCGGATCAGTTGTCCCGGCCGGTCGGGATCCGTGCAGACCAAAACACCCCGCTCCTGAGCCGCACGGCGCAGATAGAGGATCTGTTCCCTTGTGACGCCGAAACCATGTGTCCAGATAACATCGACATCGCCAAGAGCCCGCCTGAGAGCGTGAGCGTCATTAATGCCTTCCACCACAATGAGTTCTTCGATCACCATTGATTTCGTTTCCCCGTTACGCACACTCATACCCATATTATATGGGGTATCCTTAGGCTTTTCAAGCAGGTGGTTCCTATGATTATCCAACTTTTTTTTGTGCATGTACAAAAGTTGTAACCAAGCTATACAGACATGAATATATTAGACTATACTCGCAAAATCATTAAAAATCGTTATGATTCTACAAGGAGATGAACTATATTGTCGAACGATTGCTATTATTTATATGCCCAAGGCGATCCCGGAGACCCCGGCCCCGCCGGGACAGAAGGACCGGCAGGCCCCCAAGGCCCCCGCGGCCCCGCGGGACCCCAAGGGGAGAAAGGAGACAAAGGAGATCCGGGCAACCCCGGTCCCATTGGACCCAGAGGTCCGGTGGGCCCTCAGGGTGCCCGGGGACCCCAAGGGGTCCGGGGCGATATTGGGCCTCAAGGGGACCCGGGACATCTGGGAATCCAAGGCATGAAAGGAGACCCCGGCCCCATAGGCCCGGCAGGACCCATGGGCCCCATAGGGCCCAAAGGGGATCCGGGCTCCGTGGGACCCCAAGGCCCGGCCGGCCCTGAAGGAGTCACCGGCCCCAGTGGATCCGTAGGTCCCCCAGGCCCCATGGGCCCGGAAGGCCCCGCCGGGACAGAAGGCCCCATGGGCCCGGAAGGTTCCTTGGGCTGCCAGGGTCCCCAAGGAGATCAAGGCCCTCAAGGGGACACAGGCCCCCAAGGGATCCGGGGCATCATCGGTCCCACCGGTCCCATAGGAATCGGATACACCGGCCCCACGGGTCCCACAGGAGCCCAAGGAGCCACCGGCCCTACCGGTCCTCGCGGAGCAGCCGGAGACACAGGCCCAACCGGTGCCACCGGTATCCCCGGTCCCACCGGTCCCACCGGTGCCACCGGTCCCATCGGTCCCGCAGGCCCCACCGGTCCTGTACCCTTCAACGCGTATCCCACCACTGAGACGGCCACCGGAGCCATATTTAACGGCAAGCCTGTGTACCGGCAAGTCTTCTCCCTCAGTATCACCGCCGACGGTGGAGAATCCAACGGGATCGTCATCGCTACAGCCAATTATTTCGAGTCGATTATTAATGTTGGCGGTGCATTTCATTGTGATAGTGGTAGTGTGAGGAAAGCTGGGATCAACGCCGTAACTAGCGGTCAGTTATTTTTTAGGGTCTATTTAGATAGTAACAATATTTTAAGCTATAGTACTCGTTCGAACTATATAAGAACAAACGCGCCCGCAGTGATTTGGGTAGATTATACGAAAATCTAGCTGGCCGGTGTTTTGCTCGCAAAACAATCAGACCACCATAAGGAGAAATACCATGTCAAATGAAAATTGCACTTTATACCCCAAAGGCGAACCGGGGAGCCAAGGGCCGATAGGGGTCCAAGGTCCCACCGGGCCCACGGGACCCCGGGGCCCCATGGGCCCCAGGGGTGAGAAGGGCAGCAAAGGCGATCCCGGCTGCCCCGGTTCCTACGGGTCTATAGGTCCGATAGGATCCCAAGGTGCCCGGGGGGCCCAGGGGGTTCGCGGGGATGTCGGCCCCCAAGGAGGCTCAGGATGTCAAGGTCCTCAAGGGACGAGAGGCAATCCCGGCCCTCAAGGACCTACAGGCGCCATGGGCCCCATTGGTGCCAAAGGCGACTTGGGTTCCCTAGGACCACGGGGCCCGGTGGGTCCGGAAGGTCCGGCCGGTTCAGCAGGCACTGTTGGATCCCAAGGTCCCGTTGGCCCGGAAGGCCCGGCAGGGCCGGAAGGGCCCATAGGCCCGGAAGGCGGTCCGGGATGCCAAGGTACCGACGGGGAACAGGGATCCCAAGGAGAACAGGGGCCCCAAGGGGAGCCGGGAATAGTCGGCCCCACCGGTCCCACCGGTATCGGCCCCGTCGGCCCCACCGGTACCACAGGCTCGGAAGGTCCCTCCGGCCCCATCGGTCTTACCGGCACCGAAGCCACCGGTCCAACAGGCTTGGCGGGGGTTGTTGGTGTCACAGGTCCCACCGGCCTAGTTGGCATCGACGGGATAACCGGTCCTACAGGGCCGCTGGCGCATTATACGTCTACCGAGACGGCAACAGGAGCGATGTTTAACGGCAAGCCTGTCTATCGTCGAACCTTCAGTGTTGACATTACAGGGCCTGGTGACCCCACCGGGATCAACTTGGAAACCGGTTCACTCATTCCTGCGATCAATTATATCGATATGTTTGTTGATATAGGAGGTTCTTTCAGAACCGGTAACGGATTGGAACAGGTTATGGTCAATTCCCAATTTATTCGAATGCCTAAATCTGATTTATTTATAAGTATTGACAATATATATGGGATGGGATATCACTCCCGCTCACCACACCCAAGAACCGACGAGCCAGCATGGATCTGGGTAGATTATACGAAACGATAACAGAACAGACAGTCAGGACCAATCAACATTGGGATGAAAAGCCCTCATCGGCATCAAGAATCTTCCCAAAAACTCAATTCAGAGACACACAAAAGGCGCGAACGATGCCAGAAAATGAGGCCCGATGCATGATTGAGCTTCGGTTCAGGAGAGGGTGCAATCGTAGGCTCGGTAACAGTCCCGATGCATGATTGGGCTTCGGGGAAGGGGGGCACCGGTTCAGCCAGCCATAACATAGTGCTGCCTTGGGATTGTAAAGAACCCGTGTGATTTCTCTGTCCCTCTCCCAAAAACCTGCCATTCAGGGGTATACAGAAAGCATAAGAACACAGCACATCGAGGCCCTTGTACTCCGCCACACTGAATTCACTCGATTATTTCTGGATTGAGTCTTTTCAGTTTTATCCTGGCGTCAGTTGTGGGGAGGATGTGATGAGCATCCTGACCTTACTTTCGATCCAACAGTGCCCTCAGTTTTGCGATTTCAGCGTCCTTGTCGGCAAGAACGGCATCCTTGTCGGCAAGAATAGCATCCTTTTGCAGGATCACCGATTGCCACTTGCGGTCAGATCGTTCTTCAGCCTCTCTCTGCCATACGGCTTTGGCGTCTTCTATCTTCCACTCTTGTAACAACATATTTGACACCTCCGAACCATTATTTCTTAGATATTCTGTCAATATCTCTTGTTCTATGCATTCTTTTATGGCTCTCTCTACGGCTTTGGCCCGTTCCAAACCGTTCTGTTCGTATTCCCGCGCTTTGGCGACAAGAAGAATGTATCCGTACAAACTTTCGCTGCGCCTGACAATGTCTTCGTTGTGTCCTTTGTTGACGTTATAGACGGTTACGGTTAAGTCTAGGGCTGTCTCACTGACGTTTCGCCGGTTGTATGAATCTGACAGGCGATAGACGGTTTGTTCTGGGAAGGGCTTCACACCGTTATACAGCACGTAGAATTCTGGTTCCGGTATCATAACACGCTTTTCGGAATACATCACCGCATTGTCAATGAGTTTTTCATAGAT
>Ga0082212_10002029_pt1 | contig 29761 bp, 29 predicted proteins | sample TergutNt197P3_FD_71548 | JGI IMG/M metagenome (GOLD analysis project Ga0082212, IMG submission 71548) | Neocapritermes taracua P3 segment gut microbial communities from Petit-Saut dam, French Guiana - Nt197 P3 | ecosystem: Host-associated > Arthropoda: Insects > Digestive system > Gut ...
GCGGGATTGGGGCTTGGCACGCGACGCCCCTACACGAATTTCATCGAAAAGGTACGATAACAGACGTATGAATAAATATAATCCGGATGTCCATCATCGGCGCAGTGTTCGGTTATACGGTTACGATTATTCGGAAGAAGGATTGTATTTTGTCACAATCTGCGTAAACGAACGAAACCACTGTTTGGTAAGGTTGTTGATGGTGAAATAAGATTAAACGAATTGGGACAAATTGCAGAAAAAGAATGGTTGGAAATGCCACATCATCGCCCGTATGTTGTTTTACATGATTATGTTTTTATGCCCAATCATTTTCACGGAATTATTGAAATTACGTGTAGGGGCGTTGCGTGCAACGCCCTTGCCCCAACCGAACGCGATGCGCGTATTGTTTCCAATGTGGTCGCCGTGCATGATTTGGGCGTTGCACGCAACGCCCCTACACGAATTTCATCGAAAAGGTACGATAACAGACGTATGAATAAATATAATCCGGATGTCCATCATCGGCGCAGTGTTCGGTTATACGGTTACGATTATTCGGAAGAAGGATTCTATTTTGTCACAATCTGCGTAAACGAACGAAAACCACTGTTTGGTAAGGTTGTTGATGGTGAAATAAGATTAAACGAATTGGGACAAATTGCGGAAAAAGAATGGTTGGAAATGCCGCATCATCGCCCTTATGTTGTTTTACATGATTATGTTTTTATGCCCAATCATTTTCACGGAATTATTGAAATTACGTGTAGGGGCGTAGCGTGCTACGCCCCCGCCCCAACCGAACGCGATGCGCGTATTGTTTCCCATGTGGTCGCCGCGCATGATTTGGGCGTTGCACGCAACGCCCCTACACACGCAAATATTTCGCCCAAAAAGGCGACATTGTCGGTAATCGTCCGCGCATATAAATCCGCCGTAACAAAATCAATACGCGAATTTGGGTGCAACACAAAAGGGCGTAGCACGCTACGCCCCTACACGACATTCGCGTGGCAACGCAGTTATTATGAACACATCATCCGTGATGATGAAGATCATTACCGAATTGTCGAATATATAATAAACAATCCTGCCAGTTGGCAAGAAGACCGATTATATACTGAGAAAATGTAATATACGGTGCAGGAGGAGTGCAGAATGAATCTGGTTTATATTTCGGCGGGATCAAATATCGGCGAGCGCGAGTCTCATCTTGAGTTTGGCGCGCGCCGCCTCGGCGAACATGGGAAAATTTTACGCACATCGTCTTTTTTTGAAACAGAACCGGTAGGATACGCCGATCAGCCCTGGTTTCTGAACCAGGTGTTTGAGCTGGAAACATCGTTGATGCCGCAGGAACTGCTGGCGTTGTGCAACGAAATCGAGCGCGACTGTGGCCGCGTCAGGACATTCCCTAACGCGCCGCGCACGCTTGACCTTGATATCCTGCTTTTCGGCGATCTGATAATCAGCGATCCGAATCTGGTTATTCCTCACCCGCGCATGACCGAACGCAGATTCGTCCTTGAGCCGCTTACCGAAATAGCTCCGGAACTGCCGCATCCGGTCGAAAAAAAGACCATCGGCGAACTATTGGCGAACTGTCCGGATACTGCCGCCGCGCGGATATTTCGTGTCCGTCAGGCTTGAATCCTGTAGTAAAATTCTTAGTCCGACATAATCACAGAGGAAATATTTATGGCCGTAAAAAAATCAGAAAACTCAACTGCCGAACAAAAATCTGAACATAATACATTCGAGGTGACGCCCGTTAACGCCGCCATTATTACCCTTTCAACATCGCGGGCAAAAGATAAAGATTCCGCTCCAGATAAATCGGGCGATATCATCCAGGAGCTTCTTGAAAAACAGGGGCACGCGGTTGTCGCGCGTCTGCTGCTTCCGGACAGTAAACCGCGCCTGCGTCTCGCCGTTCGTCGGCTGGTCAAAGATATAAACGTCAATGTGATTATTACCACAGGAGGCACGGGGATTTCGCCTACAGACGTTACCATTGAAGCCGTGCGCGACATGCTGGAAAAGGAGCTTACGGGATTTAACGCGCTTTTCACACATCTCAGCTACGCGCAGGTTAAAAGCGCGGCCATACTATCCAGGGCAATCGCGGGTTCAATAAAAGGGAAAATCATTTTCTGCCTTCCCGGCAGCCCGCGCGCGTGTGAACTGGCGATGAAATCGATTATTCTGCCCGAACTCGGACACATATTTCATATGCTTTGGGGAAAGTAAAAGAATTTTTGATTTTTGATTGCCGATTTTTGATTTAAAACAATCCGGGGAAATATATGTCTATTCCGCACAAGCGGCCATGCAGGCTTTTCATTTTCGATCTCGACGGCACACTGGTTGATTCAAAGGCCGATCTTGTAACTTCGCTCAATCTGGCGCTGACAAGACTCGGCCATTCGCGTCTTTCGCCGGAACTCATCGGCAGTTTCGTCGGCGAAGGAGTTGATGCGCTTATAGAACGCGCGCTCGGCGCCGCAACGGGGCACAAGCCTGAAAACGCGGAGATTAAGGAAACCGTACAGGTCTACATGAAAGAATACGAAGGGCATCTTTTGGATGAAACCCGCATGCGCGATCAGGCGTTTGAAACCCTTGCAGCTCTTTCCAGAGCGAAACTTGCCGTTGTTACGAATAAACCGGAATCTTTTTCACGACGCATTCTCGACGGACTTGGCATAGGAAATATGTTTTCAATTGTTCTCGGCGGAGACAGCGTCGAGCGCCGCAAACCGGAACCCGACGCTCTTTTAAAAGCGATGGAATTCTGCCGCGCGGAGCCTCATGAAACGGTTATGATAGGCGACAGCCTGACGGATATCGAGGCCGGCAAGGCGGCAAACACCGCTACCTGCGCCATTCTTGGCGGATTCCGCCCCGATGAGGAATTGCTCGCATCCGGATGCGATTTTCTGATTTCCAGCCTGATACAAATAACGGATTATTTCGATCCGGTATAATTAAAGGGTAAAACGATATAGTGGGTGAAAAACAAGTTGTTTCGCCGCGATATTCACGGCAGGTTCTTTTTGACGGCATCGGCGAACAAGGTCAGGCTCGCATTATGCAGTCGCGCGTGGTCATTGTAGGCTGCGGAGCGCTCGGCGCAATGCAGGCTTCGTTTCTCACTCGCGCGGGCGTCGGAACGCTGCGTATTATAGACCGCGATTTTGTCGATGAGAGCAATCTGCATAGGCAGATTTTGTTCGACGAACAGGATGCGCGTAACGCGCTTGCAAAGGCGTCGGCATCGGAGAATAAGCTGCGCGGCGTCAACTCGCTTGTGAACCTGGAAGGAGTCGTCGATGAAGTAAACGCTTCGACCGTAGATCGCCTGCTCGGCGGCTTTGATCTGATTATGGACGCTTCCGATAATTTTGAGGTACGTTTTCTCATAAATGAATATGCAGTCAAAAACAACGTCCCATGGATTTACGGCGCGTGCGTGGGTTCCTACGGACTGACGTTTCCGATTATCCCGGGAGAAAGCGCGTGCCTGCGTTGCGTATACGAATCGGCGCCGCCTCCGGGCATTACCCCTACATGCGATACTGCCGGAATCATAGGGCCAATAGTAGGAGCGATAGCATCAATCCAGGTTGCCGAGGCGATGAAATTTCTTTCCGGCGCGCGCGACCGGGTGAGGCGCAAGATAACTACGATAGATATGTGGGAAAACCGACACAGCGCCATAGATATGCCTCAACCTTTCGCCGACTGCGCATGCTGCGGGCGAAATGGGCGTCCATACACTGATTCGAATATTTTTAATATATGAAGCGTAGAGAATTGTTCGACGCGAAAATGCTTAAATTTCTTTTCGTTGGCGTCCTGAATACGCTGCTGGGCGCGGCGATTATGTTCGGCCTGTACAACCTCGCCGGTTTCGGTTATTGGATATCAAGCGCGATTGCTTACATAGCCGCAAGTGTTTTTAGCTTTTTCGTAAACAGAAGTTTTACTTTTGGCGACAAAAGCAGCCCTGGACTGCCGGCGCTGAAATTCGTGGCGAATATCGCGGTATGTTACCTGCTCGCGTTCAGCATAGCAAAACCGCTGATTCTTTTATTGCTTAACAGTATGAATTTGCCGCAAAACGCGACTGACAATATCGCCATGATAACAGGCATGGCGCTGTTCACTGGATTCAACTATATTGGCCAGAGGTACTTTGTTTTCCACCGTCCGGTTAATATAGTGGCGTCAAAAGACACGTAATAAGCACAAGTGTCCAAAACCGCGGATATTGTTTCCGATTTTACTTGCGTAGAAACTGCGGCAACAAGAGACTTTTAAAGTAGTTACTGCGAATCGGATAAATACAAAACCCAAGAAAATTTGAACAGTACGAAAACTTAACATTAAATCTTTTTCGGTATTTTAACAATAAACTGTTCGCCTGCCGCGTCGTTGATAAATTCAATATCGGGTTGTGCTGTCAACGCCCGACGTATCCCCGAGCCTAACCCGCTGAATGGCAAAACGTGTGTACTGAACGATACAATTTGATTATTTCTTATAACCGGGTTCCCATATTTTATATCTTCGACAGTCAAACTGTTCGGCAATGCGCCGGGACTTATTATTTCAATCCTGTCGTCTAAAATAAATAAACGTATCGGCGCGTTTTTGAAATAATCCCTGTGAACCAGCGCATTTTGAAGCAGTTCTTCCAACGCTATCCGTGAGATTTCAAGCTCTCCTTTTGAATTAAAACTCTCGCTTTTCTGTATATAACGCAAATTATTCGTGAAAAATTTCATGCCCTGCTCAAATAAATCAGGTATCGTTCCCTTTATATCGTCCGGTTTATTTCTATAATTATTGCTTGAAATATCATTTCCGAAAAATGAAGCGGCTTTTATCGCAAACGCAGGTTTTATATCCTGCGGATTTTTCCCGAAAAATAACAAGCCCGCCAAGGTAAGTTGCCCGTTGCGCAGGACTTTTTTCGCTCTTAAGGATTCTTCGAATGACAAACCTTTGCTGTAATAACTTTGTCCGAATTCTTTTATAAAATAATCCGCAAATGCTTTTTCGTCTATATCGTCTATACCGGTTTCATATACTTCCATTTCGTCAGCTAATAAATTCCGGCTCTTTTGAAATAGCCTCATTATCTCTGCGTTATCAGTCAAGAGCCTTTTATTCGAACCTTGTTTCACATATATTTCACCCTGCGGAGTTTTATATGGCTTATTGACGCCCTCGTCAATATAAACAATCAAAATATATTTCCGGGTTTCGCCTATATCTACGCTAACCGTTTCAGTTTGTATATATACCGGAGGTTTCACATTGTCGGCACATTCTGAGATTTTTCTGTCTGCATATTCTATTTGTTCCGATGACAAACCCGCTATTTCGCCGGTTTTATCTTTTACACCAAATAGTATTATTCCGCCGAGCAATGAATTAGACATAGCTACGATTTCTTTTATAATGCTTTCCTGCGGGGGCAGCGTTTCCTTAAACTGCACTTTGCTTGTTTCTCCGCCTTTGATTATGTCCATTAATTCTGCTGTGTTCATGTATTTTTCACTCTGCACAATCAATATATCATTTTAACTTCGGTCATTCGCCGCCTGCCGCCCTAAGGAAACGCTGATTAATTGCCTGAGCGGGCGAATCGCTGCGTTGCGCGGTGCTCGTAACCTCAACATATTTCTATATATGTCTCGGTTCCTGCGCTCCGTGCGCCTTGCGCTTCATCCCTCACAGACAATTAATCAGCATTTCCCTAAAACGAATATCGGAAATTCACTTCTTATTTGTCCAGATGGCGACGGAAGAACGGCAACAGATCGCTGCGAAAGCGCGGTGAGACACGGTTGCCATGATCGCCGTCGAATACTTTCCATTCGTGCGGGACGCCGAACCTGTCCAGCTCCTCGTGCATCCATGTATCGTCACGAATCAGCCCATCCTTATCGCCGACCTCCATCTGGAACGCCTTAAGTCCCTTTAGAGCCGACAGGTACTGCGGCAGCATCACCAATGGCGAGTTGGCGCGCATGCGCGAACTGAACAGCGGATCGACGGCGCCGTCTTTGATGCCGTTCATGATGTAGTGCGGCGGATTGTTCGGGTCGGGCGCCCAGGCGGCCATTGACGCGCCGGCGGCCAATTGGCCGAATTGCCCTTTATCGATCTGTTCAGGAGTCATCGCCAGCGTCTCTTTGATCTGTTCGACGGTGTAACTGTTAGGCGACAAACAACACGGCGCCATCGCAAAGATGCTGGAGAAAGTGCCCGGGTAGAGCATTGCAATCTTGAGAACACCGAAGCCACCCATTGAATGACCGGACAACCCACGGCTTTCCGGTCGGGCAAGCGTCCGATAATTGCTATCGATGTGTTTCACCAGGTCCTGCGCAATGAAGCGCGGGAAGTCGCCCGTTGTAACGGAAGCGCCGTACATCGCCCCCTTCCACTTGGTGTAAGCTTCGGGTACTACTACTATGACTTCGTTTCCCGCTTTCGCCTCTTCATCTACGGCATCCTGAAACTTCACCAGATCGTCATAGGCTTTCAATGTTGCGGAGAAGCCATGCAGGAAGTAAACAACCGGATAACGCTTGTCAGGATTGCTGTCATAGTTCGGCGGCAGCGCCACCAGCACATCGCGGTCGGGCGAATTGCCCTCAAGATTTCCCACCAGGGAAGCGCCGTGAACTTTAATCATGTCCGTCCGCGCCATGACAGGGACCGCTGTAATTAGTCCGATCATCCAAACGCTTATAAGCAATTTTTTAAACATACCAAGTCCTTCCTTATTTCAAATAATCGTGAACAATATATCCTGAAGCCAGAGATCCGTAACCACCTGTAATCCGTGTGTATTCAGCGCTGATGATCTTTGTGATCTTCGTCTCGCACCATGGATCCTCTGTCGAAATCACTCCCCATGAGATCGAACCGCTGCATTCCCAGGATTCCGCAGCGACATCCTTCATCCCGGCGTCTATTGCAATTCCCACCAACTGGCAAACCTGCGGAGGCGCCTCAATGATCGGGCTGGGGATTTTTTTAAGGAGCAATACATCGCGGCTTTCATTCGGGTCGGGCATTTTTGGTCTCTTCGTTCTTACGGAGGCTGAAAAAATTCTGAATCCCCTGGGACGTTCCACGGTCATACAGATTTGTCCTTTATCCGCATAGTATTCCATATCGGCAAGCTTCTTTGCGTAACCGTATATTTCACGTCCCGCTATCAACGCTTCGCCCGAATTAACGAAAAGATTCGAGATGTAGTTGAACGGTTTCCCCCGGTAAGATACATGATAGATCAGGTTCGCTTCCAAAAACGGGGATGCGTCCGATACAAAGTACGCGCTGGAACACAGAAGTGTCCCTGTCGGGGGATCGCCCAGGAATTCAAGCGGTTCCGGAAGACGATGAGCAACACTGTCGTATTCCATTTCAAATGTAATTTTGAAGAGTTCACCGCGAGCCCACGTAGGCGGTCCCGGTACATACGGGTCGGTAACAGGCATGGTGCATCCGAAATCTTCGTACTTCAGCAATCCTTTAGTAGGCATAACAATTCTCCCCATGCAGACAAGGCATGTCTTGTCTCTATATTTGCAGGGGCGTGATTTATCGCGCCCCTGCACCGGCACAACGGATATTTCATGATTTTGCCGCTTCATGACCGGCGATGAAACCCTGGGTGAGACAACGTCCCAGCCCGTGGGCGCTCGCTCCGCCTGTGCATTCTCCGCCCGCCCAGAGACCCGGTATCGGCTTGCCTTCAAGGGTAAGCGCCTGGCAATGACCGTTAACGCGGACCCCCATGTATGTGTCATGGAGTTGCACCGTATTCCACGCGGCATAGAAGGGCGGTTTTTCAATTTTATAACGCGGCGACGGCTTGTCAAAATCAGCATCCGCTTGACCAACAAATGAATTGTAGCGATCAACGGTTTCTCTGAGGATCTGCCCGCTCATTTTGTATTTCTGGTATGAGCACGTATTTATTTTATTCGCCAGATCCTGCAATGTATCCGCGAAGAAAAATAGATTCGGGTCGTAAGACCACGGTTTTGATAGATCCCATTTCAGCCTCGCGGCGGCGTCCGCGTCCAGTATCGCCCATTGCGGCCCGGATGAATAATCCGGCGGCGTCGAACCTTCATTAATCGCCAGCGCCGCGTCAATATAATGAGCCGGTTCAAAGGCAACCTTCTTTATATTGCGCCAATCTCCGATGTTGTAATCAGGAATGAATCCATTGGCGGTTGCCACAGGATAGGTCTGGGAAGCCGTTTCGTTCCAGAAACGCTTTCCCGCCTGGTTCACCATTATGGCATTCTGCCAATCCATAATCCGCTGTCCGACGTACTTAATCCTTGGCAGCAGCGGTGTGTTTTCGTCCCATCTTACATTGGCGTAATTATTGGTTGTGCCGACTATCTGGCTGAGACCGAGACTTCCCCATCGTTCAAGAGTCTGGTTGGCCGTTCCCCAAAGCACGCCGCCGATGGCAATAATGGCGAGTTCGCCTGAACCATCCTGGGGCGAGTATTCAGACAGGGAGTTAGGGATTTCATCTCCAAGACGCGGGTCGGCTAGACGGCGGAAATTTACGTTTCCAGAACTTCCGCCTGTTCCCACTATAATTGCCTTTCTCGCCTTGATGTTTAGATTAGGCTTGTTAAGCGTAATATTGCCGTTGGTAATAAACGGCTGGAGAATGCCGCCCTTCCCATCGTTCGTCGGAGTATAAGCGGCCTGAATCCCAACGACTTTGCCGTTTGCGAGGTCTTCCCTGAAAATCGTGTCCATGTGGTAATTAAGCAGGAATTTCACGCCCTTTTTGCGGGCGCTTCTTTCAAGATCACGGCAAAGGTTAGTGCCGCCTCCTCCTGCCGGAGATTCCGCCGAACATCCCGCCGTCCATACGGTATGTACTTCCCTGGGCGCGGAAAGTCCGGTTCCGTTCGCCCCTGCGTTATCGACCCGGCGTTCCGCGAAACGCACGCCGTTTTCCAGCAGGAATTCAAAACAGGGCGCCATGTTATCCGCCATTACCCTGTGAAGCTCCCTGTCGTTGTATTTATAAATGGCCTGACCCTGGTTATTGATTACCGACCAGTCAACCAGATCCCTGAATAGCGTATCGGGGTCGTCTTTTATTCCGTCGCGTTTTTGCCATGAAGTGCCGCCGCCCAGCGGGACGTTGCCGCCGGAAGTAATCGCGTGGCCGCCAATGTCATAATTGCAATCCACAACCAATACATCGAGTTTTGTATTAGTGTCCTTCGCCCTGATAGCGGCGGGAAGACCTACAGCGCCGGAGCCTATTACAAGGATGTCGGTTTCAAGATCCCAGGTTGCGGGTATGTTTACGGGGTTCGGTTTTGATCCATCCCCGGCTTCCTGCGCAGCGGCGGAAGAAAGTGTGGGAGCAACAGTAGCAGCCGCGATAGCGGCGGTTCCATTGCCCACCGCCTTCAGGAAATACCGGCGTGAAACAGCGTTGGATTCTTTATTCAGGTCATTATCTTTTTCATTCATTTAAACATTCCGCCTTATTATTGATAGCCTTCTAATTTCAAATACTCACGAAGACCATTTTGCAGAATTGCCGAAAAATTAACATGATTCTTTTCGCTTACTCAAGATCATAATCGCGGAGTTTGTCGTAAAGGAGCCGCCGGTTGATTTTAAGAATTTCGGCGGCGCGCGTGCGGTTGCCGTCGGCGGAAACAAGGGCGCGTTCGATCATCCGTCGTTCAAGCCGCGCGACGGCGTCATGCAGCCCTTCCTCAAGCGGAACCACGTCGAATTGATCTCCGGCATCCGGATTTTCAGGCATAGCGATGTGTTCCCGACGGATGACGTTCGAACGGCTCAAAATCAGTGCGCGCTCCAGGCAATGTTCCAGTTCGCGCACGTTGCCCGGCCAACTTCCGCTGGAAAGCAGCGCCATCGCGTCGTCCGCAATCGCGGGAACCTGCATTTTAAGGCGCGCCGCTGCCCGCCTCAGAAGGAATGCTGCAAGCTCAGGTATATCCTCGCGCCGCTCGCGTAAAGGAGGGAGAGATACCGTCACCACGTTCAGGCGGTAATACAGGTCTTCGCGGAAACGTCCTTCGCGAACTGCCGTTTCGAGGTCGCTGTTTGTCGCCGCGATAACGCGGACATCAAGCGGAATTGTAATATTCGATCCCAGGCGTTCAATGCTGTGATCCTGCAATACGCGCAGGAGTTTGGCCTGCGTGGATGGAGGAAGTTCGCCGATTTCGTCGAGAAAAAGCGTCCCGCCGGCGGCGTATTCAAATTTTCCTATGCGCCGCTGCGCCGCTCCGGTGAAAGCGCCGCGTTCGTGGCCGAACATCTCAGCCTCAAGCAGCGTTTCAGGAATCGACGCGCAGTTGACCTTTACGAGTTTCCGCTTGCCTCGCGGACTGTGCCGATGTATCGCCCGTGCAACGGCTTCTTTGCCCGTACCTGATTCGCCGCGTGTCAGCACAGTGGAATCCGTGGCGGAAACCTGTCCTACGAGCTTGTAAAGTTTCTGCATGGCGGGGCTGCTGCCGATGATTTCCGTACCCTGCCATGTATCTTCCTCACGGCGGTAGGCTTCGAGTTCACCGGCGCGGCGGCGGCTTTCAATGGCGCGCCCGAGCTGAATCATCAATTCATCAAAGTTAAGTGGCTTTGTCAGATAATCGAACGCCCCAAGCGCCATTGCTTCGATTGCCGCTGCGCTGTTCCCGTAAGCCGTCATAATCAAAACCGCGGGCGGCGAAGGGAGTTCTTTGATTTCGCGCAGCAGGGCGAGACCGTCTTTTCGCGGCATACGTATATCGATGATAGCCGCCTCAACGACGGATTTTTCCAGCAGTTCTGCGGCTTCAACGCCGTCGGACGCCGCGATGATGCTATATCCCTCGTCTTCGAGCAGCGCGCGCAGGGCTTCCCGCGCCTGGGGTTCATCTTCGGCTATGAGTACGGATGCTTTAGGCGGCATCGGCGGATGTCCTTTCAATCGGCAGAATCAGCGTGAAAATCGTTCCCGTTTCTTCGGATTCAAATTCAAGCATACCGCCGTGATTCATCGTGATTTCCCTGGATACGGCAAGCCCCAGTCCGTTTCCTTCCGGCTTCGTCGTGTAGTATGCGTCAAAAATATGCGGCCGTACATCGTCCGGAATGCGGTCGCCTTCATCCGTGATGCTTATCCTGATATATGGAGGCGCGTCATCAACCGATACCTTTACCATTCCGTCGTCAGTCGATGCTTCGATGGCGTTCAGCAGCAGGTTTATCAGCACCTGCACAATCTGTTGCCCGTCTATGTCGGCGGAGGATTCCGTTTCAGGAAAACGCGTTTCAATCCGTATGTTTTTCTTCAGCGCCGAATCCTGTACCATCCTTACAGCCTGCTTAACGATGGGGGCGATTACCTGCACACGGCGATTTATCATAGCCGGCCGCCCGAAAGCGAGGAGCCGCCCGACAATGGCGTCAAGACGGTCGATTTCCTCAAGACATTCCGGAACTTCGTTTGAAACGGCGATTCCTTTTTTCAGGCGGCGTTCCAAAAGCTGTAAAGTGAGTTTTATTGAATTCAGCGGATTCCTTACTTCGTGCGCGACGCCGCTGACCACTTTGCCGAGAGCCGCCAGCCTATCCTGCTGCCTGAGTTTTTCTTCAAGCGCCATGCGGCGTTCAGCCATGCTGTTTATGTCAAGCGCAACATGCCCGAGATCTCCTGGAACTGCCGGCAGGCGGAAAGAAAAATCGGTTTCCAGCCTGTGAAGCCCTTTCTGAATCTCCCTGACGCCTGAATGGAGTCTGTACCAAATAGAAATAATGCCTGCGACGCCAAGAAGACTGGAGAATAAAAGCGCCGCCAAAAGCCAGTTGTTCGCGCCTATCAGCGGATAGCGTGATTCCGGCGCGCGATACAGCGTCCAGACGACGATTCCATCGCTTTCGACCGCGGCGCCCACGATCAGGTCGTTGCCGCGCCGGTCTGAATATGTAACGGTTTCGCCCGCGGCTTCCGCCAGTTCCGCAAGCAGTTGAATGACTTCCGTTTCAGTGTCGGTGATTGACGCGTCTCCCGGCGCGGCGTCCGGAAATGAGTATCCTGTGATTATTCCTTCACCGGGGAAAAACATCCCGCCTTTGATTTCGGGATAGGCCAGAAGAACGGTGGAAGTTATACCTTTAAGCGAGATGTCCTGAGCGTCCGGCGGCAATTCATACAAAGGGTCGTCAGTGTAGTCGATTCTGTCCTTGTATTGTCCAAGAATCTCAAGACATGCGGTCGTACAACGCCTGCGCGCGTCGCCGATGAGCCGTCCCTCCGTAGTGAATACAGCGTCCCTTATAATCAGCGCCGCCAGCGCGAACACCGCCAGCGCGGCCGCGCCGATTATGAAAGCCTGTGAGCGGAAGCTTGCGGGAGTAGGCCATCGCATATTGCTTTACTTGTAAATATGCGGGGATGGCGGGGATGGCGCGGATGCCTGTGCAATGCACTCCAGCGCAAACACAACCGAGGTTGACGCTTCTCCAAGAAGGCGCGCCTTGCCGTATTCCTTCGCGTCATAAGCGCTGCGCCCCTGCTGGTAGAGTTTGCTGGCAAGTTTGACATACTGATCGGTTTTCTTATCGCCGCTTATTCCCGCAAAATAACTCGCCTGGCGCACCTTGAAATAACATCCCTGCAGAATGAAGTCGGCTCTCCTAAAATCGTTTTCATCCGAACTGGGTTTGGCTTTTAACGTTATCATGACGCGATCTGCGGCGTCCATCATGGCGTCCGCCGCAAGCATCCGCCGCCTGTGCTGGAATTGATTGTCTTTTGACGATTTCGCCTGATTAATAAGTTCCGTTGCGTGTTCCAGCAGTTTTTTAAAGTCAGCGTTGCCGGCTTCAGGCGTAGTTATGCCATTCAACGTTTCCAGGCGTTTTTGAGCGCTAGAAAGCCAGTCCTGCGGACTCGGCCAGGGCTTTTTTGCCTCCGGGCGTGGAACAGGCGGCTTGGGCTGAGGTTTGGACGCGGTCTGCGCGTACAGACTTCCACAGAAAAGAATCCCTGAAAGTATTCCGCAAATCACAAACACTATTAATAAGTGTCTTCGCATATATTGTTTTATAACACTAAAAACGCTTTGCATAAACTTAATTCCCAGAACTTTATATTTAATTGCAGAACGCGGGCGCGACGCCAGGAACGGATATAACCGGCAATATAGGCATTTTTCGCGCGGATTGCCGGTTGCAGGCATCAAGTATAAGCGTCAGGTTGTACGACTCAAACGGAATCTCCGCATCCTGACAGGCGTTTAAAAGGATTCGGCGCAGCGCCGCGCGCGCCCGGCACGCCTTGACGCGGGCGGCCTGCGGCGAGCACTCCAGCATTGCCGCGATTTCTTCATAAGGGCGTTGTTCAAGGTAATGGAGTATAAGCACCTGCTGGTAGTCCCCGGGCAGTTGCCTGAGCGCTACGGCGAGCATTTCATTCAAATCATCGCGTTTTTCATTTTCGTAATGATTATAGGGAAAACTTAAGAGTGTTTCCACTTCGGCGCCTGGAGCGTCTATATCAAGCTCCGCGAAAGTCACGGTTTTGCGGCGGCGTAAACGGCGGCGTTCGTCAAAACAGCGGTTAACGGCAATACGTTTCAGCCAGGGGTAGAACGGCCGGCTTAAATCGAATTTTTTTAGTGAAAAGTAAACCTTGCATAGAATGGCTTGCAGAATGTCGTCAGTGTCGGCCGCGCGTCCGGCGTACCAGCAGACGAGGTTAAGCAACTGATGCCGGTATTTTTGCACCAGTTCCTCAAACGCAATATGGTCTCCGTTCTGTGTCCTGCTGATGAGCGACCTGTCCTGAATATTTGACGGATCAAAGAAAGAAACGGTTTCGGCGTTATTGAAAAAAGCAACGGCAGTGTTTTCGTTCATGATATTTATTTTCCTCACATATTTTTAATTACACCGCCACAGAAGCAATATGTGTGCCAGAATCGAACTATTGTTATGCAACGACTTACAGCCGCGAAACCGTAACGGGTGGGCGGAATCTTTACATATATGTGTAAGGAAAAAGCGCGTATTACGATAAATCCAGTATCGACTGTATCCGCTCGCGGCACGACATTACTTTGCGCGGCAGCGTAAGGCGCGATCCCTGTTCGTAAACAGCTATAAGTTTTTCGAGATCGGGGCCGGAGTCGCGCCCCGTCAGAATCGCGCGAATCGGATGATACAGATTGCGTCCTTTCTGTTTTGTAGACGCTTTTACCTGCCCGACTATTTCCCGGTAGCTTTCTGAAGTCAGGGTTTCTTTTTCACAGGCCAGCCGCGCAAACTCTTCGGCAACGGCCCGTCCTTCCGGCGTCGTCAGCAGTTCGCGCACAGCCTCGTCGATATCGGAGGAATCTCCCGCAAGGCCGAAAATAATTCCCGTTTCCGACGGCAGTTGGTCTAAATGGTCCACACGCGTTTTTATGATGTCGATTACTTCGCCAAGCCATGCGTCGGCTTCTGAAACGCATGTTTCAGATACGCATGTTTCGGAAATGTTTTCCGTTGAATCGGCTGGAAACAGACCAGCTTCCACAAAATACGGTTTTGCCGTTTTTACCAATTCGGCGCCCGAAGTTTTACCGATATATGTCCGGTTCATCCAGTTCAGTTTCGCCGTATCGAAAACCGCCGGACTCTTTATCACGCGGCCGAGATCAAACTGGGCGCTGATTTCTTCCAGCGACATGATTTCCTGGCCGTCTGTTACAGGCGACCAGCCAAGCAGCGCGAGATAATTGACCAGCGCTTCCGGCAGGTAGCCCTGACGCCGGAATTCTTCAATTGAAGTCGCTCCATGACGCTTGCTCAGTTTCTGCCCGTCCGGGCCGAGAATCGTCGAAAGGTGCGCGAATTGCGGCGGCGCAATCCCAAGGGCTTCGTAAATGAGGATTTGCCTGTGCGTGTTTGAAAGATGCCCGTCGCCACGTATGACATGCGTGATATTCATCAGCGCGTCGTCCAAGACGCAGCAGAAATTATATGTCGGGCTGCCGTCGCCGCGCAAAAGCACAGGATCGCTGATTTGATTCGTTTCAATGTTAATCCTCCCGAAAACGAGATCGTCAAAGCCGACCGTTCCGGGACGCACGCGCATGCGCAGGGTAAAAGGAATGCCTTCGTTAAGTTTCGCGTAAATTTCATGCTGCGTTAGATTGCGGCATTTTCCGGAATAAACCGTCGTTTCGCGCCGCGCCAACTGTTCCTGCCTTGTCGCCTCAAGTTCATCTTCAGAGCAAAAACAGCGGTAAGCCATGTCCGCTTCAAACAACCGCAATGCGTATTTTTGATAAAACTCATAACGGTCGGTCTGGCGGTACGGCCCGTAATCGCCGCCGATTTCTATTCCCTCGTTCCAGTCAAGCCCGAGCCAGCGCAGGTCTTCCATTAGCTGAGTTTCGTATTGAAGTTCGCTGCGTTCGGCGTCGGTATCCTCGACGCGCAGAATAAAAGTGCCTTTGTGCCGCCCGGCCAGAAGCCGGTTAAACAGGGCTGTACGCACGTTGCCCACGTGAAGAAAGCCCGTGGGGCTTGGCGCAAAGCGTACGCGAATAGAATCAGGCGAATCCATAATTTCCCTGCCTTGCGTAAACGGTTTGGCTTCCACAGATGTCACAGAACCGCGCGTCGTCGGGATATATGAATCCCGATTTGTGCAGGTGGCATTCAGTGTTTGTGCAAATGTTCTGATGAAGCGTTTTTTCGTCCCCGGCGGTCAATGCGCCGCCGCATTTTATGCAGAAATTTGATTCAACCCGGTATGATTCAGCGCCGCAATTTGTACATATTTTCATAAGACACCCTTTCGTTCCTCAAATTAAAACTCGTAATGAGTCCACATGCTTATTATCCAGACTTCGTTTTCAACTATACGATATACAAGTCTGTGCTGTTTATTTATCCTGCGTGAATACGCACCATGTAATTCGCCGAACAGCTTTTCGTATGCGGGCGGATTCTGATAAGGATTTTCAGATATTATTTTTATCAGTATCAAGGCTTTTTTAAATAACGCCTTATTGTTTCTTAATTTCTCATAATCCTTTTGGGCTTGATTGGTAAATAAGATTTTCATAAATCCTTGCGCCAATCAATTTCAACTAAATCCTCACGCCCGGCATTCATTCCTTCAAGCAAAGTTTCGCGCATACCCGGAACGCTCAATAAGTGCATGGTTTCCATTATTCCGTTATATTCTTCTTCGCTCATTAAAATAACGTTTCCGTTTTTTGCGCTGACATTGATAGGCTCGTTGTACTCTATCGTCTGATTGACATAAGTAAAAATTTCTTTTCTGAAATTTGAGATATTTACGTTGCGCATATTCACCATCCTGATAAAAACATTGCATTGTACAAGATTGTGTACATCTAGTCAAGTTTTCTTATAACCCAGTGCGCACAACATAAAAGTTCCATACGTATCAGGACTTTGGTTCCCGGTGCAGAATTGCGGCGGCATAAACCGACGCGCCTTCGCCTCGGCCTTCGGCGTTCATTCCTTCGGTGGTCGTCGCCTTGACGCTTACTTCCTGAATATCTAAACCAAGCGTTTCCGCGATATTCAAACGCATTCTATCGGCGTATGGCGCGATTTTGGGACGCTGTAGCAAAATCGTGGCGTCGATATTGCCGACAATCCATCCGGCAGCTTCGATTTTTTTTCGGACTTCGCCAAGAAAAAAGAGGCTGGCGCGGCCGCGGTGCGCGGGGTCGGTATCGGGAAAATGCCGGCCGATGTCTCCAAGCGCCGCCGCGCCGAGCAGAGCGTCGCAAACCGCGTGCAGCAGGACGTCCGCGTCCGAGTGGCCTTCGAACCCTTTTTCAAACGGAATTTCCACTCCGCCGAGGAATAATTTGCGTCCTTCAACAAGCCGGTGGTAATCAATCCCTTGCCCGATTCGTATGTCTGACGGATTCATACAGGTTTCGCTTTCTTCACGCCGGGATAACAACAGTCGGGCTATTTCCATATCCAGAGGTCGGGTGATTTTGATGTTGTCCGGAGATCCTGGAACTACCGTAACCGGATGCCCCGCCCAGCGCGCTACCGATGATTCGTCAGTTCCGAGAAAACCCTCTTTTTCCGCACAGTCGAGCGCTTCCCGAAGCAGTTTTGTCCTGAACGCCTGCGGTGTCTGGATGGCATATAGTTCCTCGCGCGGCGGAGTTTTTAGAACACGTCCGCGGCGCGATACACGTTGAATCGTTTCCGTCGCAGGAAGTCCCGGAACGGCGGCGCCGTCTTTCCACGCGGCCGCAAGCGCCTGTTCCATAACTTCGCGGGGACAGAGAGGGCGTACGGCGTCGTGTACCAGAATTACGTCCACGTCGGAACGCAAACGGGCGCAGCCGTTTTTTACGGAAGCCTGGCGGGTATTGCCTCCGGCGACGCATTCGGGCAGTATACGCAGTGATTGTCCGGCAAACACGGCCTCGGCTCGCGCGATATGTTCAGGCGGCAGCGCGATAACGATTTGCGTTACCTCCGGAAGCGCGGCGATGGCTTCCACGGTAAGCAGCAGAATAGATTTTCCCGCGATTTCAAGAAACTGCTTTGGAACGCCGGCGTTCATGCGTGTGCCGATTCCTCCGGCGGCAATGACAAACGCGGCGTTAAGAGATTTATTCATACTAAAATGCGCAGGGGTAAAAATGTAGGGGCGTAGCGTGCTACGCCCAAAATATTCAAATTTCTGAGGGCGTAGCGCGCTACGCCCCTACACGATCGTTGTGGAAAACCTGTGAAACATCAGGATTGCATCTGCTCCATTTCACCTTCAATTGAATCTGGAGAGGTCAGACGGCGTTCATAAATCCGGCGGTCACGCGGATTCGGCGGCGTGGAATTTTGTGATTCAGATTCGTCGGGGAATCGTCCGAAGATCATTTTTCCTGCCGTCGTCTGAAGTACTGATGTTACCTGCGTGATAATGTTCTTGCCTATCATGCGCCTGGCGTTGTCAACAACGACCATTGTGCCGTCATCAAGATAAGCGACGCCCTGGTTGTATTCCTTGCCTTCTTTGAGGATGAACACCCGCATCGTCTCTCCCGGCAGCACGACGGGTTTGAGCGAATTGGCCAACTCGTTGATATTTAAAGCCTCGACGCCGCGTAGCTGCGCCACTTTATTGAGATTGAAATCATTGGTAACAATCTTGCCGTTGATTTCCTTAGCCAGTTCGATCAGCTTCAGATCAACTTCCTTTACATCGGGATAATCCTTTTCGATGATCTGAACCATAACGCCCTGGGTTGATTTTATTTTTTCAAGAACATCCAGCCCGCGCCGCCCGCGATTACGTTTGGCCGAATCGGCGCTGTCGGCGATCTGCTGTAATTCACGCAGCACGAAATGCGGGACTATTAACGCTCCTTCAAGAAACCCGGTTTTGCAGATGTCCGCCACGCGGCCGTCAATAATGACGCTTGTGTCAAGAATTTTGCTGGTTTTGCGGATTGTGTCTTCCGCGAACAACCCGCCCGCCGCGCTTAATTTTATATGTTTTCCACTGTAAAAGCCGCAGGACATGCCAAGATAAATCAGGGCAATCAGAACCAAAATATGCGCGACAGCCGCAGCCCGCGTATCGAAACTCATACGCGCGACCACCGTGCTTATCATATTGGCGACGATGGTTCCGAAGAGCGCGCCAATGGCGGCGCCAATCAGAGAGCCGATTTCCAGCTTGCGGATATGAAATTCGGCAAGTATGGCAAGAACGCCAAGCACGGCCACGAATATGAGCGACACGGTCAGATTAAAATTACCTTCTCCAAAAGGACAAGCATAAAAAATACTGACAAGAACAACTGCTATCAAAAAACCACGCATCAACCAAAGACTCATTTTAAAACCCCATGCAATAAACTGATTTATAAATAAACTTTAGAATAATAGTGGTAATCGTGGTTTCAGGCAAATATAAAAGGGATAAGAAACTTAAAAAAGAATATCAGACGCTTCGCCGATGGTTTTAACGGGAACGAATTCGATTCCTTCCACGGGTTCGGATAATGGGAGATTTCCTGCCGGAAGCACACAGCGACGAAAGCCCATCGCTGCCGCTTCCCGAACCCTGTGATAAGCCTGCGTCACGGGGCGCACCGCTCCGGAAAGACTCAATTCCCCTAAAAGCACGGTGTGCGGCTCAAGCGGCCTGTTGCGCAGGCTGCCTAAAATCGAGGCAAAAATCCCCAAATCCGCGCCCGGCTCGTCGATTTCAATGCCTCCTGCCGTATTGACGTAAATATCGCTTCCCGTCATGTGTATGCCCAGGCGCTTTTCCAGCATCGCCGTAAGCACCGATATCCGGTTGTAATTAACTCCCGTCGCAACGCGCCGTCCCGATCCGTACTGCGTCGCCAGAACGAGCGCCTGCACTTCGACCAGAAGCGGGCGAGTCCCCTCAATCGCGCAGACCACGGCGCTTCCCGCGGCCATATCTTCGCGTTCCATCAAAAAAAGCCGCGAGGGATTTTCAGCCGGAAGCAGTCCGCGCGTGGTCATTTCAAAAATGCCGACTTCGCCCGCTGCTCCGTACCGGTTCTTTACCGCCCTTATGATGCGGTGATGCCGCCGTCCCTCGCCTTCGAAATAGAGTACGACGTCGACAATATGTTCAAGCGCTTTTGGTCCCGCTATGCTTCCGTCTTTTGTTACATGGCCAATAAGAAAGACCGGCAGATTCCTTGCTTTTGCCAAAGTCAGAAGCTGCATGGCGGCATGACGCACCTGGCTGACGCTTCCAGGCGCGGAATCAAGCGTTTCTGAAAAAACGGTCTGTACCGAATCGATAACAAGCGCGCCGGGCTGCGTCTCGTCAATCGCCTCCATGATTCTTCCAAGATTTGACTCCGCGAGCAGATAAATATCTCCGGCTCCGTCCGGCTTTTGCTGTTCGCCGTCTTTACAGATCCTGCCCGCGCGGAGTTTTATCTGCTGCGCCGATTCCTCGCCCGAAGCGTACAGTACGCGCAGTCCTTCATCGCGCAGCGTATGCGCGAGCTGCAAAAGTAGAGTCGATTTACCTACGCCAGGTTCGCCGCCGAGAAGAATCAGCGAGCCGGGAACCAGACCGCCTCCAAGCGCGCGGTTGAGTTCCGGATTGCGCGTATCCATGCGGGGCGCTTCTTCCGTCGATACTTCCTCAAGGCGTACCGCGCCGTCGTTTCCCGCGCCGTCGCCGCGCGACGTTGAGGAAACTTCGCGGAGCCTGAAGCGTTTTTCTTCAACGAACGAATTCCATCCGCCGCAGTCCGGACACCGTCCCAGCCATTTTGCTGAGGAATGGCCGCAGTTCTGACATTCAAAAACAGTCTTATTCAATGGAACCTCTAAAAACCCCAAACTCTGCGTTACGCTCCCTCGACAAAATGCTCATTTACTAAAAAAGTAAACTCCGCTTTTGTCCCGGTCGCAAGCCTTGATTTTGGGGTTTTTAGAGGTTCCATTACAAAACGTAACATCACTCGGCATCCTTTGCGTCCCAGATGAAAACAGCCGTGGCGACGGCCAGAACCGTAACCATAATCGCCGCCCAGTGGAACATGGTTTTGTATCCAAACCTGTCTATGAAACCGCCCAGAAGCGGAGAAAAGACCGCCCCCGTATATTGCATGGTCGAATAATAGACTCCGTATATTGTCGAACGGTTTTTCGCCGGCGCCTGGCTCATGATAAACACTTCCGTTACAGGAAAGCGTATCGCCTGAACCACGCCGATAACCCAGAGCGTAAGCCATAACCCCCAGCCCAGCGATACAGCCTTGAGCGCGAAAATTAAAATGCCGCTGATAATGCCGGTCGCGATGACGACTTTCACGCTGCCAATGCGGTCGGAAAGCCATCCGCCGACAGGCCCCGCCCATAATCCGGAAGAAAAAATTATTGACAGCGACATTGCTGAAAGTTCGTTTGATGCTCCGAGCGATTCCTTAAGGTAAACCGGTAGAAAGGCGTTTACAGACGCGCTTGCTCCGCCGCCGAGCACCATCATGGTCAGAAACGCGATAAGCCGCCGCTTATAGCCCGGCTGCGGCGGTCGTTCCTCAGTCTGCCTGCGTTTCAGCGTTTCTATATGTGATTTGCCGTAGCGTTTTCGCAGGTAGAGGAAAAACAAGAATCCCAGGATCATTGTGGGAATCGCCAGCGCGATGAAACTGCCGCGCCAGCCCCAGATTCCGGCGATCATGCCTGCAATGAGCGGAGCGAGAAAAAAACTTGAGTTGCCGCCGATCAGATGGAGACCGAGCGCGCGCCCGCGTTCGGCTGGCGGAACGGAAACCGAAATAAGCGGCGCTGCTGCAGGATGATAGCCGCCGGACATGAGTCCCATAAGCGCCAGGCAGATGAGAAGCATTACATAAGATTGCGACAGCCCGACGAAAAGTCCGCCGACTCCCACGCCAAGTACGCCCATTGTAATGAGCCAGGTTGGGCCGATGCGGTCGGCAAGCCATCCGGCTGGAAGCTGCGACGCTCCGCCCGCAACGGAAAAAGCCGCGGTGATGCCTCCAAGCTGCGCCTTGTTCAGTCTGAATTCATCCTGCATGAACGGCAGCATCGGCTGCGGCAGGGCGGTCAGCAGATGATGCGTGGCGTGCGCCAGTATGAAAAACGGCAGCGACGAAAGATAAAACGATTTTTGCTTGTTTTCGGATTTTGGTTTTGTATCGGATTTTTGCATTTTCTGTCATTTTTTTAAAGCTTCGATAACGGCGTCCATATGTTCCCCTTCGCGCAGCATGCGTATATCGACGAATCCTGCTTCAGTCAACTCAGACGCGATTTCATCATAAGTATATGTTCCGCCGCCATGCGTCCCAACGAGCATATTTATGGCAAAAACAGCTCCGTCGCGCGGCTTAACATGGTCGGGATCCATAACGTGATCGCGGATCAGCAACCGCCCGCCCGGATTGAGTGCAAGGAAGATTTTTTTATAAAGATCAAGATTCTGTTCCGGGCTGTTTGAATGAATTATTGCCGACAGCAAAGCGAGGTCGTGTCCGCCGGGCAGTTCGTCATGATGATAGTTGCCGCCGACAAGCTGTGTGCGGTTGAGCATACCCGCATCGGCAAGGCGCGTCCGCGCCATTTCGATTACGGACGGCATATCGAAGATGGTTGCCTTTAGTTCGGGAACCGCGCGCAGAAACGCCATAGTGTACGTACCGGAACCGCCGCCGACATCTAGAAGCGATTTTACGCCGATCGGATTAATATCCGCGACAATTTGCCGGGCCATTGGTTCGCCTATCGAGTGCATCGCGCCGATAAATGCTTCCAGCTCTTTCCCGTTGCGTGAAAAATCCATGTTCAGCGTCGGAGGCGGCGTTCCCTCCACGACGCTGGTCAGCCGCGCCCAGCGTGTCCATAAAGACGCCGCGTGCAGCACCATCGGAAGAACCGTGGTCGGCGAGTCATCCGTGAGATATTTAGCCGCGTCAGATTCGCAAAAATACCTGTTGTCTTTTTTTATCAGGAGTCCCGTTGCCGCGACGGCGTCAAGCAGCGTTGCCAGGGCTTTCTCGTCCCCGCTGATTTTTTCGTTGATTTCTTTCGCCGTAAGCGGCGCTTCCGAAAGCAGCGTGAAAATGTTAAGTTCCGCAGCGGAAAGCAGAATGCGGCTTTCCATAAAACCCTGCGCCATTTTTAAAAACTTCCCAGGCCCATCTTCCTGTGCCATATACGTCCCTTTCATGTTCCGGATATTTTCGTATGGATAACAATGAAAATACATCTCCATATCCATCGTCAAGCGGTTTATTATTCAATTTATGATTGACGGAAAAAGAATGGGTATCCAGAATCAGTTTTGATTGATAAACTATAGAGCGTCAATACGTTATGTATATTGAATATTTCAAACTTAACGAAGCGCCGTTTTCGCTGACGCCGGATCCACGCTATCTGTTCATGAGCGACCGGCACCGTGAAGGATTGGCGCATCTCCTGTACGGCGTACAGCAGTCCTGCGGATTCGTTCAGCTGACGGGTGAGGTCGGCGCTGGAAAAACAACGCTGTGCCGTTGCCTGATTCATCAACTCCCCAATGATACGGATGTCGCGTTAATCCTTAATCCGAAATTGACAGCTATTGAACTATTGGCCACGGTGTGTGATGAACTTGATATTCCGTATCCTCCGGAAACGGACAGCATCAAGATTTTAATCGATGCCCTGAATCAGCGTCTACTGGAAACACATGAACGGAATCGCCGAACCATACTTATCATCGACGAAGCGCAGAACCTTAAGGGCGAAGTGCTGGAGCAGATACGCCTGCTCACCAATCTTGAAACCGCAGAGGAAAAACTGCTGCAGATCATTCTGCTTGGTCAGCCGGAACTGTTGACGCTGCTCAAACGCAGAAATCTCAGGCAATTATCACAGCGCATTACCGCCCGCTATCACCTTACTCCTCTTACGCGCGGCGAGACGCACGCTTATATCCAGCACCGTCTCGCGGTGGCGGGACGGCGCGAACCGCTTTTCACGTACCGGGCGCTGAACTGCGTTTACCGCCTGTCCGGCGGCATTCCCCGCATAATCAACATCATCTGCGACCGGGCGCTTCTGGGCGCATACGCGCGGGATAAACGAATAATCGACGCATTCGTCATTCGTAAAGCCGCAAGAGAAACGAGCGGTCATGTTCCGATTTCCAACCGCCTCCGGTTCGCAATGCCTTTGACGATTGCCATATTCGCGCTGGCGACAGCAGCATTCTTTCTTTATTCTCCTCTTCGCCCAACGCTGAGAAATAAAAATGAGGCTGAAACGATTTCGCGGGAATATTCGCCTGACGTGAAAATACCGGCTCCGTCGCCGCCTCAAGCCGATATGCCGCAACGTAACGACGCTCCGGGTTTCGCCGATGTGTTTGAATCGCGGGACGATACAATGCAGCAGGATTCACCGGCAACCAGGGAGCGACTGTCGGTTCTGGCCGATATGCTTAACAGCATTCCAGCGAACGACGCGGCGGGGTTTGCAGACCTGTTTGAATTATGGGGCGTTTCAATGCCGGCAGGATCGCCTGATCCCCGCTGTTCCCAGGGAATAATTCCAGGTTATGAATGCATGCGCCTGTTTGGCGGCTGGGCGATGCTGCGACGTTACGACCTTCCGGCTATTCTGGAACTGCGTCTGCCTAACGGAGAACGTAGACGCGCCGTGCTTGCCGGTCTTGGCGGCGAAACAGCCACGCTTGTCATTCAGGGACGCCAGATGGATTTTTCAATTGCGGAAATCGCAATGTTGTGGGATGGATCGTTCATGTTTATATGGAAACCTCCCGTTATTGTGCGCAATCTCTCGACGGGCGCGAAAGGAGAATCCGTGAGGTGGCTGCAACGGGCGTTTAATCGTCTGGACGGCATGCCTGAATCGGCTGTTTCCGGTGTTTTTAACGAGGATCTGAAACAGCGCGTCCTGGACTTTCAAATAAAATCTTCTCTGATACCGGATGGAATTGTTGGCAATGAAACACTGGTCAGACTGACGCTTGCGCTGGAAGGCCAGGAATCACATTCATTGTCTGGCAAGCCGGGGCTGAACCAATAAGGCTGCATTATGTCCTACATACTTGATGCGTTAAAAAAAGCGGAAAGGGAACGCGGGCTGGCGAAAGTTCCAAATATTGAAACCGTTCACGATATCGCGGGTAAAAAAAAGAAAATCGTCTGGATTGCCGCCGAATGTGGCGCGGTATGCCTGATTGCGGCGGCATGGCTGTATTTCGGGACGTCTTTCGGACGAGTCGAATCAAAAACTCCGGCGCCGACGGCCATTCACCAGGGTTCCGCGACGGAAGACTCCGAATCTATGTCCGAAACACGGAAATCAATCGATCAAAGTTCAAATACGCCGTCTGCTTCACCCGGCGCGGCCACGAATCCGCCGATTCCGAAAACAGTTAATGCCGCGGCCGCCACAATGCCTGAAATACAACCCCGGCCCGCGGTTACAAAACCGGAGGGTTCCGGCCAGAGCAAAAAAACAGAATCCCGGACTGTGACCGCGAAACCTGATAGTTCCGTCCCAGGTATAAAAACAGAGTCATCCGTCGCGGCAATTACGGCCGCAACCGCGCAAAAATCGCCGCCCGGCGATAATTACGCCGGATTGCCCGCGGCTGACGCGGCGAGACCTTCCACGTTCGCGCGGGAATCGCCAAAGCCTACGGAAAATTCAGGAAATTCGCCGTCTTTGCGTGAAATTGCCGGTTCGATGAAGCTGAACATCAGTTTTCATGTTTACAGCGACAATCCGGAAAGAAGAATGGTTTTCATAAACGGTAAAAGATACAGGGAAGGCGATTCTCTTGAACAGGATTGCTTTCTCGAAGGAATCACGCCTGAAGGGCTGGTTTTGAGGCGTGGAGAAGAAACGGTTTCCGTGCGCGTGGACGGAGGTATGTAAAACAACCCTGGTTCCTTAGCCCGGATATTTCTTGAATTTTGCCATGTCGTGAGGGGATAATTCTTTTTCCGAATGCAATTATTTTATGGAGGATTAATTTATCATGATAAAAAAAATTATATGCCTTGCGGCGATTGCCGCTCTTTTAGTAATAGGCGCGGCCATTAGTCAGGAATCCCAGGGAGTTCAGGAAAAGAAGCCCACCGCGGATCGACATAAGGATCGCGGTGTTACGTGCAGCGTCTGCCATGACGGGGAAGCCGAACCAAAGGCCGCCGCGTCGCCGAAATCATGCCTTACATGCAAGAACCACGACTCGTTTAATACAGTCGCCGAACGAACCAACAGCGACAGGGGATTTAAATTCAATCCTCATCACAACCATATCCTTGAAACGAACGATCTCGAATGTACGCAGTGTCATCAGGCGCATAAAGACGAAACCATAGTCTGCTACAACTGTCATACCGGCATGAAGTTCAAATAACGTGATTTTCGATACGCACTGCCACGCATACTGGAGGGGACTTGAAAATCGTGAAAAAGAAGTTCGGGCAAATATGTCCGCCGCAGGAGTCCGCGGCGTAATCCAGATAGGCGCGGACATTGAAAGCAGCCGTCTCGCGCTGGATATGGCTATTCGCTGGGGTTCCGACGCCTGGTGTACCGTCGGAATACACCCGACGGACTGCCAGGATCTTACGGTGGATTCCTGTAAAACGGCCGTAAATGAACTGGAAATGCTGCGAGAAAGCCGGAAAGACAAGGTTGTGGGAATCGGTGAAACCGGTCTTGATTATTACCATCTGGCGCCGGGAAAAGAATCCGCCCAAAAGGAAACACAGTTCGCCTTTTTTGCCGCGCATGCCCGGCTGGCGCAGCGCCTGAATCTGCCGCTGGTTATTCATACGCGCGACGCTGCGGCGGACACCGTTCGGCAGATCAGGGAAAACGGCGTCAGGCGCGCTGTAATACACTGCTTCAGCGAAGATTCCCGCTTTGCCGATGAGTTGATGAACTGGTCTGAAGAAATTTACTTTTCGTTTTCAGGCATTCTGACTTACAAAAACGCCCGGTCGATTCATGAAGCGGCCGCTTTTCTACCTCTTAACCGGATACTGGTTGAAACGGATTCGCCTTTTATTGTTCCTGCGGGCGCGCGCGGTAAAAACGGCGTCAATGAACCGGCCTTTACGCGATATGTACTTGATGCTCTAAAAACGCTCCGTTCAGAACCGCCTGAAATAGTGGAACAAACCGTCTGGGAAAATTCCTGCGCTTTTTTCAGGCTTCCTTCCAATTAACCCGGATACTCGATCAATTGAAGAATCGGCAATCAAAAATAAAAAATTATTTATCTCTCCCGGCAAGTTCCGCCTGCATCTTCGCAATGTCTTCGTCTTTCAGCTTATAGCCCAGGAAAAAAACAACGGCGCCAAGCAGACAGACCACTGCATTGGAAAATGTTATCAGGGACGCGATGCCGTTGACGACTTCCGGCGTCGGTTCTGCATTGGCGACATACCCGATAACCATCAGGCCGAGCGTTACGACGGCGCTGCGAATCAGTATGCTGATCTTGATAGGCAAATTAATAAGCGCCATTGTAAATGCCCGTATGTTTTTGCCGTTTTTCCATTCGCCGTAGACCACCGTGTCGGAAAAAAGAGCGGTGCTCATGCAGCTGGCGATAATTACAAACGCGCCGCCAATGCCGAACATTATTGCGAAGCTCCAGGCTGTGGTTGCCATGAATCGCGCCAGAATGTAGATAATGCCCGCGCCCGCCATCGACATCCAGTATGTGTGGCGCTTGCCCAGCCGCGGCCCCAGCCATGACGCGAAAAAGGATCCTGCCAGACCTAGAACAGCGGTTGTCAGCAGGAAGGTCTGCATAAACGGCTCGTCATCAAGTACATATTTGCAGTAGTACGCCGCCAGTGCCGCAACCAGCGAAATACACGCCATGCGGAAAATTTCGGCGATCATCAGCAGCAGAAGCGGACTATTGCGGAATACAAGACGGGCGATTTCCCCAAGCGAAAGGGCGGTATCCTTTTGCGTTGTCTTCGCCGTTTCAGTATCGTAGGGGTCCATGCCGGATGTAGCCCTGAAAATATATAAATAGCCCAGGATCATAAAGACGCCGACGACGGCCACGGTTATTGACGCGCCCTTCACCTGGTTGGTGTGTCCGGAAAAAAACAGGAGCATCCACGGCCCGGCGAATGAAAAGATCAATCCGGCGGCGGTCATGCCCTGGGCGCGGCTGGAAGAAAGGAGGGTAAGCTCTTTCGTGTCTTTGGTCATGCGTCCGATCATGGCGCCGCCGCAAGCCGCGACGATATTCCATAAAAGATGACTGGAGACAAATCCCAAAATAATTATAAAGACCGCGACGGCGTCGGAACCGATCTTCGTGAACTGAAAAATATAAAGTATGGCGATAGGCAGCGGCCCGAGAAGGAACCATGAACGATACTTGCCTCCGAATTTCAGCGTGATCTTTTCAAGTATGATTCCGGAAAGGAGGACGCAGGCGACATCAAGCGCGCCTGTGATCAGGAGAATGAGCTGCACGGTTTTCATTGAAAACTGCGCCCAATCAGTCAAAAACATGGTGAAGTAATACATTTCCATGCTGACTATCAGGACGAAAAACATGTCAGCGATGCCGTAGGTGTATAACAGGGATTTTTTCAGTTCTTTCACGATATGCCCGCTCCTTCCAATCAATGCTGCGCGACGGTTTGATTTTACTTCGGAATTACGTAATATGGTAACGTTTTTTAAAAAATACCCGGCAGTTAAATATCCGGCTGCGATAATCCGGCGCAGGAACATAGCCGCCTCACGGCAGCTTGCCGTGAACCTTCGTTGATGTAACTTGAATATGAAGTGGGCATTATTAATGGAAGCGGGCTTTACCTGCATCGTTAATTGTACGCCGGCGGGGACGCCCGCGCTCCCAGGTCTGCCCACTTCATATTCAAGTTATTGGCAAGACGACTGAAAGAAAATAAGGATAATTCTGTAATAAATCTCCACGGCTTCGCTAAGTTACAAAATTTTAGTGTAAAATTATTTTTTGCATGGCTGAGGCTGCTTCCGTCGATTATGAAGTTAAAAAAAATCCGGAATAATTTGCGTGTATGAAGTCCAAGAAAAGGAATAAAATCATGAAAAAAATACTTAATTGTTTTTTGGCGCTGACTCTGGCGTCTGTTTGTAGGGAACAGTCGTAATCCTTGATGAGCGGCGACGGGGAAGCCAGGCGGCGGGCGATAGAAGAATCCGGAAGTTCATTTGTCATGGAAGCGGCGGCGGGAACCGGGAAAACGCATACGCTTGTCAGCCGTGTTCTGAACCTGGTTCTCGAAAAAGGCCCGCAAGGCCCGCCGTTGCGCCTTTCCGAGATATGCGCCATTACTTTTACCGAAAAAGCCGCCGATGAAATGAAGGCGCGGCTGCGGTTCGAGCTTGAGAAAAAACTTGATAGAACCTCCGAAAACCCCAAACTCTGCGTTACGCTCCCTCGACAAAATGCTCATTTACCTAATGTAAACTCCGCTTTTGTCTCGGTCGCAAGCCTTGATTTTGGGGTTTACGGAGGTTCCATTGAGGAAGCCGCAGCGTCGGAAATAAGAGAGAGAATCCTCAAGGCGCTTGACGACCTTGAAACGGCGGCAGTTTCGACCTTTCACTCCTTCGCCGCCGGTCTGCTGAAAGAAAGACCGATTGAAGCCGGAATCGATCCGCGTTTTTCCGCGCTTGACGCCATCCAAAGCGAACTCTTTTTTCGCGAGGTATGGGACGCCTGGATGGCCGCCGCGCTCAAACGGCGCGACCCGGCGCTTGAAAAAGCGCTTCGCGGCGGATTCCACCTGAAAGATCTGAAAAACCTGGCTCAGGACCTGCGCGAACATTGGCTGGCAATCAGAGACCTGCAATGCGCCGCTCCTAATGAAGAACAAATTACGCTTGAAATCAGGAACCGCCTGAATGAGGGACGCGATTTAATGCGGCTCCTTTTAAACGCTGGCGACAAGCTGGCCGGTTATCTTTTCATCGCTCTCGAATGGCTGGAAAATCCTGATTCATCCGACGTAGTTTTGACTAGACCTGGCACTTCCGGTTCTAAAAACGGCTGGACGGGCGGCAAAGACACGGTTGAGGGAGTGCGGGGTTTTGTAAAAAAAGTCGTCGATTTGCAAACTGACTTTATGCGGATTCCGATACGGCGTCTGTTGTATGAAACAGTCCAATAACT
>Ga0082212_10002030_pt1 | contig 29739 bp, 26 predicted proteins | sample TergutNt197P3_FD_71548 | JGI IMG/M metagenome (GOLD analysis project Ga0082212, IMG submission 71548) | Neocapritermes taracua P3 segment gut microbial communities from Petit-Saut dam, French Guiana - Nt197 P3 | ecosystem: Host-associated > Arthropoda: Insects > Digestive system > Gut ...
ATCAAATCCTTCGGAACGGTCAGCTCCATAGTCATTTTCATTGGAAATTGACGGTTGTTGGAAGCCGGTCTGAAATCTGCGTACTGCCAATTCATATTGACTTCTGCTTTATCCTTATACACTTCCGTTTGAATAATCCGGTTAGTGAAATTGCTCATAAAATTACTATGAATTCCTTGATTATCCGTATGATTCAATCGTACAAAATATTCGTCTTCGTTACAGTCGAAGGTATTGTAATCATTTGGGGATATGGATTGTTTCCCCGATAGAAACAAGCGGTTCGTAAGCAAAGCCTGCAAACTGTAAAAATCGAAATCAAGCGATGTGGTTTGTTGAAACGATTGGATAGACTCCGAAACATATCGCCTGTTGATTCGATCAATGATGGTGATTTTTTCGGGTGTGATGCTGATGCGTGCGGCTTCGGTTCCTAGAATGGGTATCCGCAAGGAAAGTTGGAGGATTTGGTCTTTGATGATTCGCAGTTGGGCATTTAAGGTAGTTGTACTCTTTTGTGTCCCCGGTTTGATAGAAAAACGCAGGGAAGACGACAGGGTATTGAAAGGAATGGTTTGGTTTTCAATAGAGGCAATGCGTTCCTCTTTATTCGTTTTGGAAAGCGCAACGGAAGTGGCTTGACGGGTGGTTCTACAACCGCCGAGAAAAACGATAATCCCCACTAATAAAATCGAATACGCATATTTATTGTTCTGCTTCATAATACATTCTATTTGCTATTTTCTTTTTCAACAGACTTGTATCTTCTTCCGAATCTTCTTTAGCTTTCAATGCTTTTTCCCATTGCTCAACGGCTTTATCCGTATTTCCCGTTTTGAAAAGAATGTCGCCGTAGTGTTCCAGAATATCGGGACTATTCTCTCCGCTGCTTGAAATCGCACTTTCAATATAAAATTTTGCCAATGAATAGTTTCCTTTTTGAAAGAACACCCAAGCGTAAGTGTCTATATAGGTGGGATTATTCGGTTGCATTTTGATGGTTTTCCCACTCATGCGCTCTGCCTTATCCAAATTTTCCCCGTCTAAACTTAGGAAATAAGCATAATTATTGAGTACAAAAATATTATTATCGTTGTATTCCAATGACTTTTCGTATGCTTGATAGGCTTCTTCTTTTTTACCCAATTGGTGAAATAAATCGCCCACTTGACCATAGAATGTTGAAAGCGGGATTTTATCTTCTTCGGGAATATGTTGGATTCCTTCCATAAAAACAGCCAACGCTTCCTCGTATTTTTTCATTTGATAATAGGCGGAGCCTTTATAAAAATAAAATTCGGAATTTTCGGGAAAAACAGATAAAGCCGAATTGCAGATACGGATAATTTCCTCCGGATTCTCTTCCTTGACGGCAATTTCCATCAACAAACGCCAAGCAAGCAGGTTTTCGGGTTCTGCCTCCGTAACCACTTGAAACTGAAAGCGGGCTTCTTCCCATTTCTCTTGCGACAACAAAAACCGTCCATACATCAGATTGAGTTCTCTTTCTTGGGAATGTTGCTCCATAAGCGTTATAAACAGTGAGTTGGCTGACTCGATGTCTTTGTTGTTCGACAACAAACTTCCGATGTATTTGCCCAGAATGGCAATTTTTATTTCTACGTCCAACAAGGGATTTTTCAAGGCGGATTTGATTTCATTTGTAGCCGCTTCCGTATCGCCTTTTTTCTCGTAATAGTTTGCCATAGAAACAACATAGTAAGGATTTTGCGGGTCGATTTTGTCGGCTCTCTCGTAATACAGCCACGCTTTGTCGAGTTCGTCGCTTTCCAAATAAAAATCGCCGATTATGATTTGATATTTGGCTTCCAAAGGATATTTAGTTGCCAATTTTTCAAGTTCCTGCACTGCATTTTCCGTTTGGTCTATCGCGAGGTATAATCTGGATTTTTGCAAAGAAAGCATTTCATTCATACCGATTGTATTCTCTAAATTTTCGAGAGAATGAATGGCTTTATCTATTTCATTTTGTTTCAGATATAAATTACTGAGGTGAAAATACAGTTCCGGTTTGTCCGGTTGTTCGGCGGTCAAGTCTTCATACAGTTGGATTGATTCTGCCAAATTTCCTGTTTCTCTGTATACATCCGCCAAAGCGACTTTATATTCAAAATTCTGAGGACTGTATTTCACCGCTTTTTGAAGTGCATCGACAGCCAGAGAATCCTGTTGGAGAAACAAAAAATAGTCCGATAGCAATGCCAAAGCTGCGGAGGAGGTAGAATCAATCTGCAAGGCATACAGCATAGATGCATAGGCTTCACTGTGCCGGCTATTTTCTTTCAACCGCAAAGCTTCCAAGAAAAAATAGTCGAATTTCCGCTTGGTCTGATAGACGGAATCTTCAAATACCGGTCGGCTATTTTGCGGCGATGCCGTCAAGCAAAACCCTGTGAAAAACAATATGAATATTGTTTGTTTCATAATATTTTGTGTAATTATGAATTTATCAATTTATCTTATTGTCATTGCGGGCTTCCTGAAAAACAAGAAGGGGATTGCGGGTCAAGCCCGCAATGACAATTAATTCCTAATTCTTAACTTTTAGTTTTCAATTTCCAGTGTGTCCAAACCCGCCGGCCCCGCGAACGGTTTCCGTCAGTTGTTCGGAGAGTATCCACTCCACTCGTTCGTGGCGGGCGACTACCATTTGGCAAATTCTCTCTCCGTCATTGATAACAAATGGGGTATTGGAGAGATTGACTACGATGGCTTTTATTTCCCCCCGATAATCCGAATCAATAGTTCCCGGTGCATTCACTAAGGATATACCATACTTAATTGCCAAACCGCTTCTCGGACGAATTTGTGCTTCGTACCCCACCGGCAATTCGATAAAAAGTCCGGTCGGAACCAAGGCTCGTTCCAAAGACTCCAACGTGATGGGTGCATCAATATTCGCCCGCAAATCCATTCCTGCGGAGTGGGACGTTTCATACTCCGGCAAAGCGTGTTTCGATTGATTGATGATTTTAATTTGCATATAATTGTATGTAATTTTTGACAAAAGTACAAATTAATTCTTAATTTTCAACCCTCCCCATACCGTTCTTCCGTAATTTGTTTCAGTGTTTTTCCGCGTGTATCAGGCGTCCAGATGATACCTGTTATCAAGGCTATTATCAGCAGGATTACCATAATATTACCTGCTGCGTAGAAACCTGCCGATGCATATACGCCTGTGAAAATGAACGACCAAATGGCAGCTCCTCCACGCACAATAAAAAACATGATACCCTGAGCAGCAGCGCGATAGCGGGCATGAAAAAGTTCGGAAGCCCAAAGCGCATAAAACGCCTGAACCCCAAAACCGGCGTGAACACCCCAGAGAATTACAAATGCCCAAAGCGCTGTGGTATTGGTAATTCCTACAAAAGTGAGAATTATCCAAGCGGCAACGCCAAGCGCAGTGCCGAAAGCATATAAAAAACGTTGGTTGACTTTGTCGGACAAAAGCGCAAAACCAATAAAAGAAAACAGAGCTGTCAGCCCCCACATAGCCATTTGCAGGAAGTTAGCGGTTTCGTTGCTCAGTCCGCCCGCAGTTTCATAGACATGCGGCATGAAGAATCCCATAGCGCCGGCTACGAAATTCCACGTCAGATAGATACCGACCAAAAACGCAATGGCTTTTACATTGGTGATATTTGTGAGCAGTTCTTTGTATGGATTCTCCTGTTTTTTTGTGATTTTTTGCGTTTTCAGTTCCATCCATTCCGACGATTCGTTGAGTTGACGCTGCAAAAGCCATGCTATGAATGCTACGACAAATAAAGTAAAGAATATGAGCCGATTACCAAATAAATCGAGTTCAGCTGCATTATTAGTTCGAAGTATGGAAGCCCCCAAACTGCGAACTTCACTCCCCAAAGGACCGGTTGGCGAAAACAACCAGCCGAGCAGAAAAATAATAGCCGGACCCACAGACCACGCCAACTGCGAAATACCGATGTTCCTGCCTCGATTGTTTGCCTCCGAAGTTTCGGAAATATAAGTCCAGGACGCGGGAACACCTACTCCCACTGAAATTCCTGTTATCAGAAAACCGGTGAGCAACATCGTAAAACCGGAAGAAAGCATAATAATTCCAACACCCAGCATATAAAGCAGCATATTGTAGGTATATATGGTTTTTCGCCCGTACTTGTCGGCAAGCCGTCCGCCGATGATTGCGCCCAAAGCTGCCCCGAAACAATTAGCGCTTAATGCGTTGAGCCATCCGAGATGGGTTTCCGTCAATCCTAAATAATTCTGCCAGAGCGTCAATCCGCTTGCTCCTGCCACAATCGATCCGGCATCTAAATAATTGGTCAATGACACGGTGATTGTACTTTTCAGACTTCCTTTTTTCTCGATTTCCATAAATTAACTATCGCTTACTTGTTATTTCTCTTTCATATTTTTGAATATCAGCAATATAATTCTCCCCTACCGGAATACTGTTTTTCAAACAGAAATAATCCCAAACCGCATTCCACGGCAAACCTTTGGCTTCTTCCAGCAACGCCAAACGTTCAAAATACCGACCGGCGGATTCGTATTCACGCAATTGATCAACGGGCTCCAACAAGGCTTGCAAAAAGGCTTTTTGCACAGCACGGATACCGATTACATAAGCGCCTATCCGATTGATAGAAGCATCGAAATAATCTAAACCGATATGTACTTTGCCCAAAGCCTGAGCACGGACAATTTCTTTTGCCAATTCGCATACTTCGTCATTCAAGATAGTTACATGGTCGGAATCCCAGCGAATGGGACGGCTCACATGCAACATAATTTCCGGAGTGAACAGTAGCAGGGAAGATATTTTATCGGCGATACTTTCCGACAAATGAAAATGTCCGGTATCGAGTGTAACTATTTTTTGTTTCTTTGCTCCATAACCCAAATAGAAATCGTAAGAGCCAACCGTGTAACTTTCTAAACCAATACCGAACAACTTTGCCTCGATACAGTCTTTCATGTTTTTGTATTCTTCAGAGAATATTTCATCCAATGATTGTTCCAATATTTGGCGATATTTCAGCCGGTTAACGGTAAAGTCCTTGGATCCGTCGTGTATCCATAAATTCATAATACAGGGATCGTTTTGAAATTTCCCCATTGCTTCGGAAATCGAACGGCAACGTTTGGTATGTTCAATCCAGAAACTGCGAATGGCAGGGTCGGGATTTGCCAAAGTCAGATCGCCGCTTTTGGAATGTCCAAACGAGGTGGAATTAAAATCCAATTTCAAACCTTTCTCCTTTGCCCACTGCATCCACGAGAAAAAATGATCCGGCTCAATCGCATTCCGGTCTATAATTTTCCCTTGAAAATCGCCGTATATAGCATGCAAACTCAAGCGGTGACTACCGGCTACCAAAGTCAATACTTTTTCGATGTCTCGGCGGATTTCTTCCATGTTTCGCGCTTTACCGGGGTAATTGCCCGTAGCCTGAATACCTCCGCCGCCCAGATTACCCAGATTTTCAAATCCAGTTACATCATCGGCTTGCCAGCAATGGATAGAGATAGCGATTTTTTGCAATGCTTCCAGCGCCTGTTCTACGTTTACGCCTACCGCAGCGTAACGTTCTTCGGCTATTTCAAGCGATTTTTGAATGAGTTCCTGTTTCATGAATATTTCTTTATGTAGATATTTTAATTACATGGATAAAACACCTCCGGAGATACAGAATCCCTGATAATTGACCGTATTTCCTGTAAAGAGTTGAGCACTCCCAAACCTTTTGCCTGCATCATCACGTTGCCGAGAGCAGTAGCTTCCGATGGGCCTGCTATTACGGGCAAACCAGTTGCATTCGCTGTCAGTTGATTTAAAAATTTATTTTGCGAACCACCACCGATTACATGCAGTCGTTCTATTGGAAAAGGGGCAATTTTTTGCAAATCGCTCAAAACATTTTTGTATTTCAAAGCTAAACTGTCGAAAATACAACGAATAAATTCTGCCGGACTTGCAGGGATTTCCTGATTGTTTTCGGCACAATATCCGGCAATGGCGCGAGTCATGCTCTCTGGATTGGCAAACGACAGATGGTCGGGGTCTATCACGAATCGAAAACCGGCTACCGAAGCGGATAATTCCACGATTTCGGAATAAGTATATTTCTGTCCGGCGGCTTCCCATTCTTTGCGGCATTGCTCCAGCAACCACATACCGGTAATGTTTTTCAGGAAGCGAATGGTACCTTCTACCCCACCCTCGTTAGTAAAATTCAATTCGCAGGTTTCATCAGTAATAATCGGTTTTTGAACTTCGATACCCATCAGCGACCAGGTACCCGAACTGAGATAGGCAAAATTTTCGTTTTCAGCAGGAACGGCAGCTACGGCAGAGGCAGTATCATGTCCGGCTACAGCAACAACAGGAATGAGTGACAAACCACATTCATTGGCAATATTTTCAGTCAGATTACCAATAACCGTTCCCGGCATCACAAGCGGTTGAATAATGGTTGGATCAACTCCCATTACATCAAGTAATTTTCTTTCAATCGTTTTTGTTCTCGGATTCAACAATTGCGAAGTGGAAGCGATGGTATATTCGCAAACTTTTCTTCCTGTCAGCAAATACGATAAGGCATCCGGCATAAACAGCACACCTGCAGCAGCTTCAAAGGCTGAAAATTTTTCACGCTTTGCCGCATACAACTGGTACAGGCTATTTATATTCATGACCTGAATCCCTGTATAATTATAGACTGTATTTCTTGGAATAAGTTTAAAATAGGCTTCAGGTACGCCAACCGTATAGGGGTCGCGGTATGAGCGTGGCATACTCAGTAAACTTCCATCTTCGCCTGTATAGACGAAATCCACTCCCCAAGTATCGATTCCAATGGCATCTATTTCAATATTTTGCGAAGCCGCAGTGATCAATCCCTCTTTCAAGGATTCGTACAAAGCAAAAATATCCCAATAATATTTATCCTGAATGCGAATAATTTTGTTTGGGAAACGGGTTAATTCCCGCAATTCGATTTTACCGTTTTGTAAAACACCAAGCATGGAACGCCCACTTGTCGCTCCCAAGTCAAAAGCAAAAAAATGCCAAGTATCTTTATACATTATGGTTTACAAGTAAATATTATTTTATGCAATTTGTATTCGTATATTTTTCAGTATGCAAAAATAAAAAAATAAAACTGATTATGAAAAATTTTATGTATCTTTGTACCCACAAATAAAATAATTTAAATTAAACTGAAAAATGGAAAAGAAAATATTTTTAGCATTTCAAATGGTAGCAATTGTTGTTGTTGTGCTGATAAGTTTTGGATCATGTGCCAATCAAAAGCATAATACGCTTAGTTCGGAAGAAATCGCATCCGGTTGGGTTCTATTGTTTGACGGTGAAACGATGAACGGCTGGAGAGACTATAACGGTACGTCATTAACCGCCCCTTGGCATGTAGTCGACGGTTGTATTCAAGCCAAAGGTGCCGGTAGTGATTTGGAAGGCTATATTGTAACGGAAGGACAATACGAAAACTTTGAATTATCGTGGGATTGGAAACTTTCCAAAGGAGGCAACAGCGGAATGTTGTATCATGTAGTGGAACGTCCGATGTTTAACGTGCCTTATGTGACCGGCCCTGAATATCAACTGATTGATGATGATAATTTTGAGGAGCCATTAGAAGAATGGCAAAAATTGGGCGTAGATTATGCCATGCATTTACCTGACAGGAGTATAATGAAAGTGAATCCGGCAGGTAAATGGAACAACTCTAAAATTGTTTTCGACAACGGACACGTAGAGCATTGGATGAACGGCGTGAAAATTTTGGAATTTGAAGCTTGGAGTGATGACTGGTTTGAACGTAAAAACAGTGGTAAATGGGCAAATGCTCCGGAATACGGCTTGGCAAGAAAGGGGGTGCTCTGCTTGCAGGATCATGGTTCACCTGCCTCTTTCCGCAATATAAAACTTCGCGAATTGCCGCGTAAAACAAAAGAAGTAAACCTGTTTAACGGTGTTGATCTGAAGGGTTGGGAAGCGTATGGAACGGAGCTATGGTATGTTGAAGATGGCTTGTTGATATGTGAAAGCGGACCTGATAAGGGATATGGATACTTGGCTACCCGCGCCTATTATGATGATTTTGATCTGACAGTCGAATTCAAACAGGAAGCAGACGGGAATTCGGGCGTATTTGTCCGGTCTTTTATTCCAAGCGGTGTGAAAGTAAATGGATGGCAGGTGGAAGTCGCACCTCCTAACCAACACACAGGCAGTGTCTATGAGTCGTACGGACGAGGATGGATAACTCCTGTCCCCAACGATAAAGAAGACGCCCTGAAATTTGGCGATTGGAATACCTTAAGAATCAAACTGCAAGGCGATAATCTTACTTCCTGGTTGAATGGTGAAGAAGTGGTTAATTTTGCTGATGAAAAAATCGGCGCCGGTCAGGGACGTATCGCTCTTCAAATCCATGACGGAGGAGGAATAAAAGTTTTCTGGAGAAATCTGCATCTGAAAACTTTATGATCATTTAGGAATATTTATTTATTCATCTGTTTGTAGTTCTATAAGTTGTTGAATTATAATTATTTCGTTTTATCTCGTAAGGAATTTGATATGGGTAGAAAAAATTTGAGGTTGTAGAATCCTGCTTTCTTTCTACCCATGTGAGGCTGTTCACCGTTACCACGCGAAAGGATTCGCGCGGTAGCAGTTAGTTGGCTTACATAATACTCGTTTACTTGTTCCCGTAATGCCCCCAGAGCGAGATGACAAAGACAATTACCTTATCGTTGTCGATAACATATTCCATTCTGTGTCTGTTGTCAATTCTTCGCGACCAATATTCTTCGTTTTTGTATTTCAGTTTTTCGGGTTTGCCCGTACCCGTTTCGGGGTGTTCTTCCAACTCCTGAAACAATGTGCGAATCTTTTTTAGAAGTATTTTGTTTCCTGCTTTTGCGTGTGTAATTAAATGATTTTCGGCTTCCGGCTGTACTATTAACTTATATGTCATAAGCCTAACAGTTTATCAATTTCTTCTAAAGTGTACTCCTTGCCCTTTCCTTCTTTGATACTTTGCAAGCCTCTTTCTATCTGTGCAAAATACTCCTCCTTGCTCATTAGCGTATCATTGTTCGTTACAGGGATAATTCTATACGACTTTTTTTTAGCCCTACGGATAAGAATTTCCATTCCGCTATCTACTTTATCGAGATAACTTTTTTGCTTATCTCTAAATTCCCTTGTGCTTACTACTAACATAAATTATTATTTTTTGGTACCAATTTGGTACAAAGATATGCAAAATTTTATTATCTACAAGTTTTTTACAAAAAAGAGATTTATTTTTGGCATTGCAAACCCCACCCCTGCCACAATCATTTACAATCAAATTTATACAAAGCTTTCAGCCTGTTCCATCGGTAGAATCATCCGCTCGATAAAATTGATTTCTTCCTGTCTAAACCTTGATTTTTATAAGATTTTCAGGATTGGTAAGAATAACTGTGCTGTAAAAAATCATTACAGAATAAAAAATGTATTGTGTTCTAAATGAGCTGTTTAAAACCTAATTTTTACCTCATTTTTCTAACAAAACAACCTCACTTAGTTGGAGATAACAAATTGCTACTGCGGTTGTTTTGTTGGAGAAAATTAGGTGGAAATGAGGTTTGCATTGCTTCCTGTTGTCATTGCGGGCTTGACCCGCAATCCCCTCGGTTGTTCCCCTCGGACTTATTGTACCTTGTACAATATGTAAAGACATAAGACACATTAACCATTAATCATTAATCATTAATCATCAACCCTTACGATTTCATATATACTTATTTTATTTTGTTGCAAAAATAATATCATTTTCACCCTTTTGGGTGATTGACAGGTATTATTTCTAACCCTAACTTTGCAGCGTGAATTGATTTATTAACCGCTCCGAAAGGGGGTATAAAAATAAAGAAAAATGAAAAAAGTAAAAATTAGAGCAATAGTATTGACAACAATATTTTCTTTTGTTGTTTGTTCATCTATGGCGCAAACGTCAGAAAAAAAAGAAGCAATCAAATATGCTGGAAGTATTAACTTTGATGTTTTGTCGGAAAATTTTGATGATATTCGATTAAAAAACCTTGAGGGTATTCCACCTGAAAATCTTTGTTATATAGTCCCTATTGCGATATATATTCGTAGTATTGATGGATTTGAACGCGGTATAAATAATGCAGAAACACTCACGGTTGTAGATTCGGGCAATCATCAGTTAATTGTGGAAAGAGGAGGAAGAAATAGCATTACTACGACTATTCATTTTGATTTTGAAGCGGGAAAATCTTACACCATTTATTTTTCCCCGAAAACCAATAATTTTCATGTTGAATTAATAACAGATAAGAATATGATCAGTCAGCTGCAAGACGCTATGAAAATATATATTGCTAATATTGAAAGCCGAAAAGAAAAATTAGAAGCCGATATTAAAGAGCGAAAAAATTATTTGTCTTATCAGGAAGCAAACCCCAACCGGTTAAACGGAACGTGGAAGGGTGAAGGAAAACGCTTGTTGACCACATTTTTAAATCAATATTCTTTTGACGGAAGCAGAATGAAATTTGAAGGTGAAAGTAAAAAACCTAAACAGACCTTTGTTGTGGAAGGTGAAATGATGTATAATGAGAATACCATTATTTTCTTTCCTGAACGCGCCATTCATAAAGGAAAAGAAGTTAAAAATTTCAACAAAAGAGCAGACAGGGCAATGTATATTTGGTATTATACATTAGCCGACAACGAGTTGCAACTTGAAGAATGCAGTCATTTCTTTATAGGTACTCAATCATGGGTAAATACCGGAAATTTCCAAAAGATTGACTGAATATGAAAAGAGACGAAATTAACCGCTCCGAAAAGGGGCAAAAAAACAAATAAGAAAATGAAGAAAGTAAAAAAAATCATGGGAGGTATAGCCATTGCTACTGCTTTGCTAATAACGGGGTGTTCGGTGCACAATGCAGTAGTTACAGGCGCGAACACGCCGTTCTATCTGGCGTATGATTCGGAAGAAGTGATTCGCGACCAGTCGCAAGTGGCTACGATTACTACGACCTATGGCTTGGAAATCGACGGTGTTGCAGTAAACAGCAAAAACATGCGCTCTACCACTGCAGGAACTGCAACAAAATCGACAGTCGTTGTCGATGTGCTGCCGGGGGAACATAAAGTCAAACTTACCAATCTTCAAAATCTTGGAGTTAGACAGGTAGCTCCCATCACTCACAAGTTTGAAGCGGGACGGATTTATAATGTAACCGTTAAAATTCTTCCGGTCGTTGAAGAAAACCGCTCGGCAGACGTGGCACAAAAAATTGCGGAAAAGCGGAACAGCGCCGTATTTGAAAAGAGATAACCGGAAATCTTTGAAGAGGCTGCCATTTATTCGCCAATAATTTTTACCAGCACCCTTTTTCGTCGCTTTCCGTCGAATTCACCGTAAAAAATCTGTTCCCAGGTACCCAAATCCAATTTACCGTTGGTAATGGCAACTACCGTTTCCCTTCCCATTACGGATCGCTTCAAATGGGCATCGGCATTGTCCTCAAACGTATTGTGACGGTATTGGCTATGCGGCTTTTCGGGCGCTAAGCGGTCTAACCACACATCCATATCGTGGTGCAAGCCGCTTTCATCGTCGTTGATAAATACGCTTGCCGTAATGTGCATGGCATTTGCCAATACTAAACCTTCTTTTATTCCGCTCTCTGCTAAACAGGCGTTAATTTCCGGCGTGATATTGATAAATGCACGCCGAGTCGATGTGTTAAACCACAATTCTTTTCGGTACGATTTCATATATACTTAATTTTACTTTGCTGCAAAGATAATATATTTTCACTCTTTTGGGTGATTGACAGGCATTATTTTCAACCCTAACTTTGCAGCGTGAAATGATTTATTAACCGCTTCGCAAGGAGCATAAAAAAATAAAAAAATGAAGATACTGTTAACGCTAATGGCATTGATAATGTTGCTTTTGCCCATCATATTGATTATTGGCCTGATAGAGCCCAAACGAATTTTAAGATGGAGCATAAAACCTACCCGCATGCAAGTATTTGGATGGTGGAGTTTATTTGCATTTTTATACCTGATTAAATTTGCTCTTTTAATTCAATATTCCGAATACAGAACGATACCATCGGGAAAAGACAGGTATCTGCTTGAAGACGCCGTCATTCTGCCCAGGAAGCATGAAATAACCAATAAATGGGGATATACATATAATGAAAAAGTTATCATCAAACAGAAATATGACGATGCAGACCATTTTTCATCCGGTTTGGCTCGCGTAAAATTAAATGGAACCTGGGGATATATTGATAAAGCAGGCGTAGAAGTTACCTCTTTCACGTATGATTCTGCCGATAATTTCAACGAAGACATGGCAAAGGTCGGTATCAATGAAAAATACGGCTTTATTGATAAAATGGGGAACCAAATCATCCCGCTGAAGTATGACAATGTAGGTAATTTTTCAAATGGCCTGGCAAAAGTAGAAATAAATGAAAAGTATGGTCTCATTGATAAAACAGGGAGAGAAATCATTCCTGTTAATTATGATTATATTGGAAATTTCAAAAATGGTTTAGTTCCTGTTAAATCAAATGGAAAATATGGATATCAAAACAAAGACGGTGAACTTGTTATCCCCTTTGAATATGATGAAGCTGAAGACTTTATCGATGGATATGCCAAAGTGAAGTTAGCGGAAAATACAGGGAAAGTAGACACAACCGGATTATTTACGCTACAGTCAATGAAAATATCATTGCTGGAAGCTGTTAAAAATAATTATGTTCGTTTTTCGGCACATGGAAACAGTATAGAATCGTCATACATAAACGTTGAAAATCTGACAGATATGAAGTTGCATTTGGTAATTCCGGCAGGAACATTTTTAAGCGCCAATTCAAGCAGGTATCAAAATATGGTACTTACCAAACCAACCGACATTGTGTTGGAAGCGCATAAAACATACTCCGCAAGCGTCAGTACGGCTTGTATGAATATTCATAGAGACATTCCCGGAGGAGACAACACTTTTGCTGTATCCCAACGTCCCGACAACCATTTATTATCAAAAGTTGTTAAGTTGTTGAATGAAGGGAATTATAAATACAGTGTCATACAGGCAGCCATTTGGATTGTGACAGATGGTGCAAGTTATTCCGATGTGGGCATACTTCAAAATCAATTTGGCCAACGAACCATAGATTACGACGATTATCAAAAGGCTGCATCTATAGTGAGTGAAGCAAGAAAGATGAAATAATGTGTGAATTAAATTATTTACGCTCCGCAAGGAGTATAAAAATAATATTTAGAGGCTTGCATTTTCACCCTTTTGGGTGATTGACAGATATTATTTCTATCCCTAACTTTGCAGCGTGAATTGATATTCATTCAAATTTTTAAAATATAAATGTATTATTAACAACAATAAATAATAAAAGATTATGGGAAATGCACGAACTGTTATCACCGGAATGAACAGTGATAATGAAAAAAAGACAATTTACAACCCCGGTCAGGTTGAAGGTAGAAGAAGAAATCCGGGTACAGTCGTTACCGGAGTTGATAATGCGCCCTCTTACTGGGAAGAACAAATGCAGCAAGAATCTGTAAAAGAAAAGCCGCTTGTGGGATTTTTAGTTTCTTTATCACGTAGAAAAGAAGGTGAATTTTGGCCGATTCGTTTGGGTGAAAACATGATTGGAACAGCAGGCGATTGCTCTATTTTGCTGAACGAGGCAAAAGTAAGCGATAAACATGCTACTCTGATTGTACAAGTCAATGAAGAAGAGAACTCTCAATTAAACGTGTGGATAAATGGACTAAACGCAACCAACGGCACCTACTTGAACAGGAAACTTATTCCTCCTCAAACAGCTATTCAATGCAACAATAACGACAAAATTAAGATTGGTAATTATGAATTACTACTGATGTTATTCGACGCCAATAAACATGGCTTGAAAAAAGCCGATGGATTTACTTCAAAATTCGAATACAGCGACGACTTTTCGTATGGCGTTTCAGACAGGTATGCTCCCGACCCGAAAGCTACGCGTTTTTAAAGAATAAAACAAATAAGTCTTACAACAAAAGAATACCAACAAAGTATAATGGCAATCATTCGACTACAAAGCGAAACGGATAAACTTGAAAGACAGTACTACGAATTTGATCCGGAATCCAAAGAATTGGGACAAGGCGGAATGGGGGTGGTCTATAAAGGCCGCCTGATCCATGCCGATACGGCTCGGATTGAAGATGTAGCTATCAAAGTTCTCTATAAAGACCTGCCTGAGGAAGCCGTTACACGTGCACTGTTAGAGTCTAATATAATCATATATCATGATAATGTTATTCGGATGCGCGGATCTATATCCACGAAAGATGTGAATGGCAATACAAGACATCATGTTATCAGTGAATATTTAGATGGGGAAACATTGGATAAACTGCTTGAAAGAGAGGGAAAACTATCCGAAATGGAAGCCTTGAACATTATCAAGAATGTGCTGTCCGGCTTGTCTGCTATACATAACAGAAAATTGGTTCACAGGGATATAGACCCCTCGAACATCATGATATGCAGAGACGGAAGAGTAAAAATCATTGACATGGGAGTCGCAAAGGACATGAACATTACGGGAGTCCGTCAAACAATGATTGGTCAGTTTATAGGTAAAGTTGCCTATGCTTCCCCTGAACAGCTCTCAGGTTTGCAAATGCTTGTCAAACAGACTTCGGATATATATTCTACGGGTATCGTTCTGTATGAATTGCTGACAGGAAAACTTCCGTTTACGGGAACCACCTACGAAGTGACCGAGGGACACAAGGAAAAACCGGTGCCGTTAGATAAAGTATCCGACAAATACTTGTGCTATATAATAAAGAAAGCAACAGCCAAAAAAGTAAACGACCGTTATCAGTCGGCTTATGAGTTTATCGTTGATATTGAGCGTGTTCAAAATGGAAAACAACCCGTTCATCGCGGATCCATCGTTAAATGGTTGTTAATTGCAATCGCCCTCGTTGTTCTTTCAGTTGGTATGGGAAGCATGTTTTTTTGGCTGTATAACAACAAACAATCAGTGCAACAAGACTACAAAATGGCTTTATCCCAAGCTTCTAACGAATTATCACTCATTCATTATTCGGAAGCAAGAGATGCTTATCTTAAAGCGTATGCTATTCAGAAAAATGATAGCATAGCCCAAAAGATTGAATCTCTGAATCTGTTACTACAGGGTATCGATGCCTACACACAGTTGAATTACGAAGAAGCAAAGGCCTCATTCAGCAAAGCAGAAAGTATGAATCTGCCGGAAGCCTCCTATTATTTGGGAGAAATGCATTATGAAGGATTAGGCGTACCCAAAGACTATAACAAAGGATTTTCGTTAGTAAATCTTGCTTATCAAAATGGCTTTCAACTTGCCGGCTATCGACTGGGGCTTGTCTATAAAAATGGTATTGGAGGTGTAGCTGCAGATAGAAACTTAGCCGACCGGTATTTCGAGAGCGCAAGACAGATAATCGACAAAGCTGCTGAAACAGGAAATCCCGAATGGTTATACGTGAAAGGAAATATGTATATGTATGGCGATGGAGTCTCAAAATCGGAAAACATGGCCATCGATTATTACCGGAAAGCGGCTGAAATGAATTATGCACCGGCGCTTTACCAATTGTATGTGGCATTGGACAAGACAGCTCCACAGCAAGCAATGGAATATCTCACTCGCTCTGCAGAAAAAGGCTATGTAAGGGCTCAAGCGCTACTTGGGAGGATATTGCTCGACCGTCGCGAAAAACAGGGATATGAGTGGATACGACAGGCTGCCGATCAAAACTATCCTTATGCTATCGCTCAAATGGGAATATTGTACTTCAATGCCAAACGTTTGCCTGCGAACGAACCTGTTCAGAAAATGTTGAACATTGAAAGTAATGATGCGCTTTCTATGAATTATTTGCAAAAAGCGCTGCAATACGACCCCGAAAACTTCTTGGTAAATTATGGATTGGGACTGTACCATTATACGGAAAGAAATCATAAAGAAGCGGAAAAATATTTTAATGTAGTACGAGACCAAATTTCAGAACTGAAAAAGAATCCCTATAGGGAGGATGAACTGAAATATCCCAACTTGGAAAAAATCAGAGTATTTGTTGATGATTTCTTCAAAAATAAATACCGTTAAAAATGCAACATAATAATCTGATTTAAAATGTAATACAAAAGAATATGCAAGTAAACGAAAACATAAAACAGAACGCAGTATCTTGGGATTTGGAGTCGCGCATTGGTGGGAGGAACGAAAATCAGGACTTCTACGGATATTGCGAAACCCCGGATGGCAGGCATTTGTTTATCGTCTGCGATGGCATGGGCGGCATGAGAGGTGGCAGTACCGCCTCAAGGGAAGCCGTTCGTGTCATCATTGATGAAGTTTCCAGATCGCTTGAGACAGATTCCGTAATAATACTGACAAATGCTTTGAAAAAAGCAAATGCCTTTATTCATTACCTCGGAAAATCGAAAGAAGATTTACGCGGAATGGGGACCACAGTAGTTGCGCTTTTGATTGGCGAAGACAAAGCAACGGCTGCACATGTGGGCGATAGCCGGATATACCAGCTCAGAGGGAAGCATAAAATTTTCCGCACTTTCGACCACTCAATGGTCTTTGAATTAGTCAAGCAGGGAAAACTGACCGAAGAACAAGCCCGTCTGTCGGCAGAATCCAACATAATCAGTCGTGCACTGGGTTTGAACCCCGATGTAGAAGTGGAAATCAATGATAAATTGACTTATTTAAAAGGCGATCGCTTCATGCTTTGTTCCGACGGTATCTCCGGAATGGTCGAAGAACAAAAACTCCTTAAAATGATTAACTCTAAAGAGACTGTAAATGAAACAGTTAAAAATATTGCCGACAATATCGACAGTTTGGGAGTTGACTTTGGAGGTGGACATGATAATCTGACTGCCATACTTATCGAAGTAAATACAAATTCTAAAATCAAACCCAAAATGGATAAAAAAAGTAAACTTATTATCATTATTCTTTCTTTTTTATTACTTGTTTCAATCGGTTTCAATTTGTATGCATACATGTTTCCGAAAATGCAAGATGAAAATGAACAAATTTCCGTACCGATACAAACAACTCCGGATGTCGCGGAAACAGATAATGCTATCAAATTTTAAATCGTTAAACAACAAAATAACATATAAAAAATATGCAACTCATTAGTATTGGAAAAAGCTCAAGCAACAGGATTGTGATAAACGATCCGCGAATAAGCAGTTATCATGCGGAACTTCTGCTTGCAGACGATGGCGCCATATTTATTTCTGATAAAGAAAGTACGAATGGAACAACAGTGAGAGGGCAACGAATATCACCCGAGACAGAAACAAGTCTTAATAGAGGTGATAAAGTAACCTTCGCAGGAGTAGCCGACCTGGATTGGTCAAGAATTCCTATTGTTGCACCTCCCCCTCCGGGGTGGAAAGTCTACAGCATTGGGAGTGGGCTTAGAAACAGAATCCAGGTGAGCGAAGCGTCAGGGCGTGTCAGTCGTTACCATGCCACCTTAAAGATCGACCCGAAAGGCAAGATCTTCATCAACGACCATAGTTCCAATGGAACATTTGTAAATGATGTCCGTATACAGTCGGGACAGGATGTTAGAATCAAGCGCAAAGACAGAATCTCATTTGCAAATGCTACGGATCTGAATTGGAATGTAGTGAAACCCGCATCTTCAATGACTTGGAAAATTGCCCTCGCATCCATCGCCTTTTTATTACTTGCCGGTGCAGGATTTTTAGGAATGAAAATGGGATGGTTAGAATCGAAATGGTCGCTGGAAAAAACATATAATACCTATTCAAACGCTATTGTCTGTGTGTATCACGAATTCCATATCGTGGCAAACCTGTTGAATGGCGAGCAAATCGTATTGGATATAGATAACGAAGGAAATTATCAGGGAAATTTTGCGCTGAAAGGAAGTGACGAAGCGGTTAAATTTACAAAATCAAAAAGCGGTACTGCTTTTTTGATTGATAAGAACGGCACATTAGCTACCAATCGCCACATCACCGTTCCTTGGGAGAATATACTTGAGAACAAAAGCCTTGTAGGTCTTCAACGTATCAATAATACGGCGATTAAAAACATAGTAGGAGAAACTGTGTATATAGGCGTAGTATATAACAAAACATCCATCTCGCGGATTTCCGACTTTGAGGAATGTTCCATATTGAGCCGCACTACGGATAATCGCGACAAAGATGTAGGCTTGTTGCGGGTGAAGAATGCCAAACAACTGCCACTTGAATTCACCCCTGTCGAATTAAACAAGGCTTTCTTAGACGGTAAGCAAATAACCATCGGTCAACCCATCTACTTGATAGGATATCCCTTAGGTCCTAATATGTTTATACTGACATCCATCGGATCGACCAATACCTATGAAGTAAAACTCACAAGTCAGGAAGGAGCGGTCAGCCAAATGCCGGATGCTTATAAATTCGGACACAATGCCATATCGTTTGCAGGGTCAAGCGGATCGCCCATATTCAACAACCATGGACAATTGGTAGGTATTCTAAATTCAGGGCTATCCGGAGCCGGTATTCAGGGTTATTCATGGGGTATATTGGCAAAACACATCAAAGAATTATATGAAAAAGAATAAGTTTGCTATAGTAATCTGCTTTGTTTTGGGATGTTTGTCGGCAAGCGCTCAAAGTTTGGTATGGTCGTTAAAACCTGAGTATGAAATCATATCGGAATTCAACGAAGGAATAGCAGCAGTCAGGAAAAACGGCAAATGGGGCTATATATCCGAAAATGGAAGGGAAATTCTTGCTCCTGCATACGATGCCGCCTTTCCGTTCCACGAAGGAATGGCTGTGTTAACCGATAAAGACTATATGCTTGTGGCCATTCTGAATCAGTCGGGCAAACTTATCCCCATAGAGGAAAAACTACAAATCGACAGCCGTTTTGCGGTCTTTAGCGATGGATTATTACTCGTCTCCGATGGCAAGAAAAAAGGATATCTCAATAAAGACGGGCAAATTTCAATTGATTGCAGATTTGACTTTGCACAACCTTTCAGCGAGGGTTTGGCAGCTGCTGTGCTGGATAGCAGGCAATGTTATTGCTGGTATTATATTGACACAAAAGGCAGACCGGTCTTTCACCTTTCCGACTTAAAGAAAAATATTTACTGGGCATTGGGATTTCACGAAGGAAAAGCGCTTGTCTTGCATAGCAAAGGCGCTCTGTTTGTCAACAATAGAGGGAAAGAGCAGCCCCAAAGACTGCCTCAAATAACTCCGCCCGACGATGCAATCCACTATTCCAAAGAAAGCCTTGTCTGTAAGGAAGGAATATTGACTTTCGACAACCTGTGCAGGGCAGTATCTTTCATCTCGAAAACAGGTATAATAACCGAATTCATGCCATCTGTTGCTACTATTGAGCCGGCGCTGGCTCAAACTGCAATAGTCATCAATGGAACTTCGCTTGCAAAAGAAGATGTAAAATGGCTGAACTCATCTACAGCAGTAGTGAAGACAAATGATTCGAAGTATGGAATATTGAAGGTGTTGGATAAGCCTGCATTGGCATTTTCACTCTCCGTAGATACGCTTATTGCCGCTACGGGAAATTCTGCCACTACCTACCTCAATATCCGGAATAATTCACAGATTTCGTTTGAAAAAATGGAAATCATGGTGAATGAGAATACACACATGGTCAATGCGCTAACAAGCGGTGGATCGGCTTCTTTGGAACTTTCATTCGAAAAGACAACGGGCAGTGAAATTGAATCGAAAGATATCTCAATTACTGCTTGGAGCAATGGTTTGCAAGTGGGAGAGAGTGAGAAAACGATATGGATTAAGAACGATTTACCATCACTCAGCATCAGCGTACCTGCATCTAAGGTAACGATACGGGTCGGACAAAATACTTATTCGATCGGAGTACAGGTGAGAAATCTTTCCGATAATCCGGTCAGTAACATACGTGTTACTGTCGACCGTCAAACACAAACGATAGCATACCTCAGTGGAGGAGAAAGCGCTACCGTACAATTCAGTTTCAACAGCCCGAATGCATCTACCGTACGAACATTTTCTATTTCTGCCGCTCCGCCGGATGCACCGCCTGTCACAGCAAGCGCAAGGGTTGCCATAGACGTGTCCCTTCCGCCACCGCCAACATTTTAATAAAAGATAATTATTTAATTTAAAAATATTAATTCTAAAAACAATGAATAAAAAACGATTATTAATTCTGACGATCTGCCTCTCAGCGATGACTTTATCGTTGTATGCACAAGGGAATGTGTCATCATCTCAGTCATATACGCTTAATTTCGGTATAAAAGCCGGAGTCAATATGGCTAATATCACCAATGGTGCAGCAGATATTAAATTCAGTCCGGGCATGAAAACCGATTTTCATGCAGGCGCGTTTGCAAACTTTCATTTCGGTTATCGCAATGAAGGAAGTCCGGCAGGTACGGGAATGATTGGACTACAGCCGGAAGTGCTCTACTCCCGACAGGGATTTACGATTGATGGAGAGGCGTATAACTTTGATTACCTCATGGTTCCGGTTATGCTTAAACTCTATCTCAGCGACGAATTTATCCTTGAAGCCGGTCCGTATTTTAGCTATCTGTTTGGCGTGTCGCCCAACTCAACGGTAATCAACGGCGCACAAATTTCTCTTTCCAACCTGGAAGGCGGAATGGACGTAGGATTGGGTATTGGAGCCGGATATGAAATGAAATCAGGACTGACTGTCGGAGCAAGGTATTTGCTCGGATTGTCGGATATGTCAACCAACCTCGCATGGAAAAACAATGTCATTGCCTTGTCTGTAGGTTGGATGTTTTAAAAAATGGATTATGTATAACTTAAAAAATAAAAAAGATGAAAAAGAATTTTGCAATTATTTTAGGCGTGCTATTTCTCGCCGCCTGTGGACCGGAAAAAGAGGTTGATATCAATTATCAACTAACGGCAAATGTAAGTGTATCCTCTGTTGTGCAAGGAATGAGAGTTGCAAACAATAAGGATTATTATACCAAAGACAGTAAAGACCCTGTTCAATTGACTTGCTTGGTTTATGATTCAAGGGGAAATTTGGTTTATGAAACAGAAAAGAAATTAGAGAACTTTTTTGAAGATTGGTCTTATTCGACAAGTATCGAGGGAGGTAATTATACTTTGGTAACCTGGGCCTGTATCTATTATAGCGGTAAACAGACCTGGGTATCAAAAGATAAAAATTCATTGTCTACACTAAAGCTTGTACTTAACAGCGACATTGACGCAACAACGAAACCAATTCTGGGTGTGGATAAAAAAAGTGTTTCCTTAAACGATTCGGAAACCGTTAAGCTTGATGTTCAAACGGTTGGTTGTTTCTTCTCCATTTGTTTTAATTACCCATCCACTACCAATGCGGATATAGTATATTGTGTGTCAGATGAAGACAGCGACACTTATACCGTGGATACCGGAAGAAGTGATTATTACGTAGATTCAGATGACGGTGCCTGGGAAATGATGTTTGAATTGGATAAAAAATATGCGGGCATATATTTTTCTGCATTTACGTTACCGATGGATCAAAATATCTTTTGGGCTGTGTTTGACAGCAATATCAATCTGCTCGATCCTCCGGGTGTAAATAGTTTCACTCTCAGGGCAGAGGCTGCTAAACATCAGTTTATAGATGTTGATATTGTTACAAAAGCCGTTACTCCTACTACTTTTAGAAGTTCCGGATTGCCTGAGAGCAGTGGTAAACAACAGGTGTTCGACGTCGGAAAAATGAAATCGGAATCGGCTCATAAATTATTGGATTCACTGCGCAGGTAAGGTAAAAAATACGTAACAAATTTGGTATGAACGCGTCGTATAAATATCTTCTGTTCCTCTTTGCATTTTGCATCCTGAGTGGTTGTTACAGATTGGCTGAGGATACGTATCATGATGATAATCCGCCGCCGGTTGTTAATGACACTACGGATTATGACCGCCAATGTATCTATCAGAATCTATGGACATACGAGCAGATGCGGGAACATTATCTTTGGGAGGAGTATATGCCGGATTCGACAAAACTTGATTACAGGAATTATCCCACAACTTTCTTTGATAAATTGTTATACAAAGGAGATCGGTTTTCGTGGATAGAACGCAACGACAGTTACAGGGGAAGTTCGCTTTACGACCGTTTGGGTTTGGAAACGGTAGCATATCTCATGCCATCGGGTAAAAAAGTCTACCGAACGGCGCTTGTTCTACCGGATTCCCCTGCCGAAAATGCAGGAATACGCAGGGGCGACTGGTTTGTTATTTCCAACGCTAACGCCGGTGGAATGAATATAGAAACCGGAAAGATTGACGGACTTGCTTTCCTGCCTGAAAAGAAATTGACTATATTGGCCAGCGAACGGGAATATACCGATGCAGTATCCTTAGATACGATCTATCAATTGCAAGGTAAAAAAATAGGATATCTTGTTTATAACTCTTTTGAGGACGGAATGGTGGGCTTCACATATCCCTACAGGGCAGAACTCAGAGATATCTTCGGCGATTTTAAAGATCAGGGTATTACGGACTTGATTATCGACTTGCGATATAACCCCGGTGGATATGTTTCGATCTGTGAAATGATGTGCAGCCTCGTATTGCCGGATGAATATCATGGTAAAGTGTCGGGATACCATTCATTCAACAGGAATCAAGCTGCCAAGCGCCTGAAAGAAACAGGAAATGAAGAAGATATTTTGTATTTTCCAACAAAAAACTTAATTGGAGACAACAATGTCGGATTGAGGAAAATTTATTGTATCATCACCCGTCGGTCGGCTTCGGCAAGCGAATCACTCATCCATTCGCTTGCCCCGTACATCGAAGTCGTCACCGTCGGTTCACCTTCTGTCGGTAAAAATGTCGGCTCATACCAACGCAAAAGCAATGACTACGAATGGCAATTGCAACCCATCACGTTTTACTACTACAACAAGGATCACAAAGTTGTTCCCGATACGGGAATCGTTCCCGATCTGCCGGTAGACGAAAATACGATAGGGGAATGGTATGATTTGGGCGACACAAGAGAAAAATTATTAAGTGTAGCCCTCGAAGATATCACTGGAGCTACAAATATGCGCTCGACAATCGAATATGGAAGAATTCTGCTGACGCCATCGAAAGACGAAGGCTTGTCGCGCAGGAGAGTGGAGGGCTTGATGCAGTAAAATAATAATAAATTAAATATTCAAATTAATAAACTGAAAAACAGATGAGAGCGATAACTATTGGTAGAGACGAATCTTGCGATATCATCATCAACAACGAACGCGTGAGCAGGTTTCACGCCAGTATCATTCCGGAAGGAAATAGATACATCTATCGAGATTCGAGCAGCAACGGAACAGTCATCAACGGAACGATGATCAGGAACAGCGACAAATACATACAGTATGGCGATCAAGTCTTGTTGGCAGGCAATATATCCTTGCCATGGAACCGGATACAGAGTACAGAGCCTACAAGGTATAACGGTGGAGGCGCTAACGACTATGAAAGAAGCTACTATCCATCGGCAGAAGGAGGATACAACGGCGGAGGATACGGTGGTGTCGAATACAAAACCGGTACGGGATTAATCGTTTTCGGTTATATCCTGTCCATCGTTGGCAGCTTGATTGCCATTATTCTGGCCATTATCCTGATTAGTGGAAAGCAAACAACTTTCGACGGAAAGCGGATATCCAAATATAAGCCCTCGTCCAAAATAAACGGATGGGTAATCATCGGATTAACCATACTTTGTTCGTTCGTTTGGCTTGCCGTTTTTTTGAGTTTGTAGAAGATTTTTTACACATTTGCTTGCTGAGCGTACCGGTCAAACAGGCGCTTTTTTGCTAAGGCTTTGTATTCCGTTCCGGGTCTTCCGTAGTTGCAATACGGATGAATACTGATTCCGCCTCGGGGCGTGAAAATACCGGTTACTTCGATGTATTTCGGATCCATCAAACGGATTAAATCGTTCTGTATGATATTCACGCAGTCTTCGTGGAAAGCGCCGTGATTGCGGAAACTGAAAAGATAGAGCTTTAAACTTTTACTTTCAATCATACGGACATCGGGAATATAGTCGATCAGAATGGTTGCAAAATCCGGTTGACCCGTAATAGGGCAGAGGCTGGTGAATTCCGGACAATGGAATCGCACCCAATAATCATTGTCCGGATGCTTGTTGACAAAAGTTTCCAGCACTTCCGGAGCATAATCCTGCCTGTATTCGGTTTTACTGCCAAGCAAAGTAAGGTTGTTTTTTTCTGTGTTCATTTTTATATCTTGTAATTATTTTTAATGTTTAAACCGTTTTCCGATGCGATTCCACCTGATTTTTTCCAGCTCCTTATCTTTTGAAAAATAAATCATTACAGCTTTACCGACAATCAAATCTTTTGGCACAAATCCCCAATAGCGACTGTCGATCGAATTACTGCGGTTGTCGCCCAAAACAAAATAGCTGTCGGTTTTGAATACATAATCCTCTTCTGATATACGAGAGTATTGATTGTCCTCCGCTCTTTCAATTCGTATAACATGTTGGTATAAACTTGTATTCACCGAATCCAAGTATATGGACAATCCCTTTTGGGGTGTTGCTACGGGTCCATAATTGTTTATTGTCCATTCAAGACTTTTAAGCGGAAAATCCAAAGTATAATCTGTTTTCGGAACAATCACTGTAGGAGGAGCGATAATCGCACAGTCATTGATGTATACCATGCCGTTATGAAGTATTACGGTTTCGCCCGGAAGTCCAATGCATCTTTTTATCAATTGGGTGCCTCCACCGTCGGGATGGTTGAATACAATCAAATCGTTACGGCGGATATTCTTTCTCCCGATTTTGCTGACCACTATCCGGTCGCCTGCATATATTTCATTTTCCATACTGCCGGTAGGAATCAGGCAAACATCAGCTATCCATATCTGCCCTGTCCGTACTGTCAAAAACAGTAAAGATAACCACAGTAGTATTTTTGCAATATATTTAGCCGCTTTCATAACAAAATTTCTGCAAATGTATTATAATATTTTGAAAATTTGCGTAATTCAAACCCTTTGTTTACATTTGCATACAGAAAGTAGTTGTGTTGAATTTGATTATGATAGCATTGATGTCTTATAGTAATTCTGAATAAAACGATTGTAAACCAATAATTTATAAAATTATATTCACATGAAAAAAACATTACATGTTTTGTTGGCAAGTATCGTGTCATTTTTATTGGTACAGTGCGACACAAATACGACAACGAAAACAATCTCCGGTGATACCACCGTTATCAAACTTGATTTTAAGGCAGAAAAAACGAATGTACACGAAATCGGGCTGATCGATGATATTAAGCTGCTGCGTCTCGACTGCGAAGAAGTCATCGGAGAAATCCGCAAAGTTGTTCGCCACAACGATCGACTGTACCTGATGGATAGTCAAACGTCGAAAGTATTCATATTCGACGTCGAAGGCGCTTATATAAACCACATTGCAAGAAGAGGGCAAGGACCGGAAGAATACCTTCAGTTGGTGGATATTTTTGTTGATCCGGCAGATGCAACGTTGAATTTGGTAAGCCGCTTGGATAAAAAAGTGTTGAAGTTCGATGCCGACGGCAGTCGTCTTCTAAAGATAGAAAGAACGCCTAAATCCTTTCATAATCTGTTGATAACTGAAGATGGATACCTCGGTTATATGAATAATTTTAGAGAAGACAGCTCGCAGCCGTATAATGTGTGGACAGTTACTCCCAAAATGAAATTGGGAGAAGGTTTCTTTGAAATCGATCCGTCCTGGTCGAGCAAAGGATTTGGCGATGGGAGTGTTTTTTCGAACTATGGAGACCTTGTCTATTACATTACGCTCATGGATTTCAATATCTATGCTTTTCGGAATGGGGAACTCTCCATACCCTACCGGTTCGATTTGGGCGCGCTTGCCTGGCCCGAAGACAAAAAGGATTACAGCGAGTACGAGAAAGTGCGGGGCAGTCTTGAATATCCTCACATCCTGCATTTTTATTATTTTCAGGAAACGGAAAATCATTTGATAACAAATATAGTAAGAGAGGGACAAGATTTGCTGGGTGTTTACGACAAGCGGAATGGAAAAACATACATAGCAAAACTTGAGGGCTCATTTGTCGAATCTGTCTTTTCTTTTGGTCGTATAATCAGTTTCGATGAACATGCGATTTATACGTATATTGATGCAAGTAGTATGAGTTTTTTCCGGAAAGGAGGATACGAAGGAGATTTGGAGGAGAGATATCCCGAGCAAGTCAAGCGCTTGCGCGAGAGGTTTTCCGAAATTGACGAGGAAGACAATCCTTTTTTGGTAATCTATACGATAAATTGAAGGGAATTTTGATTGCATACACTTCTGTATGGATTCCGTCATTTATCTTTTTTGGCCACTCCCATAAATAGCGGTAGGAAGCAAAACGTTCCGAAAAGCGAAACGACCAATCCGCCGATGGTTCCCGCTGCCAAAGGATACCAAAATGCTTCTTTGTAATCTCCAACCATGAACGGGATAAATCCCAAAACGGTAGAGACCACTGTCAGGAAAATCGGGCTGATCTTGGCATCCCAAGCCTTGATGTATGCTTTCATCGGCGACAGTTTCCATTTTTTTCGGATATTGTTGTATTCGTTAAGCACATAGATATTGGCGTTTACGGCTAAACCGCACAAAAGAACGAAAGCGGCAAATCCGCCCGAATCGAACCGCAGTTTGAACAGGTAGAATGTGAGGAAAATACCTATAAATGATATTGGAATAACAAAAATGACTGCAAACGGCTGTTTCAGAGAATTGAACAGAATGCTGCACATGAAGTAAATGATTACAAAAATCAACAGCAACAGGACGTATTGTTTCTTGTTGTCCCTTCCCCAATTCCAATATTGCGATTCACTTTTGATGGAGTAGCCCATCGGTAGTTTTGACCGAAACTCTTCAATGTAGTTTTCCAGCGTTTTTCTTCCCTGTTCGAAAGCGCCTACGTATTCATATTGAATACAGAGCCGGTATTGCTGGTTTTCTTTGACAATGTTTTGCGGCGCTTGGGTCTTTCGCAATTCTGCCAGTTCTATCAGCTTGTATTCCTTGTCGCTTCCGATTTTTCCGGGAATATGTTCCATACTCCAGATGTCGTATTCATTTGATTGCTTCGAATGAAGCACCATTCGTTCCATACCGTATTCTCCAGGGAGATAACCCGCCGGAATTTCTTGCCCAAACATCGGCTGCATGGAAGAAAACAATTGGATTGGTTGTATGTTTTCCTGTGCCAAACGTTCGAGATCCAAATCGAAAATAAATTCCCGGTAATCATCTTTATACCAACTAAACTCCGAATTGATAATCACATCATTAATCCTGCGGTTATCGAGTAATTTCGACTTAAATGCTTCGGCCAAGTCCCACAATTCGTCGTAATTGAAGCCGTACATCAACACCTTGTAATTTCCGGCAGACTCCCGAACATCGTTGTTAAAACCGGTGTCGCTAAGTCCGTAAACGCTCCAACTGCCGCCGCCCAATTCCATGGCTTTGGTTGTGATATTTGCTTTCAACATATAGGGAAAACCGCTGCGTTCGCTTGCTTTTGTAAAACGGATACTGATGCTGGCTTGCCGGGCGCTGTAGATATTGGTCTGAAACTGCCGCACTTCCGGATGTTGACTGATGTAGCTTTCCATGCGTTGTATGAGATTATTCATCTGCCGGATGGTAGAACCATTGGGAAGCGTAGCTGTCACATGCAGACTTACTTCTTCCTCTCTGTTGCCCCAATAACTGCCCTCCATCACTTTTTGGGCAAAGAGGCGTAGCGTTCCTCCCAACCATGTATTGACATGGTTCTTCATTTTTTCCTTGTAAAAAGTGGAGCCTATGGTTTTGTTATATAGCTCTGCCGGTTTCCCTTCGCCGTCTATTTTGTCGGGCAAGAGATGAACGGGCAGGCCAAAAGCCAATACAATAAATATACAGACAGGAACCCGCCAACGCCAAGTGAAACGGCAGAAAGCAGTATAGAAACGACGGAATTTTATTTTCAATCTGAATGTCATTCCGCGCTTGACGCGGAACCTCCTGAAAAACAGCAGTCCCTTGCTTTCCCCCATTCTCAACTTATCAATCAAAGCGGGAACGAGGAATAGAGCGATAAACAGGGAAACTGAGAGATTGACAATGATGACCATCGCAAAATCCTGCAAGTTCAGCCGAATCCTTTCGTCCATGAAAAAGATGATTGACAATGAGGCAATGGTGGTGACGGTTGCCGTCAGAATGGCAAGGAAAGCCTTTTTGTTACGGCGTCGGATAATCTGATCCGACATGACAATCGTATTGTCTATCACCAAAGTCAGGGAAATGGTAATGCCTGCAAGGGAATAAAGTTGTATTTCCAATCCACCGAAATAATAGAAAATAAAGGCAATGGCGATATTCATGAATAGCGACAGGGATATCATCAGCAGGTATTTGAGGTTTCGATAAATAACCAATACAAAAACCAACAGGATAATAAGCGTCAGACTTGAACGAAACCAGACTTTGTCCAATTCGTTCCGGATATATTCCGTAGCATCGTAACTCAAATGGATTTCATAGCCGGCAGGAAAAGCGTTTTCGATTTCCTTTAGTTTTTCCTTTATCTTTTTACTCAAATCCAACTGATTGGCGCTTTCTTCCGAAGTAATGGATAAATAAATGGAATTCAATCCGTTGATGCGGTAGTAGCTGCGTGCCTCCTGTTCGCTATGGGTAATCGTAACCAACTTATCGAGGGTGATTTGCCTTCCTCCGATATTTTTGACAATAATTTTTGCAGGATCAAAATCGGCGGCGCTGCCTTCTTTCGGCATGAGCGACAGGCGAATCCATTCCAATGAATCGATCATCGCCGTTCCAAAAAACTCCTTACTGAAAGCATTTTGAATGGCAGACTGAACATCCCGTACAGTGATATTGAGCGTTTCCAACTGTTTGTAATCGTATTCAAGCCGCCACTCCATCAGCATTGCTCCGCTGACATCAATCTTGTTGATACCGGGTATTTGCGCCAATTTCGGTTTGATGTTATTTTCCGTATAAAGTTGTATAACGATGGGGTTTGCGGGAGCATTGACCGTATAACTGAGAAAGGGGCGGTTGGCTTTCTCATCCGATTGACTCATGGAAATATAGGGATACGAAGTTCCTGCCGGCAGGAAGGGCCAGGTTTGCCGGATAATGGTAGATACTTCAAAACGTGCAATGTCGATGTCGGTGTGTTTATTGAAGCGGAGAGATATGCGTCCCCAGCCGTTTCCGGAAGTAGAACGGATACTTTCTACGCCTTTGATTCGCGCCAGCATCGCCTCTAATTTGGAAGTCGCTTCCATCTCTATCACGCGCGAAGCGCTATTCGGCAAGTTAAAATTAACGCTCACTTCCGGCAAGGTTTGCGAAGGCGCTAACTTCACGGGCAGTAAAGGCATGAGCGCCAATCCCGCCAAAGTCAGGCAGAAGAAAACCAAAATTACC
>Ga0082212_10002031_pt1 | contig 29735 bp, 10 predicted proteins | sample TergutNt197P3_FD_71548 | JGI IMG/M metagenome (GOLD analysis project Ga0082212, IMG submission 71548) | Neocapritermes taracua P3 segment gut microbial communities from Petit-Saut dam, French Guiana - Nt197 P3 | ecosystem: Host-associated > Arthropoda: Insects > Digestive system > Gut ...
GTCCCAAACAGCACGCACTTCTTTGTCGTTAAAAAATCGTATGGATACTTTGCTCATATCAATTTTCCATTTTCTTGAGTTTTCTTTTAATTCTTCAATAACGTATGGCACTGGCATAAATAAACCAGTGTGGTTGCCATTGTAATCCTACTAAAAATACTGACCGAAATTGCCGGAGTTCGTTTGTGGAATATTGAGAAACAGGTTAAAAAGTCAGTGTTGGTTGTATTGGCTATCGATACTCTTTTCCAAAGATTCAAATTGGTCAGTATCTTCTTTGAGTCTGGCAATAATTCTCTTTGCTATCATAATTGCTTCTTCAGGTAAATCAGGTGCACGTTGTGATCGTTCTAATGATCCATGAGAACTCTCATGGCAAAACCTATTGATAAGTTCAACAGTGTTTTTGTCCGATGGAAAGAAACGAGATAGCTCACTGAAAGCATTAGGTGTGTCTGGATATTTGAAAAACAAATGAATCTCAAGAAACCTTCGCACAATGTTACCAAAATTGACAATTAAATCGAGATTGCTGTCATCATCCCCTTGGATTTTGGAACAGTCGAGAATCTTTGAGAAGAGATAATTGTACTCAGTGGCATATTCTTTGAGATATTCAGGCATTGACTCAATAATGGACGATCCACCACATCTATTTATCACGTAATACCGCTTTTCAATATTTCCAAGTTTCCCAGAGTGTTTGATCTCATGGGCGTTCAACCTGTTTAGGTATTTAAGAAAATCGAGATTATGGGTCGATACGAACAACTGTGAAAAGTTGTTTTTCTTAACTATTTCTGTCAATATCAAACTGTAAACAAAAAAAACATGATTACTGTCTAAACTTGATATGGGATCATCAATCCAAATAATAGGCATTGTGGATTTCGTATCGACATCATCGAGTTTTGCCATAAAATAACAGAAGGCAATGAGGCTACACTCCCCTTCACTCAAATTGTATGCCGGTTGATCTCCACGTACAATCTGAAAACGTATTTGAGCATCGCTTTCTTCGTCTTTGGTCGCAGTTAGAGTCAAAAAATTATGACCGAAATAGTCGTTCAGATATTTTTCTACCTGCTGTGCAGCTAACTTTTCATCGTGGCGTTGTTGACGTTTTTCGTGAATTTGTTCTATTATCTCCTTAATATCAGTTTGAATGCGCCGGCAATCGTAGCGGTGCGTCTCGTCGTCGGCTAATTTTTGCAGCGTTTCGATGTGCTGTTGCGCCAAAGCGGCAACGTCCTTCGCCCAATCTTCCCAATAGCGTTTCTCGCCGCACTTTTTGACAAGCGTGGCATAGAGAGCGTTTTTCCAAAGTTTAATGTCGTCATACGTAAAACCGAGCGTCTGCTGGGCATCGCTCGGTCTCGGTTCGCTATCGTGAACTCGTGTGCTGGTTGCCGACCCGATGAAATGAACTTCGATTTTCTCCGGTGCTTTACCATCCAGTTCGCACACGTTGATTTGATTTTGAAATTGGTCATCGTGCGCTCGCAGTGCTTGCAACACGCCCCAGACCATTTCATAAGCCTCACTATCGTTGAGGGCATCTTCCGGCTTGGTTCCCGCCTTAATCACAACCGGCAGAATGATATAGCCGTACTCTTTGCCTTCGGCTTTTCGCATCACTCGACCGACGGACTGCACAACATCAACTTTGGATTTCCGGGGCGTGAGGAACATTACGGCATCGAGAGCGGGAACGTCCACACCTTCGGCAAGACATCGGGCATTGCTCAAAATGCGACATTCGTTTCCCAGAGTACCGGCTAAATTGTCCTCTTTCAACCATTGCAACAGACGAGTTCTTTCGAGGGAATTCATCGTGCCGTCGACGTGTTCGACTTTGCAGAGCAGTGGCGAGTGGTGAGTGGCGAGCGATGAGTTCTTTTTACTCGCTACTCGCCCCTCATCACTCGCCACTTTCCCAAGATACTCCGTAATGATACCGGAAAATTGCGATTGAAACGTTTGGGACTGTTTGATCGAGGTTGTGAAAGCGACGGCACGGTGCAAAATTGGTTTACGTCCATCATCGTATTTACCGGCAAGAGCATTCCAGCAGCCGATAATTTTTGCAGGATCGACGAGCGGGAGTTCCTTCTTTTTCTTGCCGGTTGCAACGGCTGCCGCTTCGATAAACGGGGACATATATTCATCGACACCGAGTATCACGACTTTGTAATCCGAGAGTAATCCCTGTGAAACCGCTGCCGAAAAACCGAGATAGTAAAAAACCTTACCGTAGTGGTCTTCGTTGTCCATCGACCAGAGGGGAACATCACGTTCCTTTGCCTTCTGCTTTGAATCGGCAGAATAGAGTCTCGGCGTAGCGGTCATATAGAGTCGCTTTTTGCCTTTGATAGTGTTATTGTCATGCACTCGAACGAAATGCGACTCTTCATCGCCTTCCAATCTTGCACCGGTGGTGCGGTGGGCTTCGTCGCAAATGATGATGTCGAACTCCGGCTTGGAGTGGTGAGTAGCGAGTGGCGAGTTCTGGGCTTTGCTAATCACATCAATAGATTGGTACGTTGCAAACACGACCGTCATTTTTTCGTTACTCACCACTCGCAACTCACGACTCAATACTTCCCAATCGGTCGTTGCCGGTATCGCAAGATCATCCGGCGAGAGTGGTGCGGAGTCTTCATGCTTGCCGATTTTCACATCGGAGCAAACGGCGTAACAGTGCAACGGCAGAGCGGACTCGGCAGTCCACTCCCGGAGCGTTTGCGAAAGCAATGACAATGATGGAACAAGAAACAATACGAGACCGCCTACACCGGCATGCTCTTCGGCAATTTTCAGAGACGTAAATGTCTTGCCCGTTCCGCAAGCCATGATGATTTGTCCCCGGTCTGCCGTCTTGAAACCATCTCGGACTTGGTCGAGTGCCGCTATTTGATGTTCTCGAAGTTGTTTCTTCTGGTGGAAGTGGACTTTCGGTTTGTCGGGATTGAATTGCGACCAGTCGATGGGACTCTGTTCAAGGTCGTTGATGTCGAGTCGCTGGACGGAAACGGGCTGATCGTGAATGGCATCGTTGGCATGTTGACTCCATTTGGCGGTTGTCGAAACGATGATTCGCCGGGTGAACGGTTTTTTTGCCGAGCGGACGAGGAAGGAATCAATGTCGCTTCGCTGGATGGTATCCGTTTCGGCATAGCACTTGCACTGGATGGCAGTATAACCGTCGTCGTGTCGATTTTTGGCAACGATGTCGATTCCGGTATCGGGTTCGTTGCCTTTTTCTTGCCAGTTATTCCAAAGCCACACGTCGCTGAATTGTTCGCTGTTGAGCGGGTCGTGCAGAAAGTATTGCCGAATCAGTTCCTCGAATCGGCTACCCTGGTCGCTATTGGAAGTAGCAACGGCTCGGATTTTATCGATGAGTGAACGAATGGCGGACATACGGCGGTGCGGTTTGGCAACGGGATCATTGTACTGAAAAACTTGGATATTGCAAACTGAGAAGGCTTTGCGTCGGTGCCCCTTATCCGACAAACGTCATCAAATCCGGGCACACCAAACGGCGTTCGTCAAGGACGAGCCAATGCTGTTTCCGGTAATTGTACCAGTTTTGTAAGTCAATCATTTCGACTCGCGGCGGTTCTTTTGGGACATCAAAATCAATTGCGGCAATACAACCGCGCCCGGGCTCGCCGGTGAATTTCGCAAATGTTGCGTCTTCAAGCGGGACAACTCGTGTTTGTTGACTTGGTCCGGCATCGACGATTTCCGGTCGATGAATCGAATGTCCATGACACCAACAACGCATTTTATTTGCATTGAGAAGTTTTTGCAAAGAATCCGAACCGCCTTCACCCTGAATGCTCGACGGTCCCTGATGCGTGATGAGCAAGTCCATCGTCGGATTGTTTAGGAACCGCTTTATCGCAGATTGGTCAAGATACGCCATGTCGTGATATTCTGACCTGCGTTGATCACGTTCGATTCCACCGATGCCACCGACGATTTTATCCGACGCAGTCCGGCAACGAAATCCGCTCGGCAGGTAACGAATAAAACCGCCCGAATCGACCGTCGGCAATTGATGGATGTCAAGAATCGCGTCGGGCACAACGGTTGGAATGAGCGTCTGTAGGTGCGAAAACCCTTCATGGTTACCATGAACCATAACGACCGGACAGGTCAGTCCCAAACCATCGTGATCCACCGGCTCGAAGATCATTCGCAACCATTCGGGAAATGGATTGACCGACCATTGATACAGGAATTCCAATTCGCAAGGATTTGCCTGACCGTGCCGCCGCGTTGCTTTATCGAGTTGGTCTTCTGACGTAAATGTTCCGACATCACCACAGAGAAACACCGCCTCGAACGTGACGTTGTGCTCTCGTTGCCAACACGCAGCCATACAAAGAGCAAGTTGCAAATGACCATGTGTATCGCCAATGACACAAATGGGTGAGGTCATGGGGAAGTCGCTCCGTGTTAAATGGGGTTGGTAAAACCAAGAGACCTTCCGTGATTCTACATTATGATCAACCACCGTTCAATGATGAGTGTTCTCTTCATTTCCCACATGTCGAACAACTGCCTTTGTATGTCGTGGCGGCGGAAGTCGGTTGATAGGAAGGGTGGGCTTCTCGGTACGTCGCAAACGACGGCACAGGCGTTGACCGCCCCGTGGGAGTGGGTGTTGGTTTGCGATGTTCCGCCGCTTTGTATGCCGGACATTTTTCGCTGCAATTCCGCAGGCAAGTGTTGGACTGTCCCGCTTTGCATTTGATCGACCGACTGAACACGCTCCCCGCACAAGGGACGGTTTGGATGTCTGCATGAACGCAAATTCTACTCATCGTTGTTCCTCTCCATTATCACCAAAAAACAGAAATGGGGGGATATAGATTCCCTTCCATAGACTTTGGATTGTTCGGTCTTTCCACTTTTGCCATTCCTCCCGTGCCGGTAAAAAATTCGCCGGTGTGGTGTTATTCCATGAGATAAAGATCGGCGTTGTCGGCAATTCGTCCAGACATCTGCCGATGGTGTAATCTTCATCTCTTCGTACCACGTAGTTTGCATAAATACTGCTGTGAGTGTTGTAATGTCTTCCGGCAACGGGATTTTGCCAAGTCTCGCCGGAGAAAAATTGAAAATAATCATCCCGCATGTCGTCCAGCAACGTATTTCCGTACCAGTCTTGAATGGTGATGCGAATGTGTTTCACGTCTTTCGGGTACGAAAAATATACATGCGCCCTCGCACTGAAATGCTCCAGTGTGAATTCATCCATCAGTTCCCATTTTGTCTTGACGTTGTTGTCTGCTCGTCCTTCGATCAAGACCCGGTGCGGAACAAGGTAGTCTTCATAGACTCCCGGATCGAATCGAAACGTTGAGTTGCTGGTATTGCGTATGAAAAACGTCGGTTTATTGAAAATTGCCGGGACAGACATCGGATTGATGCACCCTAGAACCGGTCGCACGTCGGGAAGTGTGACAAGTATTCGCAACTGATCCTGCGTGCTGGGGCGTGTATGATTGCTTTTCCAACTATTGGTTTCCGGGGCATAATACCATTTCAGGAGTGACTTATTAGCGACATAGAATCGGTTATCACCTACGTCTCTCGTGAAATAGATTACGCCGGTATTCGGGTCTGTCCGCGTTTCGATGTTCGGATGGAACCAAGTGGAATCATTCTCGTAGCCGGAGTCATATCCGCCAAAACCCTTCAATTCCCAAATATCGCTGGCTTCCTGTGCTTCATAGTTGTCGCCGAAAAACGTCAGGCACCGGGCGGTATAGTAGTCGATGGTGTAATAGGGATTTTGGTTACCATCGCCGCTGTCATCAGGGACTTTGTCTTTGCCGAGTGGATGGGCGAACCGAATGCCGGTGGAGATGTCTCCCAGATAATCGTATTTCATCACGCCGACATCTACATCGGTCAGCGATGGATCGAGTAACAACACTCTCTCTTCCAAAAACTGCCAGTGATAGGTCATTTCGGGATGATCTGCTAATGCCCATGATTCGGGGCGAATAATCGGAGAATCGAGTAATTGAAAATGCGTGAGCGCACCCGACCACCGAAAAAACAATTCCTTCGCCGTAACGGGTGTATCCAGATTGGCAACGCAAGGGATTCCCGCTCGGTATTGGGTATCGCCGAATGACAGGGAATTGTAAATATCCTCTTCGGGTTCGGCATAGTCTTCTGCATCGGACGAGTCAAAAATCTTTGTATCCAGATTGGCAACGCAAGGGATTCCCGCTCGGTATTGGGTATCGCCGAATGACAGGGAATTGTAAATATCCTCTTCGGGTTCGGCATAGTCTTCTGCATCGGACGAGTCAAAAATCTTTTCATATTCGGCAGAGTATTCGGGCAACCGCAATAGTTGCACCGAATGTTCGGTTGTGTCGGTGCGCCAGTATTCCGATACTTGACCGAATCTTGGACGGTAGAACAATATGCCGTGAACTTTACGTTCTTCTCCGAATTGCAGTCTTGCGGCAATAGCGGTGGTGAACTTGAAATCTTCCATTCGTTCCGGTGTCATGCGGCTTGCGTCGGAGCTGGAGTTGTCCTTGAAAATCCGCAAGAGATGCGGTGCGAAATAGGACCGGGTGAGAAAGAACCACCAGAAAATATCCCCTACGATCAGCGAACCGGTGGAACTTTGAGGACGCAATACCGGTTGGAAGTCGGTGGAACTCAATACGGCAAAACGTATCCATTCATCGCCGATGCTGTAGCCGTTCTGCATGAATGTCCGGTACGGTACGAGTTGGGCGGTGATGTCGAGATCACTCTCCATGTCAACGTTGATCAAATCATCCCGGAGGATCATGATATTGTTGAGCGGCAACGTGAAGTTGGGGGCAATGAAATCATCTTCGGGGTCACGTTCCCAATAGAGTTTTTGCAGGTACAGATGACAGTCCTCTTCGGATTGGGCGAACAGATAAACTTCGTCAGTGCATTTGTAGGCATTATTGACGGCGTGCAGGACATTGGTGGTCGCAAGTGCATTGGGGGAAATGATCATTGTCGTACAATGGTAAAAGTGAAAAACGGATACATGCGAGATTCGTTGGTCGATTCTTTTTGGTAGTACAGGGTGATACTCGTGACGGTGCGGTTATTTGATTCAAGGCTGACGCTGCTGTTCGTACCGGTTTGTGAAACGCTTGACCAAGAAAGCGAGTAACCGGAACGAGTGAGAGCAAAGAGTCGGTTATTGGGGGCAGACTCGCCGTTGATGGTCAGACTATCACAGGCAACATTGACCGAATAGTCATTACTGACAACGACCGCTTCGCCGTATTTGACGCTGACGTTATTGACTCGGATGTCTTTGTAAGTGATATTGACTCCGGGAAACTGTTCGAAGAGTTGGATTTCCCCGGCGATGGCTCGGATTCGTTCGGCACCATTCCTGATGTCAGCGGTATCGGCGAGTCCGGGGATAGAAATACGAAGACTTCGCACATTTGTCCGGTTGACGTTTCGGTAAAACTGTCTGCCGCGATAGTCGTCGAAATTGTATTCGCCGGTGTCTTCCCATGTTTCGGTGTTGAGTTCATAAACCCACCGGCGTTTCGATGTCGGGTGGGTCAGAGCGATTTTATCCCGGAGTGGATCGGTGTTCTGGTGGTTCGCATTGAAAACACGCATCCAGTCATGGGCAACGGCATTGATGGCAGCAGTGTCGCCAAGTGGATTGCCAGCGGTATCGTAGATGATGTCTTGCCCGATATTTTTCCAAGTGCCGTTTGCGTAGCGGATGAGCCGGTAGTCGTGATTATCGGTGTCCACCCGCAATATCATCGTGCCGTCAATGACTTGGTACGGGTGTTCGGCACCATAGATCACCTGCTGGGCAAGGATGGCGAATTGGTTGAGTTGTGCGATGGCATCGGCATTGAATTCGAGACTATTCAAACCGGGCAGTACCCCTTGTCCCAGATACCGCCAGGCACTCACGAGGGCTAACGGGCTGTAGTTGTTGACGGTGAGGAGTTGCGAGGAGGTTGTCAAATTGTTGCCGGAAGTTTCAACGGCAATGGCACCGGCAGTGGAATGTGTCTCGACGATGCCGGTGTCATATCGAATACCGATGATTTGAATGGCAGCATCCAGCGTTACTCCCAGACAGGCGATTCCCGATGAAAATGGCATGAGATTATTGACCGCATCATTCACGAGGCGATAATTCCAATAGTGGGTGGCGTTGTAATAGCCAACTTCGTCAATCCCATCGAGCATGGCGTAGGTGCCGCTCCCCGAAAGTTCTACTTTCGGCAAGAGTTTGCCATCGCTGACAGAGACGACGATGTATGAACTATTGCTATCGTTTCGGGCGATGTAGCGGACATTGCCATAGCGGGTATTCAGTTGCTGTCCTGTCTGGTTGCCTCGTTGAATGCTATTGATTCGTTGCAGTACGGGAAATCCTTCGTAGAATTGAAACTGTCCGACGTTAAAATTGCCGTTGACCGTACCGGTGGTTGTGCTTCCAGAAGCATTGCGAACCTGCGTGATGCTGATTCGCACTTTGCTCCATGGACGCGGGGACACGGTTGCATAGTCCATGACAATATCATTCTGGGCGTAACTGGACGAGAGGGTGTTGTAGTCGGTGACGGCACTGATGGTTTCCCATCGGTTGATTCCGTCCAGCCAACCTTCGATCAGAAAACCACAAGCAATATTCCGGTCTCCGTGTGCGGTATAACTCCAACTGCGGATCATGCGGGGGCGGTCGAAGTTGACGGTAAAAGCGGCAGTGTTTTGCCGGTCATCGTAAGTCGCCTTGTTGTAGAGTTTGTTTGTGGAAGCGTTGAATGTCACCGGAACAGATTCTCTGTTATTACGGCTGAACATGGGATAGTCGGAGGCGGTGGTGAGGCTGGCGACTTCTTCATCCGCCATGTTGTTTTCCCGATCATTCGCCGCCATCTGGGGGACAATTTCATTACGAATCAGAACGGGGTGATAAACGGAAACGTTGAAAGACCCATCAATGTTCCGATTCGGGCTGCTCAACCATGTTCCTGCGGCGATAGAGTTCGGCACCGCACTGCGGATGTTGACCGTATGGACTTCAAGCAATCTTGCAGAATCTGGTCTCCGTTCCATTTTTGCCAAAAAGTCGCCTGCCGTGTAGGAAGCGGGTGGAGTGCATGTAAAAGCCGTTCCACCGTTATGCCCTTGAATGGAGATCACGGCATCAGGATTTGTGAGTAGCCAGTGGTGCTGAAGCCAGTTATTGTCGTACTGTAAGTAGGAATCGTTCACTCGCAAAAAATGTGGATGCCGCACTTCAAATCGAATCGTGACGGCTGTGGCTGCGACCGATTGTGTGGTGACTCCTGTTTGATTTTGATTGTGAATATACCGTGAGTAGCTTTGAAATGTCAAAACAACTTCATACTCTCGGTTCAGAAAGAGTGAACCCGAACTGAAGATCACGTCTCTGCCGTTTCGTAAGTCGTTGTACGCCAATCCGGTACTCGTCGACACTCCGGTACCGGAAGTCGATACACTCTGATTGGCACGGACATGGATTGCTGCCGTGTTGTTGGGATCGACCGTCGGAGTAATGTATTTCCAAGCGGTGCCGTTTGTGCTTACCGAGTTCGCCGTCATGGTTTTCGTGAACGACCAATTGGCATTGTCACCGGTAGGACGATTGTTTGTTCCTGTAACCTCGAAGTTCAGTTCGATATTACGGAAACAAGTAATACTGATTTGAGAATTGTCGGTTACGGTTGCAAATGTGAAGGAATTACTGGCAGTGCTCACTTGCGTGTTGGTCACGTCTCCGGTGTAGGTAATCGTGATTTCGTCATAAATGGTGCCGGGCGGTTCATTGCCGTCTGCGACACCCGACGGCGGAGTTGTCCCTAATATCCGGCGGCTGATCGTGTGATTACTCGGCGTATTGTGCGTGTAGCCGTATTCCGATGATGTTCCGTAGTTGTAACGTTTGATATAAATAATCTGCTGATAGTTATTCGCCGGTGTCAGTAGGACGTAGTTTTTGCTGACCTGAAAGTATTTGTCGACACGGACTTCGACGTTGACGATCACCCGCTTGATCCCGGACTGCACGATAAAAGTGAAATGATTGACTCCAAGTAACTTGTAGTCGTCCAGAAGCCGCAAGACGGTCGTCGTGTTTCGAACTCCTTCCAACACGCCTATCGTAAAATGTTCGGAGGGAAATCCGACGATCCGCCAATAGCGGTCTCGAATGATGTTTAGAACGATGGAGCGGTTCTCTTCATCCAAGGAGATATTCAGGATTCGCGTTTGCCCATTGACGGAAAGGGGCACCGCATAGTCCAAAATCACCGGAACGATATAAGGTTCGTCCGAAGTATCGGTCGCAAAGAGCAGGGTCAGATTGTAGAGACCGTATGTGACAAACGTGCTGCTTTTACGTACATGCACAATATCGTTCCCGGCACCGCCCGTGATGGGCAAGCCGCTTCCAAGTGTCCCTCGTAATTTGACGGTATCGTATTCATAAAGCATCCAATGTCCATTGCTTTCCACACTGGCATTTTGCGAGTATTCATTCTCTTCATTGAGAACAACGGGTTGCGGCATGACTCGCAGCGTCGTTGCCCGGTCTTGAAAGACAAGCACTTCCTTGAGCCCTTGCGCATCTTCCCGAACCGGTGGACGACCGAGAAACAATATTGGGTAAGTGATGAGTTTGTTTCCGGTGGTCGAGACCAGCCGTCCGTCGAGTGATTGTACCTGTACGCTTTCGCAACCGATTGGTCTGTCCTCGAAAGTAAGCGAAAATATCTTGAACTGATGCGTGGTATTGTGGGAGACCGCTATTGTGCTTCCCCCATCAATATACGTGCAGTAAAAGCCGATATAAAACTCATCAACTAACTGGAGGTCGGGAACCTTGAGTAACGCATCGATTTGGTTCACGCCGTCAAAACGTAGGTTGGAAATACTTCCCAGAAATATTCGACCGGCTGTCCCGAAGACGCTGGTGCTGGTATTGAGTGCCGCTTGCAACGTCAGTTGCGACCGACGTGGAGAAGTCTTTTGTGTGTCCCAACTGTCGTATCGTTGGGCGACCTCAATCCCTGCCTGAATCCGAATTCCTTCCAAAAGACTTCGGGGCGAGATTCGTAATTGTAACCGGTTGCTATTTTGGGATCCGGCGGTCACGGTTGCAAAATTGGCAATGGAAAAATCTTTCAGCCCTTGCAGCAATATGTTCCGCGGAGTCGTGATCCCGGTGCCGACAATGTCGCCCGAAGTATTTGTAACAAATTCTACTCTCATACAATTCTTTCCAAAGTTTCTGCATTGAAATCCATTCGCCCTTGTCGATCATCAAAGACGTGCAGTACGCCGTTTGCTCCTGTAACAACCCGATCACCACCCTCGGTAAAGGGGCTACGGATGAAATCGAGCGATTCGCCGAACCGAAAATCCCGATGATCACAATGGTCTTCAAATGGTTTTTCCCAACTCAATGCTCGGTCATACCGCACAGGGGCATGACGGTCATTGAAATATAAAAAGTCTCCGTAAGGGTGTTTGGGATCGAGGTATCCGGCATTGTACGGTGGCTTCACCCCGGCGTGTTCTGTGTTCGAAGGCGGCTCTACATAGTCGGACATTTCCCCATCAAGGCTTCCTGAGACTTGGTGTGTCCGGTTGAATACGTAGGCACCGTAGGGGACATATTTTTGCAGCCAATCTCCCAATGCAGTCATGTCCTCGGTATTCTGTGGGATTTCGTGATCGTGCTGTTTATGGGGCAAAGGATTGGGCAACCCTTGATACAGATCAAACTGGGACTCATAGATGGTATAGGTCGGATTGCCGAGGGCATTGGTGCCTTTGCGTTCCTCGTATCGGTGCTTGCGCCGAATGAGCGGTGTATCCCACCAGTAGTGTCCGGCTCCGGTAAAAGAGAACACGCCGAACGCACCATCACAGAAACATTTTACGTCCTGCAAACGTGAATCGTTGTATAAAAACGTCGTCTTGTAATAGGCGGCAGCGATATTTTTACCTTGCTTGAGTCGGAATCCAAAGAGCCATGTATTGTTGGTGGTGTACCGGTCTTTGATGTCTGCATATCCTCCTGTAAAATCCGGCATGGCATGAAGGGTTACAAGACTGGCTCGCAATGTCTCGATTTCTGCGGTCACATGCCCTATTTCGATTTGATGCCCTTTGATGGATTCTTGCAGCGATGGTATCAGCGCGGACATGATCGGGTCATAGACCAATCCCGCAATTTGCAATTCAAGGGAGCGGATGAGACCGTTCAGGTATGTGATCCGATGTTCCTTTATCGCGATTGTTTGCTCAAGCAACGCAATCCGTTCGTCTTTGGATGGAATATACCTGCGGTCACCCATGTCGGCATCGCTCCCCAGCAGAGTCTTCATGAGCGAGAGTACACCTCCGGTATCGTTTGCTCTAATCTCATGGTGAGACAGTCCCGTGCCCCCTTCCCACCAAGGACACAAGGGATCATCGAATTCGTATTCCCCTACGGCAGGATATTTGATGTTCCCTTTGTCGTCCAAGACTGCGGGGCGGGCAACACCGGTAGTACGCCACCGGGCAGGTCCGACGGCGACGCTCTTATCGTCTGTTTTGCGAACGTGTCCCTTGACAGCGTTGCATACCGTTCCGTCCAGTAAAACCATTTTCGCATCATTGGTCGATTCCCACTGTTCCAAACATTCATCCGCATCCGGCTTGTCTTCCTCTTCATCGGGCGAGCCCAACCATTCATTGAGCCATTCATCGATGCCAGAAATTCCTGTCCAGCCCGCTCCCCCTTTGACCTGATAAGTTTTGACATCCGGTGTATATTCGTTTGCAAATTCAACATCATTTTCCGAGTGGTGGGAGAAGAGATAATAGTCGTCGCAGCATTGGATATGGAGCGGATAGTCTTTGTTACTGACCGTGTTGTAAGGATCGTTTTGGAAAATATCGCTTGTATCGATCTCTTCTCCATCGATAAACACCCTCTGAAAACCGGTCTCCACATTGCGTAAAATTGCGGCTTCACCACAGCAGCCGCTAAAATGCCATTCCTTCCCCAGAATTTCCAATTGCTGACGTTGATAGTGAAGATACCCCGTGTCGTTGAGAAAAAGAATGGTGTACGCCCCGCAGCAACGAAGTTCCAGTTTCTGGTCAACAAAGCCATCGACTCGGTACCGGTAAATATGGTTTTTCCAATCTACATCGACGATGACCGCACCATATTCCGCTACGGATTTGGCATAAGCGTTGGCACAGGAAGCGTCAGGATGGCAATTGAGACCATTGGCAATCATACTACAGACGTAGGAGCATGGACCGACGGCACCGGTATTACTTATTCCGCATCCCCAAAGTGAATCGGGAGTACAGCCGGTAAGATTGCCGTGCATGTCCGTAAGCGGTCCGTTGATCACTCCGTGATACTCTTTCACGGAGCAGATCACTTTCTTTTCGACATCATCGTATTCGGGACCTCGCATGAGCACCGCTCGTTCCGGTTCCCCGTCGATTTGAAATACCGTGTAATGAATATCATTGATACAGACTCCGCGAACGTCCGCCGTATCGCAACAATTTTTACCGCATTGATTTTCGGTGGCGGTACACGTCGTTCCCTGTAATCCGGTATCAACGACTAATATTGTTTGATTGTAGGGATCAGGGATATAGATTTTCCCGGTCAGTCGTTTATAGATGGTGTGTCTGGAACTTGTCCGGCAGGCAATTGCCGCTCCATATCCTTCGGGTGCTGTTGTCAAAGCATCGTAATACGTACAAAACGAATCTTCCGGTCGTCCGGTGATTCCTCTGCGTATGTAGGAATGGCAGTTGTAACTGCCCACCGTGCCTCGTTCCCGACCCGGCAACGTAAATCCGGGGTCAATGTCTCCATCACAGAGTGTGCAAGTGGTGGTTGACCAATAACCATAAGAACAAGTCCGCCGCAACCACCATTTGACCGTTGTGTCCACTTCCGGCAGTCCTTCAAAATCGGGCGAAGCACCGATTTCGGCGGTATCCACAATCACCATGTCCGATAACCTGCGTAGCCGCAGTGTGTTTTCACACTGCTCCAACCGAAAATTATGCGTGACACCTTCATCGTCCGTAAAACTTCGTTGTCCGTTATACCCATTTTGACCGAACTCGATAAAAGAACGCACCCACCCGTTCGTAAGAGACGTACTGATCCCTGAAGAACACGTCGTCGAACCGTCGGAATAACTTTGACCGGACGTGGTCGTGATCCCGCCCATCACCGCCGCATGTTTACCTTCAACCGTCACGGACTGCCCTTCCAACCGGAAAGTATTGTCGGGGAAGCATACACCGTCGCCGATGTTGGCATAGTGATCACATCGGGTAACGGTCAGACTGACATTTGCCGAGGTCACTTCTTCCTCCCATGAATAGTTACCGGAAGAACACACGGCTTTTCCATCGCACGTAATTTGGACAATTTCATCAGTACATTCCGAATATCCTTGCTGTCGCGGCTCGCATCGTTCGGAGACAAGTACACCACTAAAATACCGCTGGACACCAGTAACGGCATCCGCCGCTTCGCAAGGAATAGAGCATTCACTACCGGTACTGGCACAGCCGCTCTCCGGGGCAAGGTTCGTCTCATTTTTGATGTCCAGCTCCTTGAGAAATTTCCAGTGCCCATGTTCGATTCCTGCATGTCCCTTATCGATTGCATCCCGATAAAAATAGATTCCCTTCTTGTCCGTTTGCCGGGCGAAGTAATACCGGCATCCCGAAGCACAGCCGCCGGTGAATTGAGGTGCTTCGTCGACAGCGAAATTTCCCTGCCAAATTCGCGTACTTTTGAGAACGGTACCATCGTCATCCACTTCGAGATCATAGAAGAATGACCGTACCCGATTGGTGAGTTCCAAGACCGTAAAGCCGAAAAAACTATCGCAACAGACGAAACTTTCTTGTCCATATTGTTCCGGTTCAGGGACTCCATTGATCGCAAAATCATGCAGTTTGCGGTCTTTTTCAAAAATCAGCCGCGTCTCGTAGTTGGTGCCTAATCCAATAATCAGAAAATCGCCGCAACATTGAATCCGATCCGCATTTGCCGGAATGATATGTGCGTCCGGTGAACACATGTTGAGACTTTCTTGCCCCTTGTAAAAGATGATGTTCAGATCTTCGTGGGAATAGTTTTTCAAATCTTGATAAACCCCTTCTCCTTGCACCCAATCGAGACCATCGAAATAGTACCATCGTTTTTGTCCATCCGTTCCTCTGCCGACCGACATCACATCGAACTGCCGGATTCCGTAACTGTCAGGATTGTACGGATTCCATTCGGAAAAAGGGATTTCCGGTAAAAAACCATGGGCACTTCGTTCCAAGATTCTTTCGGTACCGGATACGATGGGGCAATACTCCGGTGTCTGTTGGTCGGGTTCTTTTTCTTCGTTCTCTTCTTTGCGTCTGTCGTCTGCAAGGGTATCAGCCACTTCGAGCCACTGGACGTTTTTGATGTCTGCTCGCCGCTGATCGGAAAACCGCATCCATTGATATTTCGCTCGTGAATGACTGCCGTAGACGTAAAACGTTTGCAAATACTGATTCCACCATCGCGGAATCCCCCAATCATCTTGCGGAATTTCTTGGTCGTAGCCATCTGGAAATAAATCCGACAGACTAAAATTCTTCGGAAGATATTTTGGGAGTGCAATAACGTTCTCGACGTTCCCGACGTACCGATACCATTTGTTATTGGAGACGTGATTGTTGCGAAGGATCACCCGCACAAAATTGCCGCATACGTTCAGATCGAATCCTTGTATTTGATGCGCAAGCGGCGTACCCGGCGCAAAATCCATGAGGCACCGGTGGTAGCGGACGATGTCCACTTCCTCACACGTTCGCTGAGCAATTGTATGTCCCGGTGCGATCAGTTCGGGGGGAACACAGACACGTTTTCGAACACGGTCTCTGGGAAGCACGACCGGTTCTGCTTCCTCAAAAATTTCTCCGGCGGGCGGGTCGTTCTCTTTCGGCTTCTCACAGGCATAATCCCGATAGGTGGAATACCAAGCATGGGCACCATGCGCCTCGTATCCGCACAATTTATTGTCCAGTTGCGGTTCGGGCTCACGACGGGTATGCCATGCAACTCCGGCAAAGCCTACACCGAGCCGATCCAGAATGGGATATGTAGTTTCGGCATCGGTTTGTTTTACCTCGACAAGATTATTTTCGTTGACTTCGGCAACAAATCGTATCCTATTTGCAGGACCCCATCGGTCGCTTGGAACACTATTCACGATAGGAAACCTTACTGCTGCGGTTCGGTACTGAAATTGATCCGCCGTAAAAACCGTCCGGTCATGCCCGTTGTAAAAGAGCGGATACCGTCTGCCGTCATAGTAGCCTTCATAGAGCAATTGCCCCCGCGCATTAAAAATCACGCATCTGTCTACGTCTACTTGAAATCCAATGACATCCTTGTGATAGGGGAATTTGACCGCACCGTTGAAGCCGATATTGCGGACATCGGGCGGTCTGATGGGATGCATCATGTAATCTGAATTACTCCCCAGCCGCCAAGAGTGATAATGCTTGGCATGGTATTTGACCTCGAACGTACCGCTATCAGGAGTCAGCACTCCAATCGTGCCGTCGGTACTGACAAGCCAGACGGTGCCGCCTTGTATCACATAGTATTCGGGGCGGGGGTTCGTACAGCAGATACAGCAGGGACACATGCCGCTCCCGACAAGCGGAGAACGTATGGTCTCGTAGCCATTGAGTTGTAACCCTAATTTGTCCGTCATGATTTCCAATGTTCATCCAGTATTTCGTAATCGCCGAACCCGTCTCCAAAAGTTTTCTTTGGCAAGGCAGGGAGAACATTTCCATTGATGATCTCCTCTGCGTTCACACTCTGCGGGACACCGCCGGTGACGGCAAAGGTTTCTTCAAAGACTCCCTGTTGTTGAACGCTCTCTCCGATATTGGGGAACCGATAAGCGGCATTCATCACCAGTGCAGAAGTGTTTTTGAATTTGAACTTGATAAAATTGTTTTCGATATGGGCAGGATTGATTTCGGTGTAATGTACCGGCAGTTTCCGAAGACGTGTACATCCGGTGAATTTACCGACCTGACAGTTTTTGCCGATGAACGTAATGGCAAGTGATTCGGAGTAATAGTACGGCAAAAACTCCAATCCGCTTTCACTGAACTTGTACGCCAGATAGTTGTCGCCGACCGTGACCACTTCGGTTTCCATATATCTGTCCGGCAATGTCCGCAGTTTCGAGCACCCTGCAAACTTGCCCATTTGAAAATCGTACAATTGATCGCTCACAAGTTGCGAAGTTTCCCTGTATCGCTCCGGCAAAACCAACAGTTTTTCGCATCCGGCGTATTCAAATGCTTCGAAGGAATAGCCGACTCGAACTAAATGCGGCGGTTCCGTATTGATGGTACCGATATTGTAGAGACTCTTGCAATCGTAACATTTGTACGCCTTAAAGTTTTCGCCGACGGTAACGAATCCTTGCGGTTCCACGTAGTCGACCGGAAAATTGTCCAGTGCTTCGCAGCCCCAGAATGCTTTGAGCATAAAATCATTTCCCGCCGTCTGTACCGAGTCCCATTCTCTGGTAAACGTAAAAGGAGAGCCCAGTTTCAGATTCCGGCAGCCGTAGAAGAGATACCGCAGGCAATAGTTTCCCGCATCGATACTGTTATCACAGAACATGGAAGGGGTGATGGTCATAGCCGCCTCTAAAACTTTGTCCTTGTTTTCGGAAGTGTTCCATGATTCGGCACTATTGGGATGAAATCCAAACGCCCGAAGCCAGCCGTACCTCCTGGCGGCTTTATAGTGGGGGCGAATGATGATCTTGCTGGTTCCTTCCGGCATATAGGGAACACACTTGAGTTTTTCCCGTGCAATGTCAGTAAAGGATTCCGGGCGGTTGCCCATGCGTATCTGATTTGCGGAGAGCGTAAAGAAATTACCGCAAGTTAGCGGCGCATCTTCCGCTTCGGCACGCGTACCGATGGACACAGGAAAGAGCGGCGGACTCACCGGGGTGCTGACCATCTCTTCCAGAATGGCATTCAAGACACAGATCGCCTGTTCGGTCAAATTCGAGTCGAGATGTACTTTTACGGAACTGTTGCCGAGCGTAAACTTGGGCTCGATGCATGGATATTGCACGTCCAGGGTCTGCTGATTGATGTGCAATATTTCTAAATCTTGATCGGCTCGGCAAAAGTCCAAGAGTACCAACTCGATGGCACAGCCGTTGATCTTGCGTTTGGGATAAAAGATGAATCCCTGCAACAATCGATCCGGGAGTTCTGCATCGGCATTCTTGGTCACGGCAATCGTCGTTGTCCCGCCATTAAACTGCATGAGTCCGCTCACGGTTAAGAAATCTTCGTAAATCCCGGTATTTCGTGACAAGAATACGCCGCAGTCGGTGAACTTTGCCCAAAATGGCAAACATTCCCACTGCCCGTCCGCTTCCACTTGGATCGGAATGTCAATCTCCTTTTCACGGCTCATTCGGACATATTTGGGCGTGACCTTGATCCCCGCACCCAGCTGGTACGATTCGGGGCGCAGATTGAGTTCAATCCCTTGCGTCCGTAAGCCGCTGTTTCCCACGTACCTGCCGACATAATGGTAATCGACCCAAATATCCCAATCGAAAAGACAAGGCGCACCGGACGAACCCAAGCCGCCTGTCGGCAAAACAAAGACTCCATCCGAGTTGTCCACCGTCAGCGTCAGTTTTTCGTTCTCCGGGATGTGCGGTTCTTCGCCATACGTCTGCTTGTCTTTGAAATCATCTGTATGACTGCGCAAATCAGGGGTATATTCCAAAAATTGCTGTTTGAATTCCAACATGCTGTCAACAAGCGGCGTTTGGAGTAGACCGTGCATCACCTGAAAATGGATCTCCGAAGTCGTGCGATTCTCGTTTTTTTCGGACGAGCGTGGTGCAGACCGAGCGGTCAGGTTAAAGTCAAATTCGCATGTTTCGGCAGGCGGCTGCGGCACCGGCGGCGGCAACAGATGGTTACCGGGATTCTGGGGATGATACGGATGATCAGGACTGTCCGGCGGTCCCAGCGGATTCAGGGGATGATGGGGATTGTGGATTGACGCAGGGTTGTACGGATTCTCTGGATTCCGTACAACGCCCCCCACAAGAATAATTCCATTGGGATTGCTGGGATGATAGGGATTCCGAACATTATCAGGATGATAGAGATGTGTGGGATCGCTGGGGAAGAGCGACCAGTCAATCGGATGATTGCTTGGATTGTATGGGTAACTGGGGTGTGTCTGGTCAAAAGGATTCATAATAAAAACTCCGCTGCCGTCCGTCGTCTGCTGTCTGCCGTCTTAACTTCCGACAGCATAAGGGTTATCAGGATTGTAAGGACTTAATTCACATTCAACGTCGTAGGGATCGCATGCGAAAACGTCGGTTGGGGCATAAATGGAAGGAATATCGACGATGTAATGCCCGCATCCGCAATGCGGCGGTGCCTCTTTCAAACGTTTACGCCATACCGGAAACAGAAACACATTTTCCCGCACGACAAGATGAAAGAGCGATTCCGTCGCCGAAGGAAAAACATTCCAGCCGACAAACTCATAGCCCATGTGCCCTAGACCATCGGGATTGAATCCGATGAGCCGAAGGACACTGCTACGGTTCAATATCAAACGTGAACCATTTCCGAACGCTATTGTATGTTGACTTGGTTGGCTGTACGGGAGTCGTGCTGTGTACCAGACGGCGTACAGCATGATGTCCGTCACGACAACGATACGCGGGACAGGGATTTGAAAATTCGGATCAGTTGACCAGCCCGCAAAATATAAACCATACGCCAGCATCATTTCGTCGCCGTAACCGACCAGATCAAGTTCACTACCGTACTTGACCGTGATCGGGTCGGGCACCTGTCCGAAAAATTGCCGACCGCTATTCCCGGCAACCGTAAACGTGACGGTGTGAAAGCGGCTGTACCGCAAGTCGAGTTGGAATTGAGCGTAGAACGTCGTGCCTTGATAGATTTCATACTTGTCGAGAATTGCGCCCATCAGTTCCGTTGACCAGCCCAGAAAGATTTTTCCTTCGCCGTAGGCGATGTATTTGGTGAGATCAAGCACAGTGCCGTCCGAAACCCGAAGCGGCACCGGATTCACATCCCCATCCGAAAACGTCACCCAATGCCCTTCTTCGTCGTCTAGTTCCATCGGAATCTCCGAAGTAACCGGGCGAAGAATCATGTCGGTATTACAAGTGATTTCCGTTGAACCGGTGATCGTGTGACTCCAGCCGCCGAAAAAGAGTCCGTTCTCTGGATTGACGTGCGGAATGTCGATGGGATTATAGTGTTTCGTGTCCAACGAAACTCCTTTTGGAACTTGGATCGTTATAGAGTAATTACCGACTTGCCAACTATTGTCCCCGGGAAAATTGCAACCGCAGAAAGTCAGCGAGACAAATTCGGTCGGTACCCGCCTCTGCCAGACCGGAAACAACGTCCCAATTGAAAGGTCGCCGGAAAGCATGAAGAGCGGTTCAATGGCATTCGGATACGTAACGAATCCCAGAAAATCAAACCCTGCACGATTCAAGCCGCCTGGATTCCACATAATTTCCGGGTCGGGCGTGCTGGGATAACTCGGTATTGCCGAACGGTAGTCGGCGTAGTACAAAATTTGCCCGATTGCCAAATTCAAATACGTGCCCGACATCAACGAAGTGATGTTCGGCATCTGACCCGTTACGTCGCTTCTTCGCTCCACGAAAACAATCCGTTTCGGCAGGATTCGTGGATCGCCCAGATCGGGCGGTATAGTGCCTTCAATTTTCCCGCACGCTCGCCAGCATTCATTGTCGGCGGTCAGCATCAATTCAGCTCCCTGCCGCTGAATCAAATGGGAAGGATGATGAACGACATCGGTACATTCATGTGTGATCTCGTCGTAGGCATGATGCAGTGTGGCGGTTGGAATTCCATAACCTTCACTGGTATCCGGCGTAACCATGATCGGATACCGGACTCCGTCTTCATCGATTTTGTAAAAGACACCCCGCGACGGTGAGTACGTACATAAGCGGCAGACCCGCTCTTCATTGTGGAGTGCGGGGACTCCCGTTCCCGATACGAGTTTCAAACGTGCATATTCAACGACTTCGGGTTTTTCAATGTCTTGTATCTCGGCAGGTTCGATGCGTTGAGACAATGACCTGAAGTAATAGCCTTCGGTTTTCCCCTGTCCTCGTAGCGGTTCTCGATATTCTGGATAGGGGATGGCTTCGTAGTACGTGTACATCGCCCACTGCCACGCTTCACCGACAAAGTTCCCTTCGTCATCGCGAATGACTCCCTGTAATGTTCCATCCGGCAAATAGACTGGGACTTTGGCAAACGAGACCTTTCGGCGAAAGCACAAAACTTCCCCTTTAACAAAACATTCTCCATCGGCAGCTTCCGGCACGATGCAAAGATCATAGTTCTGCTGCGCCTTTGTGAAATCAGTGGTGAGTTCCCACTCTTCGGGAAACACGCCCGCTACAGGAATAGGCTTCACGTCGAAATTGCATTCCCGACCGTCCAGATATTCCATCAGAAACGGAGAATCCGAACGCAAGTGGACGAGATAGACATTCCGCCCCACGGCATTTTTAGAGAGCAGAAAATCCTGATGCAAGGCAAAGAACTTGTGGTCGGGTTTGACCTTGCGTCCCAACAGATAGAGAGGACGGTTCTCTTTGTCGAACCGCAATTCCCCTCGAAGTCGTATATCCAAAAGTCCAAAGTCGTTGATAAACAACTCGCCGCCGAGATAGGTTGCCTGAATGGGAGCGTAATGTTTGCCTTCGAGCCTGACCAGACCGCCACTGAGATGATGCAGATAAAACGGATTGCTTGCCGCAGTTTGCTTATCGAGCCATTCGCCGTGATCATCTGTGCGGACAAAGTTCGGCAAAAATGTTCGGTAGGGAGAGGAGAGCACCGGCTCTTCGATGCGCCCTAATTGGGCATGCGTGATGACTGCTCCGGTGGTCTCTTTGGAATAGACCAGCCTTTGGAACATATCCAGTACAAAGGCGACAGGTTCACCTGCCGTAAGATGTTCGTCCGTAAAATTGAACCCCTTCAAAAAGATCGGCGGGTCGGTACCTTGGACGTGGAAGTCGAACGGCATTGGCTCCGTCCCTTCGATATACGGCTTGACATCATAATGCGGCAACCCATAGTAAATCATTCTTGTGGAAAATTATTCAAACAGTCGATATTGACAGCACCGGAAACGATTCCCGAAATCGTTCCATGCTCGGTTGTTAATCTCAGTGTGGTCTGCGTTGCCGGATCATGATGCAAATGCTCAAATTCAGCTTGGGTGAATTGCACTTCATTGACCGCTACGCAATGCTCTCGTCCATTGTCATCCGTATAGTAAAAAATCCCTTCCTGTACATTGCAGCTGACATCTATCGCCAATCGGACAAGAATAGGGGAGTCCCATTCGGTCTCTTGCACCACTTCGTAAAACTGGACGGAGTGAATGATCCCGTCTCCGATGAGTGTGCCATGCAGGTCTTTGCCGCCAAACTCAAATGTGTATTCCGTCATAAACTCCGGTTCCGGCAATAGACAAATACCCCGCCAATAGGAGAGGTCTCCCAAATCTTCTTCCTGCCAGTCAAAACCTTCGTTGAGTAATCGGGCACGAGCATTGGAATCACACACCATGTCGATCCGGGCGATGTTGCGGGACTGCTCGCTTTGATAAAGGAGCGTGCCGGACATCCCGCCGGTGATCCGGTTTTTGTTTTCCCGAACGCGGCGCAGTCCGCTCAATTCGACTTCACACCGGTTACTGCTGTAGGAATAGACGACAATCTGTACAAAATTTTCCTTGTTGATGTTCAGTGTGTCCGCATTGAGTTCCAATCGAACCGTTTCGCTTCCTACGTTTCGTTGCGTGCCGCTCGTGGTACTGCGGACACTTTGATAGAAACGGGCAAGATGACTGGATTGCGACGTGTCGTTCAAACGGGAGACAAAGAATTCAGCACTGTAATATCCCTGCCAACTCGATGATGAGACTTCCAAATTCCAACGCACGTCCAGTTCCAATACACACTCTTCACCCAAATACGACACAGGTACTTTGAGAATGCTTGTGGTACTGGAGGTACTGTTGTGAAGCCAACTGCCCAAAGCATAATTCCAGTTGCCCGACACCTTCGTACATTCTTCGAGCGGCAAGCCCATTGTAATGGCGGTAGTCTCCAAAAATGTTTTTGTTTCGATATTGATCATCTGTTGTGAGTCGATCAGAGCGGCGGCACTAATCCAAATTTGCATTCCTTCGTAAACCGCTTCATCACCTTCGCCAAGGCTTAATCGGATGGTATCTGTCACCCTGCCCACCGGAACGGTCACTTCAAAAAGTTCCTCGCTTATCGATGCCCACTGATACTCTGTTTCCAGAGCACCGTTTGCCAAAACGATTTCCCCGACACGTTCTCTAAAGGAAGCATCACCGGTCAACGTAACCTGATGGATATGCGTTGGATTGAACGTATAGATAAAATCTACCGCTACCCCTTTTATCTGTCGGGGTACGGTGGGCACATTGGGTACAGTCAAAGAACGGACAATATTGGGTATCCACGAACCCGTAAGATAATAATACCCATCCACCCAGACCGCCTCCGTAGGAGTAACGGGTTTTAACGTCGCCGTCTGTGTGGCACTATCGTAATGCAATGTGAAACGAAGCCGCAAACCGGTGTTATTGTTGATGTATTCAATGTCACGTGGAGTTTGGTAGTCATAAAGATACCGCCATTCGGTAAGGTCGTAATAGTCCGATCCATAATTGCCATAGAGATACGGGTAGTCCCATTCATAGATGCCTGCGAAAAGCAACTCTTTGTCGTCATCGGTTTCTTCACCATCTTCTTGCAAGGAAACAAGTGGTGTCATGTTCTCAAATGTGTTGTCCGGCAGTAAGGTAGGCGTTACCGGAAACGCCATCAGCGGTACGTTGGTCGATACATCGGTTACCATTCGGGCGGCGATATGCTCCGCATCAATGAGTGTAACGTCGGTAAAACAGCCGGTGATCTCTAGGTTCCATTCGATCCCGGAAAAATCAACCATGATATTGTTCTGGTTCAGATTGTAAAAATTCTTGCAATCACATTCCGGCGGGATGAACGGAATATATTCAATCGTCTGTACTGCACTTCCGCACCGGTTTGTGATCGTCACTTCAATAGTACGAGGTTCGGTATCCTCGTAGAGATGATAGAATTGCGGCACTTTTTCCACAAACAAACGGAAATACTGTTCCGGTTCTGAACCGTCCCCCCAATCGATAGAAAGATCGAACGGAACATCGCTCGCATTTCTCGGATAACCATCGATGTACAAAAAACATTTATTGAGCATTTTTTACCATCACCGGAATCTGTAACCGATGCTTAAAACATTGTGCCGCTGCGAGTTTCAACGTCTTTCCCTTTTGCCCCTTGTTCCGCTCTGCCCGCACGACTGTATATTGTTCCCGCAAATGATAAGGGGCGCACTGGTCTTGGTCGGTGCCGTAGTAATGCTGGACATTGCTCACTTCAATGCAGTAGCCATACGGCAACACGTCCACTTCAAAGAGCATCGGATACTTGCGGTTCTCATGATCCTCCTTGTAAAACAATGCCCGAAGCCGTTTCGTAAGATGCCCGTTCCTATCCGTCTGCAAATCATTGATCACCGCCAGCGGATTCACCACTTCCGCCGAAGCCTTATTATCCCGCAACGATGCATAGACCAATTCGTAGTCTGGCGTAGCAATATCTTCCGGTCTCACATAACTGTCAGTGGTCTGCAAGGGAGTGATCCATAGATCGATCTCAAACATTGAATCAGTTGAATCGTCCGAGAGTGTCAGGACATCGTTTGTACCGATATACAGTTCCACCGACGGCTGTCCGCTGGTAGCGGTTTTGTACTCTTTTGGTGGAATGATCTCGTAGTATTGGAACGTTTTATAAGTTTTTTGACGTTTCGGTTTGCCGTTGATATCCACCACCACAATTGGATCATCATTGTTGTTCAAGACGAGGTTACCATCAGCATCCCGAACATATTCGTAGAGCGGTTCCCCATATTCGTTCTGCGCCAAGACCAGGAACATCACTCGGCGTTCCACGCACTGGACTCTTTCTCCCGGTACCAGCGACTCCGCCCATTCCAAATCAAAACAGTATGCAAAATCGTAACCGTGCTGTGCTTGATTTTTATTCGTTGTGAGCCGCCATGCCTGCGGGGAGATACCGATAAAATCATCCGACTCTTGAGTTTCAGCACTCTCTTCGGTATGCCGAATACTGCTCCTATCATAATAGGGCTTCATTTCATAATAGTCCGTGTACGACAATTCGCTACCAGCATCGTCATCTTGCCATGCGCCTGGGTTCATGATTTCCCGGCTTGTTTCATAAATGAACTCCGCATAGATTCGGTCGCCGATCTCTTTCGTGCCACTGCTAAACGATTCGCCATCGACATACTGCCACTTGAACGGGAAACTGGTGTTCTTGCCCCGCCGAATCGTGCAGCCGTTTTCGGCAGTTTTGAGTTCCCGGCGCATCAGATAAAGCGGATTGCCGTCGCCGTCATGCCGCAGTTCTCCCATACGCCGCCGGTATCGCTCGCCGTCGCTATGGTATTCTTCGCCGCCAATGTACGTTGCTTGTAGGGGAAAATATTCTTTCCCGGCAATTTTGACCAGCCCCATCGACATGAATGCCAGAAAACCGTTTTCATATTTTTCAATCTCCCGATTCAAAAAAAAACCTGCCGGATCCACCGCCATCGGGTTCGGCGTGATCGTCGGGTCATAGAATCGCGGAGCACGAATCGGTTCGATCACCTCACACGTCAGCGTCTCCGCAGGCGGCGAGGGTGCTGCTTGTCCGCCATCGGTGACCGCCTTGTAAAGCACCCTGTTGTACGCATTATTAAGCGGACTCGCCACCACCACAAATTCAATCTCGGCACTTTCCGCTGGAACCAATTGATTGCCGTCCCATTGGGCACCGGTGCCGTTTGGCAGATTCCCACGCAACACGTATTTTTGCCCCGGTACGAGCGGAGTCGCCGCCAGTCTGCCGCCCACTGGAACCCTGCCGCCGTTCGTGCAAGGCACTGCCCCTTCGACTTTTTCCCGATGCCATGTCTTGTCTGAAGCCCGATAATAAATGACAGAATGTGCTTGAATACCCTGTGGTAAATTCTCGGCAATGATCTGGGCGTTTTTGGCGGGTTCCGCTGACGTGTTGATCCCGCGCCCCGTCGTTCCTTCCGGCGACATAGCACCGACGGATTGAATCAAGGCGTTCACCGTACTCGCTCTGAGCGGTTCGCCCGGCTGATAAGGGGGAATCGATAATCCGGTCATATCGTAAACAAAAAGGGTTTGGGTTGATACATCAAATAGGGCTGTCCGGCAAACATCATCTGGTCAATGCGAATCCCATTCATCACCGTTGGACTGTTGAGCCGCATAAACCGGTTCCATCCAATCGGATTCCACAAGAGTTCAAATGCCATATCCCATACATTATCAATGTCGTCAGGATTCGTTGTTAACTGCTTCGTCGCCGACGATGGAGTGAACAAGAGTGTTTGCGCACTGAACACGATTCCTGTAATGACATCTTGCCAGGGTGTCTCGTTCACACAACCTGCAAGTTCATGGAACCAAGCCGGAACCGTCGGAATCCCGCTGATCTGCCTTGTGATTTTGAGCATGATATTCAGCCGGGTCGGTGCCTCTTCATCCACGACCGGCATATTATCCGTTGCCCAATAGAATCCCCAAGGCGGTAAACGCTGCATATTGAGAATCGGAGAGCATGTCTGCGAAAAAGTCTGTTCCCAAAAAGAAGCATTCCGGGCTTTGCACAGATAAGAAACATCAATTTTTGCCTGCGTGTACGTCACGGCGTTCGTATCCGAAGGGCTTCCCTTCTCTTCCCAAACAGAGACATCAAACGATCTGGGATACGCCGGAAAGTATCGGCTCGCCGCATCCGGCGGTAAGGGATAGCGTGTTTGAGAAATCAGACCAAGCGTGTAATCTCGCGTCGCCCAAGGACAAATGAGCGTAACTTTCGCCGTCATCTCGCTACGGTTGTACGTCTCCGTCCTCGAACCGGGTATCTCAAAGGCATCAGTCGCACCCCAAACAGACATTTTTTGGCAACCCTCGTTTTGGAGGGAAATATACCATCGTTTGGAGAACAAGGGTCATTTGAAACCAAAAGAATTCAATCCGGTGCCAGTCCGTAATTGGAATTTGCCATCTTCGGAAACCATTCCTTGTAAAAGTTCATCATTTGGGCGTTCCGCATCGCCTCGTTTCTGTCCATCAGAGTCACCGCCTCCGCCGCCGGGTCGGTCATACGGCTAAACGCCGCCTCCTGAATCCGCTCCCATGCACTCGCCACATCCTCCTTTTGACCAGCATTTTGCAAGCCGCTCATCCATTGATCCCGCATCGCTTTCTGTATTTCATTCCGATCTTCCAATGCCGCAATCATCTCTTCACTACGTTTTTCGATTCGGTTCAGTGCCACTTCATCGGCTCCGCTGTTTTTGGCACGTTCCACTTGCTCTCGTGTCTGTGCCTCGATTTGGGCTTTCTGGTCGGATACTGCCATGTCCCGCCGATAGTCATCCATCGCTTGCATCCGGTCACTGCCCGATTTGGCATTGACCAAGGAGAGAGCCAAATTTTTACGTAATCCCCGCTCTTCATTACGTTTGGCAAACATCGCATCCTCTTCCATTTTTTGCCGTTCTATGCGGCGGTCTTGCTCCGCATCACCGATCCGATTCAATGCATCTCGCGCCCGAATATTCCGCTCCAGCGCAGCATTTTTATCCGCGTACTTGTCTTCAATTTCTGCATCTTGTTTCCTCTTCCGCATGTCCTGATCATGCTCTAAATCTTTCGTCTGATTACTTTGCTTTGCCGCCAGATCATCCTGTCTCGCTTTCTGTTTCGCCGCAAATTCGGCACGTTCTTTCGCCGTGTTGTTGCGGATCATCGAATCTTCGGCGGCTTTGTCCGCTTTGTCGGACGTTGTCTTTGCCTGCTCGTATTTCTTTTCCAATTCCTGTTTCTTTGCCGGGTCCGTTTCATTGTCCATCGCCGCCTTCGCCTCTAACATCGTCTTATATGCCACCTCTTGGGCGATTAGGTCACGGCGAAGAGCGAATTCCTTTTTAATCCACTCTTCCTCCATCTTTGCCTTTTCATTGATGAGTTCCATTTCCATTTTCTGTCGCTCTGCCAGCTGCTTGCGCTCCAGTGCGGCAGCCTCTTCCCGTACCTTTTTCATGTGAGCCATCTCCGCTTCGGCTTTTTCCGACTTCTCCGCTGTTTTCAAACGTTGACGGCTCTGCTCATCACCCATCTTGTTCTGAATGTCCCGCTGTTCCCGACGCTGCTGAAGATTCGATTTGCCATACCTATCCCCTCGTGCAATTTCGGCATCCAATTTCAAATCGAGCATCCGATTCGCCGACTGCCGCTGCATCGACCGCAATTCCAATTCATGGTTGATTTGCATCTTGGCGATCTCTCTGGCACTTGCCTTGTTCTTTGCCCACGTCTCCCGCTGAAAATCCCAAAGTTCTTGCTCATGGGCTAACCGGGTATCAAAGAGTTCCTTTTCGGCCCGGCTGGCTTCGGCATGACGTTTGGCTTCCTCTTCACGTTCAAAATCATTTTGCTCCTTGATCTGTTTGAGTTCATCCTCGGACAGATTCGTATCCGATTCCTGCATAATCCGCTGCTGTTCGTTACTGCGCCGTTCCCGCTCCCGCCGGAAGTCGTCCGGCGTTTTCTCCGAAATATCCCCTTTCAATAGGGAGTTGTACTGATTGGTATACAGCTCTTGTAATCGCTGGGCAGCATGTTCCTGCGTCTCCCTCACGCGAATGGCTTCGTCCAAGAGTTTGTCCAATGTTTCTCGGTTGTTCTTGATTTCTTCGTGGTAGTCCTTCGCCCGGTTTTCCACCGCCTTTTGATTCCCTTCCTTAAACTGCGAGGCGAATGATTCGGCTTCGTCTTTAGTCTTAAACTGCCTGTCACGAAAATAATGTTTTCCATCACTTCGTTTCTCCACCTGACTTGCTTGAATTTGTACGTTCTCTTTTCGCATACGGGCGATTTCCGCCTCTTTTCGGGCAATGCTTTCCATCAACTCTTTGCTTTCCCTTTGCTGTGTTTCATTCATGTACCCGACATGCGGCTCGGTATAATCTGTGAGCCGTCCCATCGATTTTTCAAATTCCATCGCTCTTGCTTCCGTTTGATCATTTTTTTCGATAGCCCGTTTGTTCTGATCCATGATGTCTTCCCGTGCCGCCGCACCGGTATAGTTCGACCACCAGCCCGTCGACGAGTCCCGGGCGACATTCAACTGCTCTCCCGTCTGCTTGTTATAATAGCCCATCCCGCTCCCGAAGAACCTGTCATAATAACTAAATCCGATGTCGTCTTTTTGTAACTCTTTCCGCTTTTCCGTATCCGCTTTCGCTACATCCCCCTTTCTCGCCGCCTCTTCCGTCGTCTTGCTTTGTGCCATCATCTCCTTAAA
>Ga0082212_10002032_pt1 | contig 29735 bp, 27 predicted proteins | sample TergutNt197P3_FD_71548 | JGI IMG/M metagenome (GOLD analysis project Ga0082212, IMG submission 71548) | Neocapritermes taracua P3 segment gut microbial communities from Petit-Saut dam, French Guiana - Nt197 P3 | ecosystem: Host-associated > Arthropoda: Insects > Digestive system > Gut ...
AAGATGTGTGGGTGTGTATACATAGATCTTTTTTTTTTTTTGTTTTTTTTGCGGGTGTGTTTTTTTCTTTCTCTCTCTCTCTCTCTCTCTCTCTCTCTCTCTCTCTCTCTCTCTCTCTCTCTCTCTCTCTCTCTAATTATTTAAGATCATTATTAATATATCCCCTGGTCGCCGGCCGGGGCGGGCATTCGGTCAACCTTTTGGGGGCGACCCCATGACCACCGCCGCTCCGCCCTTGGTCTCCGTAGTCGTCCCGGTTTATGGCACCGCCGCCTTCCTTCCTGCCTGTCTGGATTCCCTTTTGGGCCAGAGCCTGACCGACATAGAAATAATAACCGTCAATGACGCTTCCCCCGATGCTTCGCAGGAAATCATCGAGAGCTATGCCGCCCGGGACGCCCGCTTTAAGCCCCTTATAAATTCCGAGAATCTGAACCTTTATGAAACCCGGCGCCGAGGCTTCGCCGTTGCCACCGGCTCTTATATCGCCACCTGTGATTCCGATGATTATATGCCGCCCCAAGCCCTGGAGCGCCTCTACCAGACGGCCCGAATGACCGGGGCCGACCTGGTCCACGGTCAGGCCCGGGAATTCTCCGAACATCGCCAACTGGGCCTCAATTATACCAGCTTGCCCTTAAGGGCCGCGACCGGGCCTGATTTCGTAAGAGCCATGCTGCGCCATGGCCGCGGCAAAAGCGTCTGGGGTAAACTATATTGCCGTCAGACGATTGAGTCGGCCCTGGCTGATTTGCCAGCTGGCAAACGCCTGTTTCTATCCGAAGACTTGCTTTATTCCTATTTTATCGGCCTTAAAGCCGGCCGTTACGCCGCCTTGCCCGAGGTCGTCTATCATTATCGTTGCCCACAGGGGGCTTACTTTCTGACCCCGGAACGCTGGCGGCTGAATATCATTGACCTGCTTGAAGTCTTGCTCACCCTGAAAAAACACATGACGGAAGAGGAAGTCCCCCCGGATTTCCCTGAATTGCTCAATTCCCTGCTCCAGCGATATTTTTGTCAAATTTTTTATTACCAATCAGAGGCGGTCTATTCCTCGGCCTTACAAAACTGGCTCCTGGAAAAAATGGGCTCCTTGATTGCGGGGCTGGATTCCAGGCTGTTCCCGGGCCAGACGTTTTTCGGGCGGACTGGTTTGGCTTTGGAACGTTTTTGGCATGACCTGCGTATGGCTCATGGCGGTTATGAATATTACATAGTCCTGCGGCGGTATCTTTCGGTCCTGAAACAGGATTACCGGTTTATGGTGAGAGCATGACCAACGGATCGCCCTTGCTCTCCATCTGTATTCCCACCTATAATCGCGCCTCTTATTTGGAGGCGACGCTGGAGAGCATTACGCGCCAGCCGGTTTTTCAAAACACCCGGGAAGTTGAAATCGCCATTTCCGACAACTGCTCCACTGATGATACCCCCGCAATCATCTCAGCCTTTCAGGCCAAATATCCTGAAAAAATAACCGCCCGGCGCCAGGAGAGCCCGATTGATGCCCATAGTAATTTCGCCGAGGCGCTGGAGGCTGGCCGGGGCTTTTTACGTAAACTCAACAACGATACCCTGCAAATCAACAATGGTTTTCTGGAAGACTGCCTCAACCTGATCCGGGAATACCAAACCATAAAACCGCTCATTTTTTTCATCAACGGCCGCCATTTCCAGCCCCACCCGGGCCGGCTGACCCCCTGCCGCGATTTGAATGAGTTTATCAGCCAGGTCTCCTTTTATTCCGGCTGGATCGGCGCCTTTTCCCTGTGGGCTGAAGACCTGCCGGTCTATACCCCTATCTTTCGTTTGGCCGTCCATCATTTCCCCCAGACTGAAATTCTGTTCCGAGCCGTCTCCGGCGGGCGCGAAGCCCTGGTCTATAACCCCGAGTTTGGCCCGGTGGCCTATGACGCCCCCAAACCCCACGGCACCAAAGAGGCTTTGCGAACAATATTTTTTCCCGAATATGTGCCTATGCTTCAGGGCTGTGTTTCTGAAGGGCGTATAACAGCCCAAGTAGAGCGCCGGGAAATCAGGCGGTTCTGCCTTTTGTTTTATGTGCCCACTTATCACCACTATTCGGGACAGAAAATTTCCCGTGATTTTTATCGTGATTCCCGCTTCCTCAAAGATTATGTCCCGGCTTATTTCTATCATTTCATTTGCGTCTATTACTTTTTGTTTTGCCTCTTCTACAAAATACTTATCCCCCATAAAAAAATAATAAAGAGTTTTTTTTGAGGCCGACCCAACGATGGATCTTAAGACAGTCATATTATGCGGCGGCGAGGGCACCCGGTTGCGCGAACTGACCGAGGTTCAGCCCAAACCAATGGTTGAAGTGGGCGAGCGGCCCATACTCTGGCACATCATGTCCGGCTACGCCAGGCACGGCTTTACCGATTTCATTCTCTGCCTGGGCTACAAGGGCCAGATGATCAAGCGGTTTTTTTTGGATTACCAGGCTGTCAACCGCGACATGGCCGTGACCTTGGGCCGTTCTCCTCGCGTGGAGCTTTTCGGCCCGGAACCGGCCGAGAACTGGCGGGTGACTTTGGCTGATACGGGGGCCAGGTCTCTCACCGGCACCCGCCTTAGAAAGGTCTGGCCCTACCTGGGGCCGGAGACCTTTGCCCTGACTTACGGCGACGGCGTCTCGGATGTGGATTTGGCAGCCGCCCTGGCCTTCCACCGCCGCGAAGGGCGTCTGGCCACCATCACCGGGGTTCGCCCGCCGGGCCGTTTTGGTGAAATAGAAAACGAGGGCTCCAAGGTCGTCTCTTTTTGGGAAAAGCCCTCCGCTTCCGGCGGCCTCATCAACGGCGGGTTCTTCTTTTTCGAGCCTGATTTCAAGCGTTATCTACCCTCTGAAGGTGAAGACGAAATGCTGGAGTATGGAGCTTTGAGGCGCTGCGTGGCCGATGGCCAGCTCTCAGTCTATGCCCACGAAGGTTTCTGGCAATGCATGGATACCCTGCGTGATTGGCAATATTTGGAACATCTCTGGGCCGAAGGTCAGGCCCCCTGGAAGACCTGGTCATGAGTTTCCCGACACCTGAACTTTGGCAGGGCCGGGAGGTTTTGGTCACCGGCCACACGGGCTTCAAGGGCTCCTGGCTCTGCCTGTGGCTGGCCCGCTTGGGGGCCAGGGTAGGTGGCTACGCCCTGCCGCCGGAAAAAGGGCCGGAGGGAGAGGCGCCCCTGTTCGAGGCCGCCGAGGTGCGGTCAATCTTGGCCTCCCATGTCGAGGCAGACCTGCGCGACCGGGCTCTTTTGGCCAAGGTGTGGCAAGAGAGCGGGGCCACGGTGTTGTTCCATCTGGCCGCCCAGCCCCTGGTGCGGGAAGGTTATCGAGAGCCTTATGAGACTTTCGAGGTCAATGCCCTGGGCACGGCGGCCGTGCTGGAAACCCTGCGTCAGGTCGGCCGGCCGGCCGCGGTCGTTTTGGTGACCACGGACAAGTGTTATGAGAATTTTGAAGAGGTTTGGGGTCGGCGGGAAACAGACCCCTTGGGCGGCCACGACCCTTACAGCGCCTCCAAGGCCGGGGCGGAATTGGCGGCCGCGGCTTGGCGCCGGTCTTTTTTCCCGGTGGAAAAATTGAAAGAGCATGGGGTTAGGGTGGCCACGGCCCGGGGCGGCAACGTCATCGGCGGGGGCGACTGGGCGGCCGAGAGGCTGGTGCCTGACTTGGCCCGGGCCACCTTGGCCGGGCGGAAAGCCTTGGTGCGCAACCCCCATTCGGTGCGGCCCTGGCAGCATGTGCTGGACTGCCTGGCCGGGTATCTCAGGTTGGCTGAACGGCTGGTCAGCGAGCCTGAAAACCCGGTTTGGTGTTCGGCCTGGAATTTCGGGCCTGAGGCCGGTGACTTCTGGCCCGTGGGCCGTCTGGCCGAGGTTTTCTGCACGGCTTGGGGCCCGGAAGCCGGCTGGCAGGAGGCCTCCGAACCTGAGGCTGAAGCCGAGGCTTCCTTGCCGGAGACCGGGTTTTTGAGCCTGTGCATTGACAAGGCCGAGCGGAGCTTGGGCTGGCGCCCGCGTTGGGATACAGCCCGGGCCGTGACCCGGGCCGCGGCCTGGTATAAGGCTCTGGACCGGCCCGGGTTTGAGGCCGCCGCCGCCTGCGAGAAGGATATATCCGACTACCAGGGGGCGGAGCCATGAACGCTTCGGCCCGGGCAGAACTCAAGGCTGCGGCCCGCCGTTGCCATGAAATGGAAAACCCGCCCAAACCCTTTGAACCGGGCCGCACCTACTTGCCGGCCGCCGGCAAGGTGGTGGGGGTTGAAGAATTGGAGTTTTTGGTGGAGGCCGCGGCCGACCTTTGGCTCACCACCGGGCGTTTTGCCGAGCGTTTTGAAAATGAATTTGCCGACTGGCTGGGCCGCCGCTATTGCCTCTTGTGTAATTCAGGTTCCAGCGCCAATCTCTTGGCCTTGGCCGCCCTGACTTCGCCCCTCTTGGCAGATAAGGCTCTGAAGCCGGGGGACGAGGTTTTGACCGTGGCCGTCGGCTTCCCCACCACGGTCAACCCCATCCTCCAATTGGGCCTGACCCCGGTGTATGTGGATATTTCGCCTGACACTCTGAACATAGACCCGGAACTGATTGAGCCCGCCTTGGGGCCAAAGACCCGCGCCATCTTCCTGGCCCATACCCTCGGCAACCCCTTTGATATTGACCGGGTGCTGGAACTGGCCCAAGGCCGCGGCCTGTGGCTGGTGGAAGATAATTGCGACGCGGCAGGTTCCCTCTGGCAGGGCCGAAAAACCGGCACCTTCGGCCATCTTTCCACTTTCAGTTTTTATCCCGCCCACCATATGACCATGGGCGAGGGCGGGGCGGTGACCACTGATGACCCGCTTTTGAAGCGCATCGTGGAATCGTTTCGCGACTGGGGCCGGGACTGCTGGTGCCCCCCGGGCCGCGACGACACCTGCGGCCAACGCTTCGACTGGAAATTTGGGGAACTGCCGGCCGGCTACGACCATAAATACATCTACCGCCATATTGGCTACAACCTCAAGACGACTGATTTTTCAGCCGCCTTGGGCCTGGCCCAGTTGCCCAAGCTCGAAGGCTTTATTGACCGGCGGCGGCGCAACTTTGAAAGGCTGCGGGCCGGGCTTAAGCCCTGCGCCGACCGCCTGCAGCTGCCCGGGGCCGCGCCCGGGGCCGAGCCGGCCTGGTTCGGATTCCCCCTGCTGGTGAAGGAAGAGGCCGGCTTCACCCGGCCCGAGATATTGAAATTTTTGGAAGCCCGGGGGATAGGCACCCGGCTGTTGTTCGGGGGCAACCTTCTGCGGCAGCCAGCCTATGCCGAAACTTCCCGCCGTTTGCCCGGCCCCCTGACCAACACCGATCTGGTCATGGACCGCGCCTTCTGGATCGGCCTTTGGCCGGGCCTGACTGATGAGATGCTTGATTACATGATCAATACCATTACCGAGTTCTGTGGCTGAGGCGGCTTGTGACGCCCAATCAGAAAACCATATTGCGGGCCGATTTAGATGGATTGCTGGCCGTAACCCCTTCCCCGTGGGAAAAATTGCGAAGGGCGCGGGTCTTCATCACCGGCGGCACCGGTTTGTTCGGCCGCTGGATGCTGGAAAGTCTTTTGTGGGCCAATGACCGTCTTGATCTCAAAGTTCAGGTGGCCGCCCTGGTCCGCCGGCCGGAGGCTTGGCGGGAAGCGGCGCCCCATTTGGCCGATCACCCCTCAATGACTGTTCATCAGGGAGACCTTTTGACTTTCAACTTTCCCCGGAAAGAGTTTTCTCACATCATTCATTTGGCCGCGCCCTCTGATGGTCCGGCCCAGACCAGTGACCCCTTGGCCCTGTTCGACATTTTGGTGAATGGAACCAAGCGGGTGTTGGAGTGGGCCGTCCAGTCCGGGGCCAGACGGTTTCTGTATGTCAGTTCCGGGGCGGTTTATGGCCGGCACATCAAAACAGTGCCTGACGTTGATGAAACCTGCCGGGAAGCCCCGGACCCGTTGGATCCGGCCAGTTGCTACGACGAGGGCAAAAGGGCGGCCGAACTTTTGTGCGCTCTCTATTTTCACCAAAAAGAGCTGCCGGCCGTGGTGGCCCGCTGCTTTTCCGTGGTCGGCCCGTTCCTGCCCTTGGATTGGCATTACGCCGCCGGCAATTTCATTGGCGATGCTCTAGATGGCGGGCCGATCTGCGTGGCCGGCGATGGTTCCCCGGAACGGTCTTATCTTTATCTGGCCGATTTGGCTTGGTGGCTGTGGGTCATCTTGACCGAAGGCCGACCCGGCCGGGCCTATAACGTCGGGAGTGATGAAGCGGTGAGCATCGGGGAACTGGCCCGGCGCACGGCGGCCTGTTTTTCGCCTTCCCTGAAAGTTGAAATTGCCCGTGAGCCTAAGCTTGGTCAAACGCCTCAACGCCAGGTGCCCAATGTTCAGCGGGCCTGGGCAGAATTAGGCCTTAAGCCGCGCCTGGGGCTTGATGAAGCCTTGGGACGGACCTTGGCTTTTTATAGCTGATGAGATTATGAGCGAGCAATCAGCAGCATATTCATGAAGGGATGGCTTTCATTATGAAGGTGTTGGAGTTGTTTGATCTTTCCGGGCAGGTCGCGGTGATAACCGGTGGTGGTGGACTTCTTGGCTACCGCCATGCGGAAGCCGTTTTGGAAGCTGGCGGAGTAGCTATTTTGTTGGATATCCATGAAGAATCTCTGAAACAGACAACCACCAGTTTAGAGAAAGTCGCCCCAGGTAAAGTTCATGCTTTTGTGTGCGATATCACTCAACCCAAGCAAGTTGAAGAAGTGCGCGATCTAATCATGGAACGGGTAGGCCGCACAGATATATTGATCAACAATGCCGCAAATAATCCCAAAGTGGAATCTACGGCCCCTTCTAATTTTTCCAGGTTGGAAAATTTCCCCTTGCAAGTCTGGGAACAAGATATGGCGGTAGGTTTGACTGGTGCATTGATTTGCACTCGCGTCTTCGCTGCGGTCATGTCGCGCCTTGGAGGCGGGGTAATCCTCAATATAGCCTCTGATCTGGCCTTGATCTCCCCAGATCAACGCCTTTACCGCCAAACTGGTTTAGCCGAGGAAGAACAGCCGGTAAAACCAGTTAGCTATTCGGTCGTGAAAACAGGCTTGCTTGGTCTGACTAGGTATTGCGCCACGTATTACGCTCAGAGCAATATTCGTTGCAATGCTATAGCTCCAGGAGGAGTTTACTTGAATCAATACGAAGAATTCGTCTCCCGGCTGGTCAACCTTATCCCTATGGGGCGCATGGCTAACCAGGATGAGTATAAAGGCGCCGTCCTTTTTTTGATTTCCAAGGCTTCATCTTACATTACCGGCGTTTGTCTTCCGATTGACGGCGGCCGGTCGGTATGGTGATCAATTTATGAATGAACAAAGTGCAAAAAGGTTCTCCTTTAGACTGGGCATCATGCAAGGGCGATTGTCACCCAAAACTCCTGGTCGTCTTCAGAGCTTTCCTCATGACCAATGGCGGGCTGAGTTCACCCGGGCTAAAGAGTTGGGGTTTCATCATTTGGAATGGCTTGTTGACGATGGCGGCTGGTCGGCTAATCCCTTGAGTTGCCCAGGAATGGCTAAGGAGATTATGGCGTTGACTTCAATCAGCAATGTGAAAATCAAAAGCATTTGCGCTCATTTTTTAATTAACGGTGCCTTGTTGAGTCCCCAGGAGAGTCATATTGCGGCTGAAGCTAGATCTGATTTATCCGCTCTATTGAATGCGGCCTTTGAAATAGGAGTATCTGATGTGGTTATTCCTCTATTTGAAAAAGTCAGTTTAAGTGAACAGTCACCCAAGCGCCGCAATCTCAAAGAGAATTTGGCCGGGATTTCCAAACCATGCTTTCTGGGTTTGGAGACGGACATGTCGGCGGCTAATAGCCTGAATTTACTTGAATATCTTGACGATCAAAAGATTGGCCTTTGCTATGACATGGGCAATGCCACAGCCCAAGGCTATGACGTAATTTCAGATTTTCACAAGCTTAAACCTTTCATCCGGGTGTTACACATAAAAGACCGGCGGTTGGATGGAGAAAGCGTGAACTTGGGTGAAGGTGATACTCCTGTGCTTGGTTTCGTACGGGAGACCTTTGAATCGGGCTATTTGGGCATTTATACGCTTGAAACGCCGGTTTATCCAGACTGGGCCACCTGCGCCCGCGGCAATCTTGAATATCTTAAGCCGTTATTGAGCGTCCGATGAGCATTAGAGTCGCCGACTATATTATGAAAACTTTGGCCGATCAAGGGCTGGATATTGCCTTTCTGGTAACCGGGGGCATGGCCATGCACCTTAACGATGCCACGTCCGGCGAAGGTCGAATAAAGACTGTCTGTTGCCATCACGAACAGGCCGCTGCCTACGCAGCCGAAGGTTACGGGCACCTGACCGGCCGGCCGGCTCTCTTGAGCGTTACCGCCGGCCCGGGGGCCATAAACGCCTTGGCCGGGGTCTTCGGCGCTCATGTCGATTCTATCCCCATGGTGGTTTTGGCTGGTCAGGTCAAGCGGGAACTTTTGCAGGCCACCTATCATTTTGATGCTTCTATGCGCCAGATAGGCGAGCAAGAAGTCGATTCCGTAGCCTTGGCCGCGCCCATCACCAAATATGCCCGGCGGGTCACTGACCCTGCTCGTATTCGCTTTGAACTGGAAAAAGCCCTGTTTCTATCCATCGAAGGCCGCCCCGGCCCGGTGTGGTTGGAGATACCCCTGGATGTGCAGGCGGTGGAAATTGAGCCGGAAGCCTTGCTCGCCTTTAAGCCGGTCCGCCCGGAACCTCCTGATTTATTCCCCCGAGCTCAGGCCATCATGGCCCGTTGGGCCAAAGCCGCCCGCCCTTTGTTGGTGGTGGGGCCTGGGGTACGCGAAGCCGGGGCTGTGGCTGAATTTGAACTGGTTGCCCAGCGCTTGGGTGGCCCCTTGGTGGCTTGCGGCCCTCAAGACGCCTTGACCACCGACCATCCCCAATATGCTGGCCGAGTTGGATCTCTGGGAACCCGGGCTGGTAATTTGGCCGTGCAGAATGCTGATCTGATTCTTTTTGTGGGGATGCGCTGTTACTTGGGTTTGGTCACTTATAATTGGCCGGCCTTGGGTCGCCGTGCCCATAAAATCATGGTGGATGACGACCCGGCTGAATTTGAAAAGCCCTGCCAGATAGCCGATGAAGCCGTGTTGGCCGGGGGCAAACCTTTTCTGTCTGCCTTGGCCCAGGCGGCAGAAAATTATGACCCAGAGGCTCAAGCCACCTGGTTGGCTGATTGCCGCCGCCGGGTGGCCGCTTTCCTGCCGGTGACCCCGGCCATGCGCAAAGTTCGGCCAGATGGCCGTATAAACCCCTACTGGTTTGCGGAAGAGCTTTGTCTTCGTTTGACCGAACATGATGTGCTGGTGGCCGGCAACGCTTCATCCAGTATCATACCAATCCAAGCCGGGGCCAGCCGGCGCGGCCAGCGTTTCTTTTCTAATATAGGCTGCGGGGCCATGGGTTTCGCCCTGCCGGCCGCCGTGGGCGCGGCCTTCGCGGCGAAAGGCGCCCGGGTGGTTGTATTTGAAGGTGACGGTAGCCTGATGATGAATATCCAGGAACTTCAAACCGTGGCCCATCACCGCCTGCCTTTGCTTATGGTAGTCTTTGAAAACAATGGTTATGTCTCCATTCGCCAAACCCAACGCAATTTTTTCGGCCGGGAACTGGGCTGTGGGCCGGAATCCGGCCTTTCCTGCCCTGATTTTTTGAAAGTGGCCTCGGCCTTCGGCCTTCCGGCCCTGGAAATAGCCGGGCCGGATTTCTGCGGCCAGCTTGACCAGGCGGTCAAGGCCGACCTGCCCCTGGTGGTGGTGGCTCGGCTGGACCCGGACCAAGTCTTTGAACCTAAAGTTGCCTCCCGCCGTTTGGCGGATGGAACCATGGTCTCTTCGCCCCCCGAAGATATGTGGCCATTTTTACCTCGTGAGGAATTATTGCCAAACTTGGTTCATCCCGAGGATATTGAGAAATGTTGATCGAGTTACTGGATTGCTTCGCTGCTATGCTCGCAATGACGGAAACAGAAACTTATGCGGTCATGTAATTATGAGAGACTCTCACTCGTCATTGCGAGAAGCGTTAGCGACGAAGCAATCCAGATTGAAGATGGATTTCAGCTTCCCTAATATGCATGTTCATGAAGTGAACTAGAGCCAATATGATAGTGCCCAAACTTATAGTCTTTGATTTCGATGGCGTCTTTACTGATAACACCGTCTATGTTTCCGAAGATGGCCGAGAGATGGTTCGTTGCTCACGTGAAGACAGTTTAGGGATAAATATGCTCCAGGCCCATAACCTACCCATGTTCATTCTATCAACGGAAACTAATCCCGTGGTCGCTGCTAGGGCTGAAAAACTTAAACTGAAAACTTTTCAAGGTTGCGCTAATAAACGTCAATTTTTGGAGGATTACCTTCGCGAACACAATCTGTCTGATGAAGAAGTGATTTATATGGGCAATGATTTAAATGATTTGGAAGCAATGCGCTTGGTAGGGTTTGCCGTTTGTCCGTTTGACGCCCATGAGACGGTCAAAGCGCATTGTAGCTTGGTTTTATCGAAAAAAGGCGGATATGGTGCGGTGCGTGAATTTTGCGAGTTTGTGCTTGAAGAGCTTGAATTTGATGAAATAGGCGTCAATCACAATATGTGCGTCATTGAGTGAACTGGAGTCTGGATATGTCCGAACGCAGTGGCATTTTCAATTTACTACAGCGCCCTTGGGTATATGCCTTGTGGCAGTGGTTGACTGGCGCGCCTGCAGCTCATCGGCGCCTAGTCCGCGAATTGGATTTACAACCTGGTGATTCGATTCTTGATATTGGTAGCGGCGACAGCGCGTTGCTGGATTATCTTCCGGACTTTGTCTGCTATCAGGGTATTGAGCCCAACCCTAGTTACGTTGAAAAGGCGAGGAGTCGCGCACGGAAACAAGATTTGATCTGGCAGGCGAAAATCGATGCAGAACTTGGACTGGTCTTGCCTGACGGGATAGCACCCTACAACATCGTGCTCGCCTTGCGCCTGTTTCATCATCTTGACGACCACGAAGCTATGGTTTTATGGAAGACCCTCCATGACCTGCTGGTGCGGGTTGATCAGGCCAACTATGCCCGATGCGTGGTAAATGATAATTGTCTCGCAGATGGCTACCCGTTAGCTGCTTGGGTCATAAGGCATGACCGTGGCGCTCATCCGCGCCCTTATTCTTGGTATGAGATATCGGCGAAACAGTATTTTGGCCGGGTCGAGTGTACTTTCGGTAGCTTAAAATTCCCCATCCCCGCCACAGGTGTGCAGATCGTGTGCTGTTTATAGGGTTTGTGATAACGTCTGGTATGCCAGATAATACATTATAGAGGTGAAAATATGTTTAGTTTTTATGAAGATTTCATTCAGACCGAGCCTTGGCCCATTGTTAAAAAGGCTTTTGTGACCGCCGAGATAGGCATCAATCACAATGGTGACATGGCTTTGGTACGCCAGTTGATAGACTTGGCGGCCGAAAAAGGCTGCGATGCTGTTAAGTTCCAGAAGCGCACCATTGATATCGTCTATTCGCCGGAAGTGTTGGCCGCCCACCGGGAAAGCCCCTGGGGCACCACCCAGCGGGAACAGAAAGAAGGCTTGGAACTGAACCGGGAACAATATGACGAAATAGACACCTATTGCCGGAAAAAGGGCCTGGCTTGGTATGCCTCGGCCTGGGATATACCCAGCCTTCATTTTCTGCGGCCCTATAACCTGGCCTATAACAAGGTGGCCTCGGCCATGCTCACCCATAAAGAATTTATTAATGAAGTTATAGCTGAAAAGAAGCTTACTTTTATCGGCATAGGCATGAGTGACTATGGGGATATTGATGAAGTGGTTGCAAAGTTTAAGGCTGGCGGCTGTCCCTTCATTCTCATGCATTGCGTCTCGGAATATCCAGCTCCTAATGAAGTTTTAAACTTGCGACAGATCGTGGAACTGCGGCAACGCTATAACTGTCCGGTGGGTTACAGCGGCCATGAAATGACCATGATCCCCGGGGTCATCGCCGTGATGATGGGGGCCGTAGCCATAGAGCGGCACATCACTCTTAATCATGCCATGTATGGTTCCGACCAGGCGGCCAGCCTGGAACCCCGGGGCCTGGAAACATTGATGAACTACATGGCCCAGATTCCGATAACCATGGGTGACGGTCAGCGCCGGGTGACGGCAACGGAATTCAGTAATGCCAAAAAACTGCGCTACTGGTGGCGGGAAGCTTAAGCGTAATTATTAAATTTAAACCCATTAGAAATGGAGATGATTTTGGTGAAAAGCAATCAATCATCATCCTTTGAGTTTAGTTCAGTCATAGTTTTTGGGGCTGGTTCTGTAGGTTTTCAGCTTACGAGACTTCTAAAACGTGTCGGTGTTTCCGTTTTAGCGTTCCTGGATAATTTTAAACCTGAATATCTTCCTTATGCCGGCAAGCCTGTATATAAACCTGATTCAGCCCTCAAGTCCATTGACCGGTCAACAACTGTCATCATAGGTGTTTGGCGCCCGGATGTTCCTCCAGAGTTGTTGAAGACTCAACTTAAAGGATCGGGCTGGAATAACGTTGTAACTCTAGCTGAGTTTATTCGGCAAAATTACGACCGTTATGGTGATTTTTATTGGCAGACAGAACCTGGTTACTATGAGCGACCTGATCGACTGATAATAATCGACCAGATTCGGGGCATCTGGGCGGATGACCTCAGTCTTGAGACTTATGAGTATCTTCTCAAACTTAGACGTGATTTTGACGATAGTACACCTCCCTTTGTGAACCCTGATGAATATATACCTCAAGATATTCCAGAGCTTTTAAAGTTTCCCCTGCGTTATATTGATGGTGGAGCTTATGATGGTGATCTCCTGTCCAAATTTATTGACTCGGGCTATAAAATTGAGGTTGCGGCTCTTTTTGAGCCCGCCTTACATAATTTTAAATCTTTAGCCCGACGCTGGTTAACAAGACCTCCTACTTTTCCTTTTTTTTCTTTCCCCTGTGCTTTGGGTGATCAGGAAACATTTAAATCCTTCCATCATGATCTGGAAGCCGCTGTGGGCAGCGGCTTTTCCAACGAAGGGGGAATAGCTGTTCCTTGCGCACGCCTTGACGTAGTTTTGAAAAATTTCAAACCTAATTTCATAAAGTTGGATGTGGAAGGCGCAGAGCTATCTGTATTGGATGGATCACTAGAAACATTGACATCTTCTCGGCCGACTTTTGCTGTCTGTGTGTATCATAAAGCGGATGATTTATGGGCTATTCCTCAATGGTTCATGACCAAGGCTGATGATTTAGGATACAAGTTTTTTCTGCGACGGCATGGCCATGGTTTGGATGATCACTGTTTTTACGCAGTACCGGGTTGAAATATAAAATACTTAATGTGATACTTGGAATTGAAATCGTACAAAGCAGGTAAAGTATGAAATTGAACGACATAGTATCATTTTCTTGCAAAAGATATGGTTTGAAGAAATTTATGACCATGTTTTGGCTATTTTCATTCACCTTGATGATGTTCGACATATTCATATTAAAATATTTTGGTGAATTATATAGAGAATGGCATCCTTTAGAATTTAATATAGCCGCTCATTTGTTTTACCATCCTGAGACGCCGGCCAGAATGATGGCTTATGTGATAGGCAGTTTGATTATAGGTTGTTCCTTTCTGGCCTCGGTCTTTATCTGTAAAAGAAATTACCAAATTCGAATATTTTTGGAATATTCTTTATATTTTACGTTGCCGATTGTCACTGTTTGTTGTCTAATCAGCTTTAAAATGCCGACTATGGTAATTCCAGCGATGCCGATTTGGATATTGCTGGCGGTATTTTTTAAACCGGAATTGATATTCGCCGTAAAAAAATGTGATGGAATAAAGCTTTTTTTTCAGAGGTTTGATGAAAAACTGCCAGCAATAATATTAGTTATCTCAATATTGTCACTCCTGGTTATTTATAGACATCAGATGTTTTCGACGCAGATTATTCCTAATGAATACTTTCGCATACCTGAACAGTATTTAATTGGCATCAATGAAGAAAACGGTGAATTTGAATATGTCGATACAACAGATATTTATAATGCTCTGGACTTGATTGGACATGACAAAATAGATATCAATAGCTTTCATGACTGGAAAGAAACTCGAACTTGTTATACTGTGGAAAAGAATAACTATTTAATTGAAAAATTGGTATCGGATTACAGTTTTCAGGAACAATTTCAATTATATGATTATAATCTTTTAAGTTTATACGATGTTTCCGCTTTGCCGCCGGTATTGTTTTATTATGATGACTCTCTTTGCATCATTTGGGGTGATGATAAAATATTGAATGATGCTCTAAGATGGAAACTTGCCGGTATCGCCGGAATAAGCCGTTATCATATCCTTGATAAAATAAACCGTCATCATGCCTTTGATAGTTCAAAAGATAGGCTCAAAATTTTCAATCAACTGACTTCATTTTTGCTTAAAAACAGTAGTTATGAAATATCCTGGCAATTAACTCAAAGAGCCTATCTCTCTCATCATCTTCATTATCTCGTGCCAGCCCAGGAATTTCTGCTTGGAAAACCTCTTACCGAGATTTCCCACCAATATGGCTTGGGGTTGACAATTATTCCGTCTTATATTGCAAAATTATTTTCTTCAAATAATGAAATTGAATATGGAACCTATCTACGGGTTACATCTTTGCTTATTCCGTTCGGATTTTTGGTTTTCATTTTTTGCTGTTGGTTCATATTTAAAGATATTCATAGAATGATGATACCAGTTTTATTGCTAACCTTGAATCAATTCACATTTGGGGTTGATTCGCTATATTTTTCATATGGAATATTTAATTATCGTGTGCTTCTTGATATGCCTTCTCTATGTCTGCTCTACATGTATTTAAATGGAAAATATAAAAATAATATCATACTTTTATCCGCTGTTTCCTTGGGCTCAATGTTTTTAAATTTTGAATTCGGCTTGTTCTTGAACATATCATTGATTTATACGTTGATTTTGCATGTTATCTTGGATAAAAGCAAGATTAAAATACATGATGTTGCTTTATTGATAAGCTTAATTTTATGTCTTGGTTTCAGTGCCTCCAATTTTAACATTGGTCAGCATAATATAGCAAAATATTTTTATATGGGTCATTTCAGTCGTCCACTCCCGAAGTTGATGATTATGTTTTTCATATTCATGTTTGCCCTTTATCATGGCTTGTATTTCTATTTGAAGAAAAATGATTACAAATTTGCTGATATATTCATATTTTCATGTGTTTATGCGCAAACTCTTTTATGCTATTTTGTTTTGAGCGGCCTGTTCAATCATTCTAGTTTATATGTGGTCAGGTTCGCCTTGCCTCTTATTTTTATTTTGGATTTCATTTTCTTTGAAAAATTTAAAAAAGGATTTTTAAGACAAGTAGGCTTATGTTTATTTTTGGCCTTTTTAGGCCTGAATATAGCTCATAAAGGAATAATTCATATACGAACTGAAGGTCAATATTTTAAAACCCTGAATAGACATAAGCTATATGAATGGAATTTACCCAGGACCAATTTCAAATCAACAATGAATCCTGCTTTTTTCGCCGAAGCTCTTGGAATGATCGATAAATATATTCCTGAAAATCAAAAAGAGGTTTTCATGATATCCCAATATGCGCCTTTTCTAGCTTTTCTAGCTAATAAATACAGCGGCTTTCCTCATTTTGATCTTCGGACGTATTTAATGACCCAGAAAGAGAATTTATTGGCCATGTCATCAATTGATAGCGCCAAACCACAATATATTTTCGTAGATTCGGATATCAATACACCTTATGAATTAGATATTATCAGCGGCGATAACTTTAATAAATGGCTCATGCTTGAATCACGTGCGAGGGTCCGCTCATTAAATGAATTGCGTAAAATATACGAACATATTGTTGAGGATTATGAATTGATTGATGGATCAAGGCTAGTCTCCGTCTATAAAAGAAAAGAACAAACAGTTAATGATAGTTACTAGGATTAAGGTATTATGACCGGCGAAAAAACAAGAAAATCCATCAGTATTGTCACTGCCTGTTACAATGAAGAAGGCAATATCCTGGAGTTACACAGACGAATTACGGAAACTTTAAAAGAACTTCCGCAATATGATTATGAAATAATCTGCATCGATAACTGCTCGACAGATGGTACTCGGAACGAAATTCGAAGCCTTTGTGGCCAAGATCCTAAATTCAAGGCTATTTTTAATGTCCGCAATTTCGGGCATATTCGTTCCCCTTGGCATGGTTTTTTGCAAGGGCGTGGGGACGCGGTTATTTTCTTGTGTTCCGATCTTGAGGATCCGCCTGAGCTTATCCCGGAAATGCTGCAAAAATGGGAAGAAGGCTACAAACTGGCCTTAGGGGTAAAAAATGGTACTGATGAAACCGGCCTTATCAAATATATGCGCCAGGCCTATTATTGGCTACTAAATAAGGTCAGCAATGTCGAACAGACCTCCGGCTTGACCGGCTTTGGGTTATACGATCGGGAGGTAGTTAAAAATTTTCGCGCTCTTGATGACCCTTACCCTTATGTACGTGGCCTCATATCTGAGTTGGGCTGGAAGCTGGCCCCGATATATTATCATAAACCAGTTCGCCGTCGGGGTTTCAGCAAAAATAACTTCATGACCCTTTTGGATATGGCTCTACTGGGCATGGTTAATCATACCAAATTACCGCTGCGTTTGGCCACCTTGCTGGGTTTTGCCGTAAGTGGCCTCAGTTTTATTTTGACTTTTTATTATTTAATAAAAAAACTCCTGTTTTGGGATCAATTTCAGGCCGGCATGGCTCCGGTTCTAATTGGCTTTTTCTTTTTCATTGGCCTGCTTTTTCTTTTTTTGGGTTTAATTGGTGAATATGTTGGGTTCATTGTGACCCATGTGGTGAAGCGCCCCTTGGTTATTGAAGAAGAACGTTTGAATTTTCAAAAATCTCTCCCAGATGATTTGCCTGGAAGCAAAACTGAATAAGGTGAAACCAATCAAAATGAAGGAGTTTCTGCATAAATTTATTGCTGACCGCCGGTTACGTTATCTTACGGTAGGAAGCTTTAACGCGATGGTTGGCTTCATCTGCGCTAATGCACTTTATTATAGCTTATCTCCCACCCTCCATATTATCATCATCTGCATTTTAGGGAACATTATTTGCATAAGTTTTGCCTTTTTCACCTACAAGACTATAGTCTTTCAGACTAAAGGTAATTGGCTCTCTGAATATCTACGTTGTTATGTGATTTATGGGCTGGCGGCCGTTTTGGGAACTTTGAGTATGTGGGCTCTGGTGGACTGGTTGGGCCTTGCCTTCTGGTTGGCCCAGATAATGGTCATGATTTTCATTCCTTTTCTTTCTTATATAGGGCATAGCCGTTTTTCCTTCTCGACCGGCCCAAGGCGTAACTAGGATGAACCTTTTTCAAATTCATAAGTTGCCCCAAATGGTTTATCAGGCCTTCATCACAGATGGCCAGCGGATCTATAGGCTTTTGCCCCGGCCTTTGCAAAGGTCTTTCTGGGTCGTGTTATTCATTCAGTTCATCGCGGCCCTGACTGAGACCATGACCCTCTTGGTCATCTCCCTTTTCGCCGTCAGTGTGGCTGCGCCGGAAACCGCCCGGAATAACTTCCTGATCCAGCCCCTCCTGGCCATGAGCCCGACCTTGACCGAATGGAGCCTCAGCCACCGCCGGCTGGTCGGGCTCACCAGCTTTTTGATGGTGGCTTTTATTGTTTTTAAAACTTTTTTTGCCACCCTCGTGGCCCAAAAAACCACGACTTTTTCTGAAAAAGTGAGCTTACTCATCGGCCGGGAAACCCTTTGGCGCTATTTGAACAAAAGTTATTTCTGGCACATCTCCCCGGAGAGTTCGACCGTTATTCACAAATTCAGCCAGCGGGGACATCTTTCCAGCTTTCTGAGTGCCTTGCTCTTGGTTTACAGCCACGTGTTATGTTGCCTGGCGCTCTTCACCAGCCTCTTTCTGGCCCACCCGAGGCTCACTCTGATGGTGGTCACCAGCTTCTCTCTGGCCAGCCTAGGCACCTATATGTTTATGCGCCGCCGTTTGGACTGGGCCGGGCAAGAAGCCAGCAGTCTCGCTTTGACCGAAAGTGCTGACCGTTTGGCATTGACCCAAGGCCTGCGGGAGGTGCTTCTTTATCGACGGCAGGGTATTTTTTTTCAAAAAATGGCTTCGACCATGACCGCCGGGATGCCGGTCAAGGCCTTTCTGGCCTTTGTCGGCTATCTGCCTTCCCAGGTGCTGGAACTCATCGGCTTTGCCACTATTGGCCTCATGACCGTGGGCCTAATTATCTGGGGTGTGCCCATGGCGGCCATAGTCTCGGCCACCTCCATGCTCATGCTCACGGCTTGGAGGGTGTTGCCGGCCGTCAACCGCACCCTGAGTTATACCATCGCCATCCGGGGCCTCAGGCCGGCCGCCTTGGTCTGCTTGGAACTTATGGAAACCTTCATAGCCGAAGAGCCGGAGACTCTGCCAGAACCAGCCCCGGACTTTTGCGTTGAAAAAAGTTTGGGCCTGGAAGGAGCTAGCTTCACTTACCCTGGCGGTCGGGAGCCGGCCCTCTCCAATCTGGGCCTTACCGTTAGTAAAGGCGAAAAAGTTGGGCTCATCGGGCTTTCCGGGGCTGGCAAGAGCACCCTGGCCCTGCTTTTGACCGGCCTGGTTCAGCCCCAGTCCGGCCGCTTTCTGGTTGATGGCCGGGAACTCACGCCGGGTGGCCGGGCGGCCTACGTGCACCTGGTGGGCTTTGTGCCCCAGAGCCCGCTTTTACTTCCCGGCACAGTGGCCGACAACGTGGCTTTCAGCCAGTGGGGTGAGAAGTATGACCGCCAGGCGGTGGATGCCGCTTGCCGGCAAGCGGCCATGGATTTTGTCTTCGACCATCCTCAAGGTTTGGACTTACCTCTGGGCTCTGGGGGGCAAGGCCTCTCCGGGGGGCAGGCCCAGCGGGTGGCCATTGCCCGGGCTCTCTTCACCCGGCCGGAAATAATCATTTTCGATGAAGCTACCAGCGCCCTGGATCAAGCCAGCGAAAACATCATTGCGTCAACAATCACTGGCCTTTCCAAAAAGACCACGGTCATCATTATTGCCCACCGCCTGACCACGGTGGAGAATTGCGACCGGTTGATTTGGCTGGAAGACGGGAAGGTCTGGGGCGAGGGGTCGCCGGCGGAAATCTTGCCCCTCTACCGGGCGGCCATGGCCGGAAAGAGCAAGGAGTGATTTATGGAGATATACGAAAGGGTTGATGAAGTCACCAAAAAAATGTCCCGCTCGAGGGCTCATTTGGCCAGGCAATTGAAAATAAAGCAGACGACTTTCAATAGATGGTTTTCCCGCGCGATCGGCAGGATTATTTATTGCCGGTATTGTTTAAAATACTGGAACTTTACCTTCATATATCCAGGGACTAGCTGTTTTTCGGCGAAGGGGAGATGGTGAAGTCAGAGATTGAGGGGCCGATGATCTGCCAGAGCCGGGAAAAAGAGCTTCTGTTGAAAATTGAACAATTGAGCGGTCTCTTGATCAAGCATGAGAACCAAGGGGTAGCCAGATGAATCATCCAGATCAAGTAAACATTTCATAAAGGAGAGGTGATCAATATGTTATGGAGAATTTTTAAGTATTCCATGGTTTCTTTTTGGCTGGTTATTTGTCTGGAAAGTGACGCCCAAGCCTATCTTGATCCTGGCACCGGCAGCCTCTTGCTTTCAATGCTGGCAGCCGGGTTTGTCATGTTGGCCGGCTTTTGGGCAAAAATATGCCGATTCATAAAATCAATATTTTTTAAAAAGGCGGATGGCTAAGATGGCATAAGATTACTTGACTTGGATATATAACTTGTAGAATTTTTTTAAGGAGAAGGGTATGAAATATTTTTTCAATGCTGTGATTTCTTTGATGCTTACTCTTGTAATCGTTGTTTATATGCCCTTGATGACTTACTTCCGGAATGTCAATGAGTTTTATTTTGTGGCTAGGCAGTTATTGCAATCATTGTGGCCGCTTGTCTTGATATTATTCGGGTTGGTTTTCTTAATTTTTACCGCCGCCCAAAAATTCATGAAATCATCTGAATTTTTATATAAGGGCTTTAAAATCCATGTTACGCCATTGCATATTACGATTTTGATGCTGATAGCCTGCATTTGGCTTGAAGGTTCGATTTTTAATCATGGCCTGCCTCAAATTACGGGGGAGGCTAATCTTTATATCTCTCAAAAACGATTACTGATAGATACTTTTGTGTGGTTTTGTCTTTTAACTGCTGGTTTATTGTTTTGGCGTAAATTGGCCGGTAGAGCCATTTTTATTTGCCTGGCTCTCTCTTTTCTTTTTTTCATATCTTTGGGGGAAGCCTATTTCAAGAAAGAACCAAAATATACCACTCAAACAACACGTCATGATGTGATAACAAATTTGGCTTTCAGTCCTAAAGGAAATATAATTATAATTGTGGCGGATGCTGTTTCTACTGAGGCAGCCACTTCTATTATTCAGAAGGATGCTCAAATTAAGGATGAACTTAAAGGCTTCACACTTTTCAGCAACAATCTTGGTCCCGGCGATGTAACTATTTGGGCTATACCAGCGATACTTCAAGGTTCCATCAATGATAATGGAGCACCTTATAATATTTTTGCCGAACGAGTGTTCAATTCGTCAACCAGTCTCATCCAACAATTTACCTCTTCCGGTTATAATGTCTATGTATCTTCACTATTGCCTCGTTTTAATATTTTTTATGATGACAACTACAATTTAGCTTTTGCTAATCAAATACGTTCTGACATCCCGTTCAAATTGTCTTTACCGTCAGCAACCAAGTTGTTTTTTTCTTTCATACCGTATATCTTCAAAGAAAAAATATCATGCTATCTGGCGCGGTATTTCGTCCCAGGGTCTGAGGACGTATATGGTGGCATCGCAGATGAAGTTATATATAAGAATTATTTTTCAATCGCCATGAATAAACTCGATTCATCCAGGCCGGCTTTAAATTTTCACCATTTGGCTGGAGTTCATTCACCATTCATTACCAAGGATGAGTTTGGCAATGATATTCCCAATTTTTATGAACTTAAAGTGCATGAAGCCTTCTTATTATTTACAAATTTTTTGAAAGAATTGAAAAGTCATGACCTGTATGATGATTCAATAATTATGCTGATTGCTGACCATGGATTATGGAATAATTTTGACTATCCATTAGTAATGTTTAAACCAAGACAAGCCCAAAATAGCTTTATTATCTCTGATGTACAATTTTCCAGCGCTTATATTGTTAAATTATTAGCTATACTCGACAAACGCCCGGAGTATTTGGATAATTTTTTATCAGAATTGCCTGAAGAAAGAAAAATATTTAGAAGTCGTAATCTTTTACATGTAATTCGACAACATGGTGGGTTGAGCGAGGTCAGTAGTGAAATAATAGAAATTGATCATGAACCGCCGACTGATATTTTGCCTAATAAGCGATACTATTTTGGTGCGCAAGAGTATGTTAACCGTGATTATATTGTGCCATTAGCACTTAAAAATATCCAAAACCGCAGTGGTTCTCTGATTACTTTCGGTGGGACCGATAATTATGAGCTTGGTTTGAAGCTTAAAACTTTAAACAGACATATTGATCTGAAATTAGAAATGGGCATAGAATACCATACAGTAGATTCACGTAAAAAACAGGTACCTATAACCATTAACGATTTGGTATCAAAAACTGTTATATTTTCAGCTGATGATTTGGCTGCAGATCTTCGGTTAAGCTCAAATGAAATCGTATTGAATAATGTTTCTCTGAATATGAATGGTGAAATTATTTTGCGCATTTCAGGACCAAATATGTTTCATTTGAAAAGTATGGAATTTACTGAATAGGAGTATGAATAAATAGAAAAAATCACATGAGTTTATGCTATATGGGTAGGAAAAGAAAGTTATAGGCGGTCATAAAAATAGTAATGACATTGATTTGACCTCATATAGCCAAAGCTAGGCTTGGAAGGTGTAATGATGCAGGCGATAATCTTGGCAGCAGGAATGGGGCGAAGGCTGCGCTATGCGACCAATGAGCTTCCTAAATGCATGCTTGCCATTGCTGGTGAAACTCTTATCGAGCGTTCGCTTGGCATTATTTCCAGATACCCTCTATCACGCATCATTATTGTCGTCGGTTACAAATCAGACGAATTGAAGAAACACCTTGGCAACAGCGCCAATGGTGTTCCTATCATATATGTAGAAAATCCTGTTTATAGCACCACCAATAATATTTATTCTCTCTTTTTGACCAGAGATTACTTGCGCCAGGATGATACACTGTTATTGGAAAGTGACCTCATATTTGAAAAAAGCATCATTGACAGGATAATGGCGGATAAGCGTAAGAATATCGCTGTGGTTGATAAATACAAATTCTATATGGACGGAAGCGTAATCAAAATTTCTCCTCATCAGTCCGATGATTTTGATGTGGCCGAATTTATCCCAAAAGCACTTTTCGATATCCGTGAAATCCACAATTACTATAAAACCGTCAACATCTATAAATTTTCCAGAGAATTCTCTGATAAGCAATACGTTCCGTTTCTGGAATCATATTGTTCCGCCCTAGGGCACAACATGTTTTATGAACAAGTGTTGAAGGTGATCCTGGCCTTGGAACAAAAGAACATTAAAGCACTGGTGCTTAATGGCGAAAAATGGTATGAAATCGACAGCATTCCGGATATGCGGAACGCGGAGCTGTTATTCAGCCAGAGCAAACCTGAAAAATATGAACTATACAACAAGCGCTACGGCGGATATTGGGTTTCTCCGAACCTCAAAGATTTCTGCTATCTGGTCAATCCCTACTTCAATGGAGACCGGATAATTGAGGAATTTAAGGCCAATTTTAAGGAACTGTTGACCAGCTACCCTTCCGGGCAGTCCATGCAATGCATAATGGCCGGCGAATTTTTGGCCGTTAATGACCAATATGTAGCTGTCGGTAACGGAGCCTCCGAGATAATCGCCGTTCTGGCGGACCTCTTGCCGGGAAAGTGCGGAGTGATGACTCCGACTTTTTTGGAATATCCCGCCCGTCTTGGCGAAGAAAATATAGTGCCGTTGACTCCTGATAACGATATCCATTATGGCACTGAACCGCTCAAGAAAGCCATAGGGAAAATCGATTACCTGCTTCTAATCAACCCGGACAATCCGAGTGGCAACTTTATTCCCCGAGAAGAATTGCTTGAGCTCGTAGAATTCTACCAAAAAGAAAAAAAGTGGATCATCCTCGATGAATCATTTGTGGATTTTGCCATTGAGGGAGGCCCTCATACCCTTTTGGAAGATGATATTATTAAAAAATTCGATAATTTGATCATTATAAAATCCATAAGTAAAAGTTATGGTGTGCCAGGGTTGCGCTTGGGCATCACCGCTTCCGGCAACTTGGCTCTGATCGAAAAGATTCGGAAATCATTGGCTATTTGGAACATCAACTCCTTCGCCGAGTTTTATCTTCATATAGGCGCTAAATACCGCTCATTATATCATGAAAGCTGTGAAAATTTGGCCCGGGCGCGAGAAGCTTTTTTAACCTCCCTTTCCGTAATACCAGGGCTCAAGGTCTGGCCATCCCAGGCTAATTATTTATTGTGCCAGCTAACCAATGGCGCGATAGCTTATGAATTGGCGGAAAACCTCTTATACGACCATGATCTATACATCAAAGCCTTTGATGGCCGCAAAGGTCTTGATGGAGAATTCATACGTCTGGCAGTGCGGACCACCTCGGAAAATATGGTATTGGTAAAAACCTTAGGCGAAAATTTGGCGACCTTGAGACAATGGCAATGAAATCACTCAATCTGGATATTTTAGCCGTTGATGGTCTCATGCTGCGCGCCTATCTATCCGCACTGGATGCTCTCGGATATACTCCTCATCGAATTTATCATGTGGTCCCCGAGGGCGGTAATGGAGCTCTTTTATCAGTTCTCCCGTTTTTCTTGCGCGTCGGTTTCGCGAAAATGAAGCGGAATCTCACCAGCACTTCCTGGGTGCGGGAATTGACATTTAAGTATTCCGGCATATGGAAAGATTTGGTGCAAGTTGCGGGAGCGGCTGCGGGATTGCCTCCTGTGGTCATAGATAACCTAAAAAAAGATATCCCCGGGGTCCGCTCGCTCTTCAGCAGATTCTCCTGCCCGAAGGTCACGATAATCGCCGATAATTTGAAAGATCCCCGGTGCCTCGAATATTTCGCCGCCAATTCTCCCCGTGCCTTGCTTTCCACCAGCGACGAGCTTGCTCCGAGGTCTTTGCTTGAACTTCATGGGTTCAGACTATTGCTGTTTCACCCGGGAGTATTGCCGGTCATTCAAACCTCACCTGACGCTGAGCCGCTCTGCCGAACAGCGGAAGAACCTTATATTCGTGGTTCCGATGGGTTATTATGGTCCGCGCTTCTGAGAGGGAAGGCCGGCTTAAGCGGCATTTATTTGGCCCCCGGGCTTGACGAAGGTGATGTTTTCTACTGCAGGGAATTTCCCTTGCCGAAACTGCCGCAATTGGCCAAAATTTCGCCTGTCGATCAATATTATCTTATACGCGCCTTTGTCGCGCCTCTTTTCCGGGTAAAGGGCCTCATAGACACCATCATTTCAACCCCAGATAAGGCCGATTTCAGTTGTCTGCCCGCATTTCCCCAGGATCTTGAAAAAGGGGTTACCTACACACTTATGTCCCCTCGCCTTCGCGAACGAGCACTGCCCTTGTTTTATTCACAAAACAACAATCAATGATCCGGGTTTGCTATGTTGAAAGACAGCCTGACCTCGCTTTGGAAACATTTCAGCCAAAAAGTTTCCCGGTCTTTTTCCATTGCCTGGCCGGAGAACGATATTATCATTTTCTCCGAAGGCGCAGCTTATTGGTACACCTTTAAACCGATAGTGGAAGAACTGATAGAACGCAAAATTTCGTTCTGTTATTGCACATTGGACAAAAACGACCCAGGGCTTTTCATCCAGGCGTCCGGGTGTGCCCCGTATTACCTCGGTTCCGGCGCCATAGGTTTGGCGAAGTTCGGTATGCTGAAGGCGAAAATTTTACTGACCACGACGCCAAACATCGGCTGTAAGGGTTTTCCTTTGGCGAAACCGAAAAATGTTGAATGTCTCGCCCATGTTTTTCACAGCATTTCAGATATCGCCACCTATCGGAAACATTCCCTTGATCATTATGACGCCGTTCTAATGGTCGGTGATTTCGCTTTGCGAAGCATTCGTGAAACAGAAGAATTGCGGGGACTCAAAGCAAAAGAATGTGTTTCCGTCGGCGCCCCCTATTTTGATGTTCTCCTGGCAATGGCTGACCCGAAGCGGAAAAAGTCAGCCGATGCAAATAAAACCGTTCTCCTGGCGCCTTCATGGGGAAGAAAGGGTTTTCTTTCCATCTACGGAACCAAATTCATTACGGAACTGGCGAAATTGGATCTCAACTTTATCTTTCGCCCGCATCCTCACAGCTTCAAGAGTGAGAAAAGATTGTTGGAAGATGTGGAAAAGATAGCGGCCAGTAGCCAAAACATACGGTTCGACTGCGAACCGGACTGTGGCCCAGCCATGGCGGAATCGGACATTTTGATTTCCGACAGCTCAAGTATTCGGTTCGACTACGCCTTCATTTATCAGCGTCCTATAATCACGCTGAGGATACCGCCTACTGATTACGAAGAATTCGAGTATGCTGATTTGGGCTTCAAATGGGAAGATGAACTTGAACCAAAAATGGGGACGGTATTTTCTCCTACTGATTGCGGAGCCATCGCCGAAAAAATCACGGACGCGCTATTGAATCCAGAAACATATCGGACGCTCGACCTTCTTGAAGCCCGTGAACGCTATGTCGCCCATTTAGGCAAGTCGGGTAAAGCAGTGGTTGACTGGATACACTTGACTTGTACAACCTGAATCTCACAGATCCAAATAACCATAACGCATGGAGGAAAACATGACTAAAACCCAGATAGATTTCAATAAGGAATGGAAGAAAACTGGCTGGCAACAAAGAAAATCATGCTTCGCCTTAAGGCCGCCGTTTTGGGCATTGTTGTTGCTGTTATGTTTTATTCCCAGGTCATTAGTTGCATGGCCTGCTCAGGCGGAAACTGTAAATCCTATACTTATAGCCCATGCCGGCGGCGGGATAGATGGGCATACTTATACAAACTCTCTTGAAGCCTTGGAACTCGCAATTAAAAACGGCTTCAAGTACATTGAGCTTGACCTTATAGAAACCCTGGATGGACATATTGTAGCCGCACATGACTGGAATATGTTCCATAAAATGACTGGCGGCTCTGGTGGTGAACCCTTGACTCTTCATGAGTTTAAGCAACGAAAAATCCATGGCAAGTACACGCCCTTAACATATGCAGAAATTAATGATTATTTCACCCGCTACAACCACCTCGTTCTGGTTACGGATAAAATCAGTAACTACGAGCTACTTCTCAAAGAAATTACTGTACCTCAAGAAAATTTGCAGGTTATCATGTATGAGGATGAGAAGTATTGGGAGGCTTTGAGCAAAGGCATAAAAAAACCGAGGCTGTGTCTCAGTACCAAGGAGATGCGGGATAGTTTCTTAGCAGGGAGAATGGATGTCGCCATGGTGACATTCCCTTTATCAAAAGACTTTCCAGAGGCTCGAAAAGAACTGGCCAATCAATTAAATAATGGCGTATCTATCTTCGTGCCTACATCAAATGATGTTGATTTTATTAGAAATCACATAGGAACGACTGTGACGGGCTTTTTTACGGACTTCGTTACGCTTGACCAGATTTTCAGTCAGCGGTAACTTGTCACCGCCCCGAAAAGTCAAGCCGCCAGCAATTGGTGTTTGGGCCACAAGTTTGGATGGATTCCGGCTTTCGCCGGAATGACGGATACCCCAACCGTCACCCCGGCGAAAGCCGGGGTCCATTTGAATGCCACTTGGTATGAAAAGAACCAAGGAGTGATTTATGGAGATCTACGAAAGAGTTGATGAAGTCACCAAAAAAATGTCCCGCTCGAGGGCTCATTTGGCCAGGCAATTGAAAATCAAGCAGACGACTTTCAATAGGTGGTTTTCCCGCGATCGGCAGGATTATCTGTTGCCGGTTTTGTTCAAAATACTGGAACTTTACCCTCATATATCCAGAGACTGGCTGTTTTTCGGCGAAGGGGAGATGGTGAAGTCCGATATGGAGAGGCCGATGATCTGCCAGAGCCGGGAAAAAGAGCTTCTGTTGAAAATCGAACAGTTGAGCGGCCTCTTGATCAAACATGAGAACCAAGGGGCAACCAGGTGAGGCCGCAAGCAGGTCACGGCTTACCCGTGGGCTGGATTGCTTCGTCGCTCTGCTCCTCGCAATGACGGAATGGAGGGCTTGGATGGATTCCGGCTTTGAGGCGCGCCTCTTCGCCGGAATGACGGGTACCCTGGTTTGGTTTAGCTTTTTCGCCTTGTTCTTTTTTTGACTTCTCCCTGGTCAAGCCCAGGATTTTGCTTTCCATTATCGCGTTCGACACCTGGTCCCAAATCCTACGGGCCTCATCTCAATTTGACAAAAGCTCTTATGTTAGCTATTATAGTAATTAACAAAAATTAAAGGTTCATATTTTGAATATTACATTGAAGACCCCTAAAGAAATCCGCCAGGAAATTGCCGCCCGGGCCAAACGGTTGCGGTTGGACTTGAATATCTCCCAGATGGATCTAGCCGCTCGTACCGGGGTCAGCCTAAGTTCCATTAAAAGATTTGAAAGCCAAGGGCTGATTTCTTTGTCCTCGCTTCTGCATATCGCTTTGGTTTTAGACCGTCTTCAAGATTTTGAAACACTCTTTGTTACGTCCACTCGCCTGAGCCTGTTTTTGCCGACCCCTAAAAAGCGTCTTCGAGCGGGAATAAAAAATGTTAAATCCTAAACGTCTGGAAATTTTCTGCAATATCCAGGGACAAAGACATTTCGTCGGCCTTCTTTCCTGTGTCGGCCGGGAAATTTTTTTTGAATATGCTCCAGATTTTTTGAATTCCGGTATTCAATTGTCACCCTTCAAGCTGCCTCTCCGGCCAGGAGTTTTTGAGGACCCCAAACGCACCTTTGCGGGCTTATTTGGCTTGTTCAATGATAGTCTTCCTGATGGTTGGGGACTTCTGCTTCTTGATAGGTCTTTGACAAGTCAGGGCGTTCCACTGGATAGCATTTCCCCTCTTCATCGGTTGACCATGGTCGGAACCTACGGCATGGGAGCTTTGGAATATGTCGCGAATGAAGAAGTCGCCGAAATTCCCTCCTCAAATCTTCTATCTTTAGACGGTCTGGCCGCTGACGCGCAAAAAATTTTGGCTGAAGAAGAGGTTCCTTTAGATGCTGTCAATGAATTAATTCGTTTGGGGGGTACGTCCGGCGGAGCCCGGCCAAAAATTTTAGCTGATTTATCTCTTGACGAAACCTCGCTCTATGCCGCGGGAAAAAGAACTTCTGATTGTTCGCCCTGGCTCATTAAATTTTTTGCCCGCGATGAATCACAAGAGTCCGGCTTGATTGAATATGTCTATTCTCTCATGGCTAAAGAAGCCGGAGTCATTATGCCCGAAACTAAACTCTTTCCCTCCGATTCGACTCCCGGCTATTTCGGAGTCAGACGCTTTGATCGAGACGAAAAACACAGTAAAATCCATACTCATACCGTTTCTGGTCTCCTTCACGTTGACTTTCGAATCGCCTCCCTCGACTATGAAAATCTCTTGAAATTAACTTCCATTCTGACCAAGGACATCCGGGAAGTTGAAAAAATGGTCCGACTCATGGTCTTTAATGTCAAGGCCAAAAACCGGGATGACCATGCCAAAAATTTTTCCTTCCTCCTGGACCCTGACAATAAATGGAAAATGGCCCCGGCCTACGATCTGACCCCCTCAATCGGCCTGGGCGGCGAACATAACTCCATGGTCAACGGCAAAGGCCGGGATATCACCGACCAGGACCTCATGACGACCGCTTCTCTGGTCGATATTCCTCAAAGCTTTGTCCGGGAAGCCATCCAGCGAACCGGAGAAGCTCTCTCCCATTTCGAATCCTTGAAAGAGGTATATCGAGAAGTTTCAACTGGTTCTATAACGATGTCGTTAGGACCTCGACCCGCTACCTAACCGCCGAGGTAGGCGGCTACTACTTGGGGGTCGTTCAGAAGGTCGCGCCCCGGGCCGTCGAGGACGATGTTCCCGACTTCCAGGATATAGGCCCGGTGGGCGATGGAGAGGGCCGCGTAGGCGTTCTGTTCTATGAGCAGGATGGTCTTGCCGTCTTCCTGGTTGAGTTTTTTGATTATGGCGAAGATTTCCTGGACCAGGATGGGGGCCAGGCCCAGGGAGGGCTCGTCGAGCATCAACAGGTCCGGCCGGCTCATCAGGGCCCGGCCCACGGCCAGCATCTGCTGCTCGCCGCCGGAGAGGGTGCCCCCGAGCTGCCAGTGGCG
>Ga0082212_10002033_pt1 | contig 29726 bp, 26 predicted proteins | sample TergutNt197P3_FD_71548 | JGI IMG/M metagenome (GOLD analysis project Ga0082212, IMG submission 71548) | Neocapritermes taracua P3 segment gut microbial communities from Petit-Saut dam, French Guiana - Nt197 P3 | ecosystem: Host-associated > Arthropoda: Insects > Digestive system > Gut ...
GGGATTTCATGCTGCACCTTCTGCCGGAGTCTATGCGCAAAGAAGTGGACGCTACCTTGCGGCAAGCTTCGGCCTATCTTCCTGAAGGAGAAACGCCGGATGTCCTGCTTCCGCTAGGGAAGTCCTTTGCCAAAGGCCACATAGATTATTCGCCGTTTCAGGAAATGCTGCAGGCCATCAGTAACGGCATCCGCCAGAACAAGGTTTGCGCCATCTTATACAAATCCTCCATCCATGGCGAATCGAAATCCTTTGAGTTCGCTCCCAAACGGCTTGTGGCATACCGGGAGGCTATTCACATACACGGCTGGATTGTTTCCGAAAAAGGCACGGCGGAACCTTTATATGAAAAACTGACGGACTTTGCCCTTCACAGGCTGCAAAAAGTGTGTGTGACACGACGAAGCGCCGCGCATATCCCTGATATTGAGGAAAAGCACAAAGGTATGTTCGGCGTAATAAATAACGAACCATTTTCCGTACGGATTAAATTTTCTCCCTCGGTAGCCACCTATGTCGCGGAACGTGAATGGAGCGAAGACCAGAAAGTGAACATACATAAAGACGGTTTTATTACTCTTGCCATGACAGCCCGCAGTCAGACGGAAGTCATATCCTGGGTTCTGAGCTTTGGTGATGCGGCGGAGCTGCTTTCTCCGGAATGGCTCAAAAAGAAGCTGGCTCAGCGTGTGCTGGCTCTTGCGGCCAAATATGGAAAAGGAGAAGAAGCGGCAAAGAGCGGCGTAAGGCTTTGTATCCATCGCGCGGCGGATACCATTGGCGGCAACTGCGTTGAAATTGCGGCCTCCACAGGAGAGCGCCTGCTGCTTGATGCCGGGCGGCCTTTAGATACGCCTGAAGAGGAGCCAACGCCGGTTCCGGCGACATTGGACACCACAATGTCGGTTGCCGGTGTTCTTCTTTCACATGCCCATGTGGATCATTGCGGTCTGCTGGAAACATTGCCCGCGGAATGGCCTGTGTATTGCGGCAAAGCAACGGAAAAGCTTTTGCGTCTTTCAGCCGCGGTTATGGGTAAAAAACCTCTGGCCCAAACCTGCATACACTGGGAAAACGGGAAGGCGATAACGATAGGCCCTTTCACGGTTACTCCGCGTCTTGTAGACCATTCCTCCTTTGATGCCTACGCTCTCCAAATTGACGTTGAAGGAAAAACCATCGTGTATTCCGGCGATTTTCGCGCTCATGGAAGAAAAGCAAAGCTTACGGAAAACCTCATGCAAAATCCTCCCGGGCAAGTGGACGTTCTGATTATGGAAGGGACAAACTTGCCCGCGGCGGATTCCATACCCAAGCCTACTCTTACCGAGAACGAGTTGGAGGAACAGTTTGTCCGCTTATTTACGGAATGCCAGGGGCGCGTTTTCGTAAGCTGGGTATCCACAAATATTGATCGTACCGTCACCTTGTATAAAGCCTGCAAAAACAGCGGGCGCGTACTGGTTATCGACTTGTATTACATGCTGGTGCTGATGCGGCTTGGAGAGTTCGGTAAAATTCCACAGCCGGAATGGAGATGCGGCCATATGAAAGCTGTGGTTACAAGCAAAATATTGAGGCGTATGAACCGCATCGGCGAACCGAAGCTTGTTGAGTATTTGAAGAAACATCATGCGGCCATGAGCGCGAAAGCGCTTGCCGCTGATCCGAAACGGTGGGTCATCATGGCGCGCGGCAGCCTGCTGGAGGATTATGCCGCAAACGGTGTTATTCCGAATGAACATGACGCATGGATTTGGTCTATGTGGAAGGGATATCTAAAGAAGGAATCCTGTCAATCCATGCATGAGTTTTTTGCGCCATGCCGGAAGGAATACATACACAGCAGCGGCCACGCTTCGCCGGATGTTTTGCAAAGATTTGCGGAAACCATGCAACCCAAAATGCTGATTCCGGTGCATGGAGAGACATGGGAAGCAAATAAAAAGGACTTTCCCGGCATACATATCCTGCCGAACGAAACATGGATGGAATTATAGAAATTTCGTAACCGTCCGCGCACGCCACTTATTTTACAAAAGTGGTTGCCGGACGTAAAAAAATGACAATTTGAGAGAGATATCAATGGATCTCAAAATACATATTGCGGTCGAAAAAGGCGGCGTGGAAGAGATGAAACGGTTGGTAACGCAAGGCGCGGATATAAACGCCGGAAATAATTACGGCTGTACCCCCATGCACTCTGCGGCCATGGATGGCCATGTGGCAATGATGGAGTGTCTTGCGGAAGAAGGCGCGGATGTAAACGCCAGAAATAATGACGGCGGTACGCCCATGCATCCTGCGGCCATGGATGGCTGTCTGAGAACGATGGAGTGGCTTAAGACACAAGGCTCGGGTATAAACGCCAGAGATAATGACGGCGGCACGCCCATGCATTATGCGGATAGAAAAGGCCAATTGGAAGTAATGACGTGGCTGAAAGAACAAGGTTGTGGACACAAACGCTGTAAATAATGAAGGCAGGACACCCATGCAATTGACAGATCAGTTTAAAGATGATTTAGATGAGGATGACGCGTAACAGAAAAGAGCTAATGATACGGGCTTTTTCAAACAACAAATTGCCGGGAAAATGACGACTGCAAAAAAACAGGACTACATGAAAGGGCTATCTGGAGCGGGAGTCCACTCTCTCCATGAAAAAATCAGTTATTACATGTTAAAAGGAGGTTGAATTAAATGGGAAAGACAAAAATAACAAGAGGTATTACTAAAGAATTTGCCAACGCGCTTGCAGCCAGCGAACTGTATGAGCTGTACAAAGAACATAACGATGAGTTGTTTTTGGGCATACGCAATGAACGTATCAATCTGTACTACAACGCCTCAAGCGTATGCAGAGTAACATACGACAATAAAAGAAAAAAGCTGAATTGCTCGACGCACAAAAAATATATTAAAGGCCTATCGGACTCGGACGATTATACGGGAAATGACTATAGGGAAGTGCCAATCGAAAAAATAGTTAGTGATTATGAACAAATCAAAAAGGACATAGATACCCAAAACGCACCTGAGAAGATAGCGCAGCAAAAACTTGTTCATTTAAACAATATCAATAAAGAATCAAAATGGTTCTGCATTGATATTGAGTATATTAAGCAGCGCGACAGCAAACTCGATGAAGAGTATGGCCGTTTTGATATCGTTGCGATTTCTAAAGAAAAACCGCATCGTGTCGCACTGGCCGAACTTAAATATGGAAAAAACTCCCTCGGAAGCTCAAGCGGAATTGTCAAACACGCGAAAGATTATGCGAAATTCAAAGAAGACTGTATTTTAAGTACACATATGAAAAAAGAAATCTTTGATATTGTAGCTAACTTGAACACGTTGGAAATATGCCCTATAAGAATCAAGGATAAGAGTGAAATTAATGATGAGCCGGAGTTTTATTTTATCACGCTGAACAATAATCCGGAAACAGAAGCACATAGTACGCCGAAGATGACAATGGGCGGATATGTTTTTAACAAGAACAATCCGAAGTTTATTAAAATAGGTTCAAAAGAGCAGGCGTCGATCACCGTTGAATCAGAATTAGGAGTAGACATAACCAACCCGGCAAATGAAAAATTATACGCTAAATTTCTGTTTTCTAAAGATACTATCGATAATATTTCAATCAAAGACATCATTGATGACCAGTCGTATGATAGGGATTTTTGATTATGAAAACAATTGTATATTGACCAAATCAAATTGGTGGTTGCGTAACCGAGGTCAAAAGTAAAGTCTGAACATTGATTATTGCTGACATCGGCTCAAACCCGCCGGGGAATCAAGACGGCTAAAAAGTCGATGTGTGCTAAATCTGTATTCTGTATCTCAACTCATGTTTTCTAAGCCTATAAAACAGCAATGTTTTTTATCAGCAACGCATCGCCGCATTGTTGTTTTTATATTCCACACAGCTTGAAATAAACCAAAGCGTCAAACAGAACAATGGAGAAAAATGTTGCATGATAGAACTAAAAGGAAAATACGCTACCGCAAAAGTATATACAGACACCGCGGAGCAGGGCGCCATTACGCAAATCAAGCATTTGCTGGATCAGGAATTTATAACCGGCAGTAAAATCCGCGTTATGCCCGACGCGCACGCCGGAACAGGCTGCGCCATAGGCATGACTATGACGATTACGGACAAGATCGTCCCAAACCTCGTTGGCGTAGATATTGGCTGCGGCATGGAGACCGTGCTGCTTAAAGACAAACGCCTGGAACTCGTACAATTAGACAAGGCGATACACAAATATATACCATCAGGGTTTGATGTCCGTTCAATACCGCATCATTTAAGCGAAGAAATAGACCTGACAATCTTGCGCTGCGCCAAGCATATTAGCATTGAGCGCGCCATACTCTCTATCGGTACGCTCGGTGGCGGAAATCATTTCATTGAATTGGATACGGACGATGAGGGGAACCTCTATCTTGTCATTCACTCAGGAAGCCGCAATCTGGGCAAACAGGTATGTGAATATTATCAAAACACAGCCGCCGATCATCTTGGTCGTATGGGAAAAGGCGCTGACCGTGTGCTTGCCTATCTGGAAGGACCACTGTTTAACGATTATCTGCACGACATGGGCATCGTCCAGCATTACGCCGATTTGAATAGAAAAGCTATGGTTAAGGAAATAGAAAAACGCGTAAAAGTTAAAATCGTCGAGCAATTTACGACAATTCATAACTATATCGACCCGGATACGATGATTTTGCGTAAAGGCGCGATCTCGGCGCGGAAAGGCGAACGTGTATTAATCCCCATGAACATGCGCGACGGCAGCCTCATCTGTATCGGCAAAGGCAACGCTGACTGGAATTATTCCGCTCCGCACGGCGCAGGGCGTATCATGTCCCGCACAGCGGCAAAGCAAAGCATCACATTATCTCAATACGAAAAATCGATGGAGGGCGTATTTTCATCAACAGTCAACAAGAAAACAATAGACGAAGCTCCGCTTGCATACAAACCAATGGAAGAAATAATTGCCAACATTGGCGACACGGCAGATATTCTGAAGGCAATCAAGCCGTTATACAACTTTAAGGCGGCTGAATGACGCGGCTGCAAATCAGTTCGGGTCAGGGTCCCGTGGAGTGTGAACTGGCAGTGGCAAAGTTCGCGGAGGCGCTTTGCGCGGAATTCTCCGGCGCGGTGGTTAGTCACTCAACCCCCGGCGTTCACGGTGGATGTTTCAAGAGCGTCGTCATTGAAAGCCAACAGGATTTGAGCCACCTGGAAGGCAGCATCAAATGGATATGCCAAAGCCCATTCAGGCCAAACCATAGACGCAAGAACTGGTTTATTGATGTCAGTCCGGTGCGTCGGTTCGATGAAATGAAGCTGGACGACACTCTGATTAGCTTTGATACATTTCGTAGCAGCGGCAAAGGCGGGCAGAATGTCAACAAGGTTGAGACTGGTGTGCGCGCGACATATTTACCGCTGGGTATTAGTGTGACATCGACAGATGAACGTAGCCAACACATGAACAAAAAGCGCGCATTGGAACGCCTTCATAAAAAGGTTGCCGAGCAAAACAAGAGCGTCAAACGCAATACAGATCGAACCAACTGGCTGGAACATACTCGCTTGGAGCGTGGCAATGCTGTTAGGGTATATGAGGGTATGGACTTCAGACGTGTTAAATAACATAATACATCTAACGGCCAGACTTCGCCGGATACTTTGAAAAAATTTACGAAAACCATGATTGATACGGTGCTTATGGAGGCTTGGGAAACATAGCAAGAGCGGTTTTCAATTGCACAATCATTGATAATAGACAGTTGCTTTATATATAACATGTAAAAGGAGATTCTATATGGCGGCTTTTAAGCGTAGCATTGAAAATTTGAAGGCAAATATTGCAAATGAGGATTTGTTTAAAAAGAAGTTGTATGAAGATATTAATAAAAATAAGATTTTTTTTGCAATTCGCGGAGGATATTGCTCATTCTATTTTGCGAATCAATTGTTATTTAAATATGACAAAGATGGATTTTCAACGCATTACAAATTTGCATCCGTGCCATGTGGCAAAATTGACACATATATAACTGAGAAGAACCTCAAAGAAGACATAAAAATTGAAACCAGCTTCACAGAAGGTTACGAAAAAATAAAAGAACGTATAGCGTTGTATTCAAGCGATGAATCCAAGGGCATATCAGCATTATATAAATTTTCTCCTACAAAAAACAATAAAGATGAGCGCTATTTTCTAGTTGATATTGAAGTTGCTTTGAATGCAAAGAATGATGACGCAGAAAAACAAAACAATGACGAAAAGGGCAAAATCGACATCTTGTTATACGATAATGAAAAATACGAATTGCTCTTCTGCGAGGCAAAACATTTTTCAAACAAAGAAATTTGGTCTAAAAAAGGGAGCGAACCAAAAGTCGTAGGACAACTGGAAAAATACAACGAACTAATTAGCGACAACAAAGATGTTATTCTAAATGAATACGCAAACGCATTTAAAGAGTATAACGATTTAATTGGTAGTGATTTGAAATCGCCAAAAAGCATTCACAAAAAATGCGGATTATTGGTTTTCGGATTTGACGATTGGCAGAAAGATAAAATAGAAGAATTCATTAAAGATGACGAAAGTTTATCCGGACACAATTCCAAATTTATAGGCGATATTTTAAAGAATACGACAAGAACAAACACAAACACTGCCGAAAATATTTTTAAAGAATTGACAAAAGACTAAAAACAGAAAAATTTAGGTGTCTCTAACTCTATAAACACAGTTATTCTCCGACACCGCCTGTCCGCATAGGTTAGTTTGTTCATGCGGTTTCGGTTGGCCTTTCTTCGGCCAAGAAGGGTTTGAATTGCAGGCTGTAATCGTCATCTTTGAGTTACAGATCTTTGCAAATACCAATGAGCAGTTTCGTTCACTTACACCTCCATTCGCGGTACAGCCTGCTTGACGGAACGATCCAGTTCGGCCCGCTGGTCCGCCGGATGAAAGAACTGGGTATGCCCGCCGCTTTCTTCAAGAGCCAAGAAAACGACGACACTGCCGGAAAATAACAAGACCGCAACAAATATTCTCTCATTATTCCTGATTATGGAACGTTGCCAAGGCATATTTACGCAAACACGCTTTCGCTTTGCTGTGTGCGGAAAAATAGCGGCGGAGTTTGCCATATGCCTGAAAAACAGCCTACGACAAACCAACTCATAGAAGACTTGATCTCCGTCATGAATTTTGTGGTGCGTGATCACGACATTCATTGTCTATTCAGTGGTCCTGAATGTCTAGGCTGGGCAGAGTAGCGCTTACTCGCTGAAACTGTGGCGAAATATCTCCAGGAGGAAACTGTTTGGCCGGTAAACATCGTCGCAAAGAAGACCAATTCGGCTACGCGTGGTTTATCTACGGCAAATCAAAGCGGTACTTCTGGCGCAGACTCAGCGAAAAACACGACCGGATGCTCGAAAGAGAAAGACGAGAACAAGTAGTTTTAAACGGCGAAAGGAGATGCGCCCCATGAACATTTACGATTTTTTCAACTCGCCTGATGTGGCTGAATATTGCCAAAGCATCGGCCATACCTTTAACGCTGTGGAAAGCGCGGTTATGGTCAGCCAGAGCAACTCGCGGACACTCGCTGAAAAGCACGCTGCTTACAGAACCATCATCTCGGAATACCCGGATATGGAAATTACGGAGGCTCTCAACCACGGGCATATCAAAAGTTTTCACAAAGCACTTGGGGACATCATAACCTACGAGGAGCAAGTTCTTGAAAAAATTCTAATGCCAGAGCCGGGAGCGGTTTATCAGGCATCATGCCGCTATGAGAGCAAGGACGAATCTTACGATGGAGAGCCTTACACAACCTATGAAAAGGCACTTACGGACGCGCTGGATCATAACAGAAGCAACGAGGAGTATGACCTGAAGTACCCGTACATAAGCATTCGCAAAAAAATTATAGACAGCAAAAAATATGCTAGCGTCAGCGCGAACGTTTCGCGCAGCGGAGAAATAGTACGGATTGAGGATTATGACGTCGTTTTACCTATTCCTCGAACAGGAGAGCTTTGTTTGCTTGATTGCTGCTATATCGACGTGCCTGTACCCTTCAAACGCGGAGACCTGGTTGAATCCTATGGCGTCGTCGGAGATGTCTCTGTCATCAAAGACATATGCCGTGATGAGCCAAAGCTGCATAATAACCTGCTAAAAGTGGGAGACTTGAGTGATATGACCGCGAGTGTTTACTATTATGAAAGTAATGGCTTGATTAGATGCGATTACATGCATTTTTATCCCAATTTGCAGTATTGTCGGCGAGAACTGGAAGGAGAAACGCGGCTACTGAAATATGTGAGCTTATATATGCAGGATAAACTGTGCCTTTGCAGCTTGCTCAAAATACAGAAATTCTTGTCTGTGGACAAAACATTGAATGAATTGAAAAAAAGCTACGACTTAGAGTATCAATTAAAGCAAATTAACGACAAATTGTTGGAGTAGTGACGATTCACAGGCTAGGGGCAGAAAAATTGGCCTATGGTAGCCAAAGCGCAGCAGAAAGCCGAGTCTGGTTATCAGATTGCCGCCTTATTACCTGCCAGAAACAGACACAAATAGCTGGAAACAGATCGCCCGGCGCGTTAAAATATGAAATTTGTAAGCATAAAATACTTTATTAAACAAGGACTTATAAATACCAATGAGCAGTTTCGTTCACTTACACCTCCATTCGCAGTACAGCCTGCTTGACGGAACGATCCAGTTCGGCCCGCTGGTCCGCCGGATCAAAGAGTTGGGCATGCCCGCCGTCGCCGTAACAGACCACGGCGCAATGATGGGTACGGTCGAGTTTTATGAGGCGGCAAACGCGGCGGGGGTAAAACCGATCCTGGGGATGGAAGCATACGTCGCCCCCGGATCTCGCACGGAACGGCGTCCGGCTTCCAATGGAGAACACGCCTATCATCTGGTTCTTCTTGCTGAAAACGACATCGGCTACAAAAACCTTCTCACGCTTTCTTCGCTTGGTTATACGGAAGGCTTCTACTACAAACCAAGGGTGGACAAGGAACTCCTTCGCAAATATTCGGAAGGGCTGATCGCCACCTCGGCATGCCTTCATGGAGAGATCCCGCTAGCCATCGAGACCGAAGGGGAAGCCAAAGCTATTCAGCTTCTTGAAGAATACCGCTCAATCTTCACGAACGGTCGCTTTTTTCTCGAAATACAGTCCAACGGAATGGAGCAGCAGAACCGGATGAACCAGCGGATCATCGCGCTGGCCCGCCACACCGACACACCGCTGGTCGCCACGAACGATTGCCACTATCTGAACCCCGAAGACGCGCGCTTTCAAGAAATCCTGCTGTGCCTGCAGACGGGAAAAACGATCAGCGACCCAACACGGATGCGTTTTGAAACCGACCAGTTTTATGTGAAGACGGCGAAGGAGTTCGAGCAAGCCTTCGATTCCATCGCGCCCGACGCGCTGTCAAATACGCTCCTCATTGCCGAGAGGTGCAACGCCAAAATAGAGCTTGGAGTACCGCGGATTCCCGAATTCAAGCTCTCGATAGGCGAAACTTCCGAAGAACGCCTGCGACTCAACTCAATGAAAGGATTTGAGGAGCGCCTCGAAGAGCGGCGGGTTACCGAAGGAGATATAACACCAGCTCTTGAGGAGGAGTACCGCAACCGCCTCTCCTATGAACTCTCGGTCATCGAAACAACCGGCTTTTCGGGTTACTTCCTCATTGTTTCGGATTTCATCAAGTGGGCCAAATCGCAAGGGATTCCGGTAGGACCGGGGCGTGGAAGCGCCGCCGGAAGCCTGGTCGCGTTCTGTTTGCAGATCACCGAAGTCGATCCCATTCCCTACAAACTGCTCTTTGAGCGGTTCCTGAACCCGGAGCGGATCAGCCTCCCCGATATTGATTGCGACTTCTGTAATATCCGGCGGGACGAGGTAATCCGGTATGTTCAGGAAAAATACGGCCGGGAAAACGTAGCGCAGCTCATCACGTTTGGGACATGGAGGCCGCGCGCGGCGGTGCGGGATGTGGGCAGGGTGCTTGAAATGCCTTACGCGGAGGTTGACCGGATCGCAAAACTCATCCCGTTCGACCTGAAGATGACGCTGGAGAACGCGCCAAAAGCGGAGCCTCAGCTTCAAGAAATGATCGACTCAAATCCCAAAGTGGCGGAGCTGTTCCGGTATTCCATGCAGATAGAAGGGCGGTCGCGTCACGCGGGAACGCACGCTTCCGCGGTGGTCATCGCGGACCGGCCCATAACCGAGTTTTCCCCTCTTTACCGGCAGACCACAAGCGAAATCACAACACAGTACGCGATGCAAGCCGCCGAAAAAGTCGGCCTCGTGAAATTCGACCTGCTGGGGTTGACGACACTTACGGTCATCCACAACGCAATCGAACTGGTCAGGGAACACAAGGGAGTGGGGATCGACTTCAAGGTCATTCCGCTTACAGATAAAAAAACATATGAGACTCTCTCGATGGGCGACACGGCCGGGGTTTTTCAAAGCGAGAGCTCCGGATTCACAAGCCTGCTCGCGCGCCTTAAACCCGATCGGTTCAACCACCTGATCGACATGATGGCTTTGTATCGTCCGGGGCCGCTCCAAAGCGGCATGGCCGACGACTTTATCGAGCGCCGGCACGGAAAAAAGAAAGTAAGTTACCCGTTGCCGCAGCTCAAGGAGATCTTGAGCGATACATATGGCGTCATCGTCTATCAGGAACAGGTCATGGAGATCGGCAAAGCGTTGGCCGGCTTTACGCTTGGCCAGGCCGACGTGCTCCGCAAAGCTATGGGGAAAAAAGACGACGCCTTGATGCAAGAGCAAAAAGGGCTGTTTGTCAAAGGAGCTCTGGCCAACGGCGTCCCGGAGAAAAAAGCTGAAGAGATCTTTGATCTGATCCGGCAGTTTGGCGGCTACGGCTTCAACAAATCGCACAGCGCCGCGTACGCGCTGCTGGCGTACCAGACAGCCTACCTCAAGACACACTACCCGTTAGAGTTCTACAGCGCCCTCATGACATCGGAGTCTGGCAACACCGACAAGATTATCCGGTATATCGCCCATTGCCGGGAGAAGGGGATACATATACTTCCGCCCGATGTGAACGAATCCAGATACGCGTTCCTGCCGTCGGGCGGCAGCATTCGTTTCGGATTATCGGCGATAAAAGGGTTGGGCGCTTCCGCGGTCGAATCGATTCTGGAAGCGCGAAAACAGGGCAGGTTCGAGTCCGCGCGCGACTTCCTCTCCCGCATCGACCTGCATAAAGTGAACAAGCGCGCCATGGAAAGCCTGATCAAGTCCGGGGCGCTCGATTCCCTGAACCATGACCGCGGCAGGCTCTTCAATGATCTCCAGCCCCTTCTTGAAGAGGCGCAGTCCGAAGCGCGAAGCAGGGAAGCCGGCCAGTTCTCACTTTTTGGCCCCTCAACACAGGAGAAGCCTTCGGAAAGCAGGGCGGCAAAGAAAGCGGCGGAGCCGCCGTCGGCCGCGATATGGGATCGCCGGACATGTCTTGCAAACGAGAAAGAGGCGCTTGGCTTCTACATAACCGGACACCCGCTGGACTCCTACAAAACCGAAGTCTCGATGTACTCAAGCGCGACCACGGCGGACATCGCCAACCTTAGGCCCGACTCCGAGGTAAAAATCGGCGGGATCATATCGCAGTTGCGCGAACGTACCACGCGGAAAGGGGAGCGGATGGCCAGCCTGAGCATCGAGGATCTCGATGGGACGGTAAACGTCACCGTCTTTCCCACGGTTTATCAGGAGTGCCAGGATGCGCTGACAAGCACGGACCCGGTTTTTGTCGTCGGCCGGCTGAAAAAAACCGATACGGGAACCGAAATCCACGCGGACGAACTGTTTCTTATGTCGAACGTAAAGGAGCGCCTTGCCAGATCCGTCCATCTTAGGATCGAGATGTCCAGTTCCGATTCATTCGACATGGAAGAACTCGCCGCCACGATCCGGCGGTTTGGCGGCAACAAGAAAGCCTTTCTCCATATAATTCGCAAAGAAGAATACGAAGCGGTCATCGAGCTTCCGGACTCCATGAGCGTCAACCCTTCCCTTGACCTGGTGCGGGAGTTAAAAAACCGCTTTGGATACAATGTCCTGGATCTAAAATGATACCTATGGAAAAACGAACCAGGGAACGCGCGTTCCTCGTGTACGCCCGCAGAAAGCGGCAGCAAAAACCAGCCTCTGTGTTGCATCATTCCGAAGTAATGAAGGAACTTACGGATCTTGTCGGTTCTGCCGGGGCCGAAGTCGTGGCGTCGCACGTGCAGACCGTGGAGACCGAAAACCCGGCGACCCTCGTAGGAAAAGGAACGATAGGGCAGCTCAAGGAAATGATCCGGGAAAAGAACGCAAACCTCGTCGTTTTCCAGAACCTCCTGAAACCGAAACAGCAGGCGCTGCTTGAAGACGCGCTCGAAGTAAAAACGCTTGACCGGCGCGAGATCATTCTCGACATTTTCGCCCAAAGAGCCCGAACCAGGGAGGGCAAGCTTCAAGTGGAACTTGCGCAGCTCTCTTTCCACATCGGCCGGCTTGCGGGAGGGCGCAAGGAGTTGTCCCGACTGGGCGGAGGCATTGGAACACGAGGGCCGGGAGAAAAGAAGCTTGAAGAGGACCGCCGCAAGATCAGGCATCAGATCCGGCAGATAGAGAAAGAACTCACCACAGTGCGCAAGACCAGGTCTTTGCATTACCAGCGCCGCAGGGAAATCGGGTATCCCGTGGTCGCGCTGATAGGATACACAAACGCCGGCAAATCCACCCTGTTTAACCGCCTTACGGGCGCGGAAGTCTATGTGGCGGACAAACTGTTCGCAACGCTGGACCCCACGGCAAGGAAACTGCGACTTCCGGGCGGACGGGAGGCGATCCTCGTTGACACGGTCGGTTTCATCCACGACCTGCCGGCCGAGTTGCGCCAGGCGTTTCTGGCCACCCTCGAAGGCATAGGGGAAGCGGACCTGCTTCTTCACATCGCCGACGCAAACTCCGGCGCGATGGACAGCAACATAGATTCCGTGAACGCGATCCTCTCGGAACTGGAACTCCGCGACAAGCCGCTTCTCATGGTCCTGAACAAGAGCGATCTATGCCCGCCCGAAATGACAAGACCGGCGGACTCCCTTCTGGTTTCCGCGAAAACGGGGGAGTGGCTGCCGGAGCTATTATATGAAGTAGAAAAGGAGTTACGTTTCCATTGGCCGGAAAGAACCGATTCGATCAGACACGCCTGATTAACATAGCCAATTGCCTTACCGCGACGCGGCTGCTTCTGATGCCGCTGTTTATCTATCTTCTCCTTGTGAGACGGGAGAAAGCAGCCCTTTTGGTGTTCGTAATATGCGGCGTCACAGACGGCTTAGACGGCATACTGGCCAGGCGCCTTCGCCAAAGAACCATGGTGGGCGCATACCTGGACCCGATAGCCGACAAGATACTGATTGCCTCCTCGTTCATCGTTCTTTCTTACATAAAGATTGTTCCTTTATGGCTCACGGTCCTTGTAATCAGCCGCGACCTGTTCATCCTCGTGGGAAGCACCCTGTATCTGATGCTGATTGATCTCACCGACATCAGGCCGACCGCGCTCAGCAAGCTTAATACGGCGGTACAGGTCATGACGGTTGTATATTTTCTGACGTACGCGGCCTTTCCCGAATTAATGTCTTTCCCGCGGGCAGGGGAGGAATCATTCTTTTTACCGTCGCTGATCATCTGGTTATGCGCCGCCACCACCGCCATATCGGGAGCGCAATACTTTTACACGGGGATACGGACCCTCTCCAATGAGCCGAAATAACGGGGTGCGTGTCGATTCCGTGGCCGCGGACAGCCCGGCCGCTAAAGCCGGGATTCGCGCGGGAGACAGGATCTTGTCCGTCTCTGGAAAACCGTTGGAGGATATGCTTGACCTCCACTTCCTGACCGCCGCCGGCAGGTTTCTTATCCGCTGGACAGACAAATCTGGCAGGGAACAGGAAAAGGTGTTGCGGCCATCGGGAGAACCTTTGGGTATCGTCCCGGAGCCGGTCCGCGTCCGCCGATGCGCAAACCGCTGTATGTTCTGCTTCGTCCATCAACTCCCGAAAGGGCTGCGGCCCGCCCTTTATATCAAGGACGAGGATGTGCGCCTTTCTTTTTTGAACGGACAGTACGTCACGTTCTCAAACCTGTCTGAAGAAGAGATCCGCAAAATCATCCGGTACCGGCTGTCTCCGCTGTACGTTTCCATCCATACGACTTCGCCGCCGCTTAGACGGCGGATGCTTGGGAACCAGAGCGCTCACGATATTCTGAAAATAATCCGGCGGCTGACGCGGGCGGGGATTGTGCTGCATGGCCAGATCGTAGTCTGTCCCGGCATAAACGACGGAAAAGAACTTGTGCGCACCCTTGGCGAACTATCGGGTTTTCGCCCGCTTTTACAGACCGTCTCCATCGTCCCGGTCGGGCTGACTTCGCACCGGGCGGGGCTGCCGAAGCTTCGCCTTGTTACCGCGCGGGAGGCGCGGGAAACACTGGACGCGATTTGCGCTTTTCGGCTGGAATCCGGCGGCGAGACGTTTGCTATGGCGGCCGATGAATATTACCTGCTGGCCGGCAGAAAAATTCCGGGGAGAAAAGCTTATGGTTCCTTCCCGCAAATAGAAAACGGCGTCGGCTTGCTGAGAATATTTCGCGACGATGCCGCGCTTTTGTTTCGCAGAAAACGCTGGCCCGCCGCGCCTGCCGGTAGAGGAACCGTTATCACCGGAAAGTCTTGCGCCGGAATCGTATCCGGCTTTCTTCGGGAATTTTCCAGCCGTGCCGGAGCCTGTTTCCGGGTGGTGGCTGCGCAAAACCGCTTAATGGGAGACAGTGTCACTGTAACCGGCCTTCTCGGCGGCAACGATATTTTGCGCGCAACAGAAGGGGCGCAGCACAATACCCTTTATATTCCGTCTATTACGCTGCGCAACGAACGCGATGTTTTTCTGGACGGCATGACACCGGAAGAGCTCTCCCGCCGCTCCGGCGCAAAAGTGTGTATGTTTGAACCCACTCCCCGTGGGTTCTTTGAAGCGGTGTATGCTGGGAAATAGTAAAGAAATCATTGACATTACGCCATAGAGTCCAATATATTTATATGTCTTGTGTACCGGGGCGGGCGATTAGCTCAGATGGTTAGAGTACCTGCTTGACATGCAGGGGGTCACTGGTTCAAGTCCAGTATCGCCCACCATTTTTATCCTTCCCGTCACGGCAAGATTCACGAGCGGCAAAACCGCAGCTCTGTCGGCGCGTGAAGGAGTTTTTTACTTTAACGAATCGAACGGTTACTAGTGTAATGACGCTGCTCGAAATGGCGAAAAAGGAAGGGAAGGCCAAAGTAGCCGTCGCCGCGAAGATCGAGGGCTTATTGGCCGACTTGGGACAACAGGCTCCCGAGGGCAAAGCCGTTGAATGGATAACGGTAGCCGATCCGGAGGGCCTGGAAATCGTGCGGCACAGCACAGCCCATGTCATGGCCGCCGCCGTAAAGGAACTTTTCCCGAAAGCTCTTATAACTATCGGTCCTTCCATCGAAAATGGCTTCTACTATGATTTCGATGTCGATGTTCCCTTCACTCCCGATGACCTCGCCCGGATTGAAGAGCGGATGCGGGAAATAATAAAGAGAGAAACTCCTTTTACCCGCGAGGAAGTATCTAAAACAACGGCGCTTGAGTTTTTCCCCGGAGAGCCGTACAAGGAAGAACTGCTCGCCGACATCCCCGATGATACGGTTTCCCTGTACCGCACCGGCGACTTTCTCGACCTGTGCCGCGGTCCCCATGTCCCGCACTCCGGAAAACTTGGCGTTTTCAAGCTGATGACTACGGCGGGCGCGTACTGGCGCGGAGACTCCGACAAAAAAATGCTCACTCGGATCTACGGAGTCGCCTTCACGTCGAAAAAAGATCTCGATGAGCATCTGCGAATCCTCGAAGAGATCAAAAAGCGGGACCATCGCAAGATCGGCAAAGAACTCGATCTGTTCAGCGTAACAGACGACATCGGGCCCGGACTCATCCTTTGGCACCCCAAAGGAGCAGCCGTCCGCGGCATCATGGAAGATTTCTGGCGGGCTGAACATGCCCGCGCCGGATATGACCTTGTCTTCTCTCCGCATATCGCGCGGCTCGATATGTGGAAGATCAGCGGTCACACCGATTACTACCGGCAGTCGATGTTCAGCCCGATCGACATCGAAGGGCAGGAGTACCAGCTCAAGCCGATGAACTGCCCGTTTCACATCCAGATCTACAAATCACGTATGCGTTCATACCGCGATCTGCCGATCCGGTACGCGGAGCTTGGAACGGTATATCGGTACGAGCCGTCCGGAACTCTACACGGACTCCTGCGGGTCCGGGGATTCACGCAAGACGACGCGCACCTGTTCCTTCGCCCCGACCAGCTCGACGACGAAATTTTTTCGCTGCTTGATTTCACAATTTACGTGCTGCAAGCGTTCGGATTCGAGAAATACGACATCTATCTGTCAACCCGCCCGGAGAAATACGTCGGCACTCCGGAAAACTGGGATCTCGCCGAGAAAGCTCTTCGCAACGCGCTGGAACGGAAAGGGCTTTCATTCCAGGTCGATCCGGGCGAAGGCGTATTTTACGGCCCAAAGATCGACATAAAAATCAAAGACATGCTCGGCAGGTCGTGGCAATGCTCAACGATCCAGGTTGATTTTAATAATCCCGAACGGTTCGACGCGTCTTATATCGCCGAAGACGGCGCGGCTCACAGGGCAATAATGATCCACCGGGCGTTGATGGGATCGCTGGAGCGGTTTTTCGGCGTCCTGGTCGAGCATTACGCGGGAGCTTTCCCCACATGGCTTGCGCCGGTGCAGGTTGACGCGCTTCCCGTCACGGATCGCCAGAACGACTACGCGCGCGAGGTTGTCGGCCAGCTTGCGTCGGCCGGCTTCCGGGCGCAGGGCGACTTCCGCAACGAAAAGCTGGGGTTCAAAATACGGGAGTCCCAGCTCTCGAAAGTGCCCTATGCGCTTGTTATCGGAGAGCGCGAAGCCTCGCAGCGACAGGTTACTCCGAGGCGTCGCGGAGGAGAGCAGCTCCCATCCATGGGAATCGAAGAATTTATCGGCATATTACGGGACGAAACCGTAAACACTGCAAGTGAAGGAGGGAAGCCATAGCCAAGGAATCGCGAATCAACGAGCAAATCCAGGTCCAGGAAGTACGCCTTGTTGGAGCCGAAGGAGAGCAGTTGGGTGTCGTATCTATCGCTGAGGCGCTTCAACAGGCAAATGCTGCTGAACTCGATTTGGTGGAAATCGCTCCGATGGCCGTTCCGCCTGTTTGCCGGATTATGGACTACGGGAAGTTCAAGTACATAACGAGCAAACGCGAGCAGGAAGCCAGGAAGAAGCAGACGGTGATCCAGGTCAAGGAAATCAAGGTACGGCCCAAGACCGAGGAGCACGACATCAACACCAAGCTCAAGCACATCCGGCGGTTCCTTGAAGATGGCGATAAAGTAAAAGTGACCGTCCGATTCCGCGGAAGAGAATTGGCATACGCTTCTCAAAGCGGTTTCGAGGTTCTAAAAAGCGTCGTGGATTCCATTGCGGACATCGCTAAGGTAGAATCTCCGCCGAAAATGGAAGGGAAAACGATGATGACCATCGTTGCCCCGTCGTTCAGCAAGAAGAAACCCGTGGGAGCGGCAACCAAATCGGATGCCCAGGCCATCGCAGTAGAGAAAGAGGAGGAATAGCGTCATGCCCAAGATGAAGTCAAGCCGTGGGGCCGCCAAGCGCTTCAAGGCCACCGGCGGCGGTAGTATCAAGCGCGCCAAATCCGGGAAAAGGCATATCCTTTCAAACAAGAACCGCAAGCGGAAGCGTCATCTTCGCCAGTCGGCGCTTGTAAACCCCGCGATGGAACATTCAATCCGGCGCCTGTTGCCGTACCTTTAACAACAAACGAAGACAAGATAGAAGGGGAAAAACATGCCTCGCGTAAAAAGATCAGTTCATTCCCAGAAGAAACGCAGAAAGGTATTCAAGGCGGTAAAGGGGTTCCGTGGCGGCCACGGCAATCTGCTGCGCTCCGCCAAGGAAGCTATCGCCCGCGCCCTGCGGTACGCATACCGTGACCGGCGGAACAAAAAACGCGAGTTCCGGTCTCTCTGGGTTATCCGCGTTAACGCGGCTGCCCGTGAAAACGGCCTCTCTTACAGCCAGTTTATGTTCGGGCTGAAAAAAGCCGGCGTCGAAGTCGACCGCAAGATTCTGGCGGATCTCGCCGTCAATGACGCCTCCGGCTTCCAGAGCCTCGCCGAGAAGGCCAAAGCCGCGCTGGCAGCGTAGCAAAACGCCGGAAGAGCATATACATTTGGCGGAAACCTCCGACCAGATAAAGCGTCTCCGCTCGGAAGGACTCGAAGTTCTCGCGGCGGCACGCAACGAAAGCGACCTCCTCGAAGCTAAAGGACGGTTTTTCGGCAAAAAGGGAGCTATATCCGAGATCCTCAAAGGGGTCGGCTCCCTCGCGGCGGAAGAACGGAAGACGGTTGGCTCCGAGGCAAATAGCGCCAGAGCGGAGCTGGAATCCCTTTTTGAAGCGCGTCTTGCCGCAATCCGTGAGCAGGAGCGCGCCGCGAAAGAGGGCATGGACCGGTTAGACGTAACTTTGCCCGGCAGGGCGCCGGCGCCGGGACACCGCCACCCCATATCGCAAACAATGGCGGATATTATCTCCGTCTTTCGTCGTCTTGGCTTCTCGGTGCATTGCGGGCCCGATGTAGAGAAGGATTATTACAACTTCGAGGCGCTTAACTTTCCGCCCGAACACCCCGCCCGCGACATGCAGGACACGTTCTACATCGACTCCGAAGCGGGAAACCTCGTCCTGCGCACCCATACATCCCCGATCCAGATCCGGACGATGGAAAAAACGCGTCCGCCGGTCCGCATCATCGCTCCAGGCGCGGTTTATCGATCCGACTCCGATATCACCCACTCGCCGATGTTCCATCAGGTTGAAGGACTCGCCGTTGACCGGAATATCACCATGGCCGACCTGAAAGGGTTGCTAACAGAGTTCTGCCGCACGATATTCGGCCCGGACAAACCATTGCGGTTTCGCCCAAGCTTTTTCCCCTTCACGGAGCCGTCCGCCGAGATCGATATACGGTGCGTCATCTGCGGCGGGAGCGGATGCAGGGTATGCAAAGATTCCGGCTGGCTGGAGATCCTTGGCGCGGGCATGGTCGATCCGGCGGTTTTCGGTTTCGTTGACTACGACCCCGAAGAGTATTCGGGGTTCGCGTTTGGCATGGGCATTGAGCGTATCGCTATGCTGCGGCACGGAATCTCCGATATTCGCCTTTTCTTCGAAAACGACATCCGGTTCCTCTCGCAGTTCTAACACCGTGAGAGGAAGGAGACTGCTCTCTTGAAGATCCTGTATTCCTGGCTGAAAGAATTTATTGACACCCGGCTATCCCCCGCGCAGATCCAGGAAGCGCTTACTATGGCGGGAGTCGAAGTATCTTCCTGCCGGTTCCTGGGCGAAGGGTTCGAAAATGTCGTCACCGCGAAGATACTGGATAAATCGCAGCATCCAAACGCGGACCGGCTGTCCTATTGCCGGGTAACCGACGGCTCGAAGGAATACAACATCGTATGCGGCGCGAAGAACATGGGCGCCGGAGATGTCGTGGCGCTTGCCAAAGCAGGCGCGATGCTTCCAAACGGCTTGGAGATCAAAAAAGCGACGATTCGCGGGTGCGCCTCCGAAGGAATGCTTTGCTCGGAGCAGGAATTAAAGCTGTCCGAAGAGTCCGCCGGGATCATTATCCTTCCGTCAGAAACTCCCTTGGGGCAGCCGCTGGCGGATACTCTGGGCCTTTCGGACTGGCTTCTCGAAGTGGAAATAACGCCAAATCGCGGTGATTGCCTGAGCGTACTCGGCGTCGCCAGAGAACTCGGCTCCATCACCGGAGAGAAGGTCCGCCTCCCGGAAGTTACGATTTCCGAAAACGGTCCGCCGATCGAGGAACTGGTCTCCATCACGGTCACAAATGCCGCTCTTTGTCCCAGATACAGCGCGCGCGCCGTTACCGGACTGAAAGTAACCTCCTCTCCAGAATGGATGCAGCGTCGGCTCCTGGCCTGTGGAATCCGCCCGATAAACAATGTGGTGGATGTCACCAACTACATACTGCTTGAACTCGGACAACCGATGCACGCCTTTGACCTCGACAAATTGAGCGGCGCGCGGATCGATGTCAGGGTTCCGGAAAAACAGATACCTTTCACAACGCTCGACGGGGCAACGCGTAATATTGATCCCGACATGCTGCTTATATGGGATGGCTCCGCGCCGGTAGCAGTCGCGGGCGTGATGGGCGGCATCGACAGCGAAGTTACGGAAAGCACCACGCGCGTCCTCTTCGAAAGCGCGCATTTCGATCCGGCCTCGGTGCGGCGCACCGGGCGGCGGTTAGGGTTGTCCAGCGAATCTTCTTACCGGTTCGAGCGCGGCGTTGATCCCGGCGGAACCATGTTTGCGGCGGATCTGGCGGTTTCGCTGCTGGCCAGGATCGCCTCCCTCTCGACAGCGAAGGGAAGCATCGACGCGGGCGGAAATATACCGCCGCGCAAGATTGCTTTCCGCCCGGAGCGCGCAACCCGAATCGTAGGAATGGACTATTCGCCTGAAGAATGCAAAGAGATCTTTGAGCGGCTTTCATTCCCGATAGACACAACTCAAGCGCGGGAGTGGAGCGTTACGGTTCCCACATACCGATTCGACATCGAGCGGGAAATCGACCTTATTGAAGAGATTGCCCGGCTTTCGGGTTACGAAAAAATACCAACGACATATCCCGAATCAGACGCTCCTGAATTCTCCATTGACGACCGCTATGCCGACCTTACTGAAAAAGCGCGCGATTTCCTTCAGATCAACGGTTTTCATCAGGCGGTGAACTTTTCTTTCACCTCCGGCAAAAAATGGGAGCGTCTGGCGAATCTGCTTGGCTGGGACCAAGCCGACGCCATACGCATCAAAAACCCGATCTCTGAAGAAACCACCCTGATGCGCCCGAGTCTTGTGACAGGACTATTGCAGAGCGTGGCCGACAACGCGCGGCGGTTCATCGAGGATATTCGTCTTTACGAGGTCGGAAAAGCTTTCGGAAAATCTTTTGAGGCCGGGCATTTCGAAGAACCACGCCTGGCGATAATCCTTTGCGGGAAACGGCTTCCCACAGCGTGGTCCGGCGGCGACGTTCCCGTGGACTTCTACGACATCAAAGGGATTATGGAAGGACTTCTGTCGCGCCTTGGCTGCGGCCCGGTTTACGCGGTTCCCACGAAAAAACACCCGTTTTTGGAAGAGGGAAAGTGCGCCGATCTCATAGCGCGCGGCGAATGTATCGGCTGGTTCGGCGCGATCCGCAGAGAGCTTTTAACGGAATACGAGATCACAAGCTCCGTTTTCTACGGAGAAATTCGCTTTCAGGCAGCTACCGCGGAACCGCTGCCTGTCGGTATCTTCAAGCCACTGTCGAAGTTTCCCCCGGTTTTCCGCGATCTCGCTTGTGTTTTCCCCGTTGAAGTTCCGGCAGGGGATGTACTGGCGCTCGTGCGGGAGTCGGCAACAGAGATCGAGGAAGCAACCGTGTTTGATGTTTTCACGGGAGAAAAAATCGGAGCGGGCTTGAAAAGTGTCGGCATGCGCATGAAACTGCAACCGTCAGACAAGACCTTGACGGACGCAGATGTAAATAGTATACATACCAAGGTCGTAGATTTATTAGAGAATCGGTTCGGCGGAAAGATCCGGACCACATAAATGAAGTCTCGGAGGACGCGCCATGACGAAAGCTGATCTGGTCGAAATCGTATACGAGAAGATCGGCGGGCTTTCGAAAAAAGAATCGCAAGATATAGTAGAAGCGATCTTTGAGACAATGAAGACATGCTTAAAGCAGGGCGAAAAGATCAAGATTTCGGGCTTTGGCAACTTCACTCTTCGCGACAAACGCCCCAGAAAAGGGCGCAATCCTCAGACCGGCGACGATATTCAAATCACCGCCCGCCGTGTGCTGACATTCCGCCCCAGCCAGATTCTAAAGATCCACATCAACGACGAAAAACCTTCATAAGGTTTTATAAGAGGATGGCGTGACGGCTCCAGAGATTCCCGACAAGTTTTATTTCAAAATCGGGGAGGTGAGCCGTATTTTAGGAGTAAAACCTTACGTTCTCCGTTTCTGGGAATCCGAGTTTAAGATCTCGCCGACGAAAAACAAATCACAGCATCGCGTGTACAAGCGCCAGGATGTGGAGACGCTGATAGAGATCAAGCGTCTTCTATACGAAGAAAGATTTACTATTGAAGGCGCCCGTGAAAAGCTAAAGACTCACGCAAAAAGCCGGCATCAACAGCTATCGCTGGAGTTGACCGAAAATTCGTTCAAAGCAGAACTCAAGAAAATCAAAAACGATATCGCCAAGATCCACGCAATACTCAAATAATCATCCTGTGTCTTGCTCATGGTAATACTGGGTCAAACATTGGATAGAACAGATACTTTGTCAAGAAAATATTTGGCAAGTTATTATTTAAAATATTTTTTATGTATAATTCTAACGCGATAGAAACCAATTATTCTAAGCAAGTATCGCTGGAACATCGTAAAAAATTTGCGCAAATTTTTACACCTTTTTCTATTGCCAATTTGATGGTTAAATGGCTGTTAGGTAATGAAAATTTGCAAACCGTTTTAGAACCTGCTTTTGGACTGGGCGTTTTTTCAAGAGCCTTACTATCACAAAAAAATGATGTTCAGATAAAAGGCTTTGAAATTGATAATCTTATTTTTGAACAAGCCAAAAAAGAATTTTCCGGCACAGAGCGAATAAATTTATTATTGAAAGATTATATCTTCAATGATTGGCAAAATAAATATGATGGCATCATTTGCAATCCGCCATATTTCAAATTTCACGATTATGATAATAAGAACACTCTGAAAGAAATTGGAACAAAACTAAAATGCAAATTAAATGGCTTCACTAATCTTTACGTATTATTTTTGCTAAAATCTATACATCAATTAAACCCTAATGGCCGATGCGCCTATATTGTTCCTTCGGAATTTTTAAATTCAGATTACGGGAAATTGGCAAAAAAGCATTTATTAAAAACAGGCACATTGCGACATATCATTGTTTTTGATTTTAAGGAAAACATATTTGATGATGCTTTGACAACTGCCTCAATTATTCTTTGCGCTAACGATAATAAAACAGCCAAGGCACAATTTACAAGCGTTCAAACAATTAATGAATTAAATATCGTTGAAAAGCAAATTACCGCTTATCCCCAACAATCTGGAACCAAAACATATTTCTTTTCGGAACTCAATCCTGAAATCAAATGGAAAACTTATTATCAGCCACAATATGGACATAGATTCAAAAATCTTGTGCCTTTTTCTACCTATGCTAAAGTAGTAAGAGGTATTGCCACAGGCGCAAATAATTATTTTATGTTTAATCTTTCAAAAGCCAGAAAATACAACATTGATGAGCGTTATTTATTACCTTGCGTATGCCGTTCAACGGATGTGCGGGGTAATTTTTTTACCAAATCCGATTTTGAAGACTTAAAAAACAAAGATAAAAATGTATTTTTAATAAATGCTATAAATTCTTACAATGAAAATGTCACTCAATATTTAATTAAAGGCGAGCAGGAAGAAGTCAACAGAAAATTTTTGACATCAAAGCGTAATCCTTGGTATTCGTTGGAAAAAAGACCGCCGGCACCAATTTGGGTTTCAGTCTTTAATCGTACAGGCTTGCGTTTTGTCCGCAACGAAGCCAATGTTTCAAATTTAACTACTTTTCATTGTATATATCCTCAAGCAGAATTATTTTCAGATGTTTCCGTTGAATTGCTATTTGCGTATCTATTAACAAACACAGCCAGGCAAGTTTTTGAAGACAATAGCAGAGAGTATGGTAATGGTTTGCAAAAATTTGAGCCAAATGATTTGAATAAAGGCAGCGTATTAGACTTAGGAAAACTCTCAACAAGCGCCAAACAAAAAATTGGAGACTTATACCTGAAAAGCCTTAACGATAACGACACGCGATTTGCAGATAACATTAATTCTATATTTATAGAAAACTTTTGTTGAGAATTAATATCGCGACCAAAACTGGCGCAAACATAACATTTAGCTCACGCAACAGTTTTTTAAAGACTTAATTAAATAATTGCTTGAAATTCGGCGTTATAATTCATCTGTTTTGCAATACGCGAAGGGGAAAGCTTATGGAAAACGAGCGAGGAGAGCGTCCCTGGGGTTATTACCTGGTTCTTATAGAAGACGAACACTACAAGGTTAAACAGTTTGTTGTCCAGCCTGGCAAGCGGCTGAGCCTCCAGAAGCATCTGAAGCGCTCCGAGCATTGGCAGGTTGTCCGCGGGAAAGCCTTGGTCACCGTGGGAAACGACCTGGACAAGCTCGCCTTGGTGTTTCTTGCCCCAGGCGAATATATCGACATCCCGACCGAAGCGTACCATCGGGTAGAAAACGCCGGAACCGAAGACCTCATCATCATCGAAGTCCAGATGGGAGCGTATGTCGGCGAAGACGACATTATCAGGTTCGAAGACGACTTCGGCAGGACGAATACGTAGCGATATGCAAGAAATCAGATGACAACCCCCACGTATCCGGATTATATTTGTTAATTACCACTCGGGACGTAGCGCAGCCTGGTAGCGCACCTGCATGGGGTGCAGGGGGCCGCTGGTTCAAGTCCAGTCGTCCCGACCAGAAAACACAGGGGTTGGGCAAAAAATTAGCCCAACCCTTTTTCTTTAAAAACCAACCGCCAAAGCTTTAAAAAGGAGAGCGAATTGAAAGGCGATGATAAACCGATCATCCTCGTGAGCAACGACGACGGTGTGCAGTCCGAAGGAATCATCGCGCTGGCGGAAGCGATGGAGAGCCTCGGCACGGTATATGTCGTAGCCCCGGACCGGGAGCGAAGCGCATCCAGCCACTCTTTGACATTGACGCATCCGCTACGGATAGAGAAACTTGGCCCGCGCATATACAGCGTCGATGGAACCCCAACCGACTGCGTCAACCTTGGAGTCAACAGCATCTTGAAGGGTAAAAAGATAGCCATGCTTGTCTCCGGCATCAACAAAGGCGCCAACCTGGGAGACGACATAACCTATTCGGGCACCGTATCCGCGGCAATTGAAGGCACCATCCTCGGAATCCCGTCCATCGCCCTTTCCGTGGTAACACGCAGCAAATTCCGGTTCGATGTCACTTCGCAGTTTGCGGTAACCCTGGTGAAAAAAATATGGGAAAACAAACTTCCGGACGACACTCTCCTTAACATCAACGTGCCAAACCTCCCGCAGGACATGATCTCCGGAATCCGCATAACCAGGATGGGCAAACGGCTCTATGGGGACATCATCGTAGAGAAGAAAGATCCCAGAGGGCGCAAGTATTACTGGATAGGAGGCGATTACCTTTCCACCGAAGAGGTTCCCGGATCAGACCTCGAGGCAATCGAAGAAAACTGCATCTCGATCACTCCGCTTCATCTGGACATGACAAACTATTCCGCATTGAGAACGCTGCGGAAATGGACATGGTAACGGAAGAAACGCTCCGGAGCAGGATGATCGAAGAGCAAATCCGGCGCAGAGGCGTGCGCGACAAGCGGCTTCTCGCGGCTATGGAAGAAATCCCGCGCCACCTGTTCATCCCCCACGACCTGCGCCACAAAGCATACGAGGATGGACCAGTCTCGATCGGAGAAGGGCAGACGATCTCCCAGCCCTACATAGTCGCGGAAATGACGGCGGCTCTTAAATTGACCGGAACGGAAAAGGTCCTTGAGATCGGCACCGGCTCTGGATACCAAACGGCGATTCTGTCGAAGCTTTCACAACGGGTAGTAACAGTGGAGCGCATACCATCCCTTGCGTCGAAAGCCATGCAGCTTCTCGGTGAGCTCGGATGCGAAAACATCGATTTTTTTGTTGACGACGGAACCCTTGGCTGGCCGGGCCTGGCGCCTTATGACCGCGTCATTGCGACAGCCGCGTCGCCCTCCATTCCGCGGCCGTGGATAGAACAGCTCGCGGAAAACGGAATCCTAATTCTCCCGACAGGCATGCGGCATAGCCAGGAGCTGATCAGGGTGACAAAACATGAAGGGGAAACGGTAACAGATTATCTCGGAGCTTGCGTCTTCGTTCCCATGATTGGCAAGTACGGTTTCTCCGGTTTTTCTGATTGACATACTCTCTAAGCTTGCTTTAAGCCGACTCTGCGGACATTTATACGCGATTCGTGTAAAATCACGTGCGGATAGAAAAAGCAGCAAACCTCGCAAGACACCTAAACGATGAGGGCAAAGACGGATGCCGACAAACGAACTGAAGAGCATAATCCGCAATATCCCTGATTTTCCAAAGAAGGGGATACAGTTCAAGGATATCACCACGCTTTTTGCCGACCCATCTTCCTTCCAAAAGGCAATCGACCTGATAGCGCACCGATATCTCAACAAAAAAATCGACGCCGTCGTAGGGGTAGAGGCGCGCGGTTTTGTCATTGGAGCGGCGCTGGCATACAAGCTGGGGACAGGCGTTATCCTCGTCCGGAAGGCGGGCAAGCTCCCGCGCAAGACAGTTTCCGTCTCTTATACCCTTGAGTACGGCACGGACAAGCTCGAAATCCACGCAGACGCAATCCGTCCCGGAATGAAAATCCTGCTGGCCGACGATCTTCTGGCAACAGGAGGAACAACATCCGCGGTACTCAACATGTTGAAAAAGCTTGAAGCCAAGGTCCTGGAATGCTGTTTCCTGACAGAGCTAACCGCCTTGAAGGGACGAGACCGGCTCAAGGGACATAAGGTCTTTTCGCTGATACAATTTGATGATTGATCCCAAAAAGCAAAATGCCCCCGTAGCTCAGGTGGATAGAGCAGAGGTTTCCTAAACCTTTGGCCGGGTGTTCGAGTCGCCCCGGGGGCGCCACACGCATAAAATCCGAACCCCGCCGATGTGAAAATTATCGGCGAGTGATTCGGATTTTTACTTTGGTTGAGGTGGTGCAATCGAAGCGTTGGAACTTATACAGGATTACAACAAAATAAATAATCAATACTTCATACAGCGGCCTACGGAAATTGACAATAATGTGAACGCGTGGGCCGTGCGGTATATTTCTTTTGAGCCAAAAGACTGGCGACGCGTAATGCGTGAAGAACTAAAAACAGCCATTAATGAAATCTCGCCTGATAACAGCGGTTTATACGCTGCTTACATCTCTAAAAGCGACCATTTTTGCGATGCTGAAAACGTATTGTTGTATAATATCGGAGCCTCGGCGTTTCGCGTCCTTAGTAAAAACGGTTTGTGTTTTGAGCGCGGGTCTGGCCTGATTCCAGTCTCCAACCCATATAATTTATCTATGATGAGCCATTTCTATCATTATTCTCAAGGAAGCGAATTTCGCCTATGGGAAAAAGATATCCTGTTAGCCTCGTGGCCGGAAATCTCAATACCTACACTGACAGCCACCAGTAAACCGCATTTGTTTTGGTATGCGCTAAAAAAAACGGAGGAAGTAAATTACTCCTGTCAGAAACAGGGGGCTCCATTAAAACAATTTGGCCTGGATATTCAATTACATATCCCTGAGAAAGCATGGTGTAATTTAGCAATTCTTATTAAGCCTTTATTAGACGGAGTTATCTCCGCTTTTCACGAACAAAGCGCCCCATGCGACAATAGAATGTTGCAAAGATTATCCGCTTTGACTAATTCTTCTGAAGAGAAAATTAAACAATTACTTTGCGAAAAGATTTATCCTGTTTTAGGAGCGCGTCCAATCGTTTCAGCCTTTGGGAAGAACGGCATCATATGGAATCCAGAAGATGATGCTTGTGTAGCGTGCAGAGTTACGGTACGGCGTAATGGAAAAAACAAAAAATGGAACATGAAAGGGCAACTTTTTTCTGTTATTTCAAAATAAAACCAAATTATGGTTATGAGCCAATACTGATCTACCTTATTGCCATATATAAGCGGTCTATGAAAAAGGCGTAACAGAGAATCGAAAAATGAAGCTTTAATTTACGTTTTGCGGGAATTGCTGGAGAAGGGTAGAATATTCCAAATAAAACCATAGGATGGCCTTTCGCCTTTTGAGGGTTTTCGTCTATTCGCTGATAGGAATTCCGCTGCTGTTACTTGACGCCGTTCTTTTATATACGTTGCCGGGACGTTTCAGCGGCCGTATTACGTTGACTCAGGCGGCAATCGTAGGCGGCGGGGCAGTCGCCTACCTTCTTTTTCACTTCCTTATCCGAAAACCCGAACGGTTGTATCTTTGGGGGCACGAGTTTACCCATCTGATCGTCGCAAAGATTTTTCTGAGACAGATCCATGGATTTCACATTACCTCCCGCACCGGCGGCAAAGTGGTCATCGACCGCACAAATGTGGCAATAGACCTTGCCCCTTACGCGATCCCTTTTTATTGTCTGCTGATTATTGTTCCCGCGCTGCTGCTTCGCGGCAAATTAGCCTATATCCGGGAAATATATCTTGTTTTTTTTGCGTTTCTTTTTGCGATGCACCTGTTCTTTTCGATTGAAGGATTTTTTCATGGACAGCCAGACGTTAAAAGAAGCGGAAGATTTTTTTCCGGCGGAGTAGTGATTCTCTGTCTTCTACTCCTGATGCCGATCTTTTGGGCGCCCGCCGCCCGGACCGGTTTCCATGGAATTGCCTCGTTCTACGTAGAATGGTTTAACAGCGGCTTTTCCGTGCTGCGACAGCTTGTTGCTAATTAAGAATCTGGATGTTTAGGAGAATACAATGCCCAATACTGGCCAACACCGAGGATTTGTTTGAATGAATACCGATGATCGTCCGCCCAGCAATACCGTAAGCAATCTAATTTCAAACTGACCCGCGCCAGGAAGGAGAGCGACACTTTGACCGTCAAATCGAATTTGACATAAGATATATTACCAGACGTTAAAGACAGCAGAAAAAAACCTGGAAAACTATCGAACCATTTCCAAATTACCGATAAATTACGCCATGTTACACATTAAATTACGAAAACCTGGATAGGAAATCAAGTTTACAGTTTAAACTTGCTCTGATACAACACCGCTTTTTTCGCGCTTTGCTGAAGCTGCTCGAAAATTTATCCACGAATACAACTACCAATTGAAAACCGCCAAGACCGCGGAGCCCAAAGACCCAAATAGACCTCACCCCGGCTTGCTACAATATTATCTTGCTTGGTATCCCTACCTCACTTGTTGTAGCTCCCTCTCTCACCCCGGTTTGCTACAATATTATCTTGCTTGGTATCCCTACGTCACTTGTTGTAGCTCCCTCTCTCACCCCGGTTTGCTACAATATGTTTACGCGAACACCATAACACGATGGTGTTGTAGCTCCCTCTCTCACCCCGGTTTGCTACAATAAGTAGAACCGGGAATAGAAGCATTACGCAGTTGTAGCTCCCTCTCTCAC
>Ga0082212_10002034_pt1 | contig 29723 bp, 31 predicted proteins | sample TergutNt197P3_FD_71548 | JGI IMG/M metagenome (GOLD analysis project Ga0082212, IMG submission 71548) | Neocapritermes taracua P3 segment gut microbial communities from Petit-Saut dam, French Guiana - Nt197 P3 | ecosystem: Host-associated > Arthropoda: Insects > Digestive system > Gut ...
TCACAGCAAGCTGTAACGCTCGCTCGTTCCATCGCAGCTCCTCTTCGAATCGAAGCAGGCTTCGATTCGATAAACAAGGTAATCATGTGGAGCGCTCGCGAATCGACGCATGGATGCGTCGTTGAGCGATAGAAATGAAATGTAGCGCCTGGAGGTAGTGGGCACCTGAACAGACACAAATTCTAGTTGTTTATCAAAATGATAAACAACTAGAATTTTTCACAGCTATGCCGGGCGTATCCTTCAAGTCTTCCTTATGAACCTCTCTCCGCATTTCGGGCAAGTCACTTGAAGCTTGCCCTTCCCTTTCGGCACGCGCAGAGTATTCCTGCAGCCGGGACACTTGAAGAACTTGTGCGTTCTCCTTTGCCCCTGAGCCGCTCGCAGGCGCTTTGCTTTAGCCTTGACAGGCCACCAGTATCGGATAAAACGGTCATTCTCTTTGCGCCGCCGAACTATGTTGCGCGAGAACATCCGGAAGAGCGCCAGTATCGCAAGCGCGTACGAAACGAACACAAAAGGCACTAGCCTGGTGAACCCGTACACCAGGTAGAACACCAACGACGCCACCATCGTCGCGACGCTGAGATTGTCAGGCCCGTTTCTGCCTGCCATAAACTTTCTCAGGAAGTTCCTAATCACAGTAATTAGACTCCATTAGTATGTGTACACCCCGCCGCCGATGAACTCGCGCAAAATCGAGTCCGTCGGGACATCTTGCGTATCGATATCCTCAAACTCAGCCAGGACGGGCAGCAGCGAGCGCAGTTCCCCAATCCGCTCGGTCGTATCCGGCAGCTTATGAAAAGCGTTTTGCGCGTGGCGTTTCATCACGGATATCTCATACTCCATAGAAGAGTCGAACAGAAGATCGGCTTTTTGCTTGAACGGCGATATGTACTGCTTCTCCCCGCGCCTGACGTTGGCCCACATCTTGAGCGTTTCTGTCGCGCCCGTCCCACGAAAGAGCTCGTCGCGGACGACCCTTCTCAAAAGCCTGATCCACGTCCTTTTGAAGGCGATTCTCCCGTCCCTCATAACGTCTGAGCGGGCGCTTATATAGAGCTTGAAAGCCTGCGGATGCGCGTCCGCGAGCAAATCGTTCAGCGCGTGTATGCCTTCAAAGATCACTATTTCGCCGCTCCCGAGCTTAAGCGGTTCAAATCTTGAAGGGTCGAGGGCCTGCATCCTGAAACTGAAATGAGGTACAACAATCTCCTCACCGCGCTCAATCATGGAGAAGTGCCGGCGCAGCAAATCCAGATCGAGGCAAAGCGGGGACTCCCTGTCAACCTCGCCCTCCGCAGTCAGCGGCATAGTGTCGGGGTCAGGCGGGTTGTAGTATTTGTCCATGGATATGGACGTCGCGCGGATGCCTCTTGACTCAAGGACGTCACATATTTTCTTCGCAGTCGTCGTCTTGCCGGAACCGGACGGGCCGGACAGCAGCACGACGCGGCTTTGCGGCAGCCTGTCGACGATCATCGTCGCTGCAGTGTTAACTTTTGCGTTGAACAGCTTTTCGCAGCCTTCGGCAAAAGCTTTTGGGTTCTCCTTGACCTTGCTGTTGATGTTATCGAGGCTAAATGCCATTTCGCACACTTCCCTATCGGGTTTTGTAGAAGTTCCGTATACTCTCTTGCTTTTGCGCGGTCTTGCCCTCGCTCAGTATATACTCGCGCGGGTACTTTGAGTTGAACACCCGGGCTATCCTTCCGGCCGGCGAGACAAGCTTTGTGACGCCGCCGCCCCCGAGAGATATAACGCTGCAAAGTTCCTCCATCATGCAGATGTTATATATGCACTCGAGCCCCGGCAGGCTCCAGCCGGTGTTTTCAAAACCTCCGGATGTGAACTTCTGTTTGTAGAGGTAGTAGGGCGAGTAGCCGCGCCCTCTGAGCCGCTCCCCCGCGTGATCAAGCATATCCTTGACAGCCGCGAAACCCGGTATCGCTGTGCGCTCGTTCATTATTCGCGACCCTTTTTTCAACGACAGCGTGTGTACCGTGATGTTTTCCGGCGCTGAATCAAGCACAGCCTCCAGCGTATCCCGGAACCCTCCGGGCGTATCTCCCGGCAGTCCCGCGATGATATCCATGTTGAGCGCAGCCCCGCACTCGCGCGCAAGCTCCGCAGCTTGCAGCGTATCGGCAGGAGTATGCCTGCGCCCGATTGCCGACAGGACCTCGACGGACATAGACTGCGGGTTGACGCAAACCCTGTTCGCGCCGTATTGGCGGATCAGGCTCAGTTTCTCTTTTGTGATAGTGTCCGGGCGCCCCGCTTCGACAGTAAACTCGCGCATTCCCGTAAGGTCGAAGGAGGTATGCATCGCGCCCAGGATTCTGCTGAGATGCTCGACGGGCAGCGCTGTGGGCGTGCCGCCGCCCATGTAAACCGCAACCGTGCGCAAGCCTATATCGTCTATCACCTGCGCGATCTCTTCTATCTCGCGCAACAGCGTTTGCGTGAACGGCTCAACGAGGTCAAAAGACCTTTCAACGCTGTTGCTCACAAAACTGCAATATGCGCATCTCGTCGTGCAAAACGGTATGCCTATGTACAATGCCACGTCAACGCGCTGTTCGAGCGTGCGCTCTGCTTCGATGGCCGCCGTTGCCGCTTCCACGCACATTCTTGCTCTTTCCGGGGCAACATAATAGTCGCGCGCGAGCATCCCCGCTACTGCTTTGGCGGTGGTTTTGGCGGCTGTTTTGGTGCTTGCTCCGGCCGTTGCTTTGCCGGTGGTTTTGGCGGCTGCTGCTCCTGCGATGGCTCCGGCTGCTGCTCCTGCGCTTGCTGCTGCCTGCATGGCTTCGCGGGCAATCTTTGCGGGGCGAATACCGGTCAGCGACCCCCAGACAGGCAGTTGAGTAGTGAAAGCCTCAGCGGCGCGGAAAAATGAGTTTTTTACTGCGCGCTGCAGCAGCTTGTCCGTCGCAAGTTTGTCACTCAGCTTATCAAGCCTGACCCGGGCGCGCCCCCGGGATATGGCGGTTCCGTCAGAGATTATCGTATCTACCTGCGCGTAGTATTCTCCGTATGACAGTCCGGATTTCGCTGCCAGCTCTGCGTCTTTTGAATCGTAAGCTGCCTCCGCCGCCGCTGCGCCCCCCTGCCCTGCTGAAGCTGCGCCGCTGCCGGCATCGCTGTACACAGGGCGCTCCCCGGGGAACATCGACAGCATAATCTGCTCGATCGCGTATTTGTAGCTGTGTCCTACTAATTGCAGCCTCACCCGCGCTCAAATGCCTCATGCTCGCCGGTCGCGTACCTCATATAATAGTTAAAGTTGCGTTCGCGCTCCAGCGAAGTAGCCTCCGCGTGACCGGGGTAGACTTCGTAGTCACCGCTGAGTTCCGCCAGGCGGCGCAGCGACGTGAGCAGCACCTCCATGCTCCCCCCGAGGTCTGTCCTGCCGCAGCTGTCGCGAAACAGAGTGTCTCCCGTAAAGAGGGCCGACTCGCATATAAGCGTGACAGAGCCTGCAGAATGCCCCGGCGTCTCGATTACAGTAAACTCCAGGCTTCCTACCGTTACGACGTCGCCTTCGGAGTACCTCATCAGGTTCCCGGTGTCGGCAATCCTGTGAGGTTCGCGCGCGCTCTTATCTGCTACATCGTTGCTGTTGATGTACGCAGGCGCGCCGGTCGCCTCTATGACGGCTTCGAGCGCCATGATATGGTCAAAATGGCCGTGAGTGATGAAAATCGCTTCCGGTATGAGCTTGTTCGACTCGACATAGTCGAGTATCGTGTTCGACTCCGCGCCGGGGTCAATGATCGCGCACTTCCGGCTCTCCTCATCCGTGACGATGTAGCAATTTGTCTCGAGGTGCCCTACGGGCAAGGTTTTCACTAACATATAATGTCGAACTCCTTCAATTAGCGTGTGCAAATATCCGCCACGCTGCGCCGGTCTTTCGCCAATAATACCACAGTTTTCAGCGATAATCAATCTGTTAGCGGTTTAAAACCTTGACAATCGTGATACAATGTTCGGGGGACGAGGTTTGACACAGACGCGCCCCCGGGAAGCATATAGCGCGAGAGGTGGCTGTCATGTCTCCGAAGGCATCGGGTGTGAAACAGGTAACGCAGAACAAAAAAGCGTACCATGACTACTACATCCTTGAAAAATTCGAAGCCGGTGTAGAGCTTTACGGCACAGAAGTCAAGTCGATCAGGCAAGGGAGCGTGAACCTGAAAGACTCATACTGCATTGTAAAGGATGGCGAGCTGTTTGCCAGGGGGCTGCATATTAGCCCATACGAGAAGGGTAATATATTCAACCGCGACCCGGTGCGCCCAAAGAGGCTGCTCATGCATAAGCGCGAGATTATGCGGCTTTTCGGCAGAATACGCCAGGACGGCCTTGCGCTGATACCGCTATCCGTGTATTTCAAGAACTCGCGCGTAAAGCTTGAGCTGGGCCTTGCGCGGGGAAAAAAGCTTCACGACAAACGCGAAGCTGAGGCAGAGAAGTCCTCCGAGCGCGAAATGGACCGGCGGCTCAAGGGCGGCACGGAGTATTGAATGGACCGCCGGATGTGCCTGTTCAGATACCCACTGCCTCTAGGAGCCTTGGCGTTACATTTCATTTTCATCGCTTATCCCACCGGACTTCGCCCAATGCGTTATCTAATATTCAAGATAGGAGTAAGCAAATATGTCGACAAGCAACGATCAAAACCCGGTTGTAACTATCGAAATGGAAAACGGAGAGGTTATCCGCGCAGAGCTGTACCCTGATGTTGCCCCGAACACCGTCAATAACTTCATCTCGCTTATCTCAGACGGCTTCTATGACGGTTTGATTTTCCACAGGGTCATTCCGGGTTTCATGCTGCAGGGGGGCTGCCCTCTTGGGCAAGGTACCGGCGACGCAGGCTACAGCATTCACGGCGAGTTTTCGGGCAACGGTTTTACGAACGACCTCAAGCACGAACGCGGCGTCCTCTCCATGGCACGTTCTCAGAACCCGAACTCAGCAGGCAGCCAGTTCTTCATCATGCATGAGGATTCGCCGCATCTCGACGGTTCGTACGCCGCTTTCGGGCGCGTGACCGAAGGCATTGAAGAGGTTGACTCCATTGCGGAAGTCGCAACGGACCGCAACGACCGCCCCAAGGCCGATCAGCGCATGAAGAAAGTAACGGTAGACACGTTTGGCATTGACTACCCCGAACCGGAGAAGGTATAGGCTTAACTTCCGTCCCTATCAAAACCGAGCCCAGCGCAGCGGGTCGGTTTTGAAGAGGAGCGACTTGGCAGCATAGCGCAGTTTTCGTCTAAGGGCGCAGCCCGGAGACGGAAACGGAGCGTCGCTGCATGGTACCGATCAACAACGTTTCTCATACCGAAGCAAACCTGTTTGCTTCGGAGAGGACGAGCAACGAAATGGAACGTATGTCCGCCGACAGGCGGACGGAGTGGAATGTAGTTTGCGAGGACGATGGGGCTGCAACGGTTTCGACGGGGGTGCAGAGGCTTAAATAGCGGGCGGAGGCGCCGACTCCTAAAACGGCAAACCTATAAATTAAAGAACAACGATTACGCTGTTCCGGTAGCCGCTTAAGGCTGCCCGTCCTACCCGGAAGGTCCACGAGCCGGGAAAAACCTTCTTTGAAGGCAAGGGCGTCGATTAGTGGAGAACGTGAGCGCGGTAAGCTTTGCCCGTGCCACGCATGATGAAGCTACTGAGCCATAACCGCTTGACGGTTCGCGCTATGGCGAAGGAAACGGGATAAAGCTCCGGTTCTACCCGGACTAAACCCAAAACAACCGTCTGCGCCCGGAGAAGTTTCTGTCAAAGCACTTTCGGACGCGGGTTCAACTCCCGCCAGCTCCACCAAAAGCAGAAAACCCTTGCAGTGCAAGGGTTTTCTGACTAACAGTGCTTTTTTTCAGAAAACTATTTCTTTACTCTTCTGCCTTAATGTGGTATTCTTCATGAATTGGTCACAGTTATATGAGCCCCGGCTGGATACCAATGGATCAGCTTCTTGTCATGTATACTTGTGATGACTATAATTATGAGCATAAGGACGAGTTCTATGAGTATACCGGCAGCTATGATGCGGCATTAACAGCAGAGAAACTTGTCGTTTGGGAATGGCCCGGCTCAGACAGAGCAAAGCGTATCCTAGATTATGGCAGTTGGATAGGTGAAAACGTAAATGTTCGAAGTAATACATTTTCTGACAATGGGTTCCTAGTAGAAGGCATTTGTGCTGATTATGCTTATAGGGATGAAGCCGGGAGAGAATGGGGATACGTAACAATAACCTATACATATTCATCTTGGAAGAAATCATCTTACATAGGGGATAAAAGCGCGAGCATGAAGGCATGGGTTTGTCTAAGCGACCCACAAAATAGCAATATCGCCTCTTTTTTCCCTGCGCCAGCTCCAACCGAGTGGGTACCTAACGGCAGTGCTGAGTTTACGTCCAAACACAGTATTACCATACTTATACCGATTATCATCTTATTAATCATCTTATTATTTGCAGTAGCTTTTGCGATTGTTGTCAGGGTAAAGGTGTTCCGGAAACGAAAAGAAGCAGGGGGACGTTGAAGCAGGGGGACGGTTCCCCTGCTTCCCAGGTAAAGGAGATACATCATGTCAACGCTTATCACATACTTCAGCAAAACAGGAAACTCAAAGAACGTCGCATTGCGGCTGGCGGAGGAGCTCGGAGCCACGCTCGACGAAATCGCGTTCGACGAAAAAGCGCACACGATTTCTGACAATGCAGAATCGCCGGCAGAATATAATCGCGTCGTGCTGGTCTGCCCGATATGGGCGTTTAACCTGCCGGAGCCTATGTCGCTGTACTTAAAGCGTCACAAAGACGCCATTAAACAGTACTCCTTAATCGTGACATGTTCGCTTGGCGGCCTGCGAGGCTGCGTTCGCGGAAGCACACGGATCCTAGGGCATGCGCCTGATCAAGCATTAAAGCTTAAGGCGAAAGCCGTCAAGAGCGGAAGCTACAGCCTGGAAGCGTTTTCACGTGACAAGTGAAAATCAAGTGAAAATCTGCTCAGCTAAATCTGCTCAGCAACTTGCCTATTGAGCGCAAACAAGCTATAATGCACATTGAAAGGCAACGTCAGATGCTAAATGAGTATATAGTTGAGTTTACGACGACTATGAGGTGATCAGATTGATGAAAATCGCAATGGATAAGCTCTGCATGGTCTTCTCCCGCGCGTTCGATATCATCGAAAAGGAGCAGCTCGGCGCGAGCGAAAACCACAGCCTGCGCGTCGCTGTTATGTGCATCGCTATGGGGAAACTGCTGGGCTATGACGACGACACTATCTCAGCTATAGCCATATGCGGCATGTTCCACGACAGTGCTCTGACCGAGTATCATCTATCACAGACGGATGGCGCTCTTCAGGAACGCAATATGCTCCTACACTGCGAAAAAGGACAGGAAAACGTAGCGTGGCTACCCTTTAAAACGAACATCGAAAAGCTCGTGCTGTATCATCACGAACGCGGCGACGGAAAAGGCCCGTACGGCAAAACCGAAGACGAGATCCCCATTGAAGCAGCCATTATAGCCGCCGCAGACGCAGTCGACGCGACATACCATATGCAACGCATCAAGCTTGATGAGCTTCCTGCTTTACGCGAGAAGATCCTGTCGCGCGCCAACTCATTATCTACCCGCGTGGCGATTGACGTGCTGCTCAGAGTTCTTGATGAAGACCTGCTGCAAAAGCTTAGCGACGAGAACGTAGTGCAAGTGCTCGAAAGCGAGCTGCCCGCCTGGGAAGTGGATATCGAAGACCCGAAAATAATCCGCGTCGGCGAGTTCATCGCGTGCGTTATCGACTACAAATCGGAGTTCACCCATATGCACACAAGCCAAATCGCGAACCGGGCATGGATCATGGCTGAACACTACGGATATGGCACAGCTGAGCGTAACGCCTTGTTCCTCGCAGCAGCCTTACACGACCTCGGGAAAATCGGAGTGCCGACAGATATTCTTGAAAAACCGGGAAAACTCACAGATGAGGAGTTTCTCACGATAAAGGAGCATGTCAAGAACACGCTCGACTGGCTTGTTGAAATGCCCGAAGACTTTTCTCAAATAGTTGGCTGGGCCGCCAACCACCACGAGAAGCTGCCGGGGGGCGGCTACTCCCGGGGACTTGACGCCGGGGAGCTTGATTTCAACTCACGCTTGATGGCGTGCATCGATATATATGAAGCAGTCTGCGAACCCCGGCCATACCACGGCGCCAGGTCACATGAGGAAACGATGCAAATCCTTTACGATATGTCGGCAAAAGGGCAGATAGACTCCGGGATAGTCAAGGACGTCGACGCTGTCATGGCGGAGTACTCTCTTATGGAAGTACCCTCGCCGCTCGAAGGCAACGGTATATAGCCTCAGCTTTAGTAGATATCTGGTACACGCACGACCAGCCGCAACACCGGATAGAGGGGTCTCATTATCTACCCGAACGCTGAAAATAACTTACATGAGGAGAACTCCAAATGGATCACGGAGATATGTACCTCGAAATCATTGAGAATATGCGGGAAGGCGCTTACTTCGCAGACGTGGACAGGCGCATTATGTTCTGGAACAAAGCCGCCGAGCATATAACCGGGTTCGACAGAGAGGAAATCCTTGGGAAACAGTGCCACAGCACGCTGCTCAATCATATCGATTCCGACGGCAATGCGATTTGCATTGCCGGCTGTCCGCTCCATCAGGCTCTTACTGACGGAAAGCAACGTAAACATGACGTTTTCGTAAAGCACAAGGACGGGCACAGAGTCGCTGTTTCGGTACACACATTTCCGGTCGTCAGAGGCGGAAAAATAGTCGGGGCAATTGAGCTCTTTACACCGACCTCGCTGGTTTTCTATGATGATGAGCTCATTCTCCAACTGGCAGATTCAGCTACAAGCGACAAACTAACAGGCGTGCCAAACAGGCGAAGGGTCGAAAATTTCCTCGACTTGCGCCTTAGAGAAATGGCCATGTACAAATACAAGATATGCGTTGTCTTCCTCGATATTGACGACTTCCGGGTTTTCAACAACACATACGGGCATGACGCCGGGGACGCGGTTTTGAAAACAGTATCTGACGCGATCACCCACATGACCAGGAACACCGACTTGTTCGGGCGCTGGGGCGGAGAAGAGTTCGTCGGTATATATACGATTAAGGAAGACAGCGACATCATGCTGATCGGCGAGAAAATACGCTCACTGGTGGAAGGCACGCAAATAAAGTATGATGAGCTATCGCTTTCTGTGACGGTCTCTATTGGGGCAGCCGTGGCGCGTGAGGATGACACGATCGATTCTGTCATCAAGAGAGCGGACGCGCTGATGTATAGGAGCAAGCAAGACGGACGCAACCATGTCACAACCGAGACAGAATGACAGCCTTGCCAGCCTGAGCGCCGCTATCCCCTGTGGAGCGGAGCATATCATCAGGACCCTGGAAACGAACGGGCATAGCGCATATGTTGTCGGCGGTTGCGTGCGAGATGCCATACTGGGCACAAACCCGCATGACTGGGATATCTGCACCTCAGCGACGACGGATCAGGTTATGGCGTGCTTCGAGGGGCATCGCGTTATCGAGACCGGGCTGCTGCACGGCACGGTAACTATCTTCGTCAGCCATGCGCCATACGAAGTTACGACGTTCAGAGTCGACGGCCCGTACAGCGACTACAGGCGCCCTGATGCAGTTGAGTTCACTACCAGCCTTGAGGCAGACCTGTCCAGAAGAGATTTTACAATCAACGCAATGGCGTATAGTCCGGGAACCGGCCTGATTGATCCCTTTAGCGGGGTTGCTGACATTAAGACGAAGACAATCCGCTGCGTTGGCGACGCAGACAAACGCTTTCGGGAAGACGCGCTGCGCATAATGAGAGCGCTGAGGTTCGCCTCCGTACTTGGGTTCAGCATTGATGGCAAGACCTCGGATGCGCTCTTAAGAAACAAAGGCTTGCTGCAAAACATAGCGGCAGAGCGGATTGCATTGGAGCTTAGCGGACTCCTCACCGGGGGAAGCGCCGGTGAGGTGCTATTATGCAACGTACCGGTAATTGAAGAAGTAATCCCTGAAATAACGGATATGATTGGCTTTGAGCAAAACACCCCCTACCACCACCTTGACGTTTGGCGCCATACAGTAGAGAGCGTCACAAACTCGCCCGCAGAAACGACTCTGCGGCTGACCATGCTGCTCCACGACATTGCAAAGCCGCAGTGCTATACTCAAACCGGTTCTGTCGGGCACTTCTACGGGCATCCGCAGGCAAGTTCAACCATGGCAAGACGAATCCTGTCGCGCCTGAGATATGACAAGCGGACTATTGATATGGTAACGCAGCTGATTATGTACCACGACGCGGATACCAGTCCGGAAAAGAAGCATATTTTACGCTGGTTAAGCCGGATTGGCGAGGAACAGTACCGCCGCTTGCTTGCTGTTAAGAAAGCGGACGCTGCAGCACAATCCGAAGGGCATCGCGAGAAGGCGCTGAGCAAATATAACGAGATCCTGCTGGTATTGGATCAGATAATAGGCGAACGCCTGTGCTTCTCTCTGAAAGACCTGGCCGTAACCGGCAGGGACTTGGTTGCCCTCGGCGTACCGGAAGGCCCGGAGGTTGGTGCGATGCTGAAAAGGCTGCTCAACATGGTCATCGATGAAGAGGTCGATAACGATAAGGAGCAGCTCTTGCGCGCAGTAAGGCAGCAATAGCAACTGCATGGCTTAGGAGCCTATAGTGCTATGCTCAGTTTATGCTTTACAGGCCATCTTAAAAATTCTAGTTGTATATCATTTTGATATACAACTAGAATTTCTTAGATGTGCATGGTGTTTTTGCTCATTCTGTAATGAACTGCACTGTGTAGCCGTCCGGATCTTTCGCGAAGAAGAAGGTGACTCCCGGCTGCGGGCTGACGATCTGTCCGTCGGTCTCATAGCCCTGATCGCGAAGAGTCGCGATCATTTCATCAAGAGAATCAGCAGCGAACCCCATAGAGACGCCGCTACCCGGCTCCGCCCCGCCATGATCCGCTCCGCTGATAAGCTCCAACTGGGTGTCTCCGCTTCCAAGGAAAATGATCTCCCTGCCCGGACCCGCGCTAAACTGCCTTATGACTGCGAGGCCAACAATCTCCTGATAGAACTTCGCAGACGCCTCAATGTCTTTTACTGCCAATGTCACATGTCTGAATTTCATTGCCGGTAAACTCCTTCACTTTTTCATTGAATATTAGTTCTGCATCGCAAGCGTCGCTTTCTGCGGCGCCTGTAGTATGGATCTCACCTGTTCCCATCCATTGTCAACATTGTACATCAAGGGGAATCAAAAAACAACCTAAAGGCCTCGTCATTCCGGGCTTAGAAAATTCCAAGAGTAACATCCGCAGTGGACGCGAAAGTGGACTTTAGTCTGGGAAGAGCAACGCGATGAGTAGTGGCAGTACCCAGCTTTGCCCTCTTTGGCAAAGAGGGTGCCGCCCGCAGGCGGCGGGTGATTTGTATGTCACGCAGGGCACATAGGAGCCTTGGACAAAATAGCCGTTAGAGTGTTGACTTTCGCAACTCGCTTCTGTATAATCAGCAGCATGAACGGAGCGGTTCTTCGCATCAAGACCGGAAGTTCCCGGCAGTCCTGCAGACAAACAACGCTACTATACTGCAAACGGAGGCTTAGCTCAGCTGGTTAGAGCGCCTGCTTCACACGCAGGAGGTCGCTGGTTCGAGTCCAGTAGTCTCCACCAAAAGAAACCCTGCAACCGCAAGGGGTTACAGTAATAACGATGTATGCTTAAACTCTTGCGGGGGAAGCCGTGAAGCCGTTGGTTTCACGGCGTTTCTCGTCTTTCAGGCGTATTACCTTGCGAGTTCCCCGACGAAGTTGTAATGTATCTCAACTTTTTGCTCACGCTTGCCAGAACTCCTGTCCGGCTCATGGACACAGATTTTATCTACGAATTCCCGCAGAAGGGTCGGTGTCAATGTTTGGATGTCGATGTATTTTCGGACGGTATTGAGGAACTTCTCGACATTAGCGGTTTTTTCGTTCTGTTCGGTAAGTTCTGCTTCAAGCACGGCGGCACAGTCTGAGAGTTGCTTCTGTTCGGCTTCATATTCAGCCGACAACTTTTCAAACCGCTCATCGGAAATGCGGGAGTTCACATTGTCCTCATACAACCGCTTGAACAGTCCATCAAGTTCGGAAATCCTGCGTTTGGATTTTTCCAGCTCTTTTTTCTTTGCGGCAGTCTCCTTTTGCGCCCTCTCCAGCGTACGTTCCATGACCATTTCGACGAATTCGTCCTCATGTTCTTTGGCATATGCTGATACCCTGCGAATATCCTCAAGGACGAGTTTCTCCAGAACCACGGTTCGGATATAGTGCGCCGTACAAGATATAGTTCTCTTGCGATATGCGCCGCAGACGAAATTCTCTTGTGTGCGGGTCAATGATTTTGCCCTGTGGTTTTGTAGCGGCCTTCCACAGTCGGCGCAGTAGACAAGACCGGAGAACGGTTCGATGCCGCCCACTTTGGCAGGTCTGCGTTTGTTCTCGCGTACTTTCTGCACAAGTTCAAAGGTTTCCTCGTCAATGATGTGCCTGTGCGTGTTCTCAAAGACTTTGTGCTGTTCGGTAGGCAACCGCTTGACGGCTTTGCTCTTATAGGACGGCTTTACCATCCTGCCTGTGACGGTATGCCCAAGATAGGACATATCTTCCAGTATCTGTGCCACGGTCTGCTCCGCCCATCTTGTCGGGTAATTGACAACTTCGGGGGTACCGTATTTCCCGGTCTTTTGGAAGAAATACGCCCTCGGCGTCAGGATTCCGTCAGCGGTCAGCACGTTTGCAATCTGCGTTGGGCCTTTACCATCAAGACAGAGGGCGAAGATCCTTTTTACAATCGGAGCTGTTTCTTCGTCTACTATCAACTGCTTATCCTGTGACAAGTAGCCGTAAGGCGTTTTGCCGCCGAGCCGTTCACCGCGCTGAGTTTTAGATGCGAAAACTGCCTTGACCTTTTTACTCGTCTCCCGAACGTGCCACTCATTGAAAAGGTCGCGCATCGGCAGCATATCGTCCAAACCGTTTATCGTGTCGATAGAATCCGTGACGGCGATATAACGAACACCATACTGTACAAAATCTTCTTCGAGCAGCGCGCCGACGATTAACCTGTTTCTTCCGAGGCGCGAGTGATCCTTTACGATTATAGTTTTGATAGAGCCGTCTTTAACGCCTTCCATCATCTCCATAAACGCCGGTCTCTGAAAGCTGACCCCCGTCCATCCGTCATCCACAAAAAATGAGGGATTGCTGAAGCCGTTTTCCTGGGCAAAATGGGATAGTATCTTCTTTTGGTTCGCAATGGAGTTGCTGTCGCCTTGTAGAATCTCATCGTCACGGCTCAGACGACAATATAGCGCCGTAACAGAGTTTAGGTTTGACCTCGTATCCATAATCTCTCCTTTCCCCGGAGGCCAAACCGATTAAGGTATGTCCATTATACCTCAAGTCGGTCTGGAGTTCCAGTAAAAACCTTATTTGACGCGGCATTTTCGACATCGCGTTCAATGAGCCGCCGAACTTTATCAATAACGTCGCCTTTCGCGTCTTTCCTAAAAAAAGACGACACGATATAAGTCGTGTCGCCGATAATAACCGTCGATATGTTATCCGGTTCAACGGACGCCATATTTCTGTAATCTTTCAACATATTACAATCGCTCCTTTCCGACGATTCCGAAATAAAAAAAGCCGCCGCAACATTTTTGAGCGATGTCAAAAATATTGCGGCGGGTGAAAGTTGGTATCACAAATAGCACTGGTATCACAAACAGCAAAATACCGATTGTGATACCAGTGTAACGAGTGTTGCTAAATTATGGTTGCTACTGTTTTTTAAGGTACTGGGGCTGTATCCTGTACAAGCGCCAGCCCGACAATCACGTTGCCGGCAGCGCCGTCACGCCGCACATCAAGGCGGCGGCGAAGCTCCCCGACAAGGGTCTTACTGCTCATCGGGCGATACCCGTTATCCTTTGCCCATGATGTATAACAGGAATACAGCGCCGATGTAGCTAAACGACTCTTTTCTTCTGAGCGGGTGTATTCCGACAGGAACAGCCCTAAAATATCCGCTTCCGAACGGTACGCTTCAATCGCCGCTTCCACACGCGGCGGCGCATCAAATCCCATCTCCCGAATTAGCCGTTGTCCTTCCACAAGATAATTGAATATCGCGGACTTGTTAATGCTTTTTCGGAAATACTTTTTCAGTCCTGTATCCTGCTCTTGTTCAGAGAAATGACGGTCGAACGGGATTATCTTCACTCTCCCGCTTATAAAAACGGTATCATCCGCAGTATGCGGAAGGTGGTTCGTGGTGATAAACAATTTGAATTCCGGTTTGAACTCAAAACAGTTGGCGTTTAGAAACCGTGCCGTGTACGTGTCGCCGCCCGTTAGCTGTTTTATCAGCGCAATGTTTAATTCCAACCCCTTTTCCGGCTCCGGCACGGTGACAAACCGTGCGCCTTTCAGACGAGCCATGTCAGGCGTCGCCGCTGAGCCGTCAATGGAGCGACGCGCCAATGACTGAGCCTGTGTATTGCGTGAATAGTCTCCGAGTACGTTGGCGATGGTTTCAAGCAACGTGGTCTTTCCGTTTCTGGTCTTTTCACCATAAAGAATAAAAAAGACTTCATATTCGGTCAGACCCGTCAGCGCGTATCCCAGCGCCTTTTGCAAATATATTGCCAAATCCCTGTCACCGCACATTACTTCGTCGATAAATTTGTCCCATCGCGGGCATCGTGCCTTTTGGTTGTACTTCACCGGCGCGAGTTTCGTTATCATATCGGCGGGATTGTGGGGCTGTAGCGTAAAAGTTCTGAGGTTAAAGGTTCCGTTTTGTACGTTGAGCAGCATGAGATCGCGGTCAAAATTCGAAATGCTCACCGGGGCAATAGACATCGCATCACGGAGGATAGCTTCACGATTGCGCCGGGTTGTTAATTTGTCTGCCCATTTGAGGAATTCGTTGTCATCAGCATGGGTCTGATTCGCGTAATCGCCAAACGATTGTACAAACGATTTGCAGAACTCCATCGCCTTAAAACCACCGTCGTCTTTATCCCATCGCTGGCCGTTATAGGCATACCAAGATTTGGCTTCGGCGACATAGCGTATCGCGTTGTTGTGCAGGTCGAAAAACAGCCGGGCAATTCCGATGTCATTTTGCGGATAAAGCGTGCTTTCACCGAAACCCGCCGCTGAAATTCTTTCAATGTTTTCCATTATCATAATACCTCCCGGTTATGTGTTTTATTTTGCTTTCGTTCAGCAAGCCAGTCATTCCAGCGCTCTTTAATAACGGCGCTCAATTTATGCGGAAAATTACGGATTGCGGACAGATAATCACCGACTTCTGCCATTAAACTGTTATAGCGGCGCTTCCATATTTCGCGGTCATGTTTTACCGATTCCAATTCGGTTTGAAGCTCTGCGATTTGATGATTGGCTGACTCCATCCGTTTCTTAGATTTTTCGATTTCATCCTCGATGGTAACGCTCTTTTTTGCCAGCGTTTTCAACTTCTTCATCTCGTCAGCCGTGACAGTAAATCCGTTTCCGAGCATGGCAGGCTTGCCCATTGCATTGACCTCGGCAATAGTGGCTTTCGCTTTTTCCTTAACGGTAATGTCTTTTTTCAGTTCAGCGAGCTGTGCTTTTTTTGCAGCGACATCAGTCGTAGCTTTTTCGAGTTTCTTTTGCTCCTGCTGACGTTTGAATGTATCCACATCTAAATGCTCTCTGGTGCTGCCGCGCTCACCGCGCTCGAATCCTGCGAATCCTGCCGCCATCATGTATTCGTAGTAGCGGTCTTGAAGAAGCGAGTAGGAATTGACCATGAAGGTCTTTCCGTCACGCTCTACCGGAGTTTTGATTGGCCATTTTTTCGAGTGAGAAATTTGCTGTATAACCTCTTTAAGTTTTCCGGCTTTTTCAGGGTCTTTACAATCTTTACGGTAATAGACTTCCTTCTCTACGACGGGGATATATACGACGTGCAGATGATAATGAAATACATCCCTGCCAAGTTCCTCGGACAGCGCGACATTCCGCTCATCAGCGTGCATGACAGCGGAAAGAATCAACCGTTCGTCACCGACTTCTTTGACTGCCAATCTGTACGCCTCATCATAGAATTTGGCGGCGTAATCATAACCGCCGTTTTCCTCGAAGTACGCTGTATTAACGTCAAAGACAAGTTCCGCGAAAACCTTTGCGTCAGGCTTCAAACCGCGCTTTGTAATCCTACCTACGGAAAGCATTCGATTGAATGATTCTTCGTAAGTTTCGGGACTCCCATCGGGAAAAAGATACCTTTGATAAAGGATGTTAAGTCCCGACCGTTCCGGCACGATGTCGCCGTTGTAATAGTTTTCGTTTTGCCGCTCGTTATGACGTTGCCGGGTCTTGAACTCGGTGCTTCCGTAGCCTTGATTGCGGACTACCGTGAAATGTGTTTTGTTTGCCATTATTTTCATCTCCTCTTTTGATTTTGGGCAATAAAAAAAGCCGCAGCCACTCCGTTTGGAATGACTGCGGCTAATGCTGGGATTGGGTTTGATATATGTTAAACAGGCATAGGATAAATGCTCTTTTGCACGGGAGCATTTATTGTTTTCTGCGACTGTGGATCCTTTATGATATGCGTTAAAAATAAAAAAGCCCCGAACGCTTAAAGAGTCGTCCGGGGCGAGTACATATGGCAATGAAGTCTAAACCGGATCATCATCCTTTTGCGGGCGCGCAAATTTCGATTTTTCTGAAAATACCGAGGGTAAAACCGATGCGGCAGCGGTAAGAATATCATCACTGTCGTCCGAATTACACCCGGCTCTTTTGGCATGTTTGCGTAATGATTTGGCCGCCTTCCAAAGAATTGGGATTTCATCCTCTTTCAGCAGACCTATTTCATTATCGGGCAAATTGTACTTTTCGTTTTTGGGATGGATGGTATACAGCTTCTTCGATATGTCGCCGCCCTTGCTTTCGTAAGCAGCGTACAATTCCGGCGTCAACTCAAAAACTTCATCTTCCTCCGGGATAAAACCGAGTTCATATATGGTGGCAATACCCGGCATCAACTCGAATACGATTTCATGTAAATTCATTTTGTCGCCCTCCGTATTGTTTTCAATAACCTCTTGCGTTACACAGGATATTCCATTGTGATATTACAACGGCTGATGGCGGCGGTAACGTTTTTTGTCACACCAAGCGCAGCTTGTGTGTGACCCACTCATACACTATCCTCTGGCGAGGATAGTGCCGTGGGCTCTCCGAGGGGGATTGCGCCGCCTGCGGGCGTCGCCGAGAGCGGCGGCAAAACCGCAATGCACCGCATTTCGTTTTTGCCTTGCCCTCGCAGAAACGGAGCGCATCATCCTGAATCGTTGCTCTCCGTTTCTGTTCGCACCTGCGGGTGCGAAGTTCCTGCGGGAACAGGAACCGCAACGTCGTCCAAATCGTGTACAGTTTTTACGTCGGGTGTGGCTGTAATACTCGTTGCTGAATCCGCAGGTACCTTCTGCTTTTCAGGGCTATGCAAACGTATCATGCTCAGCGTAGATTTTGTCTTTTTATTATAGATGAGTAACATCGTTTCCGCATATCCAATCGAACCTGCGTGGCGTTCCTTCGCAGTCCTCGTTATCTCCCGCGCTGACACCGAACCGACGCGTTCTATAAACAATTCATCTTTCAGTGTATCGCCGAACGTAGCGACAAGGAGAGCGACGCCGCGAAGCATACTTGTGGTCAGTGAATTTGCATCGCCTTCCCAAGCGCCGACAACTAATTTAATCGTTCTGTCGAGTGCATGATAACCGTGCTTGTCAAAGATTTCAGAAAGGCTTGACACCGCGCAAATACCACAGTCTTTTTTTGAAGATACGAGGGTCAATCCGTTCTGTTCAACGATAGATTGAATCATAATGTGCTTGTCGCTGTCGGCTTCGATATGCGCCATAAATATCTCGTATGGGGACAACGGCTTTGTATATTTTTGTTGATTAGCGAATATGTCGGCTTCATGCGTGTATTCCAAATCATCATAAACCATGCACCAGACGGGCGTTTCATCAGAACCGGACACCGCTCTTATAATCTCTATTGTATGCTGTCCGTTTATAACATGGTTCAGCCCATTACGGCGGCTTACCTTGACCGGATTGATTTGAAACAGGTCGAAATTTGATGCAGTCCGGTCAATATGGCGCTGTGAGAGTTTGCGCTGATACACCTGATTTGAGACAAGGTTATTTATTGGTATCAACTCAAAATGCACTGTCGGCACAAAGGCTCTGTAGTCATCCATTACTCTTCCTCCATAATCCGCGACAACATATTGTTGGCAGCGGCTCTTATTTTACTCAGTTCTTCGATTAATTTGTTGCGCGATGCTGATGATATTTCGTGAAAATCGGTACAAGCAGAAACTCTGTCAACCATGCTCACCCAGGATGGTACTGTAAATGCAAGTGTGTTCACTTGCGCGTCCGGATCATATGGAGGCGTGTCCTTGACTGATGTTCGCGGAGGTTCTAATAATTTTCGTTTTGGTCTGCCTCGCTTTTCGACTTTCTTTCGTAAAGCTTTTTGCTCGCTGATAATTTTGAAAGCGGGTGTTTTTTCACAGGATATTCTCTCAATTACATTGCAGATTTCGGGAAATTCCATTTTTGCCAAAATAATTGTGTCGGGCAATGAAATCCGTATCCGTCCGTTCAAAATATCCAAAGCAATATCAGGTAATAGTTTATGGATATGGTCAATGGAATTGGCATAATTGACAAGTCTTTTTAGGCTTGGGCAGACATATCCAAAATCTTTCCCGATTCGCTCATATACATCCGTTACACGTTCGCTGTCATCACGGCTATCTTTTTCCGTCAAACACATTTTCCCGATAAGGTATTTCCAACACTCTTTTGTAGTTTTACCTTCGAGACTTTTTAATACTTCCGGCGTTATCGGAATATCGCGATACCACATTGCGATGTTCCCGGAAACCGTACTCATGTTAGCAGTTGTCATCTTGGGGTTCCTCCATGTCCTTCAATGAAATTTCAATTTCTTGTGTTGCAATCCTTATGAGCGGATCACTACGTTGTTCAGAGAAGACAGATCCGAATCCTCTATGGATTTGCGCCGGAGCAATCGCAGCGTTGTCAAGGGGCGAAAACACTTCTGCGGAAGAAAGGTCGAAAGCGATTATCGTGTCGTTCCCGCCGATTGCGGTATATCCGATTAGCCTGTAACGGGAATCCCGGTTCCACTGCATTAAAGAAAGCATTTTATCACCAAAGTCATCATAATAACGCACCTGTCGCGGCTTGTTACGGTTCGCGCCGCCAGACCGTAGCCGAACCGCGTTTAATTCGTTAGTGCTGCATGGATAAATACTTAACCGTTTTTCCGTTGAAGAAATAATAAATAAAGCGTAATCCATATCCGGCAACCGTTTCAAGCAGGCGGAGTTTATATAGATCAAACTGCGAATCGGGTTGAAGGTAAGCATCGGCTCATTAGCATGAGAAAAACTTCCGCCACTGACGATTTCATCATTGCTAAGTGAGAATGTCTGTTGAAGCATCCGAATACCTACCACCTTCCGTTTGCATTTTTTCAATCAGCCTAAGCGTATTATCATCTGCATCGTCTTGAGCCGTAGGTTGTAATTCCGGCTCATTGTCGTATTCCATAAATAAATCCTTGATGGACGATCCCGGCAACCGCGACATTTTATAACTGTAATAATCGTCACCGAAACCGATTGCCCACGGCATCGCTACATCATATCGTGATGTAAATATTTCCGGCGTCCGCGTATCAAACAGCGCAACCGCCTCACTGCCGTATTGCAGCACTTCACCGCGCAGACGGTATTTTAATTCAATATTCCAACCAAAAAGCTCATAAAGCGTTTTCAGAAAAGCGCTCCCGCTAATTGGTCGGACGCTTATGCTGTCGGCGTAAACTCTTGCCCAACGCATCTTCGACTTGTACTGTTCGGAGCATGGACGAACAGCGATTTGGAGCGTAAAGGGATTTACTTGAAATTCAATATACTCTGTCGGTGTAAATTTACGGATACACGCGCTACTGAAACGGATTCCCCTCTGTGAAAAGCTCACACTCATCGTATTGGCGGACGCGAAGAACTGCGTCCGCACCACGTCGTATCCCCGCAAATCAAACTCGCCGCTGTTTATTACTCCGGTCGCCGTTGTCACTATCCTAATCCTCCGTTACGCTTGCCGACGCCTTTCTGTAATCCTCCGCCGTGAACGCGCCCCAATGCGGATTGACTGTCACAAAACCACGCAGCGCACCTTGTGATGTGACTTTCAACTTCGGCAGATATGTGTTGCCGCCGTATTTAGCATTAGAAATCATTTTTTGAACTGCTAAATAGTCATCGCGGGTAATAATCGCTTCATGCCGGTCTTTTTTGAGGTACTGCGTGTGTTCACCACGGTTTTTGACTGATTTATGGTTGAGGAAATTCGGCGTCCACGTTTTACGCGATAGTACGTCTCCGCAATGACGTTCGCTTTTCAACACTCCAACGATGGTGTTAGACGTCCATTTTGTGTTTCCGAGCTTTGTTTTTCGGCCAAGCGCCATCAGCTTTTGAGCAATTTGTTCGGTGCTGCTGCCGGATAAGTACATAAAGAATATCAATCGAACCGTATCGGCTTCATCGGGGTTTATAACCAAATTGCCATCCTCGTCATTGTCATACCCGAGCAATGGCGGAGTCAAAAACAAACCGTGTGAAAAACGCATTTCAATGGACGAGTTCATAGCGGCGCTTTTCGAGCGTGATTCCTGTTCTGACAACGTGTGATGTATGGAGAGAATTGTTTGTTTTTCCGGATCCAATGAGTAAATACCTTCACTTTCAAAGAACACGCCTATTGGCGGTTTTCTATCAGCTAACTCGCGAACAATGCCGATTCCGTCAAGGATATTACGCGACCATCGTTTCACGTCTTTGGTTATGATGAGGTCTACTTCGCCCCGCCTGCATGAAGCAATCATACTATTAAACGCATCGCGGCGGTTAAGAGACGTTCCAGAAATTCCTTCGTCGGCGTAGATTTTAATAAGAATCCACGAAGGATGCCTCTCAACCATATCAGAATAATACTTCGTTTGCATTTCAAGAGAGGATGTCTGCGCCGCTTTGTCTGAAGAAACGCGAACATAAACAACGACGCGCAGAATCCGCGCATCTTCATAAAAATCAACTTTTGGTTTTGCGGGGATGACTTCCAGACCTTCTGTGGTTGCGCTTTGATACCGTTTGCGAATTTTATCTTTCTTTTCTTCGTTGGCGTTTGCGGGCTTGTTTTCGATGTCCATGTAATTACCTCCGCGAATATATCCGTGCAAAACCGTTCAGTTTAATAAGTTTAGCTCACGCGAAATACGAATCCCATAGCCCACAGGTTAAGTTTGAAAATATATTTTTCTGCGGCAGTGTATCTGCGTCCGTGACGAAATAACGGTCATGCTACGATTAACTTTCCATCACTTTTAAGGAGGAAATCGTTATGACCATTGACTTCAAACCCATCGGGAAGAGGGTAAGGGCAAACAGAACCAACCATCGCATGACACAAGCAGAACTGGCAGAAAAAACAGGAATGTCGGATGTCTACATAAGCCGAATTGAAACCGGCGTGAGAAGCCCGAGCCTCAGCGCACTACTTAAAATTGCGATTGTTCTTGAAATATCGCTTGACAGCTTGGTGCTTGACGATTCGCTTGCTCGTTTGCCAAAAGGCTACAGGGAGTTTTGGGAGCTACTCGCTGATTGTGACATCAATGAACGCACTATGATTTTGAAAACAGCTACGGCTTATAAAAAGGTCTTGAGGAAAGAGCAAAAAGGCGAAAATTTCATATAGCCATTGTATTATACGGCAAACCGTTATATAATTATCAAAAGCCAAATTCTGATCGCGAGGTGTCGAATATGGAACTTGATTGGATAACTCCTCAACAAGCCTCTGAAAAGTGGGGCATATCGGACAGGCGTATTCAAGCACTCTGCCAAAACGGACAGGTTGATGGCGCTGTCAGGCTGGGGCGTGGCTGGCTAATTCCAAAGAACACGTCGCAGCCGATAGACGGCAGGACAAAAGCCGCGAAGGATTCCAAAGCCGCAAAACAGACTATGAAATAAAAGATGATCTATGTGGAGGATACGCAATGCTTGGCGCATTAGTTGGCGATATTGTTGGTTCGCGTTTTGAGTGGAACAATATCAAAACAAAAGAATTTGAGTTTCTTACATATCGCTGCGAGTTTACCGACGACAGCATTATGAGCCTTGCCATCGCTCAGGCGCTTCTTGATTGCAACGGTGATAATGGCAGCCTCGGCACATTGGCTGTTAAAACAATGCAAAAGGTTGGCCGCCCATATCCAAACTGTGGCTATGGCGGCATGTTCCGTCAATGGATGTATTCCGACGATCCTGCTCCATATAACAGTTATGGCAATGGCGCTGCTATGCGCGTGTCCGCTTGCGGATTCGCTGCGAAAAGCCTCGACGAAGCGATTGACCTTTCCCGCAAAGTAACGGAAGTCACGCACAACCATCTGGAAGGCATAAAAGGCGCGGAAGCGACAGCCGTTTGCATATTCCTTGCCCGCGACGGAAAAAACCTACTTGAAATCCGCGACCATGTAGATAGGCACTACTACCCCATGAACTTTACATTAGACGGAATCCGCAACAGCTATCAATTCAACGAAACCTGTCAAGACACTGTTCCGCAGGCGATTATGGCGTTTCTTGAAAGCTCAGGATTTGAAGACGCAATACGCAACGCCATATCAATAGGCGGAGACAGCGATACCCTTGCCGCGATAACAGGTGGTATCGCCGAGGCATATTATGGCGTACCAAACGAAATCCGCAAACACGCGCTTACGTTTCTTGACGAGCGTTTATTAAAGATACTGACCGATTTTGAGAACGTTTATCCGCCTGCATTTGAGAAAAACGCCAATAATACACCTGTTAAAGTAAATGGACGCAAGCGTTCCGTTAATGGAAACTCCCGTGAGGAGGTTATGCAGATGTCATTGTTCGCGTCGGACGAAGAATACGACGCTTCTCTGACAATCCATGAGGAGACGACCAGCCAAAAATTGTTTAGCCATTTGTTTGAATCATGTAATATCCTGCGCGGGCCGATCAATCAAGACGAGTATAAGAGTTATGTAACGCCTATCCTCTTTTTCAAGCGCCTTTCGGATGTTTATGATGAAGAAACCGCAAAGGCGCTTGAGGAATCGGGCGGTGACGAAGAATACGCCGCGTTCCCGGAAAACCATCGCTTTATTATACCCGAAGGCTGTCATTGGAACGATGTCCGCAACTCCCATGAGAACATTGGAAAAGCGATTGTCGATTCTATGACAGGCATTGAGCGAGCCAACCCTGATACGTTGTTTGGCGTCTTTTCCAGTTTTGACGACGCGAACTGGACGGACAAAGGCAAGCTCTCCGATGAACGGCTCAAAGACCTTGTTGAGCATATGTCCAAGATTAAAGTCGGCAATGAAAACTACTCAGCCGATGTGATGGGCGATGCTTACGAATACCTGATAAAGAAATTCGCCGACCTCTCCAAAAAGAACGCGGGCGAATACTATACTCCGCGCAGTATTGTAAAACTTCTGGTTATGCTGCTCGACCCCAAAGCGGGTGATACGATTTATGACCCCGCTTGCGGAACAGGCGGTATGCTTATTGAGGCTATCAGCTATATACAGGATGACAAGCAGACTTACGGAAAAATTTACGGGCAAGAAAAAAACCTCTCGACTTCCGCTATCGCCAGAATGAACTTGTTTCTGCACGGAGCGCGCGACTTCAAAATCTCGCAGGGTGACACGCTGAGAACCCCGAACTTTCTATATCGTGGGGAGTTGCAAGCATTTGACTGTGTTATTGCCAACCCTCCGTTCTCATTGAAAGCGTGGGGCGCAGAGCAGTTTTCAAGTGATGTATACGGACGCAATCTGTGGGGAAGCCCGACCGACAGCAACGCTGACTTTGCTTGGCTTCAACATATGGTGAAGTCAATGGATACACAGAACGGACGGCTCGCCGTAGTGCTGCCGCAGGGCGTTCTGTTCCGCAGCGGCAAAGAGGGTGAAATACGCAAGGCAATGATTGAATCGGACAAGCTCCAATATGTTATTGCCCTTGTCGGCGGAGTGTTTTACAGCGCGGGCGTATCGGCGTGTATCCTTGTGCTGAATAATAATAAGCCCGCGGCGCATCGCGGAAAAGTCTGTCTTATTGACGCAACGAGCATTTACACGGCACAGCGGGCGCAGAACATAATGACAGACGACAACGTAAACGAAGTCTTTACGCTCTGTTCAGAGTGCAAAGACGTTCTTGAAAAGTGCAAAATAGCTACGCTTGACGATATCCGCAGCAAAGAATGGTCGTTGTCGGTAAGCGGATATATAGAAAAAGCAGCGCGGGAAACGGTTTCCCCTGCTAAGGTGCGGGCGCAATTCTTTTCAGCATTGGAAGCAGCTCATGCCGCCGAAGCGAAATTCAAGGCATTATTGACGGAGGGAGGATACGCGAATGAGTAAACGTATTACCCTCGATGAACTGAAAAGCTATCTCTGGAACTCCGCCGTCCTGTTGCGGACGCATATTGATGCGGGTTCCTACAAGCAGTATATCTTCCCTTTGCTGTTCTTCAAGCGTATCAGCGATGTATATGACGAGGAGTGTGCCGTCGTACTTGCGGAGTATGGTGACGAAGAAGCGCTGGACTTCCCTGAAAACCACCGCTTCGCCGTTCCAAAGGGTTTCCATTGGCGCGATGTGCGGAACGCCCATGAAAATGTCGGTGTTGCAATTATCAACGCTTTTCGCGCCATTGAACGCGCCAACGCCGAAAAGCTGATGGGCGTTTTCGGCGACGGCGCATGGACAAACAAAAATCGTTTGACCGACGAGCTTTTGAAGAACCTTATCGAGCATTTTTCAACGCTGATACTTTCCGCCCAGAACTGCCCCGAAGATGAGCTTGGGCAAGGTTATGAGTATCTTATCCGCAAATTTGCCGATGACAGCGGACATACGGCGCAGGAATTTTATACTAATCGTACCGTTGTCCACTTGATGACCGAAATATTAAAGCCCCAATCGGGTGAAGCAATTTATGACCCGACCTGCGGGAGCGCGGGTATGCTTATTTCCGCTATTGCCTATCTCAAATCGCAGGATAAAGAATGGCGCAATGTCCGCATCTATGGTCAGGAGATTAACGCGCTGACTTCCGCTATTGCGCGAATGAATCTGTTCCTGCACGGAGTAAAGGATTTTGAGATTGTCAATGACGACACGCTTGCGAACCCTGCGTTTATCGAACGCGGCGAGATAATGCGTTTCGATATGATTGTAGCCAATCCGCCGTATTCAATCAGCCAGTGGAACCGTGAAGCGTTCGCCAACGATAAATACGGGCGCAATTTTCTCGGCACACCGCCGCAGGGACGCGCCGATTATGCGTTCTTTCAGCACATTCTAAAAAGCCTTGACCCTAAAACAGGACGCTGCGCTATCCTGTTCCCTCATGGGGTGCTGTTTCGTACAGAAGAAAACGCGCTCCGTGAGAAGCTCGTGACTTCTGACTTGGTTGAGTGCGTTATCGGCTTGGGCGCAAACCTGTTTTATAACTCCCCTATGGAAGCGTGTATCATCATCTGCCGCACTAACAAATACCCGGAACGGCGCGGTCAAATATTGCTTATCAACGCCGTGAACGACGTAACTCGAAAAAACGCTTTCAGTTATTTAGAGGACGCGCATATCAAACGCATTGCGGAGGCTTACGAAAAATATGCGGATATTGACGGTTTCGCAAAGGTCGTCACGATAGCCGATACAGCCAAAAACGCCTATTCCCTGTCGATACCGCTGTACGTCCGTGAAATCGTCAACGAAGAATTGATAGACACGCGGACGGTCGCCGAGTGCGCTGATGCTTGGCAAGAAGCGGCGTTTGATATGAAGATGGCTTATGAGGATTTGAGGTCGTTGTTGGGAACCGACGCAAAAATATATGAATTTAAGCAGCAGCCGGAACTCCTTATGGTTGCAGAAAAAACAGAGGCCCCGTACAGAGCGGGTGACTCAAAATCCGGTGATGGAGGCAAATCATAATGAGAGTTAGATTGGGGGAAGTTGCAAAAGAAAGTCGTGAAACCTTGCGCGGAAGCAAGCGTGGGCTACCTGTTGTCGGTCTTGAGCATCTTGAGCCGGGTGAACTTTCTCTCACCGTATGGGATGCTGACAGCGAGAACACGTTTTCAAAGACGTTCCGCAAAGGGCAGATGTTATTCGGTCGCCGAAGGGCATACCTTAAAAAAGCTGCCATCGCGCCGTTTGACGGAATCTGCTCCGGCGATATAACGGTAATTGAAGCCTCGACAGACAGGCTTATGCCGGAATTATTGCCATTTATCATTCAAAATGACGCTTTTTTTACCTACGCAGTTGGCAAATCGGCAGGATCCCTCTCACCTCGCGCTAAGTGGGAGCATTTGCAGAATTTCGAGTTCGATTTACCGCCACTGGCTGAACAACAAAAACTTGCTGAACTGCTATGGGCTGCGAACGCCACACGAGAAGCGTATAAAAAGCTGCTCACAAAAACGGATGAGTTAGTCAAATCGCAATTTTACCGTTGGAAACGCAGCATAGCTTCGTCCTTTGCCAGAGGGGGTGTCTGCTATGCGGTATAAGTTTGAGGACATCGCCATTAACAGCACCGCGAAGAAGAAACCGACCGAAGCGGACAAGGACACTTATCTTGGCCTTGAACACCTCGACTCAGGAACTCTGACCGTTACCCGCTTTGGCTCGGAAGTCGCCCCGATAGGCGAAAAACTGATTATGAAGAAGGGGGATGTCTTGTTTGGGAAAAGACGCGCTTACCAAAAAAAAGTTGCGATTGCGCCGTTTGACGGCATTTTCTCAGCGCATGGTATGGTACTTCGTCCCAAAGAGAACGTGATTGACAGCGGTTTTTTCCCATTGTTCATCAGTTCGGATTACTTTCTCGACGCCGCAATCAAAATTTCGGTAGGGTCGCTGTCCCCGACGATAAATTGGGGTGCGCTCAAGGTGTTGGAATTTGATTTGCCCTCGCTTGACGAACAAAAACGGCTTTCAGAGGTTCTATGGGCTGCGATTGAAACCCGTAACGCATATAAGGAGCTTCTTACCCTGACCGAGCAACTCGTGAAGTCGCAATTTGTAGAGATGTTTGGCGACTTAGCCGTGAACGATATGGGATGGGATGTTAAGCCATTTACAAAGTTTGCAAAAATAGATGCGACAATGACGACCGAGTATGAAAAATATGCAGATCACCCGCATATTGGCATTGACAGCATAGAAAGCGTGTCGGGGGAGCTAAAAGGCTATCGGTCAGTAAAGCAAGATGGAGTTAAGAGCGGGAAATACATCTTCACGCCCGCTCACATCATATACAGCAAAATCCGCCCAAACCTAAATAAAGTCGCGCTTCCAACTTTCGAGGGGCTTTGCTCGGCAGATGCTTATCCGATACTAAACAACAGCGACAGCTGCGACAAAGTATTTCTTGCGTATGTCCTGCGGTCAGAGCTTTTCCTGTCCTATGTGCTTCCGTTCAGCTATCGGACAAACTTCCCAAAAGTTAATCGGGAACAGATTTCGGGATTTTCAATGCCGCTACCCCCTCTCCCGCTCCAAACCCGCTTCGCGGACTTCGTGCGGCAAGCCGACAAATCAAAATTTGAATTACAACGAACCCTTGACGAGTTGGAGGCAACTTATAAAGCCCTCTTGCGGGATAAACTCGGATAAGGGAGATTTCCTCCAATAATCGAAAAAACAATTATTAGGAGGAAACGAAATGCAAAATCAGCTTATTACCGGCATTGAGCAGGAAATGCTCGCGCACCTTGACAACCATCAAATGGAGCAGTTACACAAGGTACTCGCTCATTATCTGTGGGGAGTGACCGCCGCGCCGCCGACAGAAGCGGAGGAACGCGGCAACGAAAACCTGTTGACGAGCTTCCTCGCCGCGAAGCGCGTAGAAGGCTGTTCGGGGAAATCATTACGGTATTACGAATCCACGCTGAAAAATATGCTCACAACACTAAACAAACCTGTGAAGCACATAACCACCGATGATTTGCGGCAGTATCTTGACGACTATCAGAAAAACGGCGGCGCGGGGAAAGTAACTATAGACAACATACGGCGCATATTATCCAGCTTCTTCTCGTGGCTTGAGGAAGAAAACCTCATTATGAAAAGCCCCATGCGACGCATCCGCAAGGTTAAGACGGGAACGACGGTGAAGGAAACCTATTCAGACGAGGCGCTTGAAATCATGCGTGACAACTGCGGCGGGGTTCGCGACTTGGCGATAATCGACTTACTGGCGTCAACCGGGATGCGCGTGGGTGAGCTTGTAAATTTGAACCGAGTAGACATTGATTTCAATAATCGTGAGTGTGTCGTAATCGGTAAGGGGGATAAAGAACGTCTTGTATACTTTGACGCAAGGACAAAAATTCACCTGAGCAACTACCTCGATTGCCGAGCAGACGAAAACCCCGCATTGTTTGTATCGCTCCAAAAACCGCATGACCGATTGCAGATAAGCGGAGTGGAGATACGGCTTAGGGAGCTTGGGCGCAAGCTCGACATACCAAAAGTCCACCCACACAAGTTCAGGCGCACTCTGGCAACAATGGCGATTGACAAGGGGATGCCGATTGAGCAGGTACAGCAGCTTCTCGGTCATCAAAGTGTAGATACTACGCTCCAATACGCGATGGTGAACCAAAGCAACGTGAAAAACTCGCATAGGCGGTACATCGGGTAAATTTCAAATCGCAATTTGTAGAGATGTTCGGCGACCCGGTGACGAACAGCAAAGGGTTGTCTGTTGCTCCACTTGGCGAGTTGTGCAGTATCTATCGTGGAGGTTCACCGCGACCAATAAATGAATACTTGGGGGGTACAATCCCGTGGATAAAAATTGGCGACGCGACGAGCGGTGATGACATATATTTGCACTCTACAAAAGATTTTATCATCGAAGAAGGAATGGCAAAAAGTCGATTTGTTAAATCAGGCAGCTTGATATTTGCGAATTGCGGTGTGTCGTTAGGGTTTGCCCGAATTATTACATTCGATGGGTGCATCCACGATGGTTGGCTGTCGTTAGAAAGCATAGACGAGCTGATTAACAAAGAGTTTCTTTTGAAATCTCTGAACCATTGCACAGAATATTTTCGTGCAACCGCACCGGACGGAACGCAGCCCAATCTCAATACCGGAATTATGAAAGCGTTCCTACAAGTAATACCCCCGCTCGACATCCAAAACCGCTTCGCGGATTTCGTCCGCGCCGCCGGCAAATCAAAATTTGAATTACAACGAACCCTTGACGAGTTGGAGGCAACTTATAAAGCCCTCTTGCGGGATAAACTCGGATAAGGGAGATTTCCTCCAATAATCGAAAAAACAATTATTAGGAG
>Ga0082212_10002035_pt1 | contig 29715 bp, 9 predicted proteins | sample TergutNt197P3_FD_71548 | JGI IMG/M metagenome (GOLD analysis project Ga0082212, IMG submission 71548) | Neocapritermes taracua P3 segment gut microbial communities from Petit-Saut dam, French Guiana - Nt197 P3 | ecosystem: Host-associated > Arthropoda: Insects > Digestive system > Gut ...
GACCTGCTGGGCTACCGCATGGGGAGCCTGAATTCATAATGCATAATGCATAATTAACAATTCCTGCGCGGCTCGCGAGGACGCCCGCCCCCCAATTGGGACACACAACCGAAACGCATTTAACTTGGACATTGGATGTTCCCTGTTGAATATTGGATGTTCCCCCCGCCCTGTAGAGACGGATGATTATCCGTCTCCACGTGTCATTGCCTTCGGGAGACGGATAATCATCCGTCTCTACGCCCCCTCATAGCGCATTCCACTTGGGCATTGGATATTCCGTGTTGAATATTGGATATTTCCTGTTGGATATTCCCCGCGTCTCCGCGCCTCTGCGCGAGCCAAAAAAATCGGAAAAAATCCTGTTTTTCCCCTTGCCAGCGCTGCGGGGAAAGGGTACAATAGGGTCACTTAATCGTAATAGGCACTACAGTTGTGCCCGTTGCGGTTAAATGAAAAAGGACGGGTAATGGTGCGCAGGGGAGAGGGGGAAGTTCGGAGTTCGAGCGTTCGGAGTGCTGGCGAAGGCCAGCACAATTTCACAGCTTTAGCACTTCCACTAACCGCTGGCCACTAATCACTTACCGCTGATCACTGACCACTAATCACTGATCACTAACCAGCTCCGAAAGGAAAAAACACAGATGCAAACGTTCAAGAACAAAACCGTTATGACGGGGAACGCCTTCGCGGGCGCGGCTCCCGTGCAAGCCCACGCCGTGGCGCTTGGTGTCCCCCCCCCCCTGTGAGCGCGCGCGTCACACGCTGACGCCGCCCCGCCTCACGCTGCGGAACATCATGCCGGCGCTCGCCGCCGCCATGCTCCTCCTCGGGGCCCTCCCCGCATCCGCATACACCTACTACGTCGACAAGAACCTCGCAGGGCAGTACGTTGTCATGCGCGAAAGTGTGGGTCAGGTGTACGTGGGGTCTTCCATACAAAGCGCGATAAACAGTATCAGGGATAATGCGTCCCAGTCAAGCACCACCATCATCTTCAACGATATGCCCGTGGGTACCCCCGCACCCGAATACCTTGACATCGGCGCCAATGGGATAAGCTTTAACAATGATGCCCCCCTAACGTACAATTGGTGCGCCAACCTCACACTCCAAGGCTCCATCACAAGCTCTTACAACGGCAGCGGCAGCATGATTGCCGTAGGCTGCGCCTCCACCACCATCAACAACGGCGCGAAGATTCGGAATACGGGTGGCTCCGTCATTTTCTGTTGGGGCTCCGCGCTCACCATCACCGGCGGCAGCAAGGTCACGGCGACCGGAGCATCGTCGGTCGCGATCTTTCCCCCTAATGAAGGCGACTTCACACTCACCATCTCCGGCGCCGGCACCGAGGTCACGTCTGCTTACCGTACGATTGAAATCGGGTCAAGATCCGCATACGCGGGCACGCACAATCTCAACATCAACGGCGGCACGGTCTCCTCGACGGGTACGAGCTCCCGCACGATTGACGTGGTGGGCCCCAGCACGATAAGGCTCGGCGTCGGCCTCTCCTCCGCCGCGCTGGTGACCTCATCGGGGTCCAGCGCATACACGATTTACAATTACGACGCTTCAAGTGACGTCAGGATCCTCGGCGGCACGGTTTCCGCGACGGGGAGTTCCGGAACGGCGATTTACAATCGTGCGGGGACAGTCACCATCGGCGATCCGGACTTCCTGATCTCCTTCCCCAGTGTCACGTCGCCTTACCGCGCGATTCACAACGCATCCGCGTCATCGTCAGCGGTCACGGTCTTAAAAGGCTCTGTTGAAGGCACCGGCAACAACGGCCAGGCCATTTACAACGCCGGGTCTGGCACGGTCCGGGTTGAGGGCGGGGAGGTCACCTCGGCGAACACGAACACCTTCGGCGCCACGATCCGCAATAACACCAACGGCGTCATCAGGGTTGAGGGCGGCACGGTGCGCAACACCTACACCGGCTCCAGCGCGAGGGTCATTTATAACCTTACGAACGGCACGGTCCGCGCCTACGGCGGCACGATCGAGGTGACTTCCGGCGCGGGGATTCACAGCTACGACGGCAACGTCTATCTCGGCGGGACCCCGACGATCACCGGCAGCGCCGGCGGGGTCAGCATCCTCACCTCGGCCGGCCGCCTCTTCGCGTCCTCCCCATTGGACCTTTTCACCCCCACGTTCGCCCCCGGATCCAATACTTACTCGGTGTACGTCACCGCCCCCGTCCGCGGCGCGGTCGTGTCGTCTAACGCCACCATCGTGAACAATGCCTCGTGCTTCACCTCCGCCAACAACGGCTTCACGATGGGCACGCTGAACAACAACCTCATCCTGCGGCAGGACATAACCTCGGCGAGCATCGTCGGCGGGTCGGGGGCGGCTTATGGCGACGCGGCGCTCACCGCGTCCGTCTCCCCCTCGGGCGCGTCGGTCACTTGCTCATGGTGGCGCGGGAGCGCAATCGTCGGCTCGGGCGCGAGTTACACGATCGCCGGTCTGGATGTCGGCAATTTTATTCGCCTGACTGTCACCGGCACCGGCGAGTGGGCTGGCACAGTCTACGCGTTCACCGACACGGTTCTGGGCAAGGCGCTCACGTGGAATAACGGCACGGTGTACGGCAAGGTGTACGACGGCACCACGGCGGTGACCGTGAACACCCAGCCGACGCTCTCCGGCATCATCAACGGCGACACCGTGACGCCCACGATCGGGACGGCGGCTTTCCTCTCCAAGAATGCCGGCGCCCAGTGGGCCGTGGCCTCGGGCTACGGCATCGGCGGCGCCCACGCCGGCTATTACCGCATCGGGGCCCAGCCCGGCCTCGGGCAGGGGACCATCACCCCAAGGCCCATCACCGTCACGGCGGACTACGGGCAGTGGAAAGAAGCGGGCGATGCGGACCCGGACCTCACGTTCAGCGTGACCAGCGGCACGCTGGCGTCCGGCGACGCGTTCGAGGGCGCGCTGACGCGCCAGGACGCGGGCGGCAACACCCTGGGGGCGAACTTCCAGATCCTGCAAGGCAACCTGAAAGTCGGATTGGACGGCAATAACGGGAACAACTACCAGATGACGTTCACCCCGGGCTCGACGTTCTCCGTGCTGGCCGCCAGCGTCCCCGCCATCACCTCCATCCGTTTCGTGAACAACAACACGGAGGTCGAGATCGTGGCCACAGGCTGCACCAACCCGAATGCGACGTACTGTGCCATTGGGGATGCGACGCACGTTGACTTTTTCCGCGACCCCTTGATGCGCAACACGGTCCCCGGCTCCACCGGCAAGAACGGCATCAACGACGGCGTCGGGCTCCTCACCTTCACCTTCCCCAAACCCAGCGCGAACACCTACTTCTTCCTCGTCACCAAGTAAGCGGGTGAAGCGCTAACGTGCTAGAGCATTAGAGCTCTAAAATTCTAAAGTTCTAAAGTTGTGACGGTATGCCGTGACGCTTTAGGACTTTAGAATTTCTGTGAGACGCGGGGGCTTTAGTTCTAAAGTTCGAGAGTTCTAAAGTTCGAGAGTTCAGGCGTTCGGGAGTTGGGCGTGATAGTAATCGGTCATTACAACTTTAGGGCGCTCGGGCTTCAGGGCTTTAGAACTTCCATTCTTTTTTAACCGCAGATTAATCATCCGTCTCTACGGGGGGGAGAGGGGCGGAGAATATCCAATATTCAACACGGAATATTCAACGTCCAAGTTAAGGTGGCTCGGGCATTCCTGCCCGAGGGCAAGGCGGCATGAAGGCTGAAAGCCTTACATTCATTAGCGTAGGGCAGCGCCCTACGACACGGGGGCGGAGAATGTTCAAGGCTGTAAGTCTTGAATCAAAGGGCGCAAGGCTTTCAGCCTTGATTTTGTTGTGCGCCCCATACGCAGGGCGTTGCCCTGCGCTGTGATACGGAAGGGCTTTGCCCTTCGCGGCTCGCGGGGACGCTCGCCCTCCATGCCGGGCGTAGAGACGGATGATTATCCGTCTCCACGTGTCATTGCTTTCGGGAGACGGATAATCATCCGTCTCTACATCTGGCATGGCGCACGGCGGGATGCTGGGCGCTACCCAGAATCTCTGCGCCTTTGCGAGACACAAACAACACGAAAAGGATTTGTTTGACTTTGCGCATGGAAATGTGTTACAAATTTATCCGTATTATGAGACAAGGGAAAAATGCTTTCGGTTGCTGTATGGGGAGCCTGAATTGATCCTGCACCTACATTGGAGGGACGGGAGGCTCTATGCTTGGGGCGAGCAGGTCGCGGGGGAATTGCGCGGCGGGTCATGCGCGTCCAGGGGCAAGAATCCCCGTGAAGGGGCGCATACAGCCCGTGCCGCCTTCTCGCCGTTTGACCCCGGCGCGGAAAAACTCCGCGCCGTGCTGGGGCAGGTCATGTGCGGCGTGGATGTGCCGCCGGGCGATGCCGTGCGGCTGGCGTTGCGGTTCCCGACGGTGGGGCGCGGTAAGGCGAGTTACCCGCTGCCGTCGCAGGATTACCTGATGGGGGCGGTAGCGCACGGCGAGGCGCCGTGCGCTACCCATGACGGGGACGCCGTGCGCTACCTTCTGTGGAAGGTCACGGCGGTTGAGGTCCCGTGGCGTTCGGCGTTCACGCTGCTCTGCCTCATCGACGGGCGGCAACTGTCCGACGGCATCTTCGCGGCGGAGGAGGTTCTTGCGCTGGCGGCACTGTTCCGCTACACGGGTGCGCTGGTGGCGCGGGGGCGTTACCTGCCGGACATCCGCAGGGCGGAGGGGGGCGCGTATGAGGCCGTCTGGTCGCCGTGCATCGACGGCGAGGAGGATGGGCGCATACGGCAGTTCGCGGAGCGTCTGCCGTGGGTGGCGCTGGACGCTTCGCCGACGGCCGCGGCGGTCGAGGGGATCGTGGCCGAGTGGCTGGACCGCCTTGTGCGGGTGAGTGTGACGACGACGCTCTCGCGGGCGTATGCGTTGCGCCGTCAGAGTTACAGTGCGCATGACGCGTGGTTCACGGCGCTGCGGGGCGAGTCGCGCGTCATCCGCTGGGAGCACGCGGATGAACTGGACGCGCTCGTCGGGCAGGTCGCCGAATGGCGGCAGCCAGCCGTCGGCTCGCGCAACCGCGACGAGCGGCCGGCGTTCGCCCTCCGTCCCCCGCGAGCGGCGGGGGAGGGCGAACGAATATCCAATATTCAACACGGAATATCCAATGATCAAGTGGAATGCGCTTCGGACAGGGACCTGTCAGCCCATGTCCCGCATCCCATGTTCCAAAATCAGGATTGGTTTCTTGAAATCACGTTTGCCGAGAAGGATGTGACCCGCCTCAATGAGAACAGTTTGCTGGCGTTGGGGCAGGCGGCGTTGCTGTTCCCGCCGCTGGGGTTGGCGGAGGTTTATGCGGATGACGGGCAGGAATGCCCGTCCCACCTTCAGGAATGCCCGGCCTGCCTTGGGTGTCGGCTGGAGGTGGCGGAGGCGTATGCGTTCCTCACGTCTGCGTCCGCATTGCTCACTGCGGCGGGGTATGCGGTGGCGCTGCCGCCGGAGTGGTCGCCGGATGCGCAGGCGAGCATCGCGCTGACGGCGGATGTCGCGCCGCATGAGAAGGGAATTAGGAATGAGGAATTAGGAATTAGGAATCGAGAGGAAAATGAGGAATTAGGAATTAGGAATCAGGGGGCGGCGCAGCCTTGGGCGGATGCGCGTGTGGATGTGCGTCTGCGCGTGACGTTCGACGGCGAGCCGGTCACGCAGGAGGAGCTCGAGGCGTTGCTCGCCGCCGATTCGCCGCTCGTGTTCTTCCGTGGCAAATGGATGATCGCCGACGTGCGGCAGCTTCAGAACGCGTGGCACGTCAGCAAGCGGCAGGGCGCGGCGGAGACGGAGACGGCGCTGGATGCGGTGCGCCTCGCGCTGGGTACGGGCGACAAGCGGCACGGGCTGCCCGTCGCCTCGGTGCGCGGCCACGGCTGGGTGCGCGATTTGCTCGGCCGCCTCTCGGGCGACGAGTACGCGTTCGGGCTGCTGCCGCCGCCGGATGATTTCGTGGGCGAGCTGCGGGCGTATCAGGCCCGCGGGTTCAGCTGGCTGGTGTATCTGCGCAACTGCGGGTTCGGCGCGTGCCTCGCGGACGACATGGGCTTGGGCAAGACGATCCAGGCGCTGGCGTTCCTGCTCCACGCGAAGGCGCACGGCGCGGCGCGGCCCGCGCTGGTCGTCGGTCCGATGTCCGTGCTGGGCAACTGGATGCGCGAGGCGCAGCGTTTCGCCCCCGGCCTGCGGTGCCACCTGCACCACGGCGCGTTGCGGTGGCACGGCGAATCATTCGCGCGCGAGATGCGCGGGATGGACGTGGTCGTCACCAGTTACAACCTGCTCTACCGCGACTACGCCGGGCTGCGCAAGGTCAGCTGGTCGTGCGTCCTGCTCGACGAGGCGCAGAACATCAAGAACCCCGAGACGCATCAGGCGCAGGCCGCGCGCGCGCTGACCGCCGATTACCGCATCGCCCTCACCGGCACCCCCATGGAGAACCACGTCGGCGACCTGTGGTCCATCATGGACTTCCTCAACCCCGGCATCCTCGGCAAGCGCGCCGCGTTCCGCGATGCGTTCTTCCGCCCCATCCAGTCCGGCACCGACCCCGGCGCGCGCACGCGCCTGCGGCGCATCACCACGCCCTTCATCCTGCGCCGCCTGAAGACCGACAAGCGCATCATCTCCGACCTGCCCGAGAAGGTCGAGGCCAAAGTCTATTGCCTCCTCACGCGCGAGCAGGCCCGCCTCTACCAAGACGAGCTCGATGCCTTCCAGCGCGAGCTCGACACCGCCGAGGGCATCGGCCGCCGCGGCCTCATCCTCGCCACGCTCACGCGCCTCAAGCAGATATGCAACCATCCCGCCAACTACCTCGGGCAGGCGCCCGGCGACGCCGCGGGCGGGGCGAAACGCTCCGGCAAACTCATGCGCCTGCAAGAGCGGCTGGAGGAGGTGTTCGCGTGCGGCGAATGCGCGCTCGTGTTCACGCAATACGCCGAGATGGGCCACCTGCTGATCCGCCACCTCTGCCAAGCGTTCGGCCGCGACATGCCCTACCTGCACGGCGGCGTCCCCCGCGCGGCGCGTGACGCGATGGTGCGGGGGTTTCAGGAGACCGGCACGCCGCAGGCCTTCGTGCTCTCGCTCAAAGCCGGCGGCACCGGCCTGAACCTGACCCGCGCCTCGCACGTGTTCCACTACGACCGCTGGTGGAACCCCGCCGTCGAGAACCAGGCCACCGACCGCGCCCACCGCATCGGCCAGACGCAGCGGGTGATGGTGCACAAGTTCATCTGCGGCGGCACGCTCGAGGACCGCATCGACGCGATGATCGAGTCCAAGACCGCCCTCGCCGCCGAGATCGTCACCCACGGCGAACACTTCCTCACCGAGCTCTCCAACGACACCCTCCGCGACCTGCTCAAGCTCGAGGTCGGCGAGATGGAGGATGCGTGAAGGGGCGTGAGGGGGAAGCCTTCGGGAATGTCCAATATCCAACACGGAATATTCAATGTCCAAGTTAAATGCGCCACGCGGCAATGCCCCCTGTGGAGTGCGGCGGCTTGCCGCCGTGCCGCGCGCACAGGCCCTGCGGAAGGAGGAGACCTAGTGTCCTGTAAAATACAGATGACGGGATAGAGGATTACCCTGTTTGGATGGCGTGATATGGAGGGCGAGGCAGGGGACCCCATTGGCGCGGCGTGCGGCCAATGGGGCAGGAAACCGCAATGTGTTTAACGGCTCGCGAGGACGCTCGCCCTCCAATTGGGGTGCGATTCCGAAGCGCACCCCACTTGGACATTGAATATTCCGTGTTGGATATTGGACATTCCCGAAGGCTTTCAGCCCACAGGTGACAGGCCGGAAAGCCTGTCCCCCGTTTCGTAGCGCACCCCACTTGGACATTGGATATTCCTTGTTGAATATTGGATATTCCATCCCCATTGGCCGCACGCCGCGCCGATGGGGTCCCCTGCCTCGCCCTCCATATCACGCCATCCGGTGTTCGTTATTGGCCCTTTTTCCCGCCTTATTCGGGCGGGCGGAAGATTTTTTCGGATTTTTGAAAAAAGCACTTGTTTGTTCCATTTCGTCTGTGGTATCATATCAAAACTTCGGTGGAGTGTATTTTGCACAAATATAGTGAAGGATAGAGTGCGTATGGGTTGTTGGAAAGGCTTGGGAAGAGGCTGTCTGCGGCGTATGTGTGCGCGGGTCGCCTGGAATTGCGCGGCACTTTTGGTGTGCGGCGTGTTTCTGTTTTTCTGCGGGTGCAAGAAGAAGGAGAAGGTCTTTCTTGACCGCGCGAACGATACGGCGTACATCGCGTCGCTGTATGACCAGCATGAGATTCAGAAGACGGTGGCGATGCGCCGCATGGAGACGTCGCGCCAGATGACGCAGTGCGTGATGCGCGTGCGCTCGGCGCTGCCGCAGGGGTCGGGCGGCGATGAGGCCTTGGCGGACGCGCTGGCGGCGGATGCGGAGTGGCAGCGGCTGGAGGCGCTGGCCCAGGAGCAGGACGAAGAGGCCGTGCGGGTTTGGGAGGATGCCCGGATGCTGATGCAGCGCCGGATACTGGCGGAGGCCCAGGCCGCCCGCGATGTGGAGGCTGGCAAAGCGGTGGCGATGGACCGGAAGGCCGTGGAGGAGAAGAGGGCCCGCTTGATTGCGGAAGGGAAGGCCCCGCAGTGACAACGGATTTTATGGGCGCGGCGGTTCCGCGTGACCATAAAGAAGGTAAAAAAACAGGTACGATGCGTTTGGTTAGGCGTGACAGGAGAAACGAGATGAGTGCAAGGACAAGGAGTGCAATCAAGAAGTTAGTGGCCCCGCTGTTTGTGTGCGGGCTGTTGTGGGCATCCCCGTCGTGGGGGCAGGTTTCAGGAGACGTCATCGGGTTCCAGCCCGGTTCCCCGATAGGGCATACATTTGCCACCCCGGGCGAGACCGTTGAGTTCACGGTGCGCCTGTTCGGGAAGTTTTCGGTTATCCAAAACACCCCCTTGTGGGTGCCGGAGATCCGCATGGCGGTGGGGACGGACAGCTCCCCCGCGTGGGCGACGCTGACCGGTTGGAACGATGTGAACCATGGCTCACCCAACCCGTCCTTGTGGCGCACGGAGCTGACGTTCGCCTATACCGTCCGCCCCGGCGACATGGCCGTGCCGCTGCTGTTGTACGCGGACCCGGTTCTCGGCTTCAATTTCCGTAATAACGGCTGGCAGATCACGAGCCAAATCACGAGCCTCGACCCTATCATGAGGATCGACCAGGTCAACTTCGACGGGGGCGCGGGCGGGGTCGATTATGGTTTTGCGCCCTATCGGACGAACATCGAGGCGATGATGTATAACATCGCCACCCTGATGTGGGACGACGGGTTCAGCCCGACCTCGATCCTTGCGACGGAGGTCAAGACGATGCGCCTGACCGTCAGCGCCGCGCCGACCGTCGCCCCCATCACCGTGAAGGTGTGGACGCCGGACGGCACGTACCTGCAGATCGGCAACGTGGCGGGGCAGGACTACATGGACGTCGTGATCCCCGTCGGGCAGACGTATGTTGACTTCCATGTGAAGGGCATTGCGCAGACCGTCACGCCCCCGGAGGCCCGCGTCTATGCCCAGCGGCCTTCGGACTGGGGGCAGAACCCGACCCCCTACACCGGGTTCGGCATCACCAACGCCATCCTGCGGACGGTGGCGGTCGGGCTCGCGCCTGAGCCCACGGTGCGCGTCGTGTTCCCGCTTGCGAGCGGCATGGACTCGTGGGTGGCTGCCGAGACCAGGACCCTCAACGCCGGGCAGGCCAGGGTTGTGCTGACCCAGCCGTTCACGGACGAAACGTGGGTCCGGGTGGATGCGATGAACATCGCCGGGGAGAACAACATCGCCATGGTGACGGCCACGCAGGAGGTCTATATCCCTGCCGGATCGACTGAGTCGGGGCTGATTTATTTCAACCTGACGGACGGCACGCTCACCAGCGCGGGTGGCGTCTCGCTCGTGCCGACGGTCACCAGCGCCGCAGCCGCGGCGTTCTACCAGATTATGCAGCCAGGGACGGTGTTCATCACGAACGCCCCGCCCGCGATTCTGAGCATTCAGGACGTGAACGGCGCCTCCTCCGTGGCGGGCCTGCCGTGCCCCTACATCCTGACGGTGACGGATGTCCAGGAGGACATCGACGCGGGGATCGAGTACGTCTGGTCGTTCGGCGACGGCTCCTCGACCAACGTCACGTCGAACGTGTCCGTGCACCAGGTCGAGCACACCTATCTGTCGGCCGGGACATACAATATCACCGTCACCGCGCGGGACAAGGATTTCGGCATGTCCGCCATCTATACCCTGCCCGTGGTGATCGCCTCTGCGTCGGCCAAGCCGCATGTGCGGATCGTCACCGACGCGCCGGCGGACACCGTGCTGGAGGGGACGAACTGCAACGTGTGGGTGGAGCTCTCGGACGCGTTCGCGAGCGGCGTGACGGTCCGCTTGGACCATGCGTCCACGGCCGCCTTCTCGCTCAGCACCAACATCTTCTACATCCCCAGCGGGACGAACGTGGCCCTCAACCCGGCCATCCTGCGCGCGCTGGACGGCCCGGAGGCCGTGTATCTTGAGCCGGTGGTCCTGGGGCCGCCCGGCGCGGTCACCAAATACGAGGAGCTCTGGCCCAAGCCGGTGACCATCCAGAACCGGGCGCCGAACGTGACGCTGCCGCTGCCCGGCCCCGCCGTGCAGCCGGCGTTTGCGAACATTCCGAACACCGTGCCGTTCACGTTCCAGTTCCGCATCGAGGACGTGCTGGCGGACGTGAACCCGGCCGCCCCGGACGAGCCTGTCAAGGTGTATTTTAATTTCATAGAGGACGGGCACTTGCGGGAGGGCACCAGCTTCCTCCAGACGGCGCCGGCCGGCGGGCTGGCCACGGCCACGGGTACGGTGACGCACACGTTCTCCATCCTCGGCACGAACACGGTCGAGGTGTACGCGATTGACAAGGACGGCGGCACATCGGCCACAGTCACGTTCCCTGTGGTGGTCGTGACGGCGCCGCCGCCGCCGAGCATCCGAGTCATTACCCAAGAGTCGGCCTATCAGGAGACGGAGACGGCGGCGCCGGTCAGGGTCGCGCTGTCGCAGACCTACCCGCAGAACGTGGTGGTGCACTTGGACGTCACGCCGCCCGCGGGTCCCAACCCGGGGTCGATTTACCTTCCCGTGACAAGCGTGACCATTTATGCGGGGACCTTGGAGACGACGGTTTGGGCCACGATCCAGGACGGTACGCCTGCGAGCGACGCGGAAGGGTTCACGATTGCGCCGCGGCTTGAACCGGGGGCAGCCGGCACGGATGTCTTCCCGTCGTCGCAATGGGTGCCTGGCATTCTGAAGATTAGGAACGTGGAGCCGGTCGTCACCATGCCTAAACCCGGTGTCACGAACGCCGCCGTCGCCACGGTGGGCATGCCGTACCCGCTCGAATGGTCTGTGCAGGATGTCCCGTTGGACAACATCACGGTCCAATGGACGATCGGCACCTCTCAGTATAATGAGACGGGTAATGCAGGGGTGATAGAGCACATCTTCCTCACAGAGGGCCAGCATGCCGTGACCTTCAGGGCGCGCGACAAGGACATGGCCATAGCGGGCACATGGGTGGAAGTGGTATTTTACGTCAACGTCAGCCCCTCGAAGCGGGTCATCGCCATCCCGATCAGGCCGAACTCGGCGGACTGGAACGGTATGGCCGGCACCGGCTATGGGGAGGTTGTGTCGCCGCATGTGACGGGCGTGGGCAACCCGTCGTTCATCAACTACGTGTACACGTTCTATTTCCCGGCCACGCGGCTCACCGCGCAGCTGGAGTCGGTCCCGTACGCAATGAACGGGTATGAGAGTTACTTCTTCGTGTGGGACGGCCCTCAGGAGGCGTTCGTCACCGAGACGGACCGGACGGTCCCGCTCTCGTCCGGGATTACCCGCGGCATCACGCAGATTACCCTGCCCAACACGATGGGCGGCGGGCCGGGCGGCGGCCAGGCGACGGACGTTGTCCAGATCAAGGCCGTCTTCAGCCGAGAGCTCATCGCGGGTGACGGTTGCGGCGACATCAACCTTGACGGCATCCCGGACTGGGCGGTCGCGCGGTATTTCGTGAACAACCCGGATTTGCCCGGCGGCGGCGGCGGCGGCGGCGGTAATGCCGGGGGTGAGATTGACCCTCTCTGGTTCACGGATTTGCGGGCCTACAATGACGATGGCGATTACTTCCCGGTCAACTCGGATGGCGCGGGCGGCGTCTGGGACTTCCGCCCGATCCCGAGCCCTGACAAAGAGTTCACGGCGCGCTTGGAACTCCGTGGCATAGACGATCACTTCGGTCCCTTCCCTTCGATATTTACAGATGAGCTTGGCAATACCATTTGGCTTGACGACGACCCCCACACGGATCCAACCAAGTGGGACACGGATGGCGATGGATTCCCAGATGGGTGGGAATACTGGTTTTATCAGAAGGCGTTGTGCGAGCATCGCATCGGCTGGCGCTACAACCCGCTGAACCCCGCGCAGGGCGACCCGATCCACTGGTCGGAGATTGTCGTGGCGTTCAACCCGGCCGTGGCGCGCGATAAAAATCAGCTATGGGCTAACGATTTCGATAATGACGGACTTTTGGACATAGAAGAGCTGGTCATTGGCACAGATCCAACGAACTGGGATACGGATGGGGATGGCATGGCTGATGGGTGGGAGGTGATGATGGGCCTCAATCCATGCAACCCAAGCGACGGCCTGCATCCGGCGTTCAACAACTTGGACGGCGACTACTTCGCGATCGCGGCGGTCCCGCGCGTCTTCATCGAGCTGGTCATCACCAACGAGGTGGCGGGCATTAACCCGAACGATAACCCTGAGGCCGTCACAGAGACGCTGCGCTTCCTGGCGCGTGACGCGGGCGGCGGCCAGCCGCAGGCCGGCACGTACACGACCTGCTACCGTTACGGCGACGACAACGCGCCGTGGGCGGTCGGCCGGCCGATTGCTGACCCGGACCTGAACAACCCGCTGATTGCGGATCGCACGGTTGAGACGATCAACGTGCTCATCCTGCATTTCCAGGTGCGCGACGAGTTCGGCTATGACCCGCGCGTGGCGTGGTGCCGGGCGGTGCCGCGCTTCGGCGGGGCGTACGTCAACGGCGGGACGGACAACGCGCCGCTGGCCGCGCTGGCCGGCCAGCACGGGATTGGCCGCTGGGGGAACTTCTTCGTTAACGACGCGCCGCACACGCGGCCGTTCACGGCGGTGGACGAGTATCTGGTGATGAAGTTCATGTCCGAGCTCCGCCTGATGGGCGCGACCGAGCGGATGGCGTCAACGGGGTCCAGCGACTGGCTCAATTACAGTACGCACCCGAGGACGCCGGAGACGGCCGCGACGCCTGCCCGCTGGTCCGGCATCCCGGACGGCTGGAAGCTCTACATCGCCGCGCGCCCGCTGGAGGCGGGTGACAACATCTACGCCCCGCGCGCCATCTTCTACTCGCCGTGGAACAATGAGGACGGCGTGGCGAATGACGACGAGGCGCCTCCGAGCGCCGTCCTGACGCTCCAGGAGGAGTTCTGGGGTACGGACACCCTGCCGCAGTACGCGAACCCGGCGCAATACACGGCGACCATCCCGTATGGGCCGGGCGGCCTGCAAGGCGATGCGGTGCGGCAGCTGCTTGTCCCCTACCGCGACTCGAGTACGCTGACCAACAATATCTCCATCATCGGCGGCAACTATCATGACATGACGGGCGTGGTCACGATTATCCGCCCGGCGGGTCATCCGCACGAGACGTGGCTCAACAAGTTCTGGCCGACGGATCCGTGGAATCCGGATACGGATGGCGATGGACTTGGAGATGGGGCGGAGTTTAGCTATTTCAGGTACGGCAACCCGGTGGACGACGGCAGCATCTGCATCCCGGGCGGCGGCCTGAACCCGTGTTCGGTCGATACGGACCGCGATGGCCTGCCGGATGCGTGGGAGGCCTGTTTCGCGGGGACGCCGACGGATAACGGCGACGGCGGCCTGTGGATCCGCAACGGCATGGACGGCACGGTGGTGGACGACAAGGAGGACTGGGACCAGGACGGGCTCATGAACTTTGAGGAGTATCTGGTGCAAGCCATTCGCGGCTTCCGTTATGACATTGCGGATGCGGGCGTCCCGGCGGATGACCCGGTCAACATGATGTACAACGGCGGTCACCCGGGCCTGCCGATGGACATGACGTTTGAGATTTCGGATCTCTTCGTCGAGGTCACCAACACATGGGATCAGGCGCGGGTGCGCCCGCCGGCTGAGGGCGGCGGGACGCTGTGGTTCATGCTGCCGCCGCAGTACCCGTTGCTCACGTTCCCCAACGCGCCGCGCTATGCGTCCACGGACCCGAGCAACCCGGACACGGATCTTGACGGCATGGACGACTTCTATGAGCTGTATCACGGTCTCAATCCGCTGCTGGGAATGACGGACCGTGTCGCGTTGGCGTACCCGAACACGCCGGTCACGTACACCATGAACTGGTGGACGGCGACGTATGGGATGTCGTATGACTTCGTGCGCTTCCCGTGGCTCAACGGCCTGCCGCAGGTTGATCCGGATGCGGACGGATTATTGAACCTCGAGGAGATGCTGCTGGCCAACAGCGCGGCGCCCGAGAGTTACAACAGCGATCCCAGCCCGCTGTGGATGACGGACGCGGGGAACCCGGACAGCATCACCGCGCGGTTCTACCGCACGCTGGGCTGGGGCGGTTACCGCGAGATGTACTTCTGGCGGCCGCTGCCGATGTTCATGTACAGGTTCGAGATGAACGAGGGCTATGATACGGACAATGACGGGCTTTCTGATAAGGACGAGCTGGTCGGCAACCGCAACGCGAAATCGGACCCGCGCAACTCGGAGGATCCGTATCACCGTCAGGGCATGTGGTTCAGCGGAAGCAACTCGGCGGCGGCGACGCCGATCCCGTACCATGATATGTCGTCCCTTGTGGGGGGCAACTTCCTCGAGATGGAGCAGGCGTTCAGGAGCTTCACGGTCGAGATGTGGGTGCGCCCGGAGGTGAACGACCGCGACCAGGTGCTGATTGATCGCGTCTTCAATTATGGCGTGTCGGATGCCGGGGCGCTGCCCAACGCCGGGATGCGGCGCAACTTCCTGATGGGCATCGCGCCGGACGGCCGCGTGTATGCCGGGTATGACAACGCGGGCAGCCATGACGAGCACACCGACTCGCTGCGCCTGCACGGGCAGGTGATCCCGCTCAACGAGTGGACGCATCTGGCCATGCGGATGGACGGGCGCGCGCAGCGGTTCACGCTGTTCGTGAACGGCATCCCGCAGGATACGATGGACACGGCGCTGATCCCCGCGAACGGCGTGATGCTGATCCGCGAATATCCGGTGATGCCGGACGACATCCCGCAGGGCGACGATGACGCCGAGCCTGAGATCGATACCATTCTGACATCGATTTCTTCCACCTCGGGCTCGCTGACCTTGGGTGCGCAGAACGACCGCCTGAGCTCGCTCTCGACGGTGCAGTGGCTCGGTGCGCCGGAGCTTGCGGAGATTGAGATGGCGTGGCCGGCGAGGTGGCTCGACTACAGCAAGTTCTATCAAGGCTGGATGGCGGAGGTCCGCGTGTGGGACGGCGCGAGGAGCGATGTCGAAATCAACCGCGACAGTGTCCGGCGGCTGACGTATGACGACATGATGAACAACCGCAGGATGGTCACTACGCAGATGGGGGCCGGGTACTCGCGCTTGGCGAATGCCGCGCAGCCGCTGGCCCCGTTGCTGATGAACTACTACACGTTCAACTCGCTGTTCAGCGCGCTGGACCCGCGCGATGTGGCGGTGGTGCCGCGCGGCTTCAACACGCCGGCGGTTGCGGTGAACCGCCCGGCGGGCACGACCGTCAGGTGGTGGGAGGAGACGCTGGTGACCAGCACGGTCTATACCGACAAGAAGTATATCCCGTGGATCCAGAACGTGGTGGCGCACCTGCCGCTCTACACGATCGCGTCGGAGGGCCTGAACAATGTGGTGGCGGACTCGATCTACTGGCGCACGGACTGGGCCGGCTCGGTGGCGTGGGAGAACAGCTTCCCGAACAAGAACAACCCGTACGGCTTCACGTACAGGAGCGTCAGTAACCCGGCGGATATGCTGCCGCTGGGCGATGCGTTCCCGAAACAGTGCATGGACTTCTGGGACGGCCAGGGCCCGACCGGGACGTGGCTGGAGAACGCCGGGACGACGGATGGCGGCCTGCCGCAGTGGTGGATCGACCAGCAGGGGACGACCTCGGGTTGGAATGACCTCTACTCCGGCGTGAACCAGCAATACATTGACGCGGGCATGGAGAACGGCGAAGCCTACCAGCGCGATCTGGCCAAGGGGATGCAGCCGGACGGCACGATCAATCCGGCGTATGTCCAGCGGGCGGACAGCGATGGCGATGGACTGCCGGACTGGTGGGAAAAATTGTATGGGCTTGATCCAACGGACCCCACGGGCGACAACGGCGCCGGCGGCGACCCGGATATGGACGGCCTCTCCAACTACGCGGAATTCCTGATCTCGGAGGTCTATGGGTTCCGCATCTCGAACCCGAAGAAGTTCAAGACCAACCCGACGCAGCTGTTCTCGGATTACTTCATGGTGCAGGGCAGGGTCCCGCTCGGGTTCGCATTCTCTGACCATGACTTCATCGAGGACTGGTGGGAGGATATGTATGCCCCGACCCATGCCAACCGCTACGTCTATGACCCGCACATCGATTATGATGGCGATGGCTGGTCGAACTGGGCGGAGGCGCGGTACAGCCTCGCGGTGCGCCCGTCGCGGCCGGACATGATGATGTCGGTGATGCCGGGTGGAACCGTCAACTTCGAGGTCCCGATACCGATCGTCAAGACGCATCTGCGGTACAAGGGCATCCAGAACACGGGCAACGTGGTGATTCATGCGTACTCCGATTCCGAGATGGTCGGCCAGCCGGACGCGACATGGAACCTGGTGTTCGGCGGCGGCGTCACGCAGATGGAGCAACCGCTGGGCTTCTTCAAGGCGGAGCAGGTCTCGACGCACCTGTCGCCGGGGTCGATTGTCCCCGGGACGGTCAGCGTGCAGTTCACGGATCTGTGGAACGGGATTGACGCCCAGACGGGCTTTGACATGGATGGCATCATCTACGTCATGCCGTGGGCGGGCTACTCCTACGCGGTCGGCACGGTGGACTACATTACGGGCGAGATCACCATCGATATGTCGGATTACGCGAACAGCGTCATCATCCTCGACATGGATGGCTTCCTGAACGGTGATGAGGGTAGCTTTGTGCGGATTGACGAGTCCTATGTGTCGATCCTGTATTCGGTGAGCCTGCAGAACGCCTGGCCGCAGACCCTCTATCTGGGCCGTGCGGACACGGGCTACCTGCGCGAAGGGCCGAACTACTTCATCGCCATCATGGATCTGAACGGCAACGGCACATGGGATCCGGGCGAGCCCATGGGCGTGGCGACGCCGTTCGTCACGGATATCGGCTGGGACCTGAACACGCTGAACATCCAGCTGACGGACTACACGCCGAACTACCTGCGTATCGCCATTGACGGGACGCGCACGGAGGATGTCCTCTTCGGCACGGGCGGCGGCACCCCCGGTGGTGGCGGCGGCGGTCAACAGCAGCAGCAGATGGCGCGTGTGCGCGTCCAGCGCATTGCGCGGGGCGGCGACACGAACAATCAGGCAACGGTTGTGGACAAGATGCTCTACGGGCGAAACTTCCTGCACGAGGGCGACATCTTCAATGAGGCGAATACGGCGGGCAGGAATGACCTCGGTCTGGACTGGGGCTGGCCGGATTCGGGCGGCAATCCATCAACGGCGAGTACGGTCGTGTACAAGGTATGGGTGGGCGAGATTACGAATCAGACGAACAACCTGCTTGTGGCGGAGTTCACGAACAGGTTCGATTCCGTTGCGGCGCAGGCTGTGAACGTCTATCCGATGGATGGCGGTTATGTCTATTCGGCGCGCCCGACGTTCAGGTGGAAGATGCCGGAGGACTACACGGCCTTCGCGATCGAGCTGCGGAAGGGCTCGTCCGGCGGTGCGGTGGTTTATTCGACGACCGTGCATCAGGCGCCGCTGCGCGACCCGATCACCGGGGATTGCGTCTGGGAAGCGCCGTTCTACATTGGCGCCCGCGACAAGGGCGTCGTGAACAACGGTATGTATTTCTGGCGCATCAAGCCGCTCAATCCGAAGTTCTACGCGGCACCTGGAAGTGGTTGGTCTCCTGGGACGATGTTCCGCTGGGACGTCAACCAGCCGATGCAGTCCTCGGGCTACGGGCAGATCAACGCGACGGTCAAATACCTCGGGCCGGCGGTCAACCTCGCGGGCAGGGTCATCCTGGAGGCGTTTGACAACCGCGGGTTCACGGGCGACCCTGCCGCGCGGTATGTCTTCACCACGAGCGAGCCCGCGCAGCTGGCGCTGGTGACGGACCAGAACTCGATGGCGACGAACGCGTTCCTGCGCGGTCTGGCGCCGGGGACGTACTACCTGCGCGCGTTCATCGACTCCAATGGCAACGGCGTGCGTGACATCTGGGAGTCGTGGGGTTACGCGAACTACTACGGGAAACAACGCGCGATGTACAACGTGTTCCCTGTGGTCGTGGCCAACTCGACGCAAGTGCCGGCGGTCACGATCTTCATCGAGGACTGCGACGTGGATCAGGATTGGTTCCCGGATGCTTGGGAGTACGAGCAGAGCGCGAACAAGAGCTATCCGGCGTTCCTTTCGAACATCGGGCCGAGGGACGGCTGGACGCACGGGGACGCGGAGGTCAACCCGGATCTTATGATCGGTGCGGGCTGGGGCGGTCTCGGGAACTTCTGGATGATGGGCGCGTTCGTGACGGGCTCGTATGACGCGATGGGCGAATACGGCGGCCTGATTGGGATCCCGGTGCCGACGCCCGCGCAGTATGAGCTCGGCCTTACGGCGCTTGATGAGCATGAGTTCGGCATCAAGAGCTTCAAGGTGGAGGCGGGGAGTGCCAACGTCGAGTGGCGGATGAGCATCAAGAGGGATAAGTCTCTCCCCATGGGCTTCCAGAGCACCGCGACGAAGTACGCGTACCGCTTGCTGTACTCCGACACGCTGGGCAAGCCGAAGTCCGAGTGGGCGGTCGTCGAGTCCTGGACGGTCACGCTTGACGACGGCGAGGTGGGCGATACGGTCATCGCGGACTCGCTGGCGTTCGACCCGGCGCAGGGCTTCTTCATGCTGGACGTCAGGCGGGCGGATTGATTCGGCGGGATATGCCCTTGCAGGCCCTCGGGCCTGCAAGGGCGCGTCACCGTAGAGTAGGGGGCGCGTTTGGTTATGGACATGAACGCAGGATTGACATCTTTCTGGAGTCCTTGGCGAAGCTCTGAACGCGCGAGCGCAGGGCATCGCCCTGCGTCAGCAAGCGGGTTAAGGATGGCTGGCCGGGCTGAAAGTCCGGCAATCAATAGCGTAGGGCAGCGCCCTGCGTCGGCAAGCGGGTTAAGGATGGCAGGCCGGGCTGAAAGTCCGGCAATCAATAGCGTAGGGCAGCGCCCTACGTCAATGGCGGTTTATGTCTGTAGGCTGAAGGCCTACCATCACGGGAGGCCGAAAGCTGCTGCGGGTTCTAGCCGTAGCCCTCGCCTTGGACAACGGAATCTACGGCGGGATGCCGTAGCTACACAGGTGAACGTATGAAGCAGTTAAAGAAGAATTTTCTCCGTAATGCCGCGCTGGCGGCCTGCGCGGGCGTGGCCCTGTTCGCGGTGGCTGCCGTCCGTGACGAGGCGCGCGGCGGCGGCGGGCGCGGGGCGCAGCCCCAGGCGCAGAAACGGGCGCGGCGCGAGGTCCCGCAGCGGCAGGCGCAGGCCCTCGAACAGGCGCAGCGCGAGGGCGTGGGCGTGGCTTGGGGCGAGCGGATGCAGAGCCCGACGTCGGTGCGCGGGCGGGACTTGGGCGAGGCGCGGTCGTTCTCGGGCGGGCGGAAGCTTCAGGTCGTGCGGGGCGCGGCGAAGGAGGCGAACGCCATCGCGGTGATGGACAATCTCGCACCGCTGTTCGGCATCGCGGACGCGCAGGAGGAGTTTGAGGTCAAGCGGGTGGACACGGACAAGCTCGGGTTCAACCATGTGCGCCTGACGCAGCGGTATCAGGGGCTGAGGGTCATCGGCGGGGAGATCATCGTCCATTTCAACGGCGAGGACGCGGCGTATGAGGTGAACGGGCAGTACGCGCCGGGCCTCGAGATGGATGTCCGGCCGGGCATGGACGCGGATGCGGCCGCGAAGGTTGCGCAGGACGATCTGGCGGCGATGGGTTATGAGGCCGCGGGCGCGGCGAAGGCGCCTGAGCTGGTGATTTACGCGCGGGACGGCGCGGAGCCGAGGCTGGCGTATGAGATGACGCTCAAGGGTCTGTTGCAGGGTCAGCGGGGCCTGCCGGCCCCTTGGCGTTATTGTGTGGACGCGCAGACGGGCGGCATCCTGATGAAGTACAATGACGCGAAGAACATTGCCGCGCCCACGGAGGACGGCGAGCCGGTGACGATCCGGGGCAGCATCTTGGAGGGTGAGGGCGGTCACGAGGTGCAGGTGGGAGGCTGGCGGGAGAACGGGTATTACTACCTGCACAACCCGGACAACTGCTGGACGGTTTGGGACACGTTTAATTCCTGGTATCCGATATTTGGCGATTACGCATACCGCCTGACGGATGACTGGGGGACATCTGACCGCGCGGAGATGTCGGTCGCGTACAACATGGATATTGTCCAGCGGTATTTCCGCGAGGTGCACGGGCGCAACAGCGTCGATGGCAATGGTATGATGGTGAACGCCTACGTCCATTACGGGGAGGATTATGTGAACGCAGGGTGGTCGTCGTCGGAGGAAATTTTCATTGTCGGCGACGGCGACGGGGAGACGGCTGACTGCCTGGGTGTCTTGGACGTGATGGGGCATGAGCTGACACACGCGGTGACGAGTTTCACGGCGGATCTGGAGTATCAGGACGAGCCGGGGGCCTTGAACGAGTCGTTCTCCGACATTTTCGGCGCGAACATCGAGTTCTACGCGCAGCCGGACAACCGGGATGCGTACCCGAATGCGTCGCCCGCCACGGCGGACTGGCTGATGGGTGAGGATTGCTGGATATCATCCCGCGCGTTGCGCGATATGCGCAACCCCCGCAACACCGAAGTGGTGGGCGCGGGGAACGAGCAGCCTTCGCGCTACGAGGGTGAGTATTGGCACACGGACATATCGGATAACGGCGGCGTGCATATCAACTCGGGTGTGCAGAATTTTTTCTACTATCTGCTGTGCGATGGCGGCGCGGGGGATAACGACGGCCTTCCGTATGACGTGCAGGGCATCGGCGTCACGCGGGCGGAGCAGGTCGCGTACCGCGTGCTGACGGTGTATTGCACGCCCTACACGGATTACGCGGCGGTGCGCGAGGCGTGGTTCTCGGCGGTGCGCGACCTGTACCCTGATTGCCTCGCGTCGGTGCGCCATGCGTGGGACGCCGTGTTGGGGCCGCAGGACCCTCCGAGCTTCCGCACGCCGGATGACCTTCCGGACGGGCGCGTCGGGAGCCCGTATGTGACGACGTTCTCGGCAACAAGCCCGTCGCCGATTTATATGTGGTATCATGTGGGCGGCGCGCTTCCGCCGGACCTCGCCTTCTCGCCGAACGGGATGCTGTCGGGGTTCCCGGTACAGGCGGGGCTCTATACGTTCCTGATTGCCGTGGAGGCGAACAACGGGCTGATATCCACAAACGAGTTTCGGCTGATGATCCGCACGCCGCTGGAGGTGCCGTTCGAGGAGCATTTCGAGGGCGAGATGGAGGGCCCGCAGACGGGCTGGATGCAGGAGTCCGTGCAGGGGACGTATTTGTGGTCCATCCGCGAGGGGAGCCCGTCCATGCGCCCGAGCGTCTCGCGCGACGGCACGGGCAACGCCTATCTCGGGAACTGGAATGAAAACGGGACGAAGACGCGCCCGGACCATGTGGCGCGCCTGATCTCGCCGATGATGGTGTTCGGCGATGCCCCGCGCGGGGCCCGCCTGACGTTCTATATGTACATGGAGGGGATGAACAACGGCATGTGGCAGGACGAGCTGCGCGTGTACACCAAGGGGAACTGGTTTGACCCGTGGGGCCAGCCGATCGCCACGTTCACGACCTCTACCCAAGGGTGGATGAAGCAGACGGTTGACCTGCCCGTGCCTGTGCCGGGGCAGCAGATGTATATCGCGTTTGAGGGCTCGGCGCTCGGGGGGTATGGTGTCTGCATTGACGGCATCTGTATCGAGGACCCCGTGCCGCCGCTGGCCATCCTCACGCCGCCTGTCCTGCCGGTCGCGACGGTCGGGACGAACTATGTCGCGCTGGCGCAGTTGGAGTCCGAGGGCGGCTGGTCGGACGACCCGGACGAATACACCTACGCGATCATCGAGGGCGCGCTGCCGGCAGGGTTCGCGCTGACCCCCGAGGGCGTGTTCACGGGGTGTTCGCATCAGGTGGAGACCAGCACCGTGGTCGTGCAGGTCACGGACTCGCACGGGAACACGGCGGCGAAGGCGTTTATATTCACCGTCGAGTTGCCGCGCGCGCCGGTTTTCGCGGAGGATTTCGAGGTGCTGGAGCAGTACAGCGGCCTGCCGGCGGGCTGGTCATGGCAGTACGAGGCGGGGTCGGCGAAATGGCAGATTGTCACGTCGCGGACGTTGCCGTCGCAATGGGCGCCGCCGACGACGGCGCACAGCGGCCTGCGCTTCGCGCTCTTTTTCGCCTCGCCGTCGCAGGGGACGGAACTCCGCACGAAGCTGGTTTCGCCGCAGATTGACCTGAGCCAGGCGCCCAACAACACGCGGCTGAACTTCTGGCACTTCATGCAGAAATGGATCGGTCAGGACGAGTTGCGCATCTACTACCGCACGGGGCCCAACGAGGCGTGGGTGCCGCTTGCGACCTATACGAGCGATGTGACGGAGTGGACCGAGCGGTCCGTGCAGCTGCCGAATCTGTCGGCGACGTATCAGGTGGCCTTCGAGGGGCGCGCGCGCAATGCCGCGGGCTATGGCGTGGCGATTGACGCGGTCACGATTACGGATGACGCGGCCGCGCCCATCATCACGACCCTGCGGGGCCTGCCCGGCGGGTTCAGCGGCTTCCCGTACCACACGCAGCTTCAGGCGGTCGGCGGTGCGCCGGACTACGCCTGGGGGCTTGTGGATGGGGTTCTCCCGGCGGGGCTGGACCTCGACGCGGGCGACGGGACGATCGCGGGGACCCCCACGGAGACCGGCACGTTCGCGTTCAGGGTGTTCGTGGAGGGGAGCGATGGCCTGGCCTCCACCAATTCCTTCACGATGCGTATCTTGGCGCCCGGCCAGATCCCGTTCGTGGAGACGTTCGAGAACCCCGGCCTGCCCGACGGCTGGACGCTGGAGCGCGTGCAGGGGTTTGCCGACTGGACGTTCTGCCCCGGGACGTGGAGCACCTACCCCGGCGCTACGCCGAAGAAAGCGCCGGATGCGTCATCCAAGACGAACGCCTGTTTCTGGACGCAGAGCAGCGGGGATAACGTGGCGCGCCTGATCACGCCGCCCATCAACCTCTCCGGCACCACCAATACGGTGCTGACGTTCCAGCTTTGCATGGCGCCCTACTTGCGCGTGAACGAGCAGCTGAAGGTGCGCTACCGCACGAGTGCGCAGGAGAATTGGATCACGCTGACAAACTACGTCTATGCCGTCCCGACTTGGACGCCGCAGACGATCGAGCTCCCGAACCCGTCCGAGACGTACTACATCGCCTTTGAGGGCAGGGTGCAGAACCCGAAAGGGTATGGCGTCTGCGTGGGCAGCATGTATGCGTTCGGCGACCCCATCGTGACCGAGTACACGTTCACGGATTGGCAGCGGGACAACTTCACGGAGGGCGAGCTGGACGACCCGAACATCAGCGGGCCGGACGCGAACCCGACGGGCGATGGCCTCTCGAATTTGCTGAAATATGCCATGGGCCTTGATCCGAACGAATGGGAAAACAACACATGGGTTTGGGGCGGCCTCACGAATGTTGTGAGCCATGCGGAGGTGCCGGACGGCAGCTACCTCTACCTGAAGTACCGCCGCGCCCTCTCGGTGAAGGATGTTGAGTTCACCGTCCTTGGAACGCCCTCGCTCACGCCGCCCGATCTGAACTGGTCGCCGATCGACATCCTCGAGCTCGAGCCGTGGACACCCGGCACAGAGCCGGATGTTTGGTCGTGGGTGCACAACATCCACCTGACGCCCTCAACGGACGCGCCGCAGCGCTTCCTGCGGCTCAGGGTCGAGCTCAAGTGATGAAGGCGCCTTCGAGGGAATCGCCGGAACCGAGGAAATCAATTTCTTCGACTCCTTTGATTTCGTTGCCTTTTTCTGTTCCCGCCCGCAGCCTTCCGGTCTCTGAATTCGCCAAGCGCATGAAAGGCCTTCTGGCGCTGAAGGCCCGCCGGAAGCTGGACGCGTTGCTGGTCGTCACCGAGGTGAACCGTTATTACTTCACGGGGCTGCTTGCCTCCAACGGCGCGTTGCTGGTGGCCGACGGCCCTGCCTTCTACACCGACTTCCGCTATCTCATCATGGCGCGGGCGTGCATCTCGTTCATGCCCGTCAGGAACATCTGGCGGGCGGCGGACGAGCAGTCCGCGCTTGCGAAGATGGGCAAGGGCTGGCGGCGCGTGGGCTATGAGGGGACAATCGACGCGCGGCGCTTGGAGGCGTTGCGCAAAGCCCTCCCGCAGGTGGAGTGGGTAGACGTTTCAGGCGCGCTTGCGGAAATGCGGAGCGTCAAGTCCCCGGCCGAGCAACGCGCGTTGCGCCGCGCGGTCCGCGCCAACGACGTTGCGTTTTCCCGTGTGCGGGAGCTGGTTTGCGCCGGGATGCGCGAGTGGGACGTGCGCAACATCATCCGCCGCGAGATGGACACCATCGGGCAGGGCGAGGCGTTCGACACGATTGTCTGCGCCGGAAAAAATTCGGCCGAGTGCCATCACCATCCTGATGAGACGGTGATCCGCGACAACCGCCCTGTCCTGATCGATATGGGCGTGAAGCTGGATTATTACTGCTCGGATATGACCCGCAGTTTCTGCATGGGCGCGCCGTCCCCGTTCTACCGCGAGATTTACCGTGTCGTTCTGGAGGCGAACCGGAAAGCCATCCGTGCTATCCGTCCGGGGCGTGCTTGCGCGGACATCGACGCCATTGCGCGGCGGCACATCGAAAAAGCCGGATACGCGAAATATTTTGACCATAGCCTCGGGCATTCGCTGGGGCTTGAGGTTCACGAGGCCCCCAGTTTCGCGCTGACCTGCAAGACCATTCTCAAGCCCGGCATGGCACTCACGGTCGAACCCGGAATCTACCTGCCCGGTCGCTTCGGCATCCGCATCGAAGACGTGATCCTCGTCACCTCCAACGGGTGTGAAGTCCTCTCCGCCACGCCAGCGGAAGCCTGAATGGGGATGGTCCGGCGTATTGCCCCTTTTCAAAGTGCGCAATTTATGGTATCTTAATTTTTTTTCATCCAGCGGGGTTTTGTTATGGCGACGCGCGAGTACGACTTTGCAAGCATCGAGAAGAAGTGGCAGGGGTTCTGGGAGGCGAACAGGACGTTCAAGGTGAATGACTTTGAGCCGGGCAGGCCGAAGTTCTATTGCCTCGATATGTTCCCGTACCCGAGCGGGGCGGGGCTGCACGTCGGTCACCCAGAGGGTTACACCGCCACGGACATCCTCTGCCGTTACAAGCGGATGCGCGGCTTCAACGTCTTGCACCCGATGGGCTGGGATGCGTTCGGCCTGCCCGCCGAGCAGTATGCGGTGGAGACGGGTACGCACCCGTCGGTCACGACGCAGAAAAACGTGGATCGCTTCCGCGAGCAGATTAAGGCGCTCGGGTTCAGCTATGACTGGGATCGCGAGGTCAACACCACGGACGAGAAGTATTACCGCTGGACGCAGTGGATTTTCACGCAGCTGCACAAGAAGGGGCTGGCGTATGTCGCGGAGGTGCCGGTGAACTGGTGTCCCGCGCTGGGGACGGTGCTGGCGAATGAGGAGGTCATCGACGGCAAGAGCGAGCGCGGCGGCCACCCCGTCGTCCGCAAGCCGATGCGGCAGTGGATGCTGAAAATCACGGAGTACGCGGAACGCCTCCTCGACGACCTCGACGGCCTCGACTGGTCGGAGGGCATCAAGGAGATGCAACGCAACTGGATCGGCAAGTCCGAGGGCGCGGAGGTGACTTTTGAAGTGGTCAGTGATCACTGTCCACTGACCACTGACCACTGTTCCATCACGGTCTACACGACCCGCCCGGACACGCTTTTCGGCGCGACGTACATGGTGCTGGCGCCGGAGCATCCGCTGGTGGATTCCATCACCACGCCCGAACAAGCGGCCGCCGTGGCGGCGTACCGCGACGCGGCCTCGCGCAAGTCGGACATGGATCGCACGGAGCTCGCCACCGAAAAGACGGGCGTGTTCACGGGCGCGTATGCCGTCAACCCCGTGAACGGCGCGCACATCCCGATATGGGTCGCGGACTACGTCCTCATCAGCTACGGCACGGGCGCGATTATGGCCGTCCCGGCGCACGACACGCGCGACTTCGAGTTCGCGCAGAAGTTCAGCATTCCCGTGGTGTGCATCATCGAGCCGGATGCGGCGGAGGCCGTGGCCGCAGGCGTGGATGTCGCGGAGGTGCTGGCGGGCAGGGCGTGCTGGACGGGTAACGGCCGCATGATTAATTCCCCGGGAGCGCAGGGCTTCTGCCCTGCACAAGAAGCCAATCCGCCGGGAGCGCAGGGCTTCTGCCCTGCACAAGAAGCCAATCCGCCGGGAGCGCAAGGCCTTTGCCCTGCACAAGAAGCCCATGCAGGGGAGAAGCCCTACGTTCTCGACCTCGACATCAACGGTCTCGCCGTCGCGGACTCGAAGCGCACCGCCACCGAATGGCTCGCGACGCGGGGGCAGGGCAAGGCCGCGGTCAAGTACAAGCTGCGCGACTGGCTCTTTAGCCGCCAGCGGTATTGGGGCGAGCCGTTCCCCGTGATCCACATGGAGGACGGCACGATGCGGCTCGTGGACGAGGACGACCTGCCCGTGCTGTTGCCGTCGATGGAGGACTTCAAGCCTACTGGCACAGGCGAGCCGCCGCTGGCGAAGGCGACGGAATGGCTTGCGTACACCGACCCCGCCACGGGCCAGCGCGGCACACGCGAGACCAACACCATGCCCCAGTGGGCGGGTTCGTGCTGGTACTACCTGCGCTACATCGACCCGCACAACGAGCAGATGGCGGTGGACCCCGCGAAGGAAAAATATTGGATGCCCGTTGACCTCTACGTCGGCGGCGCGGAACACGCGGTGCTGCACCTGCTCTACGCGCGGTTCTGGCACAAGGTGCTGTTCGACCTCGGCTACGTCTCCACCAAAGAGCCGTTCCAGAAGCTGGTCAACCAAGGGATGATTCTGGGGCTGTCGTACAAGGACGCGCGCGGCGCGCTCGTGCCGTCGGATATGGTCGAGCATCGCCCTGACGGCGACTTCCACAAGGACACCGGCGAGAAGCTCACCGAGTTCGCCGCGAAGATGTCCAAGTCCCTCAAGAATGTCGTCAACCCCGACGACGTGATCCGCGAGTACGGCGCGGACAGCATGAGGCTGTACGAGATGTTCATGGGGCCGCTCGAGGCCGTCAAGCCGTGGAACACGCAGGGCGTCGAAGGCGTGTTCCGCTTCCTCAAACGCTCCTTCCGCATGGTCGCCGAACAGACGCTCACCGACGAGCCGATGACCGCCGAGCAAGCGCGGATCCTGCACGCGACCATCAAGAAAGTCACCGACGATCTGGAGACGATGAGCTTCAACACCGCCATCAGCCAGATGATGATTTTCGTCAACGCCTTCTCGGGCAACAAACCCCTGCCGCGTGTCGCGGCCGAGACGTATGTGCTGCTGCTCGCGCCCTTCGCGCCGCACCTGTGCGAAGAGCTGTGGGAGACGCTCGGTCACACGCAGACCCTTGCCTACGAACCGTGGCCAACCTACGACGAAAAACACCTCGTCGTCAGCGAGGTCGAAATCGTGGTGCAAGTGCTGGGCAAGCCCAAAGCGAAAGCGATGGTCCCCGCCGACGCCGACGACGCCACCCTCCAAAAAATCGCCCTCGACATTCCAGCGGTACAAGCGGCGATTGGGGGCAAAGCCGTGCGTAAAGTGATCGCCGTGCCGGGGCGGCTGGTGAATATTGTGGTGGGATGAAATTAACTTATGCTACGCCGATGCGTTTCCATTTTTCATCATTTTGTGATTTTTCGCCTAACGGCATTGGCACTTGTGCTATCCGTACCGTTGAGCGCGATGGCGGATTTGCCCAAGGTCGGCAACGATGAATTTTCGGTTATCGGGCTGGCACTTCATGGCACTTTGCAATACCCGTCTGGGCGTGATAGTAACATACAGGGCATGAGCCTGTCATTGTTGGACACATATCGACACAACATGAGCGGGTTGAGCGTAGGATTGGGAGTTCAGTCTTCTTTCGAGATTATGAATGGCGCACAAATTTCGCTTGTCGGGAATGAAGCCGAAGAAGTCAACGGAATCCAACTCGGGGGCATCGGCAACATCAATGGACGTTTCAATGGCGTGGTGATTGCGGGATGGATGAACATAGGGGCGATACGTTCAACGTCATACGGGGTACAAATCGCAGGGCTTGGCAACACGGACTCACTATTTCGCATATCACGAGACCCAAACACATCAGCTGAACGAGATGTTGGGCTTGTCGGCGGCCAGATCGCGTTGCTCGCCAACAGAAAGGACGATTGCATCACGGGCTTCCAGATTGCGGCTTTTAACTTTGGGGATTTGCAATGTAATGGGTTACAGCTTGGGTTGTCCAACAAAGCAGATATCCTATACGGCTTGCAGTTGGGATTGCTTAATAGGGCGGGTCGTTTATCTGGCTTGCAAGTCGGTGTTGTCAACCTTGCCCATGCGGGTTCTGGCGTACAAATCGGGTTGGTTAACACATTCGGTAACGGCAATGACAACTACCGTAGCCTGCCGCTTGTCAACTGGCGTTTCTGAGCCATAAAGTGGACGGCTAGTTTGTTATGACCGCACTGGTGAAGATGATTTTCCGCCAGACGAGCCAGAGCGAAAATGCGCCCGTCCATTCCTCGGTTGTCTTCACGTTCGCGAGCTGGCTGCCCTTCTCGGCCTTGACGGCCTGCGAGACCATCGCCAGATTGTTCTGTAGCGTCACTGTCTCCTCAAACAGCCGACAGGAGGTCGCATTGGGGTGTGTCGGCGTTCCGGAAATCAGCGGGATCGTCCCGAACAGGTAGTAGCCGTAGTTCTCCGCCACGACCGTTGCTATGGGACGGTTTCCGCCGTCGACAGCCATGCCGCCAAAGTTCCTCGCGGTCTGTACCGTCGCGCATCCTGTGGCAAGCCCCGTCAGCGCCAGAAAGGCGGTTACCCGCGCTACCACCTT